>Ga0075163_10000425_pt1 | contig 53927 bp, 45 predicted proteins | sample JI1023141ADNA_FD_71478 | JGI IMG/M metagenome (GOLD analysis project Ga0075163, IMG submission 71478) | Wastewater effluent complex algal communities from Wisconsin, to seasonally profile nutrient transformation and Carbon sequestration -... | ecosystem: Engineered > WWTP > Effluent > Algae...
TCTTATTTCGCCAATAAATACTCTGCAAGTACTTACAATGGTTATGGGTTTGATGTGTATGGCAACAAAAACACATTCATTAACAGTTTTATGTACCAGAAAATCGTGAACGAATACGGGGGTGGTTATGGACAGTATGACCAGATTGCCGAGGCCCTGGGTGTGGATCAAAAACAATGGGTATTTACCGAGAGTGATATGCCGGTTAACATGCGTTATAATTCCGCGATCATGGTAGGTGTTAATTTCAAAATTCCGATCGAACGAAGAGGCGCGTTCATTTTTAATTTAAATGGGTCTAAGATAAATGTTGGCGGTGTTTTTACAATTAATACCATAAGGCCACCCAGTGTTAATCCTGCGAACAATACCAATGTATATACGTTTCCAATCACCGGTAAAGAACAGCGTCTGTTAATCCAATTTGGGTTTCAGCAAATTTTTGGGGACGATGAAAAGTTTAATTTTTTTGGAGAGATAGGGGTTAATGGCACGTTGGCTAAATTCGATCAGAACACCATTTACATTAATGGTCTGGTTATTGACCTGACTTATTATGTCAACCAAACGCTTTATCCTGCACCACCACCAACGCGGCGACCGGTAGGCTTTGGTATTGGTGCTTTCGCCGGTTTAGGGCTCAATCTGGACATGAGTAAAAAAATTACAATGCAACTGCTGTATACGTTGTCTCACGAAAAGGTGAACATAGGAACGAACCCTGCGTTAAAATTGCAAAATGGCATCGGTTTAAGGGTTTACTATAAGATTTGAGCTTTTACATACAGGCTTAATCAGGGTGCCTTTATTTTAAACAACCCATAAGTACCATTGGTAAATACTTTTTTGAAAGTAAGGGTGTCGCTGTAAATACTATTTTTTTTGGCTTCACTGGTTTCCGTCTGGTGTACCAACACGTAATCCAGTTGATAATTTTTAACTTCTTCCAGCAGGTGTTCATCGCTCAAATGCAAACCGTTATTGGCTGTAAAAAGCGACAGAGCCCGCGGTCGGTCGAACCCAATGTTTTTTGAAACAATGCCATTCTCCTTCATATAACCGAAAACTTCCTGCGACGCACTGGTACATGGCCCTTCTATCACCTCGTGGGTCGTAACGATGAGTGTGCGAATTGGGGTATAATACGTGCAAAAAAGAACCAGGCAACCGCTTATGGCAATAAACTTGTAATTAAAATGCAGCGTCCCCATGATTTTTTTGAATGCCATTGCAAAGTAATAAAAGAAAACAAACAGCAGGGGAAGGATAAGCCGGATGCCGGCATCGCCAAAGTGATACAGGATCACGACGCCGACAAAAAGAACAGTAAGGATGTTGAGAAATGAAAACGGATTTGATTGAATTTCAATAAAAAAACCAATAACCATAAAGGTGAGGAACGTGTAGGCACAGATACTGGTGATAAAATAGTAATCGGTTAAACCGGGCGATTTGAAAAAGTTACAGATGCTTTCGAGGTTGTAGGAGAGATGATTAGCGCTTGTATTCAACACCTCCCCTTCAAAATACGTATAACTCGTGTCCAATGGGAATAAAAGTTTTAATCCCGAAAAGACCAACGTGAACGCGACTAAAAAGAGCAAATATTTTTTCCAGTCGGAGCGGCGGTCGCTGAGATCTTTGAGTAACTGGTACAGTACCAAACTAATCAGTACTGCAAACCCAATGCTCCGCACATGAATGCTGAACCCGATTAAAGCGCCCAAAAACAACGTCCAACCGGTGTTATGTCTGTTGCTGTATATAAGATAAAGTACCAGATTTACGATGCACCAAAAAGGGATATCCGACAAAATTTCCGTTTTAAAATTTAGTATCACCGGATTATAGGCAATGATCAGGGTAATGAGCAAACTGCTTAAGCCCGAAAAATGTCGGTATAAAAATAAAAACCCAAAAAGCAGGGCGCCAATGAGTAGCAGGCTCTGATAGATATTTAAAGCGCGGAAGTTCAGGCCGTATGTTTTAACGATGGGTGCCAGAATCAAGGGGTAACCAATTGGGTAGGACTGTGGCCCCATCATGGCATTAGGGTTGATGATAAATCCATTTTGGCCGGGGTCTTTGTGTTTAACGATGTTTCCGGCTTCCATCAGGTACATGGCAAAATCATCGCCCCAGTCGTGTGAGTTTTTAATGTTTGTAAAAGCCAGTGGGAGCAGCAGGCAGCATGTAAGGAACGGCCAGAGGAGGTTGTTTTTTGTGTTTTTTTCCTGAAGCGGGTTACTTCTCATGATTCAGCATATAATAAGTTTTAAAATTAGGAAAATTTTAAAGCAAAGCGAGTTGAGGACAAATATAATTCGAACGGCAACGACGGGCCGTTTTAAACAGGTTGTTTAAAAAACGTGACACGTTTTATGTTTTGTTTTTAGTTTATCTTTGAAATGAAATAACCTCAATATGCCGGGCCTTAATCCAGACAAAACAAACAATTTCTTTTTAAAAATGCGTCCCTTGCACCGCATGTTTTTGGGAATCGCCTTTTCGTTGGCGGTATACTTTATTATTCCTGCCCGCGCGTTGAGTCCTCTACTTTTGGCGATGTTGTTATGGATTACCTTTGCTTTTGTGTTTACGCTGAGCGATTGGATCATTTTATTTACGCGACCCATTGACCAGATCAAAAGAGTTGCCCAGCAGGATGATGGGAGCAAAGTGTTTGTATTTACCATGATCGTGATTTCCTCCTTTGCCAGTATGTTCACCGTTCTTTTACTCATCGTGTCCGGCGAAACAAAAAATACCGAAACCGCGCTCTTTGTGCCTGTGGCGGTGGGCGGCATGTTGCTGGCCTGGCTTATGACCCATACGGTTTTTATCTTTCATTACGCGCACCTGTATTATGGCGATGACGAGCGAGGCGCCGCCGCCGGCCTCAATTTTCCCGGGGATGAAGCGCCGGATTATATTGATTTCGCGTATTTTTCGTTTGTGATTGGTTGTACCTTTCAGGTGTCGGACGTTGAAATCTCTTCAAAACGAATCCGGCGTGTCGTGCTGCTTCACGGACTCCTTTCGTTTGCACTGAATACGTTTGTGGTAGCGCTTACCATCAATCTGGTGGCGGGCCTCAGCAAATAACCCTGGTGTTTTAGTGTTTTATTCTTTGTGAGGGGTGATTGCTATATTTTGTAGCACACTACTGCGGTTTTTAGTGGTAATTTTAAGCTGAAAACTTAAAATCGAATTTTAATGGAACGGACGATCGTACACATGGATCTTGACAGTTTTTTTGTTTCGGTAGAGCGGCTGGTTGACAGCACACTGAAGGGTAAGCCGGTAATTATTGGTGGCACCTCCGACCGGGGTGTGGTGGCCTCTTGTAGTTATGAAGCCCGTCAGTTCGGCGTTCATTCAGCCATGCCGAGCAAGCAGGCAAAAGCCCTGTGTCCCCATGCCATTTTTGTGCGGGGCGATATGGATTTATACTCCAAATATTCACACACCGTAACCGAAATCATAGAAAAGGAAGCACCTCTTTTTGAAAAAGCCAGTATTGATGAACATTACCTGGATGTAAGCGGTATGGACCGTTATGTGAAAGACAGTTTATTGTGGACAAAAGAGTTACGCAGAACCATTATCAAAGAAACCGGCCTGCCCATTTCTTTTGGCATGTCGCAAAACAAAACGGTTTCTAAAGTAGCCACTGGTGAGTCGAAACCCGATGGCGAAAAACACATCCAACATGGAACGGAAAAGTTTTTCTTAGCCCCTCTTTCTATAAAAAAAATACCAGGTATTGGTAATAAAACCTATCCCATTCTGCGTAACATGGGAGTGGAGAAGGTAGAAACCATACAGGCCATGCCCATCCAGCTGATGCAAAAGGTACTGGGTGACAATGGCGCTTCTATCTGGCGTAAAGCCAACGGCATCGATAACAATCCCATAGAGCCCTATACCGAACAAAAAAGCATTAGTACCGAAACCACCTACGATAAAGACACCACCGATGTGGCGATGCTTAAAAAAGAACTGATTGGAATGACCAACGCACTGGCATTTGAACTGCGTAAAATGAAAAGGGTCACCGGCTGTGTAACCTTAAAACTCAAATACTCTGATTTTCAAACACATACTTTTCAGGCAAGTATCCCTTATACGGCTTCTGACAATGTGTTGTTGCAAAAACTTCAGGAATTGTTTGCTAAAAATTATTCGCGGAGGGTGCTCATTCGTTTAATTGGCGTAAAATTCAGCAACCTGGTATCTGGCTTCAACCAGATTAATTTGTTTGAAGATACCGAAGAACGCATCAATCTGTATTCTGCGATGGATAAAATTCGTTTACGTTTTGGCAGCGATTTGATTATGCCCGCTTGCGGGGAGTTGCGAAGTGAAAAATTGGCCAAGGCGGTTATTAGTGCTGCAGAAAAAGAGAAGGAAAAACAAAAACGTCAGTTACCTTGATCCTCAATGCTCATAGCTTTTATAGCCTGCGTTACGGCACCCTTTCGGTAGAGGAGTTAATCGACGAAGCCCTCAAACACCATTACGATACCGTGGCCTTAACGGATATTAATAACACCACCGGCGCGCTTCAATTTGTGAAACGGTGTTTTGAAAAGCAGATCCGGCCAATTGTCGGCGCTGAATTCAGAAATGGCGACGAGTTACTCTTTGTCGCGTTGGCCATTAACAACAAGGGGTTTCAACAAATCAACGAACTTCTTACCTGGCACAACCTGCACGGGATCGACTACCTATCTCACGAAAAAGGCTTAGAGGACTGTTACGTCATTTATCCCTACCAGCGTGGCCGCCTGCGTGTGCTTAAAGAAAATGAGTACATCGGTGTGCGGTTAAACGATCTTAATAAAATCCTGTTCGAGAAAAACGAACTACAAAAAAAATACGTCATCCTTCAAAGTTCTTCTTACAAAACCAAGACCGGTTACGACGTTCACAAAAAACTCAGGGCGATCGATAAAAACCTGGTGCTGTCGCAACTTGAGCCGCAACACATCGCCGGTATCGATGAGTACATCGTACCTTATCATAAGCTGTTGACCTACTTTGAAGGTTTTCCACATATTATTGAAAACACCAGGCACCTTACCAACACCTGCCATTTTAAATTTGACTTTAAAACCCATAAAAATAAAAAGACATTTACCGGCAGTGCCTATGAAGATAAATTGATGCTCGAAAAACTCGCGTTTCATGGCTTGAAGGAACGGTACGGATCTGAAAATAAATTTGCTTTGGAGCGGGTAAAAAAGGAGCTGGAGATTATTGACCGCCTGAGTTTCAATTCCTATTTTCTCATTACCTGGGACATGGTCAATTTTTCGCTCAACAACAACTATCACCATTATGGCCGTGGAAGTGGTGCCAACAGTGTGGTGGCCTATTGCCTTAAAATAACCGATGTGTGTCCCATCGAACTCGACCTCTATTTTGAGCGGTTCCTGAATCCCAAACGTAATTCGCCCCCCGATTTCGATATTGACTATTCCTGGAAGGACCGCGACCATATTTACAATTACCTGTTTGGTAAATACGGCAGAGGCCACGTTGCGTTATTGGGCGCCATGGTGACTTTTCAGGATCGCTCCATTATCCGCGAAATGGGCAAGGTACACGGGTTGCCCAAAGAGGAAATAGACCGTTTAATTACCTTTCCCGAATCCCCTTTAAACAAAACAGACCTTTGCCGCGACATCTTGGAACATTACAACGCCATTTCCAATTACCCCAGCATCCGCAGCATTCACGCCGGTGGCGTTCTCATTTCCGAAGAACCCTTAACCTGCTATGGCGCTTTGGATTTGCCTCCAAAAGGTTATCCCACCTCGCAGTTCGATATGCACATTGCCGAAGAAATTGGGTTTGAAAAACTGGACGTACTTAGCCAGCGCGGTTTAGGTCATATCAAAGAAACCAAAGACCTGGTATATAACACTAGAAACATCGACATAGACATCCACCACGTACACACCTTTAAAACAGACGCGTTAAGCAATGAGCGGTTGGTAAATGGCGACACCATCGGTTGTTTCTACATCGAAAGTCCGGCCATGCGGGCCCTGATCCGCAAACTTCAATGTAAAGATTACCTTACCCTGGTGGCGGCCAGTTCCATTATCCGTCCCGGTGTAGCCAAAAGCGGCATGATGAAAGAATACATTCGGCGCACCCGCCAACCGGGAAGTTTTACCTATCCCCATCCCATATTGGAGGAGCAGTTAAAAGAAACACATGGTGTGATGGTTTATCAGGAAGATGTGTTAAAAGTTGTGCATCACTTTGGCGGGCTGGACCTGGCGGATGCCGATGTATTAAGGCGCATGATGGGGGGCAAGGGAAGGAACGAAGCTAAATTGCAAGAGGTAAAAAATAAATACGATGCGCATTGCCGACAACAGGGCTATGATCCGATGACTTCAGAAGAGATCTGGCGCCAGGTGAACCACTTTGCTGGCTTTAGTTTTGCCAAAGGCCATTCTGCCAGCTATGCGGTTGAAAGTTATCAGAGCCTTTACTTAAAAACGCATTATCCGCTGGAATTTATGGTGGCGGTGATCAATAACTTCGGGGGTTTTTACAAAACCAAAGTGTACGTGTATGAAGCCCGCAGGCTGGGCGCTACCATCTGTTTGCCCTGTGTAAATACGAGCGCTTACACCACACTTTTGTCCGGCAAAAATGTGTTCCTTGGTTTCATACACATCAAAACCCTGCAGCAGGACCTGGCCAAAAAAATTCCAAAAGAGCGCGCCGCTAATGGCGATTACACCTCGCTTGAAAATTTTAAACTCCGGACCGGTGTGTCGCTCGACCAACTCGTTATTTTAATCCGGTTAGATGCCTTACGGTTTACAAGCCGCAACAAACGCGAATTGTTATGGGAAGCACACATGCTTTACAGTGCTTCTGAATTAAAACGCAAAGACAAAACAGTGGCGCTTTTCGCGGAGCCCCCGGTAAAATGGGACTTGCCAAAACTCATGACGAGTAAAGTAGAAGATGCCTATGATGAATTGGAGCTGTTGGAGTTCCCCGTAAGTTTAACGGAATTTGATCTGCTGAAAACTTCCTTCCGGGGCGATTGCAAAGCAAAGTACCTGATGAATCATGTGGGCCAAACCATTCGCCTGGTGGGCAATTACATTGCGCACAAAAACCTAAGGGCGTCCAATGGCGGCTATATGGGTTTTGGTACCTTTACCGATACCGAGGGTGATTTTTTTGACACCGTTCATTTCCCGCCGGTTCTTAAAGCCTGTCCCTTCAAGGGTTGGGGCGCTTACCTTATTCTAGGGAAAGTAACCGAAGACTTTGGTGTACCCAGTATCGACGTGCAAAAAATGGCGCGGCTGGAGGTGGTGTTGGACGAAAGACACCTGTGATTTAGCCCATCTTGTAAATTTGGTTGAACAAGTGCATATTTATGGAAGTGATCTGATAGTTAGGCCTAATTATCTAGGAGCTGACAGTTAGTTTTAATTCAATGAAAGACGGACCAACAATATACGATTGGAAAATCTGGCCTCCATACAAAATTTTCTACATTGAAAGTCTCTTAACCATAACAGGGACAGCAACTTCTGACTATGAGTACTTGGACAAAAGCCAGGGTTTAAATGTCCATTTTTATTGAAGCCCTTAATATAATAGAATGAACCCACAAACAAATGTGTGTTTCTTTTTTTTACCTAATTTTATGAAATGATGACAGACAAAAACGAAGTAAATAAAATGAGAGGATGCCTGGCTAAAGTCACACTCCTTTTTTTGCTACTAGGTCTGGTTGGTTGTAACAAGAACAATGAACACCATTTAAGCGGCCGTTATATGGATGCAGTGAGTAAAAAAGGCATGGCCGGTGAAGAATTTCAGATCATTGAGGCAAGAGACCACGGGTGGCTTGAAGACAGTCGGAAAGTAATTAAAACCGTTACCACCGATCAAGAAGGTTATTTTGATTTTGGAATGGTGAAACTCAAAAATAAAAGTAATAACCGTTATTCTGTTGGCAATTCCAGTTCCGACTGGCAAACCGATGTGTATAAATTTGTGGGGGCTTCTGACATTGATTTAAATGAATCGGAACATCATTATGATTTTTATGTAGTGCCGGCATTTAAACGTTTATACCTGAATATAAATGGTGTGAGTAACCTGGGTCCGGGCGACAGCATTATCTATTCATTGCAAAGTGACTACCTTAAAGAAACAGATGCCCTCAATGCATTTAGCATGGAAGGAGCTTATAGTTACGCTGCTTTGCCTTTAGGGTTGGTTTATTATAAGGGTCCGGCAGGAAAATATACTGTGAACGTGCGAAAAAAAATAGGTGGCAATGTTACTTATATAAATGGTTCTCTTTCAATGAGCAAAGGTGAAGAACGGGTTTATGAGATTGAGTTTTAATAAATTCAATTGAAATAACCGGACTGTATTTGCGCAACCAAATAATTGCAAGTATATTTGCAATTCAAATCCAGCACCAAGAACATACACACACTATGAAACGAGATGTCTTTCAATCGATCGCAGATCCCACCCGTCGCGCCATACTCAGCCTGATCGCTTTGCAGGCGATGACCCCAAACGCCATTGCCGAACATTTTGATACCAGCCGTCAGGCAGTATCTAAACACATACAAATCCTAACGGAGTGTCAACTCGTAAAGCAGGAAAAAAACGGGAGAGAAATTTATTACCATTTTAACGCTAAAAAAATGAAGGAGGTCGATGACTGGTTGCAACCGTTTCGCGCCATGTGGGAAGAGCGTTTCGATAAACTGGATAAGGTGCTTGAAAATTTGAAATCCAAATCGAAGTAAGGTAAGCGCGTTATGTGTTAAAAGGTTTCAACGCGCAAAGCCAAAATTGTGTTAAAAAGTACAAAAGTTCTTTTTAGGGCTTAGGCGTTTCTTTACCTTGTAGTAAAACCTAACCCATGCCTAAAAATTTTACGCTTCTCGTTTTGCACCTGGCCTTGCTACAGGCTTACACGGCGCAAACCGGTATCTTACAAACTTGTTGGAACAAACAGGTAAATCCCGCTAAATACGTCTACCTTCAACTGTCCTACGCTGAAAAAGTCAATCAACTGTACCATAGCCCCGAACCCTGGCTGCAGTTAAACTATGAAGGCAAGGGAATAATTGGTTGTAACCCGAAAACATTTTTGAAACAAGATACCCTTACGCGGGGGAAACGAACTTTTTTTTCAAAAGGTCAGTACAATGATTCCACCTACTTGTATTTAGATTATGGGGACAAAGAACTAAGTCCGATAACAAAACGTATGTTCACCGAAAGGTATTTACTTTCGCTGCGTTACACACCCATACAACTGGTCGATCTTGCGCTGCGGGAAAAATTTAAAGTGGGTAAACAATCAGATAAGATCCACGTGGTTTACGAAGGATCTATTAACAAAATAAACCTGCAATTATTTGTTCGCCGATCGGATAGCTTGCTGGGTAAAATAAGCCTGTTGATGGATGACGACTTGTACGGGGATGTGTCGGAGCACTATACCTACAACGACTATCAGAAAGTGGGGGAGATTTTTTATCCACAAACCATCGCTATTAGTAAAAAAAACGCGAAAGTTTTTGATACCGTGAAAATTGTCGGAGCTAAGTTTATCGATCAACCTTCTTTTACCATCGAAAAACCGGCGGGGTATCAGATGAAGGACGATGTGGTGGAAAAGCCTGACCTAAAGATCGAAAAATACAGCGATCACATTTATTTCATGGACCTTAAACATGCTTCCACGCGGGTGATGCTGGTTGAATTTAAAGACTTTTTTTTGGTAGCGGAAGCACCGCTCAACAGTAAAAACGGAGAATTGATTATCGACCAAGCAAAAAAAATAGCGCCAGGTAAACCGGTCAGGTATTTTGTATTTGGACATCACCATCCACACTACTTAGGCGGCGTCAGGGCTTTTGTGCATAAGGGCGCTAAAATTCTTGCTGTTCCTTCCAATAAGGAATATGTGAATTATCTGGTAGATGCCCGCCACACACTTAACCCGGATAGTTTGCAGTTGCAGCCAAAACGCCTACAGTTAGAGTTGCTAAACGACAGCGTCACCATTACGGATGGGACCTATACAATGAACATTCATTTTCTTGGCGAAAAATCAGGTCATACGAAGGACTGCCTGGTTTATTATTTCCCGGAAGAAAAAATTCTGTTTGAAGATGACCTGGTGTGGATAAAAAGTAATGGCGAAATAAAGAAGGCCAATGACATGCAAGTAGGGTTGTACACGATGATGAAAGAAAGAAAATTAGAAGTGAAAACGATCGTGCAATCCTGGGGCATCTCTTCAGAAAACTATAAAACCTACATTCCTTTCTCAGATTTGGAGGCTTCTATCAACGCAAAATAAATTACTTTTATTACCGATGGCGTTTTATGATTTAACCAGGGATGAACGAGCGAGACGGGTGGAGGATATTCACTTTGAAATTATTGGCGCATTAAAAAAAGAGAAACTAAAACCTGTTCAACGGTATTTTGCGGATGGGGACACGTATATCCGTAAAGCGGCCTATCTTGCGTTGGGAAGGATTTATTTTTCTGAAAAAACAGTGCAAGCGCGACTTATTAGGGAGTTGAACGGGTTAATGACTTCGGCTGATTTTAAAGTGCGGCAAACGGTAATAAATGCCGCAGGTGAGATTGGAAAAAAGGAATTTGAAACGGTGCAACATTTTTTTGACGCAGGTCTCTTTGATCTGCATCACTCTCCGCGCAACGCTGTCATTGGTTCCATCAAAAAAATGGGCGAGGTCAATCCGCAGCCGGTATTATCCTGGGCCCGAAAATACTTGCATCATGCGGACAAAGAAATACGCCGGGAAATATGCCACGGAATAGAATTGCGGGGACGTAAATATCCCCAGGACATATTACCCATGCTTCAGGAACTGGAGCACGATAAAACTGCCCGCGTGAGAAACACCTTAATCCATGTAATTGGACAAATAGCGTATAAAAAAGATTGTTTGAAGACGGTCGTTGAACATTTAAAAAAATGGGAAAACAAGCAGTTGGTGGAAGAAGCGTTGGAAGAAGTGATTGACGTGCATCACCGATATCGTAATTTTGCGGCGATGACGCAGGAGGAAGCGAGACGTTTTATTGTGGAAAATTTTAAAAATTCTAACAGATGGTGACCGTTTGTAATGATTACAGGATAATGAGACTCAATTTTAATTAGGCCTTATTGGTAAAATGGATTTCTGTTGACTTATTATTTCAATAAAAAGCCCCGTTTATTTTCGTAAACGGGGCTTCCAGTTCAATCTGTTTATTTTATAAAAAGGCGTTAAAGCCGGTAACATCCATGCCGGTAATAAGAAGGTGGATGTCATGAGTACCTTCATAGGTAATAACACTTTCAAGGTTCATCATGTGGCGCATAATTGGGTATTCGCCGGTAATTCCCATGCCTCCATGAATTTGGCGTGCCTCGCGTGCAATTTGCAGAGCCATGTTTACGTTGTTACGCTTGGCCATTGAAATTTGAGCAGGGGTAGCGCGGTGTTCGTTTTTTAATACACCTAGTCTCCAGGTTAACAACTGGGCTTTGGTGATCTCCGTGATCATTTCAGCCAGTTTTTTCTGTGTTAGTTGAAAAGCACCAATGGGCTTACCGAATTGAATACGTTCCTTGCTATAACGCAAGGCGCTGTCGTAACAATCCATAGCCGCGCCAATTACACCCCAGGCAATACCATAACGGGCACTATTAAGGCAACCTAACGGACCTTTCAATCCTTTAACGTTCGGAAAAATATTTTCTTTAGGAACTTTTACATTGTCAAACACCAATTCTCCGGTGGCACTTGCTCTCAAACTCCATTTACCGTGAGTTTCTGGGGTGGTAAATCCCTGCATGCCTCTTTCCACAACAATCCCTCTAATATCACCCGCTTCATCTTTTGCCCAAACCACGGCAATATCAGCGAACGGGGCATTACTGATCCACATTTTAGCGCCATTTAGTATAACGTGTTTGCCATCACCGGCATCTTTAAAATTGGTGATCATGCCGGCTGGGTTACTTCCATGGTCGGGTTCGGTCAATCCAAAGCAGCCCATCATTTCGCCTGCCGCAAGTTTTGGGAGGTATTTCTTTTTTTGTTCTTCGCTACCGTAGGTAAATATTGGGAACATTACGAGTGAACTTTGAACGGAAGCGGTAGAGCGCAAACCGCTATCACCTCTTTCTAATTCCTGCATAATTAGCCCATAAGAAATCTGATCAAGTCCGGGTCCGCCGTATTCGGCAGGTATGTAGGGGCCAAATGCTCCAATTTCCGCAAGGCCTTTAATCCATTGTTTTGGAAACGTGGTAGTTTGACAGGCTTGTTCCACAATAGGGGATACTTCCTTTTTTACCCATGCACGGGCGGTTTCACGAATTAACTTATGTTCATCGCTTAATAACTCATCCATTAAATAATAATCGTGAGCCTGAAAATTGTCGGTTGCCATATTTTTTTAAATGTGAGTGCAAATTTAAGAAATTAACATCGGAAACAAAGAAAAGTGTTCGTCTATAAAAATCAGGTAATCTTCACTACAATAATTAGGATCAGTGTTTCTGTTTCGATTTAGGAGAATTATGAACATGCTAAGTTGCTGTACTAAGTAGTTTCCGCAGTGTTTAATTGGTTAAAATGGAGATTAATTTTTATAATTTAGTTCCACAAAACACATCAAACTATGAAAAAAAAATTATGCACGCTTGCTTTTTGTTCTGGCGTTTTGCTGGTATCCGGCCAAACGGTTACGCCTACCGTTTTGGCGAGTGACGGTGGTTACAGTTCCTCCGCCCAGGGTTCTATTGCCTGGACAATTGGCGAACCCGTTGTAGAAACTTACGTTAACGGCGGAAATGTTACGACAATGGGGTTTCATCAACCGGAAATGGAACTGGTTACCATGATTGATGATGAGCAAAATACGGGAGGCCTGCTAGTTTATCCCAATCCGGTAGAAGAGATACTTACCATCAATTTTGCAGGTATGCCAATGGGTAATTATTCACTGCAATTAAATGATGCTCTTGGGAAACTGATTTATCAGAATGCGGCAACCATCACCGCTGAAACAGTCAGGTACTCGATCAAACTCAATGAAATTGCCGAAGGAGTTTATTTTTTAAACATCAGCGCAGGTGATTTTGTAAAAACCGTTAAGATCAATAAAATAAACTAATCGATTTTATACACAAAACTCAAACAAATAACAATGAAAAAACAATTAATATTTATTTCGCTACTTGCATTATTAAGTGGTAGTATATCTGCTCAGGCTCCACAGGGTGTTAAATATCAAGGCGTAGCCCGTAATAGCTCAGGTGCTGTAATGGCTAACCAAGCAATCACTGTGCAACTGAGCATTCATGACATTAATCCAACTGGCACCGTTGTCTATCGTGAAAGCCACAGTGTAACAACAAATCAATTTGGTCTTTATTCTGTTAACCTGGGGCAGGGGGCCGTGCAACTGGGTACGTTTTCTTCTATCGCCTGGGGTACTGGAAATAAATACATTGAGCAAGAAGTTAATTTCGGTTCAGGTTTAGTGAATATGGGAACTTCGCAGTTTTTAAGTGTGCCTTACGCGCTTTATGCATCAGGTGGACCTGCGGGTCCTCAAGGGCCGCAGGGTCCTCAGGGTGCTCAGGGGCCAGCCGGTCCACAAGGACCTCCCGGCACGAACGGCACAAATGGCACCAATTGGACCTTGTCAACCCCTTCATTTAATACCTCAGGACAATTAACGGTAAATGGTACACTTGGTTCTGGTGGGCCTGTGAATACAACAACAGGTGCCTGGTTAAATGGAGGTAACAACCTTTCCGCTTCAGGTAGTTTTGGAACAACGTCCAACAATCACATCGATTTTGCGACCAACAACCTGGCCCGTGCACGATTTTTGAACAATGGGCAATTTGTTTTTGGCAACACAGCAACCCCCTTTACAAGCGATTTGGCTACTTTTAATGCTAACGCCACCAATAGCATCGCAATAGCCGCTTATGTGCCGTCCGGTGTAAATGGCGTAGCCGTTGCAGGAAGTATTCAGACAGGAAATTCGGCTGCATTTCCGGCTGTTTACGGCGAGTACCTGGGGTCGGGACTTGGCAATGGTGTACGCGGTGTTTATGATGGAACAGCCAGCGGTTTATCCAGATGCGGCGTACTTGGCTTTTGCGATGGGTCGGCTTCGGTAAACGGCGGTGCAGGGGTATACGGGTTTAATGCTATTGCGGGTGGTAATTCACGTATTGGTGTGATTGGAAATTACGACGTGGCCAATGCTTACGGGATGGGTGTTATCGGGCTCGGTCCTGGAGGCGCTATTCCATCTGGTAATAGTGATTTCGGGGTTGTTGGCTGGGTGACAAATAATAGCAATTACAGTGGCTATTTCAATGGTAACCACGTGGTGGCTAATGGTACCAAGTCCGGGTCTGTTCCAACATCCAAAGGAAACCAGTTGTTATACGTAACCGAAACGCCAGAGGTATGGTTTGAAGACATTGGCGGCGGAACTCTCAGAAATGGAGAAGCGACTGTAAATCTTGATCCTCTTTTTCTTGAAACGGTGGTAATTGATGCACAGCATAAAATGCGGGTATTTGTTCAAATGGAAGGAGAGTCAGAAGAGGTTTTTGTAACACCCGGGTCTACCTCCTTTAAAGTGAAAGAAAGAAATAACGGAACCTCGAATGCTGACTTTTCTTACCGGGTAATGGCTAAACGTGTTCATTTTCAGGATCACCGATTTGGTAATGACCCGGTTTGGGGCCCTGGCGATACACGCGCTTATTCCGAATATTCGCAGCCCCCTTTAGTTGATTATTCAGCGAATCTACAGTTGCAGGAAGAGAAAAAACGCAGTAGCTCACAAAAAAACTCCAACTTGCCTGCAAGTATTAAACAACTTGATAAACAGGAAACAAAAATAGGTAGGGTTGGTAAGTAAGCTGACATATGTCATTTTAATCTCACAAAGGTCGGAGTTTTCCGGCCTTTGTTGTTGTATACAAAAAACTCTTGTGGGCGGTATTCCGATTAAAGGTAGTTCAAAAAATAATTAGTTGGCAGGCTTATAGCTTTATAAGCTGAAAAAAAAGTGATATTTTTGATTGCAGAAATCAGCCTGGCTGGTTTCTGTTTCTCCAATTCCGTAAAGTCGGTTTTTCGTAATTAAAAAGCGTGGTAAAGAAAATAATTGGCATTATTTGCATGAGTTTGGTGGTTAGTTTATCCGCAAAAAACGGGTCAAGTTCTCCGCTTGGCTCAGGGGCTGAATCTATTTTTGTCGGTGGATGCACGCCGGTCAAATTAGTTACACCCGATCATGTAAGTATTTTGCAGCCGGAGGAGAAAGAGTTCGAGAACTTCCTTTTTTTTAGTCAATGTATAAGGACGCCAGCTGTTTCGGAAAGACAAAATTATCCAAACACATTTCCCGGAAAAGATTGGATGACCGGTACAAAAAAAGGTAAGGTTGAGTATGATTTTTGCAAGATGTTTATGGACATTGACTCCGATGCGTTTTTCGTAAATTTTTTCGAATTGTCAAGGAAAAACTCTGCAATTATTGGTAATCCTCTTGTCTGTTCGGCCAGTACGCAAATATATTCGGTTGCCCCGGTACCAACAGCAACAAGTTATAGTTGGGCATTACCCGGAGGTTGGACTGGTAGTTCCGTTTCGAATGTGATATCCGCGACTGTTGGCGCAAGTGGCATTGTGACTGTGACCGCAATGAATGTTGGCGGAATCGTGTCAACGCAAACGCTCGACGTTCAGGTTGATCCTGCCCCCATTATTGCCGTTAACGGCGCAACAATCTGTAGTGGCCAGTCTTTCACCATAAATCCAACAGGGGCCATTTCCTATACCATTACAGGCGGTAGCAATGTAGTAAGCCCTTTCGCAACCAGCGAGTATTCCATAACCGGAACTAATGCCAATGGCTGTATAAGTTCAAACACCGCCGTTTGTACACTAACTGTGCTTCCCTCTCCGGTTATCAGTGTAAGAAACGGTGCCATCTGCGATGGGCAAACTTTTACCATAAGTCCGAATGGAGCCATTACTTATACATTTAGTAGTGGAAACGCTGTAGTTAGCCCCACGGCTACCACCAGTTATTTTATTACAGGAACCGATGCTGAGGGTTGTGTTGGGTCCAATACGGCTATTTGTACGGTGATAGTCAATCCGCTACCAATTATTAGTGTTAACAGTGGATCAATATGTGTTGGCCAGAATTACACAATTAGTCCAGCGGGGGCCGCCAACTATACTTTTAGCGGCGGTAGTGCCGTGGTGAGTCCGGTTGTTACTACGGATTATTCTGTTAGTGGTACCAGTGCTGCGGGTTGTTTGAGTTCTAACACTGCCGTTTGTACAGTAACGGTTCACAGTTTGCCAATAATCGGTGCCAATAGTGGTTCTATTTGTATTGGTCAGAATTTCACACTGGTACCAACCGGAGCCTATTCTTATACAATCAGTAACGGCAATACGGTGGTAAATCCGACCATTACCACCACTTATTCAGTAACTGGGACCAGTACCGCCGGTTGTATGGGTGTTGAAGTATTTGCTACTGTGACCGTTAATCCATTACCTGTTATTAGTGTTAATAGCGGTTCTATTTGCTATGGCGACAGTTTTACAATGAGTCCCACCGGCGCAAATACTTATACATTCAGTAGCGGTAACGCAATTGTCAGTCCGACGATTTTATCCAGTTATTCAATAACCGGCATCAGCGCGGAGGGATGCGTGAGTTCGAATACAGCTATAAGCACGGTAACGGTTAATACGTTACCAATAATTACTGTAAATAGCGGTTCCATTTGTAGTGGTGATAATTTTACTCTTAGTCCTTCCGGAGCAATCACTTATACTTTTAGTGGGGGTAATTCCGTCATCAATCCAATTACAACCACCAACTACACGGTTGCGGGAACTGACGCCTTGGGGTGCGTTGGGCAGGCAATTACTAGTGTTCAGGTGGTGGATCTGCCATCCATCAGTTTAAATAGCGACTCTATCTGCTATGGGCAGAGTTTCACGCTGAGCCCTGCCGGGGCTGATACTTATACCTTTAGTGGTGGTAGTTCTGTCGTGATGCCAACCGTTACTACAAGTTATTCGATCGTTGGTACAAGTAGCGTGGGCTGTGTGAGTTCGGAAGTTATTTGCACCATAACTGTAAACGATTTACCGGTTATAAGTATTAACGGCGGCTCTATTTGCGTTGGACAAAGTTTTACGCTCAATCCTGAAGGAGCTAATACATACACCTTTAGTGGTGACAACGCGGTGGTAAGCCCAACGCTGTCAACAAATTATTCGGTAACAGGAACGAGTTCCGCAGGTTGTATAAGTTCTAATACGGCCATTTGTACGGTTACCGTAAACATCCGCCCGCTTATAGCAGTAAATAGTGGTTCGATCTGTACCGGTCAAAGTTTTACTATTAGTCCGAGTGGGGCCGATACCTATACATTCAGCAGTGGTAGCCCGGTGGTAAGCCCCTCAGTTACTACTATTTATTCAGTTACAGGCACCAGTCAGGAGGGATGTGAATCCGCTCTTGCATCTGTCAGTGAGGTCACCGTTCATGATCTGCCGATAATAACAGCTTCTGGCGCCACGGTCTGCCTGGGTAAGTCGGCTAGTTTATTGGCGAATGGTGGAATTCCGAATGGTTATTTGTGGTTGGGGCCGAATGGATACGTGAGTACCGGTCATAATGCATTTATACAAATAGTCAACACGCTCTCAAACGGAGATTACACGGTAGTAGGTACATCAACAAACTCCTGTAAGGCTTCAACCAGTGTTAATTTGAGTTTTTACAATTTGCCAATCCCAACATATACGGTTCCAACCCGCGCCTGCTTTCAATCTGAGATCAACTTGCTAAGCGCGGCAGCGGTAAGTTATACCTGGGCCGTGGCCAATGGTAATAAAATATTCACGCAGAATGCCATAACAATAGTGACAAACAGTGCGGGTGTGGAAATTTATTCCTTAACGATTATGGATGATCGTGGATGTTTAAATACAGCGACAATGACCGTGTTCGTGGATTTATTGCCCTCCGGGGCCCTTTTAAGCGAGAGAAACGTTAACAAATGTATCCCCTTTTGTAATACTTATACTTTGTTTGCGGATGACAATCCGGCGCCAATTACCAACATTACATGGGAGATTAATGGTCAGCTTTTTTCCGGACCAAGCTTTAATTATTGCTTAATGGACTTACGGAATAATAAAGTTGTTGGCAGCTATACGAATGCCTTGGGATGCGCCAATAAAACAACCTACGAACTATCAGGCTATCCTGTTCCAAAAGCAGATTTTGAGTATCAGCCCATTGTACCAGTCGAAAATGTGGATGAAGTTACTTTTGTTAATACCACGCAGGGCGAAAGGATTACCCAATCGAGCTGGTCGATCAAGCCGACTGATTTTATTTCCTATGATGAGCAGCCCAGTTATCTGTTTGAAAACGCGGGTTATTATACCGTTCGATTAGTTACCACGAATGGATGGGGGTGTAACGATACCGTTATAAAAACTCTAATGGTGGAGGAGGATTTTAGGCTTTATGTACCGAATACTTTTACGCCAAATGATGATGGTATCAACGATACTTTTTCGCCGAAGGGAGGGGGAGTAAAAAATTACAGTCTGGTGATCTACGACCGATGGGGAAATAAAATATTTGCTACCAATGAGTTTGTTAAAGCTTGGGATGGTTATAAAAATGGTGAAATAGTGCCACAGGGGGTTTATGTGTGGGAAATTAATATAGTTAGCACTAATGGTAAAACAAAGGAGATGACGGGATATGTATCACTAATCAGGTAACAGTCAAACCCAGTAAACAATCCAAAACAGGGTTCGTTAACCTAAAATGATGTGATGTAATTACGCGACGTGGTAAAATAAAATAGTCAGGCCCATCAAAAAATGCCGTCATTTAACTATATTTGTTTATAGAGTTAAAATTGCGGCACCTTCGCTCCATACTTTCAGTTTTCTTTTGTTTAATAGCCATACTGTTAAAGGGTCAGGATATTCATTTTTCGCAATTTAACGGGTCATTATTAAACGTTTCACCAGCCTTTACCGGATTGTTTAATGGCGATTTTCGGGTGGGGGCTATTTACCGCAGTCAATGGCAGTCGGTGCCCGTTAAATATTCCACGTTTAGTATGGGTGGCGAAGCGCGATTCAGGCCAAGGCAATTTCAAAAAGACATGGTGGGAGTTGGACTTCTTTTTAACAATGATAGGGCGGGAGATGCCCGTTACGGAACAACACAACTGTACGCGAAGGGATCTTATATATTTTTAGGCAATCGCGATAGTAGCCTCATAATTACGGTGGGAATGAATATTGGTTGGTGCCAGGTGGGGTTCGATTATACGAAAATGACTTTTGATAACCAGTTTGACGGGCTCCAGTATAATCAAAGCCTGGGTAGCGGGGAGAGCTTTAATTGGACCCGGTATAATTTTGCTGACGTAAATCTCGGGGCGGCCGCCCAGTACATTTATAAAGGCAAACACCGTTTCACTTATGGACTTGGCATCCACCACGTAACCCGGCCGGTAATTAATTACAATGGCAACGACTTAAGTAAGCTCTACGTGAAAACAACCAATTACCTGAGCTATTCTGCCCCGATTGCTTCTAAAACAGATATAATCACTGAAGCCCTCATAAGTACGCAGGGTAAAAACTTTGAATTAATTCCGCATGCTTCATTAAAATATTACATGAACCGCGATTTAAATCAGGCCATTTTGGGAGGCCTGTGTTTCAGAACCAGAGACGCGGTCATCCTGCGAATGGGATATCATTATAAAACCATGCAAAGTGGCATCGCCTACGATATCAACATCAGTAAATTTAATGCAGCGAGTAATTTGCGTGGCGCATTTGAGATCTACGTGAATTATGTAATCAAAAATAAATCAAATTACATCGCTAAAAAAAGGGTATGCCCCGTATTTATGTAATGGCAAAAAAACGAATCGGGATATTCCTTTTTTATCTGGTATCGTGTGGAGTACTAAACGCTCAATCAGATCGTTCCTTGCGGTTACAATCCGAAGCAGCGATGCTTAATAAGGACTGGTATAGCGCGGCGCAGTACTTCAACCGAATGTACAACCGTGATAGTAGCGACATTCTCCTAAAATATAATTACGCTGAAGCCAGCCGTCTTAACTTCGATCTGGATCTGGCACTTCGGTTGTATGGCCGAGTCATTGCCGAAGACAATGGAAAAAAATACCCACTTACGTTTTATTGGACGGCGCAAATTCTCAAAAGCAAAGGTCAGTACAAAGAAGCAAAAAAGTACTTTACTAAATTTTCAAAAATAAAAACTAAGAGGCAACGGTTCGATTTAGCTTATTATATTACTAAGGCAAGACTCGAAATAGAGGCCTGTGACCTTGCGCAGCTTCTGATTAAAAATCCTCTGAGCTTAACGGTGGAGCATCTTGATACCACAATAAATAGTAAGGTAAGTGAATACGGTGCTTTTGAAAAGGATAGTACTCTTTATTTCTCGTCGGTAAAAAGCGGAAAGAAAAAAGACGTTAACGAGGTAAGTTATAGTAAGATTTATCGGTCGGATATAAAACGTCAAAAGTGGCAGAAGGTGAAAGCCCTTGATACAGCGATTAACGCCACTTACTTGCACAACGCAAATACGTGTTTTAGTAAAGATTACAAACAGATGATCGTATCGCGTTGTACGGCCAGAAATGCTACGGAATACAATTGTGAATTATACGTAAGCGCTTTGATTAATAACCGATGGAAACCACTAATAAGAATGGAAGAACCTATCAATCTGCCTGGTTTTAGTTCCACCCAACCTTGTTTTGGTGAAATAGATGGGAAGCAGGTATTGTTCTTTGCAAGCGATCGCCCGGGAAGTGAAGGGGGGCTGGATATCTGGTACAGCATTAAAAATAAAGATGGGAGTTTTTCAGAACCCGTCAATGCCGGGAAACAGGTAAATACACCCGATGATGATATTACCCCCTGGTACGTGAGCGCGCAAAAAACACTTTATTTTAGTAGCACCTACCATAAGGGATTGGGCGGCTTCGATATTTTTAAAAGTGTACTCGGAGATAGCTCCCGTTTCTCTGAACCCCAAAATGTGGGTTATCCCATCAATAGCAGTTATAACGATGTCTATTATTCTGTAAATAAAACCGGAAATAGAGTGTATCTTTCCAGTAACAGGGCCGGTTCCTTTTTTGAGAACAAACTCAATTGTTGTAATGATATTTACAGGTTTACCATAGATACCATCAGCGCGCCACCGACAATTGATACAATGGCGTTGTTAACAGGACAGATGAAATTACTGGTACCTCTTACCCTTTATTTTCACAATGATGAGCCCGATCCTAAAACAAAAAATATAACCACCACAAAAAATTACGAAACCACTTACAATGAGTATAAAAACCTGTTGCCCCAGTATAGAAAAGAATATGCAAGTGGTTTATCGGGCGGCGAAAAAGAGGCAGCCCGGTTTAAAGTAGAGAATTTTTTTGCCGACAGTCTGGATGCCGGTATCCAGGATTTAAGAAAATTTTCGGAGTTGTTATTAAAAGTGCTTCATAAAGGCGAAACGGTAAAAATTACCATGAAAGGTTATTGTAGTCCTTTAGCCAGCACAGATTACAACATCAACCTGGCAAAACGCAGGATCAGCAGTCTTCGGAATTATTTTACTGAAACTATGGGAGGTGTATTTACCCCGTTCATCAATAACCAAAAGCCGGGTGAGGGTAACATATTATTTGAAGACGTGGATATAGGGGAACTACCGGCGAGTAAAGTTAGCGACGATTTTAAAGATAAACGTAATTCGGTTTATAGCCCTTTTGCGGCCTCAGAACGCAAAATCCAGATTATTGCTGTCAGCTTTGGTAAGTAATGAAAATCATAAATCATCTGTTGTTTTGTCAGTTAAGCAAAGTAGTATTTTCTGTCTCATCAAAACAACAAAATGGGTATGTCAGTTTAGCTGATAATAGCCAGGTACTTTGACAGAAAAGTCTGAACCCGTAGACTTTTTAACAGCAATTTATCGAACATAAACAATCCCGTTAAAGCGCAAATAATTCCAGCCAAAACATCCATCACATAATGGTGGCCCGAATAAACGGCCGAAAACCAAATCCCAGTCATAAAAAAAGCAAAGAAAATGTTAATAGGCCCCAGTTTGTTTTTCAGTCCAAAATACAGAACAACAATGGGGTAAGCGGAGTGTAGGGAAGGCATGGCAGCAAATACGTTTGAGCTTTTTGCGTAAAGTGAATGAAATAAATGGATTGCGAAGAAATCATCGAACCGTGATAGTCCCGCTGTATTTCCGGGTGTATCGAAATGGAGATCAAACCCAAATTGGTCGACGTACCAGGGTGGGGCAGCGGGATAGGCGTAGTAAACTATAAATCCTAAAAGATTCACAAACAAGAAGGCCAGTGAAAATTGCAGGAACTGCATTTTATTTTTCCTGAAAAAATAAAACCCGAGTAACAGTGGTACGGGCATCCAGTTAATATAGAAGAGGCCGCTCAGTACATCCAGGAAGGAGTTAGCGTGTTTTTGAGCAAACTCGTTCGGTGTAAAGATCACTTCTTTATCATGAATCCCAAATACTCTTTTTTCGAAAGTATAAAGTTCCTTTATATGTACCGGATTGTAGTTGTAATTCGGGAAAGCCTTCATGCTATCGAAAATGATCCAAAAAATCAGGAAAATGGAAAAGGCCAGAATAAATTTTCGCGTTGGAATACTGGCGTAATAAAACAGGTTGAATAACAAGGCAAGAAAAACCTGATCGGGTTTAAAACCAATAAGTGCAGCGGAACCGAAAATGTATAATAGTGAAACAAAGCTAACCAACAAGACGTTTTTTTTGGTCGTGTTATTTTGGAGATAGATGGAGTAACGTTTGATCATGGAATTATTTTTTCTGAAACCGGTTTGTTGTTGTTCACGTCTTTCCCAAAAATCTCAACATAAGTAATATGCGGAAGCCAGAAAGTTCCTCCATCAATTTTCGCGAAAATCTTATCAATGTAAGCCGGTTTGTTATTGATGGTCATACACGCCCGGTATTTTTTTCCGGTACTTGTTTTAATTAGATAAATGTCGCGCTTTTTGTAAGAAACAAAATTAACCTTAAACGTTTTTTTTTGATTGTCAATACAAAAGCTGGTTAAGCCATAAGCATATTTTCTTTGGATGTAGGACAGCTCTTTTATACCTCCGTCATCCGCATACCTGATCCAATAGATCTTAATCGGTTCCGTTTCATTTAACGTGCTGTCTTTGGTGTAATTTAATTCGTAAACAATGGTGTTGGTATTGTGGGTGCGTTGCACATAAAAGAGCATTCCCGGTTTTTGAGGTGGTACTGGAAAAGTGTCAGCAATATTAACCGGTTTTTCGTTGTGTTTCGGTGACAAGCTTTTTGTTGTCGGTGAAACGAATGAAGTCCCGATAATAAAAAAAAAGAAGGATGAAATTATATAAATACTTTTTTTCATATTACATATTTTCAAGGGCTTTTTTACAATCGTTTAACCGCCGGATGGCAGTCATATTCGATAGAATTGCTACAACAGTAATCGGAATGGTAAATACCGACATACTCTCAAATACATGAAAGTTCAGCCACTCAACGCGTAATTTATAATCTCCTCCAATATAGTTAGCCGCAATGCCACACGCTAATGCCGAAACACCAATGGTGATGACTCTTTCCGGCCGCTGCATCAACCCTCCTTTACATTCAATGCCTAAGCCTTCAGCGCGTGCGCGGGTATAACTTACCATCATAGATCCTATGAGTGCCAGAAATGCAAACAAGGAGCTTAAAAAATAATGGTGAGCTACCAGGTAATAACAAATCCCCAGGAACATAATCAATTCACTATAACGGTCAAGCACCGAGTCAAAAAGTGCCCCAAATTTACTTGACATATTTCCCAGCCTGGCTACCTGCCCGTCCAGCATATCGAATAAACCGGCAAACAGGATCATACCTCCGGCCCAGCCCACATAGGATAAATCACTCCGGTTTTTATCTTCAGCGCCCACAATGAAGATGATAGCAACAGCGATGTTTAAAATAAAGCCAATGGTGGTTACCATGTTAGGTGTTAAACCGGCTTTTATTAAAATTTTAACAAAGGGATTAATGATCACGTAAATTCCCTTTTGCAATTTGTCTCTTTGCGATAAGGGAAGGGGGATTTTTTTTTGTTGGAGAGTGGTTGTTTTCATGTCTAAAAATCAAATTTAAAACGGGCGCGCAATCCTAGTTCCGAAATTCCGGGATGATCGAGGTAGGTAAAGCGCTTAATTAGGTCAATTCTAAAGAATTTAAAAATATTGGCAATAGCCACACTGCCTTCTATGTAAGGCATTTTGTCAAGACTGTAGGTAATGGGAATTCCTTCATTGGTGCCAGGAAATTTAAGGAGTTCGGGGCTGTCGGGATTCTTATTTACACGTGATAAACTGCCATACAAAATTTTGGCACTGATGGCTTCCCGCCATTTCAAACGCCGAAGTAAAGGGATTTTATTAAAAAAGAATCCGTTGAAACAATGATCTATCGTAACACTCGCATATTGATCGCTTACAAATTCAAGAAAGTTCATCAGGTTATACGATTGTAACTGATAAGCGTAGGTTTGATTTGCTCTGTGGATATCTAGTAATGGGAATGGCACCGTTCCAAAAATCTTCCCTCCTTCTAATGCGATATCTGTATAACCTAATTGGGAGAGATAAAAACGTTTACTCATGTTTACAGAAATATTTTGGTAGTCATATTGGCCGCCCAGGTAACCTTTAAATCCGTGAATGTAACGCAACGTGAAGATGGGATTTCTAAATGATATCGGAATCCTGTAAGTTTTGCCCTGGTAAAATTTTTCATTGGGCGCCCACCGCAAAGTTAATGAGGCCTCTGAAGTTCGAATGTTTTTTACATTCGTCAACACGTCGGTATAATCTGTATAACTGTATACCAGGTCGCCTGCGGCTTTCTGTGCCCAGTTTTTATACCCGATCGCAAAAGAAAGATGGTTCTTAAACTCGTTGAGGTATTCGAAATTCACGATGTCGTTGTAGAGCCATTTATTGTTGTTACCCCGCTTAAAAGATAAGAGGATATTATCTTCCTGGATGAATTGCAATTCCTGGCCGGGAATCTTGGTGTCTTTTTGATAACTTAATTTTATAGATTTTACCGGAAATTCATAAATGCTTCGTTTGCTAAGCGAATAGGTGGCTCCAAAATAATATTTCCATTTTTCATCTTTAAAACCGTAAGCGCCGTAACCTTCAAATACGACGCGTTTGCTGAAAGAGTTTGTGGTTCGTCCACCTGCTCTTAACCTGAAACCCTCAACGGGGTTGAAGCTGTAAAACGTGCTCACAGGGCCAAGATCAAAATAAGGGCCAATGGTCTTATAACCTGCAAACAGTAGAACCAGCACATCCAACGATCGTTTAAATACCGGAACTTTTTTTATACTGTCAATGGTTGTATATACACCTCTTTCCGATTTTGATAACTCGGAGTGTCTTTTTTCGGTCCAGAAATCTTCGGTTTGGATATTGGCGCTGTCGGCTGTAACAATGGCATCACCCTTAAACTCGTTTTCAGGTCGGGGATTGTTTAAAATGAAGTTTTTATAAGAGACAGAGCGTTGACCAAAGATCCCCATTTTCCCTTTGGACAAACCGAAATCTGCTGAAAACTCATCGTTCACCAGAGTATACCCTTGTCCGGGTTTTTTCTCGAAATCCTGCGAAATTTTTAATTCCTTCACCCAATTCAGATTAATATCCTTATTAACTCCCATATCAATTTTAGCTACAGCATAATTGCTGTCCAGGGTAACATACATCGTTCCCTGGAAAAGGAAGTCGGAGTGATTTCTTGGCACAAAACCCAACCTTATAAATTTAGAACCGTTATCATCGATGGTATCTGTAATAAAGAATTTATAAAATACGGGTGAGCCATTAGCAATCGGACTTAGGAATTGGTTGGTTAATAGGGTAATGTTGTTATCATAAATGTTGATGTCTTGGTATAAGTATTTCATATAGGCATCCAATCCCTGATTATCCACATATCCTTCGAAAGCAACGGTTTTGTTACCCTTTATAATCTCTTTCCTGGAGCCAGACGATTTACGGTACCTGACATCAGAAATTGATTCTTTTAGATAAACAGGTAATACGGCTTTACCGCTTAGTTTGGTGGTGTCAATATTTTCGAATACAAATTGAAATTTCCGGAATGCTTTCCTGTTTTGAAATTTTTCGGTGATATTACTTAACGCGAACTGCACCTTTTCGTATTTTTCGTATTCATAATAATCAAATCCTTCAATCCTGTTTTGAGGTTTATGGGCAATTATCTTCCTAATTAATTCCACGGCCGGATTGTCTTTGTTCTTGTACTTACTCTTTTGCGCTTTTACCGTTACTTCATTCAGTTCTTTTGAATCGGCGATCAATTTAAAATTAACGATCTGTTCTGTTCCAGGCACTACTTCTTTGCTTACGGGTTTATAACCAATTAATAAAACTTTTAGTTTGGTATAATTTTTTTCAGTTGTCAGCGTAAATTCCCCTCTTTCATTCGTAGTAGTCCCGGTACTTGATTCGTCAAAAAAAACAGTAGCATATGCCAACCGTTCGTTTGTTTTAGAATCCGAAATAACTCCTTTTACAACCGTGTTCTGGCCAAAAAAGCTCTGCAGACATGTCATAAAAAAAACAAACAGGATATTATTTACGGAGTGCTTTTTCATAGGGCTGAAACACATAATGTTTTTGTAACGTATAGTTAAATCCGATGCCAACGGTTAAGGCAACTATTATCTTTGAAATAATGTAATTTGCTTCGGGCAAAAGCATCAATAAATACAACCCGCTTGTATTGAGCAGCAGACTGCCAATCCAAACCAACACGTAACGAAATCCCTGTCTTTTAAAGTTTTCTTTCCCGCTTTCAAACGACCAGTATTTATTAACGCCGAAATTGGTCGCCGCTCCCACCATGGCGCCAATAACCGTTGCGGTGATATAATGAGAATGAACTATTTCAACCAGCAAAATCGTCATCAGAAAATCAACACTGGTTGCAATTAAAGAGGATATCTGCGACTTAAAAAAGATCCACATATTAAATGGTAGCAAAAAGATACATGTGTAAAATACAATTGGTGTAGACGCCGGCAAGCAGATCATCGGTCATTACTCCCCAACCTCCCGGTAACTTTTCCGTTTTACGAATGAACAATGGTTTATAAATGTCAAAAAAACGAAAAAGGAGAAACCCCGACAGTAAAAGCCCGGCAGATATTGGCAAAAAAACTACACTCACGCACATCCCCAGCGCTTCGTCAACAACAACGCGCTTGCTGTCTTTCCCCCACACTTTTTCAACTTTTGAGGAAACAAAAGTCCCTGTCGCCATAAGGGCTATGCATAAGGAAAAGAGCCGGGCGGAAGTGTAAATGTTAAATTGCACTCCGTAATAAAGCAACACACCCACAAACAATGCTGCAATAGTACCGGCTCCTTTTCCTATGTAACCAATTCCAAAAAAAGTGGCTATGAATTTATACCCGTTCATTACATTGATTCAACCAGTTCCTGGTAATAATCTAAGCCAAGGTGTGTGATAAGGTCTTCACCCATCATGTGTCTTAAGGTATTCTGTAATTTTATTAGTTGTTTAAAAATGTCATGTTCAGGTTTTAGTCCATCGGCTGTTTGTGGAGATTTTAAATAAAAGGAGAGCCACTCCTGAATTCCACTCATGTTCGCGCGTTTAGCAAGATCCATAAACAAAGCGAGATCTAAAACAATAGGCGCAGCTAAAATCGAATCTCTGCACAGAAAGTTGATTTTGATTTGCATGGGGTATCCCATCCATCCAAAGATATCAATGTTATCCCAGCTTTCTTTATTGTCGCCCCTTGGCGGATAATAATTGATACGAACTTTATGATACATGTCCCCGTACAAGGCTGGATTGGATTCCGGCTGAAAAATTTCATCCAATACGCTTAGTTTTGACACTTCTTTGGTTTTAAAATTTTCCGGGTCATCCAGCACTTTTCCGTCGCGGTTGCCAAGGATGTTTGTAGAAAACCATCCGTTTACGCCAAGTGCGCGTGCATGAAGTCCCGGCGCAACGATAGTTTTCATCAGCGTTTGCCCCGTCTTAAAGTCTTTACCGGCGATGGGTGTATTGGTTTCTTTTGCCAACTCCAATAAGGCTGGAATATCAACGGTTAGGTTAGGTGCGCCGTTAGCGAATGGAACCCCCATTTTTAAAGCTGCATAGGCGTAGATCATACTTGGCGCAATGTTTTCCGCATTGTTTTTTAAAGCAATTTCAAACAAATCAAGACTATTGTGAATGTCCGATGGTTCAATGTATTTTTCCGTAGAGGCGCACCAAACAATTACCACGCGTTCACAGTTATTTTCCTTCTTAAAATCTTCAATGTCTTTCATCAAAGCCAACGCCAGATCATATTTAGTAGCGGCAGTTTTAATGTTTGGGCCCGTGATATTCTTAATATAACTGCTGTCGAAAACAGCGGCCATAGGTTTTATTTTTTCAAGTTCGTTTTTTAGTTCGTAAATCTGGTGTACCTCAAGCACTTTTGCGTTTAATGCCGATTCGTAAACGTTATCGTCGTAGATGTCCCAACCGCCAAACACAATGTCATTTAAATCTGCCAGAGGTACAAAATCTTTAATCATCGGGTTCCTGTTGTCTGTTCGTTTCCCCAAACGGATCGTACTCATTTGAGTTAGAGATCCTATCGGTTGCGACATTCCTTTCTTTACTGCTTCAACGCCAGCAATCAATGTAGTTGCTACGGCTCCTAATCCGGGGATCAGGATCCCTAATTTTCCCTTTGCGGGTTGTGGTTTTTTAATTGTGTCCATTTTTATTGTTTTGAAATTATTAGTTGATCCATTTATTTTTTTTATACCAGGCGCTGGTTTCTTCTACGCCTTTCTTAAGAGTGTAATGCGGAACATAATTTAGTTCAGTGTAAGTATCTTCATGTTGACACACCCAGCTTTCGGCGACTAATTCTTGGTATTTCTCGATGCTAAGTGCACTTGCCTTACCAAACAGGGCACTGCCATGCTGTGAAACCCATGAAATGGCCTTGATAATGGGGAGCGGAATGCCAATCGTTACCGGTTTTTTTCCGAGTGATTTGGCAATCGTGTCAGAAAAAGCTCGCTTGTCGTAAACATGACCGTCCGTTGCGAAATAAATTTTATTGGGAATTCCTTTTTCAAGGGCGCTGTAAACAAAATAACTTAAGTCCTTTACATAAATAAATGTGAGATCCTGATGATGGAAACCCATAATGGGACTAAATCCACGGTTCACGAGTTTAAATACTGAGAGCAGATCTTTTTCACCTTCTCCGTAAACTGCGGTTGGTCTGATAATCACAGTTGGAATGTTTCCGGAGTTCTGAATAAATCTTTCTGCTTCCAGTTTGCTTTTTCCATACGTGGTGATGGGTTGCGATTGCCCCTTTTCGATGGGTTCTCCTATTTTTCCAGGACCGCAAGCGGCCAAACTGCTGATAAAAGCAATTTTCTTTGGAAGATAATTTAACCGCTCAAGGGATGTATAAAGATTAAAGGTACCGTTGTAATTGACCGATTGGATTTCCTTTTTTGAATTGGATTTTGTAAGCGCAGCAGCATGAATAATGTAATCCAGTTTTACACCCTCTCTTTTTAGTTGCGCGAAAGCAAGTAACAGACTATCGTAGTTGGTAACGTCACCATAAATAAGTTTGATACCGGATAAGTTTTCAATACTACTTGTTTTACGAACCAAAGCGTAAACCTCGTATCCTCTGCGAATCCCTAACTCAACAAGGTGTGAACCAATAAACCCGCTTGCTCCTGTTATTAATAATATTGGTTTTGCGCTCATAGTTTAGTTCAGTTTCAGGGTATAAAGGCGGTGCGTCTTATAGATTTTACTGCCTATGTTTTGCAATTCGCGGTTCATCATTTCATTGTTCTCCAGTATCCAGGAAGCTTCTCCGCCAATAAATCCCTTTTTATTAACACTTTCGTTTATTTTAGTATAAAAACAGGCCTCAATCCCCTGCATGCGGTAGTCGTTTAGCACACCCAGGGTAATCACGCGTACCGTTTTTATTTTGGATTTGTTCAATAGGAGTTTAAATATTCCCGAAGGGAGAAGTCTACCTCTTTTCACATTCTTCTGAATTTCGTTGATATTGGGCAATGCCAGTGAAAATCCAATGACCTCATTGTTTTTTTCAGCTAGATGCACAAAATCCTTGTCGAGGATCAATTTCATGTCTTTGGCCACGTAGTCAAATTCTTCGTCAGTAAACGGCACAAAGCCCCAGTTCTTATCCCACGCTTCGTTGTAGATCCGTTTAATGCTTTTTACCTCTTCTTTAAAGTTTTTGAGATTAACAGCGCGGATGGTAATCCCATTTTTATTCAAACGCTGTTCTATGTTTTTCGCAAGGGTAAGTACCCTTTTAGGGATAGTGTCCTTGTCAAACCAATAAGAGAAAAGATCCATTCGTTTTTCAAAACCATATTTCTCAATAAAAAATTGGTAGTATGGTTTATTGTAGGTCATCATGACTTGTGGTGGTAGATCGAACCCGTTTATTAACAAACCACATGGATCATTGGTGGAAAAATTTACCGGCCCCACAATTCCCTTCAAACCTTTGCTTGAAATCCACTTAACAGCCTCATCCAATAACCGTTTGGCGGTATCATAATTTTCAACCACATCAAAAAAACCAAAAAAGCCGCTCGCCTCGTTTGTAAATGCTACATGATTTTTGTTGTGAATTGCAGCAATACGACCTTCAATTTGGCCATTTTTTTCCGCCAGAAATAACTGTAGGTGGATATGTTTCAACGATGGATGTTTACCCTCTGTGAGCATATCCCGTTGCGCAATAAATAGCTCAGGAACATAATTCTTATCTCCCTCGTAAAGATCATGTGGGAAATCAATAAATCGCTTTAAGTCCTGTTTTGAAGAAACCTGTATTATTCTTACCATGTCGTAACGATTAATTTGAAACCAATGTTTGACGGTGAATGTGAAGCTGTTTTGCCACTTTATCTATTTTTTCAAGAGCAAATTCAATTTGTTGTTTGGTATGCGTTGCCATAAGAGAGAAACGTATCAGGCTCGAATCTGACTTCACAGCGGGTGATACCACCGGGTTGACAAAGACCTGCTCGTCTAAAAGATATTTGGTCATCTGATACGTTTTTAAATCGTCTCTCACATAAATTGGAACTATAGGTGTTTGCGTCGGGCCAATTTCAAAACCTAGTTCTTGCAAACATTTAATGGTGTAGCGTGTGTTGTCCCAGAGTGTTTCAATCCGCCAGGGTTCGTTTTGTATAATGTCAAGGGCTGCTGACGCACTTGCTACTGATGCCGGTGTTGCACTAGCGCTGAAAATGAGGGATCTTGCATTGTGTTTTAAATACTCAATAACATCCGAATCCGCGGCCACAAAACCCCCAAGCGAGGCCAGTGATTTACTAAAGGTGCCAACAATGATATCTGTCTTATTAGTCAGGTTAAAATGGTCTGCGGTACCCCTCCCTGAATTTCCCAGCACACCTAAAGCGTGCGCGTCGTCTACAACGATCATGGCCTCGTATTTTTCACACAGCGATACAATTCCGGGGAGATTGGCTATATCCCCTTCCATGCTAAATACACCGTCCACTACCACCATCTTAATTGCATCGACGGGGATGGACGCTAGGACCTTTTCAAGGCTTTCCATGTCGTTGTGTTTAAACTTCAGGATCTTCGAAAATGAAAGTCGTGTACCCTCGTATATGGAGGCGTGGTCTGATTCGTCGATAACGATGTAATCATGCCTGCCAGTTAACGACGCTACTACTCCTAAATTGGTTTGGTAGCCTGTACTAAATACTAACGCAGACTCCTTATTCAAAAATTTCGCTAGTTTTTCCTCGAGTTCCAGATGGATGTCTAACGTCCCATTAAGAAAACGGGAGCCGGCGCAACCCGTGCCGTATTTATCAATTGCTTTTTTTGCCTTTTCCTTTATGTAAGGATGATTTGTTAACCCCATATAACTATTGGATCCAAACATCAATGTGTCCTTCCCTTGTATTTTCACGATTGTATCCTGATCCGAAGAGATAGGACGGAAATACGGATAGATACCAGCCGCACGTGCTTCCTCGGGACGTTTATCTGATTGCAGTTTTCTTTGGGCATATAAATTTTTCATAGGGTGTTATGGTATAAAGTGAGTGGTTGGTTTTTGGCTCATTCGCCGAGTTGGTTTTTGTGCGGTGAACATTCGTGTTTGATGATATCTAACACTTTTGTGCAGGCGACTAAATCTTCTCGCTTTATTTTTCTCATAAGTTCTTTCTCTATTTTGGCGAAAGATTCGGTAGCCCCTTTTGCAATTCGTACTCCCTCGTTGGTTACCTCTATCATGTTTTTTCTTCTGTCGCCAATTACGGGAATGCGTTTTACGAAATGTTTTTTTTCGAGGATGTCAATCGTTCTTAATATGCCCGATTTATTTTTTTGAACAAGTGTGGCCAGGTCGTTTTGAACGATCTTCTTCTCAGGGTGAGAAGCAATAAGTAGTAAAACATCCATCTGTTCAAAAGTGATGTTAGTACCCATCGCCAAGAAATAACTGTTAATGCTGTTTGTAAGCAATCTGCCAGTGTGAACAATAGAAGCGCCTAATTTATTTTTTACCTTTGGAATCATTTCAAGTTCATCTAATTGATTAATCAACAATTGATGATGCAAAGGTCAGTTAGGATACTGTTGATATAAAGGTCTATTGTTCGGTAGAATTGGTCAAAATTCCGTTTCTCTTCAGCGCGAAAATGTTTCGGATTTTAATTAGCTGTTGTAACCCTTATGAATAATGAGTCTTGTGAGTTTTGATTTTTTTTGTAGCGTATGTTTTTTACATTTTTTATCATTTATCCACGTTCTTTTTAGCAAGGGTGCAATACCGTTCACTAAAATCGTGCGCGATTATCTGTTTTTTAAAAAACAAGAACACACTATTAAGCCAAACGATGATTACGGTATTGCGATGGGGACAATCCAATATGACGCTTAAAAAATTTTCCCAGAAAAGATTGATCTGAAAAATGCAGAACATCTGCTATCTGAGCGATGGAGAGACGGGGATTATTAAGTAGTACCTTCGCTTCATACATAACTCTTTCGTCAATAATTACACTGGCAGATTGCCCGGTGACTTCATGTACAATTTCCGTCAGGTATTTCGGCGTGATCGCTAATTGTTCTGCGTAAAATTTTACGCTTCTGTTTTCCTTAAAGTTTAAATCAACCAGATTACCAAACTGCATTACAAGATCCTGCTTCCGCGAAATTTTGTGTTTATTGTTAAGGTTATATTTTACAGCGATTCCCGCCATTTCTGATAAAAATATTTTGAAGGTGTATTTTACTATCTCTTCGCCAAAAGGATGTTCGCGAAACAGATCGTTCTTCTCTTTCAACGTTTCAATGATAGTTTTAAGAACGTTCAGTTCCTTGTCCGTCACTTTAATGAAACTTTCATTAAAACGTGAATTGAAGTCCAATAGGTCGATTTCCTGTTTATCAATCCCGATCTGCATTAAAAATTTGGAAGTAAAAATTACTTTAAAAATTTCCACATCTTCGGTGGCCGAAACTAATTGTTTGATGGTGTTGGGAACAAGGAATAGAATGCTGTTGGCCGAAATTTTTTGCTCCTTTAAATTAAGTTTAACCGTTACCTCTCCCTTGGTTAATAATGTTACTGCAAAAAAATCGGCGCGGCTTTCATCGTAGATATTAAAATGGGTGGGCGGCGCAATACAGGTTCCAACATGTAATTCAAAAACCTTTTTGTCTTCAGAAATATCAGAAAATTTGCATACGGCAGCTTGGTTGTTCATAAGTGCGTGTTTTGAACGAATTTTCGGTAAAAGTATGGAAACTTTAATTGTTTTGCAAGTTTCTCGATTTTTTTTGACAATTAACTATGCCCGGTTTTTGTGTTTTATTGCCACCTGACAGGAAAAGTAAATGCAGGAATTCCTGCGCTGCACGGAGTCTGAACGGGCGCTGGTTGTTTTTTGAACAAGTAACCAACACGTTTCCCCTATTTCGCTTACACAGATTGTTTACTCGAAGCGCAAACTCTCTATAGGGTCTAGTTGTGAGGCGCGTTTAGCAGGAATATACCCGCTTACCAGGCCAACAACTACGCAAATAATAACACCTGTGATGATCCAGAACCAGGGAATAAAAAAACCTGTTTCCAACGCGTAACTAATTATGTTGCCGATGGTGATGCCAAATAAGATACCAATGATACCTCCCATGACGCATATCACTACACTCTCAATCAGAAATTGATTTTTAATGGCTTGTTGTGTAGCGCCCATCGCTTTACGGATACCAATTTCGCGGGTACGTTCGGTTACGCTCACCAACATAATATTCATTAAACCAATAGCGGCGCCTAATAAAGTAATTAGCGCAATAATCGTGGCCCCTGCGGTTACTGTACTTATTTCTTTCAGGAGCATGGAGGCCAGGTTATCCGATTTGATGATATCAAAATTATCTCTACCGGTTACCGGGATCTTTCTTATTTTTCTAAACGCGCCGCGCGCCTCATTCAAAATAATGTCCAATAACCTTGTGTTTTTTGTCAGCACGTTAATGGTAAATGTCATGTCGTTGCTGCCGAAGTATTGTCGGGCATTGGTTAAGGGAATAATACAAATTTTGTCACCACCAAAGCCAGAACTGTTTCCTTTGCTTTTAAGCACCCCAATCACCTTATAGCGGTTAGCGCCTATTTTAATAAATTTATCTATCGGATGACCTTCCTCTCCAAATAATGCAGTGGCAACGTCCTTACCAATAATGGTAATGTGACCGCTACCATTCACTTCCATAGTGGTAAAATTCCGGCCTTGTTCCAGTTCGTAAGCTGCGGTGGTCATGTAGTTTTCATCGCTACCAAATACCTGTATATTAGGATTGGTTTTTTTTCCACCATATTTGAGCCGGGCCACCTGGCTGGCCATTGTTGATATGGATGTAATTACCGGGTAGTTAAATTCGTTTTTAAATCGTTGTGCCTCTTTAAAAGTGATCTTGTTAAAGGTTTTTGCTTTTTTACCACGTCTGCCTACACGTATATTCATGTCGGCATTGCGTATGGTAAATGTATTGGCGCCCATACTGGTAAAATTATTATTAATACCATTTTTAATGGCGTCAATAGCAGAAAGAATGCCTACAAGCGCCATGATACCGATACTAATAATGAGCATGGTAATAATGGCCCTCAATCGGTTGGCTTTAATTGAGTCTAAAGCAATATAGACGTTTTCTTTAAAAACTGACACACATTAAAGTTAAGTAATTAATCGCCAGTTGAGGGTGTATAAATGACAAATTGAAATAATAGGTTTTAAGCGGTGGTATAACCGGACAATAAATATGGACTTGTCTATTCGCGCGCGTGAACCAGATTTCACCATTGTTAATAATGAATCATCCGCCAGCATTTTGTTTTGTGGTTCTTTTTGGTAATTTAGATGCATATTAACCCCACAAAAATAAAAATATTATGATGCCGAACATTCACATCAGTTTTTTAGCAATCATTATTGCTGTTATCGCACATTTTGTGCTTGGATTTATCTGGTATACGCCTTTATTTGGGAAAATATGGGCGAAGGAACTCGGATTTAATACCGATCAAAAACCACCGGCTGGTGCTATGGTAAAAGGGATGGTCTTTAATCTGATTGGTAATTTTTTAATGGCTTGGGTGTTTGCTCACAACCTGGCTGTTTGGAACCCTGTCACCTGGGGCCTCGACGCGTCACCCGAAATGACCGCTACGGGTATGGCCATGGCTGGTGCTATTTTTACTTGGCTCGGTTTTTTTGTACCAATGGATTTAAATTCCGTAGCATGGGAAATGAAATCTTGGAAACTATTTTTCATCAATACCGGTTATCACTTGCTTTCTCTTATAGTCGTTGCACAAATTCTTGTTCACATGTAAAGAAAAAGAACTGTTAAGATATGAAGCCCCGTTATAAAAAGTGTAACGGGGTTTTAGTTTTATACAAGACGTGTTATTTGTAAATTTCTTTTTTGGCCGCCAACAGTGTATTTTTAATCAGTGAAGCAATGGTCATAGGCCCCACACCCCCAGGTACGGGAGTTATATAACTACATTTTGGCGCTACCTCGTCAAACTTCACATCCCCTTTTAATTTAAATCCGCTTTTTGTCTCCAGACTGGCTACACGCGTGGTGCCCACATCAATTACTACAGCGCCTTCCTTTACCATATCGGCTTTTAAAAACTCCGGACTTCCCAAAGCACAAATAATAATGTCCGCGTTTCGGGTATGCGAAATCAGATTTTCCGTTTTACTGTGACAAAGGGTAACGGTGCAATTGCCTAAAGCGGTATTCTTAGCCAACAAAATGCTCATGGGCGACCCAACAATATGACTACGACCAATTACTACGCAATTTTTTCCGCTCGTTTCGATATGGTATTTTTCCAATAGCTGCACAATACCGTATGGGGTAGCGCTAACATAGCAGGGTAAATTAAGCACCATGCGTCCAACGTTAATCGGATGAAAGCCATCCACATCTTTAGATGGTTTAATGGCCTCAATCACTTTGTGCTCATTGATATGGCGTGGCAGCGGTAATTGAACAATAAAGCCATCCACATCATTATTATTGTTAAGATCATTAACAGCTTGTAATAATTTTTCTTCCGTCACATATTCAGGAAAACGTAGCAAAGTGGATTTAAATCCGACATTTTCGCAAGCTTTTATTTTACTGGCAACATAAGTTTCACTGCCTCCATCGTTACCAACCAGTATCGCTGCCAGGTGCGGTTGTTTCATGCCACTGGCCATCATTTGTTTTACCTCCAGAGCAATGTCCTCCTGTATCTGTAGCGATATTTTTTTTCCGTCTATGAGCTGCATTAATATTTTTTTGTTTTATAAAATGTGTAAGTCTTTCCTCCGCGCAAATCAGTCTCTTCGATGGTCATTTTAGCAGAATAATGGCCACTCATATACGGAGTATACAGATCAATGATGTTTGTATCATTAACGAGTTCAGGTTTCTCTATAATTTTGAATCTGGAACTGCCAACATATAAAAATTGATCAGAATATCTTACTTTCCCGATAGCTTCCGCAAATCTACCCTTGCCGCAGGCTCTCGCGGGGCCGTAATGCCCTTTTCCGTCCCTTTTAATTTCAAGCTCCATCCACGAACAGTCTGAATTGTAACTGGCCCAAAATCCATATAGGTCAACAGGATATTTCGATATTTTTTTGCAAGTACTTAATAGGACCAATAAGAAAATAAATATGACAATTTTCAGGAAATGCTTCATGGATATTAATCAATTTAATCCTTTTAAATTTTCAGAAATCAGGACCTACCTTTTCGGCATACCACCACCGGCCATTCCCTTAGGCATATTACGCATTAATTTGCTCATCGCGTTTTTGTCATTCATCATGCGCATCATTTTGCGGGTATCTTCAAATTGTTTCAGCAGTTTATTAACTTCCTGAATCCCTTGTCCGCTTCCTTTGGCCACGCGCTGTCTCCTCGACCCGTTAAGTAAATCTGGCTGGCTGCGCTCTTCTGGCGTCATGCTGAAAATAATCGCCTCAATCCCTTTAAAGGCATTGTCGTCGATATCCATGTCCTTAACTGCTTTACCAACACCGGGAATCATACCAACCAGGTCTTTTATATTCCCCATCTTTTTGATCTGTTGGAGCTGACCAAGAAAATCATTAAAGTCAAATTTATTAGAAGCAATCTTCTTATTTAATTTTCTGGCTTCCTCCTCGTTAAATTGCTCCTGAGCCCTTTCAACCAATGTAACCACGTCACCCATGCCCAGGATCCTGTCAGCCATCCGCTCGGGATAGAACACGTCCAGAGCGTCCATTTTTTCGCCGGTACCAATAAATTTAATGGGTTTGTTAACCACACTTTTAATTGATAATGCAGCACCACCACGGGTGTCACCATCCAGTTTGGTCAAAATCACACCGTCAAAGTCTAAACGGTCGTTAAATGCTTTAGCCGTGTTTACTGCATCCTGCCCGGTCATACTATCCACCACAAACAAAATTTCGTTAGGTTTAATGGCTTTTTTTACTTCAGCAATCTCATTCATCATCTGCTCATCCACCGCCAAACGACCTGCTGTATCTATCAGTACAACACTGTTTCCATTTTCTTTCGCTTGCTTAATGGCCGCTTCAGCAATTTTTACCGGATTTTTTTCATCCCGGTTGCTAAATACCTCTACGCCCAGTTGTTCGCCCAACACATGTAACTGATCAATCGCCGCTGGACGGTAAACATCACATGCAACCATGAGTGGTTTTTTGCCCTTTTTGGTTTTTAAATAATTGGCAAGTTTACCGGTAAAAGTGGTTTTACCTGAACCCTGCAAACCACTCATGAGAATAATCGTCGGGTTTCCGCCAAGATAAATGTCTTCCTTGGTACCCCCCATCAGGGTGGCAAGTTCGTCGTGCGTTATTTTGATGAGCAATTGTCCGGGTGATACCGCGGTGAGGACATTTTGTCCGAGTGCCTTTTCCTTTACGGTATCGGTAAACGATTTAGCAACTTTATAGTTAACGTCAGCGTCCAACAGCGCTTTACGCACTTCTTTCATGGTTTCTGCTACGTTTATTTCTGTAATCTTTCCCTGCCCCTTTAAAACCTTAAAGGCACGGTCCAGTTTATCTTGTAAATTATCAAACATCTCTCAATTTTTTTAATAGGGGCAAAGGTACAAAAAATGCTGGTTATCACTTGTTTTTTAGCACTAAATACTCCTGAAATTAATGTGGCATACTATTTTTAAGCGCGTTGTAAAACTCAGGATATTCTTTATTATCGGGATCAAGATCACACGCTTTTTTTAGGTCTCTCAGCGCTTCGTTCCAATTTCTCAAATCCACAAGGCATTTCGCTCTGTGCACATAAAATACTGCATTGGTTGGGTCTCCGTTAATGGCATTGTTAAGTGCTTCAAGATTTTTTTGCGATTCAGCACGCAAATGAGCCGTGGCATTGGCAGGGTCAGCCATAATATCCCGGTTTAATTTCTCAACATGTTTAAGAGCTTGACTTTGTTGATCCATCTCGGCCATTTTTTTTAGAATATCAGTCGGCAATAAAGCCACATAATTATCTCCAAATTGTGTCAGTATCCTGAAATTAATAAGGGCATTTTCAAAATCCTGAAAACGATAGTAAGTAACTGTTTTATTCAAAAAAATGTTGGCGTTAGACCCCAACTTCAGTGCAGCGTCCAGGTCGGCAATGGCCAGTTCTTTTTCACCCATTTCTGTGTACACGTTTGCCCGGTTGGCCAGCGATTGAATTCTATTAGGTTGCAATTCTATCGCTTTATTAAAACATAAAAGCGCGGCGTCCAGTTGATGAGCATTGTACAAAATATTGCCTTTCAAAAAGTGGAATACATAGTTTTTAGGACTGTCTTCAATGCCCTCATTCACGTAGTTTAAACCGCTGCTGTATGTTTCAGAACGCATAAATGTCTTTATTGCCAACGCAATCAGAAGGGTAATAAATACTGTTTTGGTCTGACTTTTGTTAAAATTTAATTGAAGCTGGCTGGCAAATAAAATAAAACCAACAAAAGGCAAATAAATTCTGTGCTCATAATGCTCTCCCAGAATGCTTGAAGCACCAAAAAATATGGGAAGAGCCAGTCCCACAAAAAAAAGTAAAATTCCCAGACCTGCAATTTTTTTATGTTTAAGCCCCAATAGAAAGGTTAAGCCGATCAGTAATCCCAATGTTACAACCCCGGCAATTAAAGAGGAATTTTGTACAGTCGGCGTTACCGATGCCGAAAATGGCCAGAGAATTTTGCCAATGTAAATCAAAAATCCTGGTACCATATTTTGAAGAACCACTAGAAAGTCTTTATTATTTGGCAGGGAGGAGGTGGTAAGAACTGAGTTTTTTATGAAAAACCAGGATAATGAAATAACTAACCAGCCGATAGCCGGAGTAAGGTATTGTTTTTTATTCGGAAGTTCCAGGCAACAATAAAGTAATGAAATGTAAACAAGAGGCAAAATAACGGCGGTCTCTTTGCTAAACAAAGCGCAAATAAAAAATAAAAAATGCAGGGTTATGGCATAAATCGATCTGCTTTCAATATACTTCAATAAAAAGTTAAAAGACAGCAGGGAAAAAAAACACAGCAAAACATCATTTCTGCCCGGAACCCATACCACGGCATGCGTTAGGGCTGGATGTATCGCAAAAAGCAAGCTAAACAAAAACGCCGCTGTAAAGCTGGTTTTAAGTTTTAGTAAAAAACGGTACAATAACACAACGCAGGATAGATGCAAGATCAGATTAGTAAGGTGATATACAAAAGGTTTTAAACCGCCGACGTGCGCGTCCACAATGAACGAAATAGTGAGTATGGGGCGATAATACGCGTCGGCTACCGGGTCTTTAAAGGCCCGCCAGAGATTGTTCCAGTCCTTCAAATAGTTAAATTTCCTTACAATAAGCCATTGTTCATCCATAGGTGAAAAATCAAAAGAAAGTGTTCTGTAGAACACAATAAAGGGTACCAGGATCAAAATACTCAGAATTAACCGCTCGTTTCGATGGTTGTCTATTTTAGGTTTCTTCATTTAACTAATAGCTGTAGATGTTGTGTGGGTTTGTTTGGCTAAATTATAAATTTATTGGTTGGAAACCTCTATTTTTGTAATGTGGAAATTGGACACGACTTCTTTATGGATAAAGCGCTTCACTTGGCAGGTAAGGGGTGGCCGGCCGTCGCGCCTAATCCAATGGTAGGTTGTGTGATTGTAAAAGGAGATACTTTGGTAGCACAAGGTTACCACCAAAAATTTGGAGAAAAACATGCAGAGGTAATGGCGATCAATCAGCTGCCCGATAATATAGATCCGAACGATTGTACACTGTATGTAACACTGGAACCTTGCACCCATTTTGGAAAGACCCCACCTTGTACTGACTTGATAATTTCTAAAGGATTTAAAACCGTGGTGGTGGCTTGTAAAGACCCCAATCCAGTGGTGTCGGGCCTGGGGATCGACAAGCTGAGAAAAGCCGGAGTTCAGGTAATCACTGGAGTGCTGGAAAAAAATGCCAGGGAATTAAACAAACGTTTTATCACCTATTTCGAAAAAAAACGACCTTATTACATTTTAAAATGGGCGCAAACGGCTGATGGGTTTATTAGCAAGTTGCCGGTTCCCGATAATAAAAATGAAAATAGAATTTCAGGAAATGAGTCACAAATCATGGTGCATCGTTTAAGATCGGAGGTAATGGCAATACTTGTTGGTAAAAACACCGTATTAAGGGATAACCCTCGACTTACTACGCGGTTAGTGGAAGGGAAAAATCCGATCCGGGTTTTTATTGACCGTAATTTAGAAGTACCGCTTCATTTCCATGTTTATGACAACGAAGCTACAACCCTTATTTTTAACGAACTTAAGGAAGAAAAAATGGGAATTCATATATTTTTGAAGATTGATTTCGAAAAAAATATCCTCCAGCAGCTATCCGAAAAACTGTTTAACTTGAATGTGCAAAGCGTTTTGGTGGAGGGGGGAAGTATGTTGTTAAATGATTTTATTGATCAGCATCTTTGGGATGAAGTTTTGGTTTTTCAGAACCCGGACCTTCGTTTTGAGGTAGGGTTAAAGGCACCGCGTTTTGCTTTGCGAAACACTTTTGAATTAATCGGTGGAGATAAATTGTACCAACAATTTAACGCATAAAGCGGCCATTTATCGGGTATAATTAGTTATTTTTTAAATAATTACAATAAGGTTTTGGTATATTCAGATTGATGTCGTATATTTGCGTCCCTTTTTAAGGGAATTTAATTTAAGCTAAGATTTTTACAACATGTCACGTATTTGTCAGTTAACAGGAAAGAAAGCGATGGGCGGGAACAAAGTTTCGTTCTCAAATGCAAAAACCCCTCGTCAATTCAAGGTAAATTTAAAACGTAAACGTTTCTTTATTCCGGAAACTAATGAGTGGATCGTATTGCGCGTATCTACGTCAGCGTTAAAAAATATAAACAAAAAAGGCATCAGTGCCTGCTTAAAAGAAGCCAAATTAAACGGCATTTTAGCATAATACAACAAAAGTCATGGCAAAAAAAGGCAATAGAATCCAGGTAATTTTGGAATGTACCGAGCACAAAGAAAGCGGCAAACCCGGAACCTCGCGTTACATCACAACCAAAAATAAAAAAAATACAACTGAGCGTATCGAGTTAAAAAAATATAACTCGGTGTTAAAACGTATGACAGTTCATAAAGAAATTAAATAACCTTAAAACTCCGAAAAAATGGCAAAGAAGGTAGTTGCAACACTAAAATCTGGTAAAGGAAAAGACTTTACTAAAGTTATCAAAATGGTAAGATCTCCAAAAACTGGTGCTTACAATTTTAAAGAGGAAATTGTTCATAACGATCACGTAAGTGATTTTTTAAAAGCAAAATAATTTAACAATCATTCAACTGATTCTTAAAAAGAAATTCTTTCCTTTAAACCGGAAAGAATTTTTTATTTTATAAAGGTTCATACCGGTAATTTCATACGACATATGAGTTTTTTTTCGAAACTGTTTACCAAAGAAAACAAAGAGACACTTGACCAGGGCCTGGCCAAAACAAAGGAGAGTTTTTTTGGAAAGTTAACCAAAGCCATTGCCGGCAAAAGTACTGTAGATGCAGACGTGCTTGACAATCTGGAGGAAGTGTTGATTAGCGGTGATGTTGGGGTGCCCACCACCGTGCGCATTATTAAAAGAATCGAAGAGCGGGTAAAAAAAGATAAATATTTAGGCACTGCTGAATTAAACGCCACGCTAAAAGAGGAAGTAGTTTCCCTTTTACGGGAAAACAATCAAAACAAGAATCCCCACCATTTCTCTGAGTCATTGCCCAATAAACCCTATGTAATTATGGTGGTAGGTGTAAATGGTGTTGGAAAAACAACTACCATCGGCAAAATGGCTTATCAATTTAAACAGGCAGGTAAATCGGTTATTTTGGGGGCGGCTGATACATTTAGGGCCGCCGCTGTAGATCAGTTGATCATATGGAGTGAGAGAGCGGGTGTCCCTATTGTAAGTCAGGGAATGGGGGCCGATCCGGCCAGTGTGGCTTTCGATACGTTAAGTAGCGCTAAAGCTAAAGATGCAGATGTGGTCATTATAGACACAGCAGGGCGTTTGCACAATAAAATAAATTTAATGAACGAGCTCACCAAAATAAAGAATGTTATGAAAAAAGTGGTGCCAGACGCCCCTCATGAGGTGTTGTTGGTGCTTGATGGCAGTACCGGGCAAAATGCAGTTGAACAGTGCAAACAATTCACCGCTGCAACCGATGTGAGCGCGCTGGCGGTGACCAAACTGGATGGCACAGCTAAAGGAGGAGTCGTAATAGGTATTTCCGATGAATTTAAGATTCCCGTACGATACATAGGTGTTGGAGAAAAAATGACGGATCTGCAGGTATTCGATGCGAACGAATTTGTTGATAGTTTATTTAATAAATAACCTGGGCAGAACCCGCATCAAAAAGATAGTGCGCCTGACGCATATAAGTGGTTACTTCAAAACAATTTTTCCCGCGGGCTTGATTTCAAGTTTTTTTTATTTTAATATTACCAAAACAAACAAATCAAATGAGATTAGTAAAATCTGCCCTTTTTGCATTTTTTTTTGCAACGTTAACGCCTTTAGCGGCTCAAACACCAACGTACGATGAGCTCGAATTTGAACTGGACTCCGTTACAACGTCCTACAAAGCTTCTGGTAAAAACTATGTACTGATTCGCTCAAAACGCGGCGATGGCGGGGTTAACAGAACTCCCCAAGCCGACGCTATTTTGTCGGCCGAAGTAACAGAAATTGTGCTTGTGTTTACTGAAACGGACCCGGCTGACATTGCAGAACGGGAGGAGGCGAATCAGGAACGTTGGGAAAATTTGCTAAAAACCTATCCGGAATTATTTCAATTTAGCACCACGTACAAAAGTCTTTGCCAGTGTAAAATAAATGGCGATGCCGATGCTTTTAAGCAATCGCAGGGGTTTTATGTGTACGTTAATGGAGAAGTGCCAAAGGCGGAGGTTCCCGAAAATCCTAAATCGGAAGAAACGAAAGCTACTACTCCAAAGGTAGAAGAAAAGAAAATGGAGGTGACCAAAGTAGAGGATAAGAAAGTAGAAACACCGAAAGCTGCTGATAAAAAAATAGAGGATAAAAAGGAAACAGAAAAATCAATTACCGACAACGCTTCTGTGAAAAAGGCTGAGCCTGTTAAAGAAGACGTTAGAGAAACAGTTAAAGAGACGGCAAAGGAAACCGTTCGGGAGGAAGAAACCCCTGTAGCAAAAGAGGTTGTTGTGGCTAAACCAAAACCTCAGAAGAAACCGTCAGTCGCCAAGGCTCGTCGCGCTAAAGATCCAAAGGCCTGTAGAATGGCCTGTTACGAGGGTGGATACGAATCTTTGGATAATTTTTTTAAAGAAAACATAAAACTTACAAAAAAAGAGAGGCGTAAAGTAAAAAAATCGGTAGCGATCTTAAAACTTCAGCTAAACCTCGATGGTTCGATAAAAAAATCCATTGTAACAGGTTCTGATGAACGATTCAATGCAATGGTCCAGGGGGCGGCTAATGCCATGAATAACTGGAATCCTACCGTAAAAAGTGGAGTTACAGTAAAGTCCGAAGTAAAAATCACATTAAAATACGATAAATCCACTAAATCTATTAAGCCGTTCGAAGTGGCAGTTATTCCCAAACTTGCTCCGAAATGTAAATGTGTAAGTGACGCTGAATTGTTCGGAGATTAAGCGAGATTTTTCGACTAATTTGAGGGATAATAATAATAGGAAATGGCAGTTTCGGCTTCATGACCGGTTATTGAGTATATCTGTAACTTTATGGGGTAATTTTCGTTGTCATAAATGCGTTTAAATGTAAGGGGGATAAAAGAACAATCACTTGCACGTTTTTCGTACCCGGTAATTTCACAAAATCCAAAATACCAGTTGTTGACAGATCCAAAATCAGCTAAAGTTAGAATATCAATACTTTTTAGGAGCGAGGCGTAGGCTTTATCGCGTTTCGAACCAAAGGTGTAGTAAGCAGTCATTCCCTTTTCCTGGCCTTTTGGCCCTCCGTAACTTTCGTTAAATATTTTTTGTAACCGGTTATTTTCATAACAGTAGATGATTTTATTCCAACTGCCAGTGACTTCGTTGTCGTGGAAGGTAAATGTTACCGAATCCCTTTTTCCGTTACTATCCACGCGTGTGTGTTGCAGCAGTTGATTACCCTGCGTATACAAATAATAATGAGTAAATTGTTTGGATATTGATTTTATCATTTTTCCGCTGTCGTTATACTCATAAGTTTCTATTTGCGGGAGTGAGCTATCGTGGCTACGTCTGGAGGTTTCTTTTTTTATTAGAAGTCCGGTTGTATCATAAAAATAAGTAATGGAATCGTCGAGCGTTGTGACGCTTTTTAACAATCGGATAGACTCTATGTTTCCAAAAGTTGTATGATCGACTGTACTTGCGCGATATGTTTTATTTTCATGACATAGATTAAATAAAAGACAAAAACATAACACAGAAAAAATTGTTGCTTTCCCCATACATTGATTATTGTTTCGAATCCGTCAAAAAACCAGCTATTCAACCACCCTGGGTGATTAACACGCTGTTTTGTAAGTAATAAATTCCGGATTAGCTTTTTAATCATAACGATTAGCAGAGCAAAAAAGTTGGGTAACTTTTTTTCTTAATTGTCAGTCTACTTTTCCAGTAACCCGAGTTGATAAATGTTATCAACTCCAAGTTCGGCTTTTACGTAGGTATTCCATTTACTTAATGCTTTATAGTTCTTGCCACGTTCAACCTCTTTAAGATATAAGTCGCTCCTTTCTTTTACCCGCGCAACGCACAGTTTGTAGACGGAGTCCATTTGGGAAATTGAGTATTTTTTTCCGGTAATTTCTTTTTCGAGTTTCCTTCTTTCAATTTCAAACAAATCGAAATAAATGTTTAGAAAACAATTGGTATAAGGTTCTGTTTTCAGGTTGTAATAAGAATCAAATATATTAAAAATGGCGCAGGAGTAGTGTTGAAGCGTATCGCCAACTTTGTTTATATCAAAAAAAATCTGTGCTTTCAATTGGTAGGCCAACGCCCGGAAGCTTTCGGTTCCGTTAAGCGTATCATTTTTTATCTCGCTCTCTTTAAGTGATAGCCTTAACGTATCGTTCCAGGCAATGTTATTGTTTTCAAAAAACGCGTTTTTGTAAAGGCCTTTTGGTTTAGTAGATTTGTAATTAATCAACTGTCCGTTCTTTTTAAAATAAGCAATAGATTGTTTCATTTTATCAGAGTAAACAAGGCCTTCGTTGTTTGTCCAAAACGCTTCATTATAGCTTAACGTTGTAATCTTCCGGTAATCGGTAATTTCAGTATTGTATTCAATGGGAGGTATATAAAACAACTTTCCATAGTCATAAAAGTGTAAAACGCCCTTACTGCTGACAATAAAATTTGTGTCCCGGTTTTCATTCAAGGCCATTGGATTATGAATGTGCCGGTAATGGATCTGATAATCGAAATCGATGTGTGATGGCCTGTTTTCATTTCCTTCACCGGTGTAAACTTTTTCGATTTGCATGGAAACACATTTTATCTCGCCAAAATCCTTAAACACTGGTAAAAACGGATGGTGTGTGGTTTCAGATACGGTTAACACGATTTTTTTTAAAACTCCGGTATTTTTTTCCACCCACAGTTCGCCACTAAACGCTTTGCCATCCAACTTACGCGGTGTAAATTCAATTCGGTAAACGGGATGCAGTGTGTCGTATACCGATTTGAGCGTTAAGCGGAACCTTTTTTTCAATGTCTTTTTATCAAGTTGCAAAGGAACCGTAGGTAAATACTTGTTTTCATTTATCAGGTTAAGAAAGCTGATGGCTTTGGAAGTATTCAAGCTAATAAAGTACCGGCCATCGTGGGGAGCAAGACCGATCCTTCCGTTTTTAAAATTCAATGCGGTTATTCCGGCAGCGTCAAATTGCGCGTTGTAATAACACTCAAGGATCTCGGCTGGTTTAGTGTCTAATTCGGATTTAAGAACGAAATACGCCCTGGATTCAGTCTTTTCGGCGTGTAATAAACGTTCGCGGCATTTTTTTAAAGTTTCGTAAAGAAACTCGTCATTACCATAAACAACAACTTCATCAAGCAGTTTTTCTTTTTGATCAATAAAAACAACCGGGTGTTTTACAAAATCACTTACGGGAACAAATTTTTGTTTATAACCAATGCAGTCCACCACAAGTGTATCGGTTGGCAAAATAGACGATAACTGGAACATACCGTCTTCGTTCGTTAAACAGCCTTTAGCAGTATTTTTTATACCAACAGCGCAAAAGGGAATCGACTCCTGTGTTTTAGAATCTTTTACTGAACCACTCAGGTTCTGCTGAGCCGGGCTAATGGACCATTGAAAACAAAAAAAAGCAAGCAGTAAGTTTTTCACAAAATCCTGTTTTATTTATAAAGATATAAAACAGGATGGATAACGGAAAGAAAAAGTTAGTTGATGGAAATGCTTCGCTTGTTGCAAAAACTTTTTAAAGCCTCCTCAGAATCGAGTAAAGCCTGTTCGGCCGTTTTCACCTCCGATTCCCAGTGTTCAGGTTTTTTAAGCTGTTTTTCCTTATCGTTTTTAATTCGATCTGATGTTATGTGAGCATTCACATAACCCGATGCTTTTTCCCAAGCTTCCTGGTGAGTTATTTTTAATCGTTCAAGCAACTCATCTCTTTTTTTAAAACTTGCAGGAACGTCACTATGCAAACCGTAATGTGTTAAAACTTTCTGCAGCGTCTGCATAATTTGAATCTTCGTTTCGTTCGTCATCTTTTATTTAATTGCGTAAAAGTAACAATTCATATTAAACCGAATCCCCGGCGTGGATGTAAGGTGTTTAGTTCTTTACCATATTTTTTTCTTGCCTGTTGACCCTTAGGTGGTTAATAGAAAGCCATTCTTAGTAGCCAGATGTTTTAACAAAATCTATCAAGGATAGGGCTACTGTTAAATTTTTTAATCTCCTGATAATCAATTGTTTTAAAAAAGATAATTCTCAAGTTTGTCCCTTAATTCTTGCTATATTTGTAACCCGATTTTATTAAGGCAAATCGGAAAAAACGATAAATATGTTTAACCTCTCAAACCGGCCTTAAAGGTTTGATACAATTAAAAATTAAATGGCAGAAAAAGCCCTGGTTACAGGAAATCCCGATTTTGACTGGAATTCAATCGGTAAAAAACAAGACAATTATTCAGCAGAAGAAAAAGCGAAGTTGGATGACTTGTATGGACAAAAATTAAGTTCTATCACTGATCTTCAAATTATTGAAGGTGTGGTAGTTGCAAAAAACAACCGCGAAGTGGTTGTCAACATTGGTTACAAATCAGACGGTGTTGTCCCTCTTTCAGAATTTCGTTATAATCCTGATTTAAAAATCGGTGACAAAATCGAAGTATTTATTGATCAGGCAGAGGATTTACAAGGACAGCTGGTGTTGTCACACAAAAAAGCTCGCGCAGGTAAGAGCTGGGATCGCGTTAACGACGCGCTTAATACCGACGAAATCATTAAAGGTTTTGTTAAGTGTCGTACAAAAGGTGGTTTAATAGTCGATGTATTTGGTATTGAAGCATTTTTACCAGGCTCTCAAATTGATGTTAAGCCGATCCGTGATTACGATGTGTATGTTGGTAAAACAATGGAATTCAAAGTTGTAAAAATCAACAATGAATTTAAAAACGTTGTAGTTTCTCACAAAGCTTTAATTGAAGCCGAATTAGAAACTCAAAAACGTGATATCATCTCTAAACTTGAAAAAGGTCAGGTGTTGGAAGGAACTGTGAAAAACATTACTTCTTACGGTGTATTCATTGACTTAGGCGGTGTTGATGGATTAATACACATCACAGACTTGTCATGGGGCCGTATCAACCACCCTGAAGAAATCGTAAAATTAGATGAGAAAATTCAAGTGGTGATTCTTGAGTTTGATGATGATAAAAAACGTATTGCATTAGGTTTAAAACAACTAACACCTCATCCTTGGGAAGCACTTAGTACTGATGTAAAGGTGGGCGATAAAATTAAAGGTAAAGTGGTTGTAATTAACGATTACGGTGCCTTTATTGAAATTGCACCAGGTGTTGAAGGGTTAGTTCACGTGAGTGAAATGAGTTGGAGCCAGCATTTACGTAGCGCGCAAGAATTTGTGAAGATCGGACAAGAAATTGAAGCCGTGATCTTAACACTTGACCGTGAAGAGCGTAAAATGAGTTTGGGCATGAAACAGTTAACCCCTGATCCTTGGAACATGATCATGGAGAAATACTCTAAAGGCTCTAAACATACCGGTACAGTGCGTAACTTCACTAACTTTGGTGTTTTTGTTGAACTGGAAGAAGGCGTTGATGGTTTAGTCCATATCTCTGACCTTTCCTGGAGCAAAAAAATAAAACACCCAAGCGAATTCTGCAAAGTAGGTGATAAAATGGATGTGGTTGTACTTGAAATTGATGGGGAAAACCGTCGTTTAAGCCTTGGCCACAAACAACTTGAAGAAAATCCATGGGATGTATTTGAAACTGTATTTACAATCGATTCCGTTCACAAAGGAACTGTAACCACTGTAAATGACAAAGGTGCTACCATTGGTTTACCATATGGGGTTGAAGGTTTTGCACCTTCGCGCCACTTGAATAAAACTGATGGAACCTCTTTGAAAGCTGAGGAAGTTGCTGATTTTAAAGTCATCGAATTCAGTAAAGATTCTAAACGTATCGTGGTATCCCATGCCCGTTTACATGAGGAGGTAAAAGAAGAAGCAAAACGCGCTGATAAAGCCGCTAAAAAAGCTGATTTTGAAGACAGCAAGAAAGCAGTTAAAAAAGTGAAAGACAGCCAGGAGAAAACAACATTAGGTGACATCTCCGCGTTATCTGATCTTAAAGACAAGCTGGATGGCAAAAAATAATTGGATTTGCGCTCAGTCCATTTAAGCGCTTTTCTAAGTCATACTCCCGATAACGACGTGTCGTTAATGGGCAACTAGGAACCTCGCCAGGTTTTTAGTTTTTTGAGAGCCAAAACCCGCCCGCCAGGCGGGTTTTTGGTTATATATAATCAACCCTCTTCCTAAATTTTGTTTAGGGTAGTTGTTTTCCCTGTTATTGTTTCTGAACATTTTGATCAGTTTTCGAACAGGAAGCGTTTTTTTTTGAGATTAACAATCCTGACTTAAATATTCACGTTTATGAGAACCACGTAAATAACTGAGTGATTCAATCGACTAAATTATAAATATCTGATAATCAAATATTTATTTAACGCAATATTTTAACTTTAATCGCGTTAATACTAAACACTAACTATGTATAATTCAACGAATATTCACTTAAAAAACTGTTTTTTGGTTGCCTATGACACAAACATTTACCCAAATTATCAATCTTACTGCGAAAACAAGAAAAGAAGAAGAAAAAATACCTTCTTTTGAAGATGCAGTTCCTTCTGAAATGGTCGTTCAGACGATTTTGAATTTTAGTAAAAATCTTGAGATTAAACACTCGAAGCTCATTTCAGCGATTGAGATGATGAAAAGTTAGCGCGGCGATTACTAACTCCCAAGGAGGGACTTATGTAATTCTCAAACGGGGTAATTTTTGCGGCCTTTTACCATGTTTTATGGTTTGCAAGCCAGGGGTAAAATTTTATTCCTGGCTTTTTTATTAAAACTTATTTGTAATAGGTTTTTTGTTTCGCGCGTATATTTTCAGGTTAAATTTTTCGTTAAGTTTTTCTTTTCCGCTACCTCTCACGGTACTAAACCATGCTGATATTTAATCGTGTGTAGTTCAATTAATTGCGTTACTTTTACCGCTCATTAGTGTGGCACTAAATTATCTTGTTTTGAGCGGTATAAAAATATTTTTCTATTTTTTTCAACAAATCTTCTCCAAAGCCCAAATAATTTGAACAAATGTGTTGCAGGTTGAGATTAATTTATTATCTTTGCCCTCCCTAAAAAGGGAAAATAGCTGAAAATCAATAATATCAAGTAATACAAAGGATATAAAATGCCTACAATACAGCAATTAGTAAGAAAAGGTCGTACAAAACCGACCAATAAGAGCAAATCGGCCGCTTTGGACTCATGTCCACAACGCCGTGGTGTTTGTACCAAAGTGTACACAACTACCCCAAAAAAACCTAACTCGGCTATGCGTAAAGTGGCCAAGGTTCGTTTAACAAACAAACAGGAGATTATTGCCTACATCCCGGGTGAGGGTCACAACTTACAGGAACACTCAATTGTGTTAGTACGTGGTGGTCGTGTAAAAGATTTACCAGGTGTGCGTTATCACATTGTTCGTGGTAGCCTTGATACCGCAGGTGTTGAAGGACGTAAACAACAACGTTCTAAATACGGTACAAAACGTCCTAAAGCGGGTGCGGCAGCGGCCCCAGCTAAGAAAAAATAATATTAAAGAGATTATACAATGAGAAAAGCCAGAGCAAAAAAGCGTGTGTTGTTACCAGATCCAATTTATAACGATATCCTGGTAACACGTTTTTTAAATAATTTAATGTATGACGGTAAAAAAAATACCGCTTCAACTATCTTTCATGATGCCATTGGTATCGTTGCTAAACGTACAAGCGAGGATGGACTGGAAGTGTTCAAAAAGGCCCTTGCTAACGTAACTCCTCAGGTTGAGGTGCGTTCACGTCGTGTAGGTGGTTCTACCTTTCAAATTCCTTCAGAAATTCGCCCTGATCGCAAAATTTCTATGGCAATGAAATGGTTAATTTCATATTCCCGTAAACGTAACGAAAAATCTATGGCTCAGAAATTGGCTGGTGAGATCGTTGCTGCTTCTAAAGAAGAGGGTGCTTCTTTTAAGAAAAAAGAAGATGTACATAAAATGGCTGAAGCCAACAAAGCATTTTCGCACTTTAGATTTTAAGATTATAATTTAAAAACACAAATGGACTTACGTTATACAAGAAATATTGGTATTGCTGCTCACATTGATGCTGGTAAAACAACAACAACTGAGCGTATTCTTTATTATACAGGAGTAAACCACAAAATTGGTGAGGTACACGATGGTGCCGCAACAATGGACTGGATGGCACAAGAGCAAGAGCGTGGTATTACCATTACTTCCGCAGCAACTACTTGTTTTTGGAAGTACCGTGATAATAACTATAAAATTAATATCATTGATACCCCGGGTCACGTGGATTTTACCGTTGAGGTGAACCGTTCCTTGCGTGTATTAGATGGGTTGGTGTTTTTATTCTCTGCGGTTGATGGCGTTGAACCTCAATCGGAGACAAACTGGCGTTTAGCAGATAACTATAACGTGACCCGTTTAGGTTTTGTAAATAAAATGGATCGCCAGGGGGCTGACTTCTTAAACGTAGTGAAACAAACTCGCGAAATCTTAGGTGGTAATGCAGTTCCACTTCAATTACCAATTGGCGCAGAAGAAACTTTTGTTGGTGTAGTTGATTTGATTAACAACCGCGGAATGGTTTGGAATGAGGAAGATAAAGGGATGACCTATAAAATCGTTCCTATTCCTGATGATATGAAGGAAGAAGTCGCTGAGTGGAGGGAGAAAATGTTGGAAGCGGTTTCTGAGTTTGATGATAAGATCATGGAGAAATTCTTTGACGCTCCTGAAACAATTACAGAACGTGAAGTATTAGACGCATTGCGTAAAGCGTGTGTTGCCAATAAAATCGTTCCAATGGTGTGTGGCTCGTCTTTCAAAAATAAAGGTGTTCAAACCATGTTGGATTTAGTAATGGAGTTGATGCCGAGTCCACTGGATAAGCCAGAAACCAAAGGTACACATCCTGACACTGGTGCTGAAATTAGCCGTAAACCAGATGTTAAAGAACCATTTACTGCTCTTGCATTTAAAATTGCAACTGATCCTTTTGTAGGTCGTTTGTGTTTCTTCCGCGCTTATGCTGGCCGTTTGGACGCAGGTTCTTACGTGCTGAACACCCGTTCAGGAAGCAAAGAACGTATTTCGCGTATTTTCCAGATGCATGCCAACAAACAAAATCCCGTTGAGTTTATTGAGGCGGGTGATATTGGCGCTGCGGTAGGATTTAAAGATATCCGTACAGGAGACACCTTATGTGATGAAAAGAATCCAATCGTATTGGAAGCCATGAACTTTCCGGAACCGGTGATCGGTATCGCTATTGAGCCTAAAACTCAGGGGGACTTAGATCGCTTAGGGGTAGGTTTAAATAAATTAGCTGAAGAAGATCCTACTTTCCGTGTTAAAACGGATGAGGATTCTGGTCAAACCATAATTTCTGGTATGGGTGAGCTTCACCTGGAAATCATTGTTGACCGCTTAAAACGTGAGTTCAAAGTAGAGGTTAACCAGGGTGCTCCTCAGGTTGCTTA
>Ga0075163_10000427_pt1 | contig 53844 bp, 42 predicted proteins | sample JI1023141ADNA_FD_71478 | JGI IMG/M metagenome (GOLD analysis project Ga0075163, IMG submission 71478) | Wastewater effluent complex algal communities from Wisconsin, to seasonally profile nutrient transformation and Carbon sequestration -... | ecosystem: Engineered > WWTP > Effluent > Algae...
CGCGCAGCGCCGCGAGGCGGTCGGCGAGGCGGTCGAGGCCGAGGTTGCCGGCGCCGCCGAGCGAGACGCGGGCGCGCAGGCTGGCCTCGGGGCTGCGGTCGGCGAACGCGTGCATCTCCTCGGCGGCCTGGCGATAGGCGTCGCGGAAGGCCACGCCGGCGCGCGCCAGCTCGATCGCGCGGTCGGTCGCGTGCAGCTCCGGGTCGATCGCCGCGCGCATGCGGGCCGCGTCGAGCTCGAGCTGACCCACCAATGCCGGCACCAGCGCGAGGCCCTGCAGCCCGCGCTCGAAGGCGCGGATCACCGGGCCCTTGCTCGCCTGCAGGTCGCGGTGATACCCGCTCGGCAACGACAGCAGCGCCGACAGCTCGCTCATCGCCCCCTCCGCGACCGCCGGCAGCGCGCGCAGCAGCTCGACCACGTCGGGGTTGCGCTTGTTGGGCATGATCGACGAGCCGGTGGTATACGCGTCCGGCAGGCGCACGAAGCCGAACTCCGCGGTCGCGAACAGCGACAGGTCCCACGCCAGCCGCCGCAGGTCGAGCAGCGCCTGATGCAGCGCCTGGACCGCGAGCAGCTCGAGCTTGCCGCGGCTGTTCTGCGCATAGACCGGCGAGACCTGCACGCGCGAGAAGCCGAGCTCGCGCGCGACGCCCTCGCGGTCGAGCGGGAGGTTGACGCCGTGGCCGGCCGCGGTGCCGAGCGGGCAGCCGTCGAGCACGCGCGCGGCCCCGGTCGCGACCTCGGCGTCGTCGAGCATCGCCTCGGCGTGGCCGGCGAGCAGCGCCGCGAACGAGGTCGGCACGGCGCGCTGCAGGTGTGTGTACCCCGGCATCGCCAGCCCGACCGTGTCGTGCGCGCGCGCCAGGCAGGCCGCCGCGATATCGAGGCAGCGCGTGCGCAGCGTCGCCAGTTGCTCGCGCACGTACAGCCGGATCGCCACCAGCACCTGATCGTTGCGGCTGCGCCCGGCGTGGACCTTGCGGCCGACCTCGCCGAGGCGTGTATTTAAAAAGTGCTCGATCGCCGAGTGGCAGTCCTCGAAGCGGTCGTCGAGCACGAAGGCGCCGCGGGCGAGGTCGCCGGACAGCTCGTCGAGGCCGGCGAGCAGCGCCGCGGCCTCGTCGTCGCTGACCACGCCGATGCGCGCGAGCCCGGCGACGTGCGCCTTCGAGGCGCGGATGTCGTGGGGCAGGAGCACCCGGTCGAGCAACACGTCGTCGCCGGCGCAGAAGCGCTGGGCGTCGGCGTCGAGGTCATGGGCGGCCGAATGGCCCTTATCCCACAGGGGTCGCGTCATCCGGGACTCCGAGCCGCTCGGGCAGCCCGAGCGCGAGGTTGATGTTTTGCAGCGCCTGCGTCGCCGCGCCTTTCAATAAATTGTCGAGGGTGACGACGAGGACCGCGTGGGTGTCGTCGACCGCGAAGCCGCCGATCGTCACCTCGTGGCGCCCGGCGGCGGCCTGGACCTCGGGGATCTCGGCGGTCACGCGGATCAGCGGCTCGCCCGCGTAGGCCTCGCGGTAGCGGGCGAGCAGGCTCGCCGCCGTGGCCGGGCGCGCGAGCGGGAGGCAGATCGTCAGCGAGATGCCGCGGAAGAACGCGGCGACGTGCGGCACGAAGCGGACCTGCCGGCCGAGGTGCCGCGTGGCCTCGCGCTCGTGCACGTGGCCGGTCAACGCGTAGGCCATCAGGTTATCGCGCAGGCGCCTCGGATCGTTGCGCGGCGACGGGCTGGTGCCCGCGCCGCTGTACCCCGAGACGCCGAACACCTGCGGCGCCCCGGCGAGCAGCCCGAGCGCCGGCGCGACGCCGAGCTGGATGCCGGTCGCGTAACACCCCGGATTGGCGATCCGCCGCGCCCCGATCAGGCGCGCGCGCTGCAGCTCCGGCAGACCATAGGCCCACGCGTCGGTGAAGCGATGATCCGCGGACAGATCGATCACGACCTGCTCCGGCCGCAGCACCGCGGCATATTGCGCCGCGAGGTCGTTCGGCAGCGCGAGCACGATGACCTCGACCGGCCACTTTGAAACTGTCTCGGGGGACATGTCCTCGACGACAGGTCCCACGGGACAGGCCCCCTCCGCCGTCGGCAGCGGCGCCCCGACGCCCTGGCGCGAGGCCGCGTGCGCGAGCGCGAGCCCCGGGTGACCCGCGAGCAGGCGGACGAGCTCGCCGCCGACGTGGCCGCGGGCGCCGACGAGGCCGACGCGCGCGCTCACTCGGCGCCCCCGAGCGAGTGCGCGGGCTCCAGCGTCGGCGGCTCGGCGAGCGCCCGCTCGACGCAGTGCTCGATCTTTTTAAAATCGTCGAGGCCGGTCCAGAAGACGGTCCACTGGCCGCGGGTGTGGCAGCCGTCGGCGCGCTGGAAGTACCAGGGGTTGATGGGGTTGTCGACGCGGGCGCGCCAGTAGAGCTGGGGGACGTCGCGGGCGAGTCGCTGCCACAGCGTGCCGCCGATGCCCTCGCCCTGGGTCTCGTGGGTGACGGCGAACTTGTCGAGATAGGCGACGGGGCCCTCGTGGGTGAGCACGGCGCCGGCGCGATACGAGTCGGCGAGGTAGATCCTCCAAAATTTCTTGCGCTCGAAGTAGTCGGCGACCGGCGGGCGCCCGAAGGCCGCGGTCAGCAGCGCGGTGAGGCGCGGGCGGTCGACGGTCGCGAGCGTCTCGTGCAGCACGATCTTCTCGCCGCGGCGGATCAGCGTACCGGACCCCTTGTGCGTGAACAGCTCGCGCGCGAGCAGGTCGGGCGAGGTGATCGAGACCGACGAGCTGCGCGGGAGCCGGTCGAGCAGGTCGTGGATCAGCTCGAGCTTGTGGCGCGTCCCCGGCGGCAGCCAGCTCTCGGCGAGCAGCGGCTCGTAGTCCTCGTCGAGGTTGATCGCGCTGATGATGTCGCCGAACTCGTCGCGCAGACCGCCGGCGGCGCGCAGCAGCACCAGCTTGTACGGCTGAAGCAGCTCCGCGAGCGCCTTGACGGCCGCGTCGGGCCCGAGGTCGACGATCTGCCCGCCGGCGGTCTCGCCCAGGCTCGCCAGCACCGGCATGTAGCCGGCGCGGATGCTCGACTCGATCGCGTCGATGTGGACCCGGCGCAGCCGCGCCGCTGTCCCGTCGATCTCGGCCTCGAACACCCCGCCGACGATCGGCCGCCCGCGCGCGCCCATCTCCTCGAGCATGTCGACCAGGCGCAGGTTCTCCTGGCGAAACACCCGGCGCACGACCTCGAGCGCGGCCGGCGAGGTGCGCTGGGCCCAGTCCGCGCCGTCGATGCCGGCCGCGGCGAAGCCCGCCGCGATCTGCGGGCCCGCGCCGTGCACGATGACCGGCGTCAGGCCGACCTGATGCAGGAAGTTGAGCGACGAGGCCAGGCTCTCGAGGTCGTCCGCCAGCAGGCTGCCGCCGACCTTGATCACGGCGAAGCGCTTCTGCTCGACGCCCCCGAACTGCTTGAGGTACTGCTCGACCTCCTTGCGGCCTCCGAGGTTGCGCAGCAGCTTGACGATCAATTCGCGGGGCGACAGCATGATCTGGCTCTCAGGACAGGATGCGATGATAGTCCGCGACCGCCGCGGCGAGCTCGGCGAGGGCGACCCACTCGCCCGCCGTGTGGGCCTGCGCGATGTCGCCGGGCCCGTAGACCAGCGCCGTCGCGCCGGCGGCCGAGAACAGCGCGGCCTCGGTCCAGAAGTCGACCGCCGGGCCCGGCGCGAGGTCCAGGCGCCGCGTCAGGGCCTCGGCCGCGGCGCGCTGGGCCGCGAGCCCGTGCGGGCCGCTGGCGGGCAGCGGCGGCGCGAGGAAGCCGGGCGTGAAGCGCAGGCGCGCGGGCTCCTCGGCGAGCGCCTCGAGCTCCGCGAGGGCGAGCTGCGGCGGCAGCTCGGGCGGCGGGCGCACGCCGAGGCGAATGCTCGCGGTCGCGGCGATCATGTTGGCCTTGAGCCCGCCCTCGATCGCGCCGAGGTTGCATCGCAGGCCGCGCAGCGGGCCCGTGCCGCGCTGCTCCGACTGCTCCGCGTGGGCCAGCGCGCGCGCGGCCCAGCGCACCGCGGCATGCACCGCGCTGTCGTGCAGCGCGCGCGCGGCCGAGGCGTGCCCGCCGGTCCCGGTGAACGCCGCGGTCGCGGTGCCGATGCCCCGGTGCTCGCGCACGGCCGCGCACCGCGTCGGCTCGGCGACGAGCACATCGGCGAAGCGGTGGCGCTCGAGGAACGCGCGGACGCAGCGGCTGCTGCCGGCCTCCTCGTCGGACGAGAACAGCAGCGCGACCGACCCGCGCGTCCCGGGCAGGGCGGCGAGCAGGCACGCCGCGGCGCCCTTGATGTCGCACGCGCCGAGCCCGGTCGCGCGCGACCCGTCGACCACCAGCCGCAGCGGATCCACCGACCACGCCGGATCCGCCGGGACCGTGTCGATATGCACGTTGATCAGCAGCTTCGGCTCGCCGCGGATCGCCAGGAGATAGACGCAGCCCTCGCCGAGGTCGACGAGCTCGCAGCGCAGCCCCGCCGCGCCGAGCTCCGCCTGCAGGTACGCGAAGATGCCCCCGCCGTCGATCGCCCGCGGCGGGTTGCGCGTGTCGAAGCCGACCAGCCTATCGAGCCGCTCGAGCGCGCGCGCCAGCAGAACGCTCACGTGTCCCCCGGGACAGGTCCGCGCCGCGGGTTGACCCGCGCCGACAGCGTCGAGCTCATGCCGTACAACTTGATGAAACCCTCGGCCTCCTGGGCGCTCCAGTCGGCGGACTGCGCGTAGACGGCCCCGGCGTTGCGCAGGATGTGCGGCGAATTCACCGCGATCGGCAGCGCCGCGCCGCCGCTGGTCTCGAGCGTGACGCTGCCGCGGACGAAGCGCTGGCTCTCGCGCAGGAACGCCTCCAGGTCGTGCTTGAGCGGTTCGAAGAAGAAGCCGCGGTAGACCAGCTCGACCCACTTGCGGGCGACGAGCGGCTTGAAGCTGTTCTGATGGCTGGTGAGGATCGCCTCCTCGAGCGCGCGGTGGGCCGTCATCAGCGCGGTGATGCCGGGGCACTCGAACACGATGCGGCCCTTGAGGCCGATCGTGGTGTCGCCGGTGTAGATGCCGCGGCCGACGCCGTAGGCGCCGAACATCTCGTTGAGCCGGCGCAGCAGCTCCGGCCCGGCAATTTTGACCCCGTCGAGCCCGACCGCCTCGCCATCTTCAAAGTCGACGGTGACGCGCAGCGGCTCCCGCGGCCAGCGCGACGGCTGCGCGCACATCTGCCAGGTCTCGGGGCCGGGCGCCGCGAACTCGTCGATCTCCGAGCCCGACGCGGTCACGCCGAGCAGGTTGACGTTGATGCTGTAGCGCGCCGTCTTGGCGCGGACCGGGAACCCGCGCTGCTGCAGGTACTCGGCCTCGTACGCGCGCACCGCGGCGTGCTCGCGCTGGATCTCGCGGATCGGCGCGACGATCGTGTAATCGCCGAGCGAGCGGACGGTCTGGTCGAAGCGGACCTGGTCGTTGCCCATGCCGGTGCAGCCGTGCGCGAACAGTTTGGTGCCGCGCGCGTCGCACAGCGCCAGCGCGCGCTCGACAATTACATAGCGGTCCGAGACCAGCAGCGGGTACACGTCCTGATAGAGCTGGCCGCCGATCACCAGCGGCACGACGACGCTGTCCCAGATCGCCTGGCCGCCGTCCGCGGTGACGTGGTCGACGGCCCCGAGCTCGCGCGCGCGGGCCTCGATGTAGCGCCGCTCGGCCTCGTCGACGCCGCCGGTGTCGACGAACAGGGTGATGACGTCGTGGCCGCGCTCGCGCAGCCAGGGCACGCAGAAGCTGGTGTCGAGGCCGCCGGAGAAGGCGAGCACGACCGGCTCGCGGGATCGATCGTCGCGTTGCGTCATCGGGTCCTCGTTTTCCTCAGAGCTCGCCGCGCAGCAGCGCGTGCATCAGCGCCTTTTGCACGTGCAGCCGGTTCTCGGCCTCGTCGATGTGGATCGCGCGCGGCGAGTCGAGCACCTCGTCGGTGACCTTGACGTTGCGGCGCACCGGCAGGCAGTGGCTAAACAGCGCGTTCGGGGTCGACTCGAGCTTCTCCATGTCGACCATGAAGTGCCGGTGACGCTCGCGGATCGGGCGCTCCTCGTCCCAGCGCCCGAAGTACGGCAGGGCGCCCCAGCTCTTGGCGTAGACCACGTCGGCGCCGCGGTACGCCTCCGCGACGTCGTGGCTGACCGTGACCGCCCGCCCCTGCGCCGCCGCGTAGCCGCGCGCCGCGTCCATGTAGCGCGGGTCGAGCGTGTACTCCGGCGTCGGGCACAGCAGCGTGACGTCCATGCCGAGCTTCGCCGCGATGATCAGCGCCGAGTTGGCGACCGCGGTGTTGAGCGGGCGCGGGTGGTACGTCCAGGTCAGCAGCATCTTCTTGCCGTCGAGGCGGCCGAGGTGCTCCTGCAGCGTCAGCGCCAGCGCCAGCTCCTGGCACGGGTGGGTGATGGTCTCCATGTTGATGACGGGGACCGTCGCGTGGCGGGCGAAGCTCTCGATCACGCGGTCCTCGCGGTCGACCTCCCAGCGCTGGAACTTGGGGAAGGCCCGGACCGCGATCGCGTCGACGTAGCGGGACAGCACGCGCGCGACCTCGCGCACGTGCTCCTCGGGCTCGCCGTCCATCACCACGCCGTCGTCGAACTCGATCGGCCAGGCGCCCTTGCCCGGCTCGAGCACGATGGCCTTGCCGCCGAGCTGGTGCATCCCGAGCTCGAAGCTGGTGCGGGTGCGCAGCGACGGGTTGAAGAACAGCAGGGCGATCGACTTGCCGGCGAGGGTCTGCGCGTGCGGCCCGGCCTTCAGGGCCCGCGCCGCGGACAGGATCGCCTCGAGCTCGGCGCGCGAGTAGTCGAGGGTCGAGAGGAAGTGACGCACACGCTCCCTTACTACGTCGAGGCGCCCCGGCTCGCGACAAATCGCGGTCCGCGGGCGCGGCCCGGGGCGATCGATCTCACGCGCGCGCCGCGACGGGGCGAGCATCGAGCTATCTTTCGCCGGCGAGACGCGTTACGACCCGGCGCGTGACGGCCCTGCACAGCTCCCCTGGTCTGCTCGCGCTGGCGGACGGTACGATCTTTCGCGGCCTGGGGGTCGGAGCCGTCGGGCGCAGCGTCGGCGAGGTCGTGTTCAACACGGCGATGACCGGCTACCAGGAGATCGTCACCGACCCGAGCTATCACCGCCAGATCGTCACGCTCACCGCGCCGCACGTCGGGGTCGTCGGCACCAACCCCGACGACGCCGAGTCCGACGGCCCGCGACTCGCCGGCCTCGTCGTCCGCGACCTGCCCCGCCGCGCCTCGTCGTGGCGCTCGCGCGAGCCGCTCGGCGCGTACCTCGAGCGCCACGGCGTCGTCGCCGTCGCCGGCCTCGACACCCGCCGCCTCACCCACGTCCTGCGCGAGCGCGGCGCCCAGCACGGCTGCGTCGCCGCCGGACCCGACGCCCTCGACGAGGCCGCCTGCGTCGCCGCGGCCCGCGAGTTCCCCGGCCTCGTCGACGCCGACCTCGCGCGCCTCGTCTCTTTAAAAGAGGCGAGCCCGTGGCGCGCCGGCGCGGTGCGGCTGTCCGGCGAAGCGATGACATCCGCGGGCGACGGGCCGCACGTGGTCGCCTACGACTTCGGGGTCAAGCGCAACATCCTGCGCCTGCTGGTCGAGCGCGGCTGTCGGGTGACGGTGGTGCCGGCGGAGACGACCGCGGAGCAGGCGCTCGCGCTCGCGCCCGCGGGCATCTTCCTGTCCAATGGGCCAGGTGACCCGGCGCCGGTCGCCTACGCGCAATCGGCGATCCGGGCGCTGGTGGCCGCGGGGCTGCCGGTGTTCGGGATCTGCCTCGGGCATCAATTGCTGTGCCTGGCCCTCGGCGCGCGCACGGTGAAGATGAAGTTCGGCCACCACGGCGCCAACCATCCGGTCCGCGAGCTCGCCAGCGGGCGCGTGCTGATCTCGAGCCAGAACCACGGCTTCGCGGTCGACGCGGCCAGCCTCCCGGAGTCGCTGCGCGTCACCCACGTGTCCCTGTTCGACGGCTCGCTGCAGGGCGTCGAGCACGTGTCGCGGCCGGTGTTCTCGTTCCAGGGCCACCCGGAGGCCAGCCCGGGGCCGACCGAGCTGGCCGCGCTGTTCGACCGCTTCGCCCGCGACCTCCACGCGCAGGCCCGCAACCTCTGACAGGGACCGACGAATCACCATGCCGCGCCGCGACGACCTGCACACCATCCTGCTGCTCGGGGCCGGGCCGATCGTCATCGGTCAGGCCTGCGAGTTCGACTATTCGGGCGTCCAGGCCTGCCGGGCGCTGCGCGCCGAGGGTTATCGGGTCGTCCTCGTCAACTCGAACCCCGCGACGATCATGACCGACCCCGACGCCGCCGACGTCGTCTACGTCGAGCCGGTCGAGTGGGAGACCGTCGCCCGCATCATCGCCCGCGAGCGGCCCGACGCGGTCCTGCCGACGATGGGCGGACAGACCGCCCTGAACTGCGCGCTCGACCTCGAGCGCCACGGCGTGCTCGCCCGCCACGGCGTCGCGCTGATCGGCGCCAGCGTGGCCGCGATCGAGAAGGCCGAGGACCGCCGGGCGTTCGCGAAGGCGATGGCGAAGATCGGGCTCGAGATGCCGCGCGCGGTGTTCTGCGAGAGCGTGGCCGCGGCGCTGGAGGCCGCGGGACAGGTCGGCTATCCGGCGGTCGTGCGCCCCTCGTTCACGCTCGGGGGCACCGGCGGCGGCATCGCCCGCGACCCCGCCGAGCTGGCCCGCATCGCCGCCGGCGGCCTCGAGGCGAGCCCGGTCGGCCAGATCCTCGTCGAGGAGTCGGTGCTCGGCTGGAAAGAGTTCGAGATGGAGGTCGTCCGCGACCGCGCCGACAACTGCATCATCGTCTGCGCGATCGAGAACCTCGACCCGATGGGCGTGCACACCGGCGACTCGATCACCGTGGCGCCCGCGCTGACCCTGAGCGACCGCGAGTATCAGCGGATGCGCGACGCCTCGTTCGCGGTGATCCGCGAGGTCGGCGTCGACACCGGCGGCGCGAACGTGCAATTCGCGGTCGACCCCGCGAGCGGGCGCCTGGTCGTGATCGAGATGAACCCGCGGGTCTCGCGGAGCTCGGCGCTCGCGTCGAAGGCGACCGGCTTCCCGATCGCCAAGGTCGCCGCGCGCCTGGCCGTCGGCTACACCCTCGACGAGCTCGGCAACGACATCACCCGCGTCACGCCGGCGTCCTTCGAGCCCGCGCTCGACTACGTGGTCGTCAAGGCGCCGCGCTTCTCGTTCGAAAAATTCAAGGGCGCGGAGACCCGGCTCGGCACGCAGATGAAGTCGGTGGGCGAGGTCATGGCGATCGGCGGCAGCTTCCAGGAGGCGCTGCAGAAGGCGCTGCGCGGGCTCGAGATCGGCGTGTGTGGCCTGGAGCCGCCGCGCCCGGCCCCGGACGACGCGGCCCTCGAGCACGCGCTGACCCACGCCCGCCCGGACCGCCTGTTCGCGCTGGCCGAGGCGCTGCGCCGCGGCTGGGACCCGGAGCGGGTGCACGCGCTGACGGGCGTCGACCCGTGGTTCATCGACCAGATCCTCGGCATCGTCGAGGCCGAGCGCGACCTCGCCGGGGCGTCGTTATCCGATGACCTCGACGAGCCGCGCATGCGCGCGCTCAAGCGCATGGGCTTCGCCGACCGCCGCCTGGCCCAATTGCTCGGCGTCGGCGAGGACGCGGTGCGGGCCCGCAGGCACGCGCTCGGCGTGCGCCCGGTGTATCTGCGCGTCGACACCTGCGCGGCCGAGTTCGCGTCGGAGACGCCGTATCTGTACTCGAGCCACGCGGGCACCTGCGAGGCGCGCCCCACCGATCGTTCGAAGATCATGATCCTCGGCGCCGGCCCGAACCGCATCGGCCAGGGCATCGAGTTCGACTACTGCTGCGTGCACGCGGCGCTGGCCCTGCGCGAGGCCGGCTACGAGACGATCATGGTCAACTGCAACCCGGAGACGGTCTCGACCGACTACGACACCGCCGACCGCCTGTACTTCGAGCCGCTGACGCTCGAGGACGTGCTCGAGGTGATCGCCGTCGAGCGCCCGCTCGGCGTGATCGTGCAGCTCGGCGGGCAGACGCCGCTGAAGCTGGCGCGCGGGCTCGAGGCCGCCGGCGTGCGCGTCCTCGGGACCACGCCCGACGCGATCGACCTCGCGGAGGACCGGGCCCGCTTCAAGGCGCTGCTCGACGAGCTCGGCCTGCGCCAGCCGGAGAACGCGACCGCGACGACGCTCGCCGAGGCCCGCGCCCGCGCGGCCGAGCTCGGCTATCCGCTGGTGGTCCGCCCGTCGTACGTGCTCGGCGGCCGCGCGATGGAGATCGCACACTCCGCCGCCGAGCTCGAGCCGTTCCTGCACGACGCCTTCGCCGCGGCCGAGGAGCAGCCGGTCCTCCTCGACCGCTACCTCCGCCGCGCGATCGAGGTCGACGTCGACGCCCTGTCCGATGGGACAGATGTCGTCGTCGCCGGCGTGATGGAGCACATCGAGCACGCGGGCGTGCACTCGGGCGACTCGGCGTGCTCGCTGCCCCCGCACTCGCTGTCTCCGACCCTGCAGGCCGAGCTGCGCCGCCAGACCGTCGTGCTCGCGCGGGCGCTGCGGGTGGTCGGCCTGATGAACGTGCAGTTCGCGGTCGCCGACGGCGATATCTACGTGCTCGAGGTCAACCCCCGCGCGGCCCGGACCGCCCCGTTCGTGGCCAAGGCGACCGGCCTGCCGATCGCGCGCCTGGCCGCGCGCGTGATCGCGGGCGCGACGCTCAAGGAGCTCGGCGTGACCGCGGCGCGCACCCCGGCGCTGATCAGCGTGAAAGAGGCGGTGCTCCCGTTTCGCAAGTTCCCCGGCGCCGACTCGATGCTCGGCCCGGAGATGAAGTCGACCGGCGAGGTGATGGGCAGCGGGGCGACGTTCGCCGAGGCGTACGCGAAGGCGATGCTCGGCGCCGGCGTGCGCCTGCCGCTGTCCGGCCGCGTCGCGCTCGCGTTCGATCTCACCGACGCGCCGCTGCTGGTGCCCATCGCGGCGAGCCTGCGCGCGCTGGGCTTCGAGCTCGCGGGGCTGCCGGAGGTCGCGCGGGCGCTGCATGAGCTCGGGCTGCCGGTGACGCCGTTGCGGCCCGATGAGCTGACCGGGGTGACGCTGGCGATGGCCTCCGGTCGGGCCGCGACGGCGCTGCGCAGGGCCGCGATCGCGGCCCGGATCCCCTGTTATACGACGATCGCGGGGCTCGCCGCGGGGGCGCTGGCGATCGCGCGCTTGCGCGAAGGGGCGCTGGTGCCGTGCTCGTTGCGCGAGGTCCAGGGCGCGCCATCGTGAGCGCACCCGGGCGCGCCGCGCCATGCCAGACTCGCCGCATGTCGGCGCGCTTCGATCATCACATCCGCGAGCCCGAGCGCACGCTCGAGTACTTCCGCGCCCGCGCGGTGCAGATGCTCCACGACGACGGTGACTGGACATGGTCCGGCGTCGTCACGCCATTGACCCGCGCGAATGTCACATGGGGCACCGAGACCGTGATGCACGACGGCCGCGGCGCCGCGTTCGTGTCGGTCTACGTGCTCGCCGATCACCGCGGTCGCGGCCACCTGCGCCGCCACGCCGCCGCGCGCCCGCCCGGCCAGCGCTACGTCACCACGCCCGGCTGCCAAATTTTCGAGGTGCTCGCGCACCTCGCCCCCGACACCCTGCTCGCCGCGCCGATCAGCGGCTGGCCCGCGTACCTCGCGGTCGAGCGCCAGTGCGGCGATACGCGGGCCAGGCGCAGCGGCGTGCCTTACATGAACCATATCGACGAGGGGCTGCGGGTGCTGCATCGCTGGCTCGGGGCGACCGACCGCGCGAAGCAGGCGTGGTGCCTGCACCCGCTGGTCCAGAGCGACGACGACCTGCGGCGCAGCTACGCGGAGGGGCTGCTGGACGCGTTCGAGCCCGCGGTCGTCGCCCTCGCGCTCGAGTATCGCAACATCGCCAACGCGTTCCTCTCCGGCATGGAGGACCACCCGGGCAACGACGACCCGGGCCGCATCGTGCGCAGCCCGCTGGCCGAGGTCGACGCGATGCTGGTGGCCGACAAGGTCCAGAACCACAAGGATTTCCTGCTGTATCACCGCGACAGCCACCCGCGGTCGGACCGCCTCGACAATTACTTTCGGCGCTGGCTGGCGGCGCTCGGTGTCGACCCGGGGCAGGTCCTGCGCCTGGCCCGCGAGGCGGAGGTCCCCGCGGGCGCGATGGGTGCGGCGCGCGAGGTCTGACGACCTCGGTCCTCACGCTGCGGGCGGGTCGGCGACGTTGACATCGCGGACCGCGTTCGGGAGCCTGCGTCTCATGACCGAGCGCTTCGATGTCGTGATCGTGGGGGCCGGGCTCTCGGGCGTCGGCGCGGCCTGCCACCTGCGCCGCGCCTGCCCCGACAAGTCGTTCGCGATCCTCGAGGGCCGCGGGGCGATCGGCGGGACCTGGGATCTGTTTCGCTACCCGGGGATCCGGTCCGACTCGGACATGTTCACCTTCGGCTACGCCTTCGAGCCGTGGACCGCGAACAAGGCGCTCGCCGACGGCCCGTCGATCCGCGAGTATGTCCAGCGGACCGCGCGCAAGCACGGCGTCGACGCGCACGTCCGCTTCGGCCACAAGGTCACGCGCCTGTCGTGGTCGAGCGGCGACGCGGCGTGGACGATCGAGGTCACCCGCAGCGACGGCACGACCACGCGGATCCTCGCCGGCTTCGTGTGGATGTGCACCGGTTACTACCGCTACGACGCCGGCCACACGCCCGAATTCCCGGGCCGCGAGCGCTTCCGCGGGCGCGTCGTCCACCCGCAGCTGTGGCCCGAGGACCTCGACTACACCGGCCAGCGCGTCGTGGTGATCGGCAGCGGCGCGACCGCGGTGACGCTGGTGCCCGCGATGACCGACCGCGCCGAGCACGTGACGATGCTGCAGCGCTCGCCGAGCTACGTGATGTCGCTCCCGGCGGTCGACGGGCTCGCCGTCAAGCTGCGGCGCGTCCTCCCCGAGGGCATGGCGTACGCGCTGGCGCGCTGGAAGAACGTCGCGCTCAGCAGCTTCTTCTACCAGCTGGCGCGGCGCCGGCCGGAGGGCACGAAGAAGTTCCTGCTCGGGCAGGTCCGCCGCGCGCTCGGGCCCGACTATGACATCGCGCGGCACTTCACGCCGCGCTACGACCCGTGGGACCAGCGCCTGTGCCTGGTGCCCGACAACGATCTGTTCGACGCGATCCGCACGGGCAAGGCCTCGGTGGTCACCGATACGATCGAGACCTTCACCGAGACGGGCATCCGCCTGACCTCGGGCCAAGAGCTCCCGGCCGACCTCGTCGTCACCGCGACCGGCCTCGAGCTGCTGTTCCTGGGCGGCAGCGAGCTCGTCGTCGACGGCGAGCCGGTCGACATCGCCACGCGCATGACCTACAAGGGCCTGATGCTGAGCGGGGTGCCGAACATGGCGTTCACCGTCGGCTACACGAACGCGTCGTGGACGCTGCGCGCAGATCTGGTGGCCGAGCACGTGTGCCGGCTGCTGCGCCACATGGACCGCGTCGGCGCCCGCCAGGTCGCGCCGCGCAGCCAGCCCGGCGCACCGACCACGCCGCTCCTCGATCTGCGCTCGGGCTACATCGAGCGCGCGCTCGGGCGGTTCCCCAAACAGGGGACCGCGAGCCCGTGGCGCGTGCGCCAGAACTACCCGGCCGAGGCGCTGCAGCTCAAGCTCGGGCGCGTCGACGACCCCGCGCTCGAGTTCGTCGCGCGGTGATGCACGGGCCGGGTGCGCGGCCCGGGCGTCAGCCGCCGCACGCCCCGTTGATGCAGGCCGTGCCGGGCGGGCAGTCGGAGTCGACGTCGCACGGGCAGAAGAAGTTGTCGCACGCGCCGCCGGAGCTGCTGCCCGTGTCGGTCTCCGCCGGCGCCGGCGAGCACGCGCCGTTTTGGCACACGAAGTCCGCGGGGCAGTCGCTGTCCACCGCGCACGGGCACACGAAGTTCTCGCAGCCGCCGGTGTCGCCGCCGGTGCTCGTGCCGGGCGGCTCGTCCGCGCACACGCCGTTGACGCACAGCTGCGCCGGCGGGCAGTCGGCGTCGGTGTTGCATTCGCACAGGACGTTGCCGCAGGTCTCGCCGCCGCTCGAGGTCGTCGACGTCGTCGAGCCGGGGTCCCCGCCGCACAGGCCGTCGACGCAGAGCTGACCCGGCGGGCAGTCGGCGTCGGCGTTGCACTGGCACGGCTCGTTGTCGTCGCAGCCGTTCGGGCCGGTGGTGGTCGTGGTCGTCGACGATGTCTGCTCCGGCATCGGCGAGCAGCCGCCGTTCGCACAGGCCTGGCCCGGGGGACAGTCGCTGTCCTGGGCGCAGATGCACCCGAAGCCGTTGCAGCCGTCGGTGGCCGTGGTCGTCGTGCTCGTCGTGCCGGTCCCGACCTCGCCGCCCTCGCTGGTCTCGTCGGCGTCGCCCTGGGTGAGCGGGCCGAGCTCGCCGGGCTTGATCTGGCAGCCGAGCACCAGCGCGGCGCCGAAGATCGCGGCGGTCAGAGGGAGGTGGTGCGTCATCTTGAAGGTATGGAGATTCATGCGGGTCGCTCTCACGGATGGCAATGCGGCGAGCCCCGCAGATCCGTCACGGGATCTTCGCGGCGCAGATCTGGCGGGCGCGCTCGCCGAGGTGCGACGCCGGGCGCTCACGCAGGAACTCGTCGCGGGCCGCCCGCGCGTCGCCCACGCGCCCGAGCTTGCACAGCGTCGCCGCGCGCGACACCTGCCGCTCCTCCTCGAAGAAGCCGCCCGGGTAGCGCTCGCCGTGCTCGTCCAGCTGACGCAGCGCCGCGTCGAGGCGACCGTCGGCGAGCGCGGCCTGGGCCTGACGAAACGACGCGATCTCCTCGGCGCGCAGCGACGGCTGGCCGGGCGTCGCCTCCGGGTCGACCGCCGCGTCCAGAGCCGCCGCGCCCGGTCGTCGACGGCCGCGCTCCGGCCGGCGCTGCGCCCTGCCCGACCCCCGCGCGGCCCACTCGGCGAGCTCCGCGAACGACGGCGACCACCCCGCGCCGGCCCCGGGCGCCGCGCCGGACACGTCGGGCCTGTCCTCCGGGACAGGTGCTTTCGACATGTCCTCCGGGACAGGCGCCGTCGAGTCCGAGCTGTCCTCCGGGACAGGTCCCGTGAACGTCGACCTGTCCCCCGGGACAGGCGCGATCGCGCCGTCGCGCGCGGGCCCGCCGTCGCCGCGACGATACGCCGTCTGGGCGCCCGGCGCGGCGGCGCGGCGCAGCAGGCCGGTCGCGGAGGCGCCGGCGTAGAGCGCGAGCGCGGCCGCGGCGGCCGTCACGGCGAGCGCGACGCGCGAGCGCGGGCGGGCGGTCGGCGCGGCGCGGGTGCGGGCGAGCACGCCGGCCCAGGTCGCGTCGCGCGCGGCGGGGGACGGGCGGTCGACGGCGCGGAGGGCCTCGACGCAGGCGCGCAGGTCTTCGTCCAGTGGTTCGATCACGTCGGCGCCCTGTCTCTCGCGCGGTGGCGGGCGATCGCCCGCTGCAGCAGCTGGCGGGCGGCCCGGAGGCGCGAGTAAATCGTGTTGAGGTTGCTGCCGAGGCACTGCGCGGCCTCCGGGACGCTCATGCCCTCGACGTCGACGAGCACGAAGGTCATGCGCTTGTCCTCGTCCATCGCGTCGAGCGCGTCGCGCAGCAGCGCCGCCGCCTGCATGCGGGCGACCTGCTCGTCGGGGCTCGGCGCGCCCGGCGGGTCGGGCAGCGCGTGCAGGCCCGGGCGACCGGCGCGCTCGCGGTGTCGCCTGGCGACGCGCCGGGCGATGCCGTAGAGCAGCGCGCGGACCGAGCCGCGCGCGTCGAGCTCGGCCTGGCGGCGATGCAGGACCACGAACACGTCCTGCACCGCGTCGTCGACGGCCTCGCTGGCGACGCCGAGCCGCCCGAGGATCCGCCACACGAACTCGTGGTGCTCGCGAAACAGCTGCTCGACGCCCGGCAGCGCGGACACGCGGGCGTCCTCCGGGGTGGCCGGCGCGGGGAGGTCGCAGATCGAGAGGTTCGGCACGGGCGCGGTCGGGTGCACCTCCGTAATGCAGGCACCTCGAAGGATCCGTCAGGGTATTTGCAGCTCGAGGCCCAGACCGCCGCGAAACCCGACCGGCGCGGCCCGATGCACGTCCCCGGCGACGTCGTCGAACACGAAGCGGACCCGCCCGAGCGGCGCGGCGAGCCCCACGTTGGCGACCAGCGCGAGGCGACGCACCGGGGTCCACAGCACCCGCGCCGCGGCGAGCACCGCGACCCACGGCACCCTGTCGCTCTTCGGCTCCGCGAGGCCGACCCCGCGCCCGCGCATGGCCCCGAGCTCGAGGCCGGCGCACAGCGGCAGCTCGAACGGCCCCGCGAACAGCCGCGGACAGACCCACAGCTGGCCCGCGGTGAGCCGCATCGCCCCGCCCGCGTCGGACCCGGACGCGCGCACCTCCTGCTCGAAGAAGTGCGCGAAGCCGAGCTCGGCGCGCAGCCGGGGCGCGAGCAGGCCGGTCCGCGCCAGCACGCCGGCGGTCGGCCGCGGCAAGGCGCCGACCTCGAGGCCCGCGGCCGCCGCGAGGGTCCATCGCAACCTGTCCTTGCGGACAGATGGTTCAGGCGTGGGCGCAGCAGGAGGCTCCCGTGCGGCCGCGGGCGGCGAGGCGGCCGCGGGCGTCGAGGCGGCCGCGGGCGGCGAGGCGGCCGCGGGCGGCGAGGCGGCCGCGGGCGGCGACGGGACGGCCGCGGCCGGCGACGGCTCCGGTGCATCGGCGACCGTCGGCCCGGCCGCGGCGAGGGCCGCCATGCCGCGCTCGGGGTCGATCGCCACGGTGACGATCAGCGCCGCGGCGTCGGCGAGCAGCTCGCAGCTATCGGTGACCAGCGCGCGCTCGACCGTCGTCGACGCGCCGCCGGGCTCGTGCGTCGTGATGCGCAGGCGCAGCGCCCAGCGCCCGTCCGCCCGCGGGTGCGCCCCGGCGTCGACGCGCAGCGCCGCGGCGTCGCGGTCGTCGAGGGCCCGACCGAGGTTGCGCTCGACCGAAGCTCGCAGCTGCGCCGCCGACGGGCACGACGCGGGCGCGTCCCAGTGAAGGATAGGCGCGGCCTCGACTTGCGTGGTCGCGGCCCGGGCGGTCGCCGCGAGAGCCGCGAGGGCCGCGAGGATTGGTGGCCGGAGCACGCGTCAAGCCATAGCAAATCCGCGGCGCGCGGGGCAGGCCGACGCCGCGATCGCCGTTACGGGCCGGCACTGCGCCCACGCCCACGCGGCGTCGATCGACCCGGCGATTCGCTCATCCGGGCGCGTGCACGAGGTCGGTGCGGACCGCGTACTTGACCCCGGAGGTGACCTCGGCGCCCTCGTGCAGCAGCAGGTGATCGAAGACCACCGCGCCGCCGACCGGCGGGCGCAGGGCGAAGCGCACGCGGTTGTCGAACTTGCGCCCGCGGGCCTGACCGCGGCGGCTGGCCTTGTGCTTCGATTCGAAGAACCGGGTCTCGCCGCCCGTGAACTCGCCGCCGAGGTAGACCATCAACGAATAGCGGGTCTCGCCGCCGGGCACCGCCGTCCGCACGTCGACGTGCGGCGCGAACCGCTGGCCCTGCTGGTAGCGATAGACCCGAAACCGCGTGTTGACGGCGCGCACCGGGGCGCCCTCGTGGTGGGCGTCGACGTGCGCCTGCAGGCGCGGCCACAGCCCGGCCGCGAGCGCCGGCGCGTCGAGCACGACGCGCTCGTTGTTGCGCGCCGCGAGGTTGACCCGGTACGTGTCGTCGCCGACCGCCAGCCCCGCGTGGCTGAAGCCCAGCGCCTCGGCCGCGGCGACCAGGCGCCGACACTCCTTGACGCTCATCAGACCGTGCAGGACATACACCCCGGCCGCGATGTCCTCGCGGCGCACCGCCGGCTCGTCGGCGTCGAGCACGGCGACCGCGAGCGCGTGGGGCTCGGCGCGAAACGTGGCCTCGCGGCGAAACGAGATGTGCTCGCGGTTGCGCACCGGGGCCACGATAACACGCGCGGCCCGGGCCCGCGGTCGGGCGAAGTTTCCGGGCGCGGCGTGTCGGACGCCGCCGCGCGGGGTGTAGGGTCGCGCGCATGTACCACGAGTTCTACGGTCAGATGAAGAAGATGCTCAGGCAGCTCGACGGGTGGCTCGCCACGGCCGCCGACTTCAAGGACGAGGGCGGCCCGCACGGCGACGCGCTGCTCGAGCTGCGGCTCGCCCCGGACCAGTTCGCGCTGGCCCGCCAGGTCCAGACCGCGTGCGACACGGCCAAGCTGTCGGCGGCGCGGCTCACCGGCACGGAGGCGCCCTCGCACCCCGACACGGAGAAGACGATCGACGAGCTGCGCGCCCGCGTCCGCACGGTGATCGCCTACCTCGACGGCTTCTCGGCCCGCGACTTCGAGGGCGCCGACACCCGCGTGATCTCCACGCCGCGCTGGGAGGGCAAGGTGATGACGGGCGCCGACTACTTCCGCGAGCACGCCCTCCCCAACTTCTTCTTCCACCTCACCCACACCTACGCGATCCTTCGCCACCGCGGCGTCCCGCTCGGCAAGCGCGACTACCTCGGCGCGGTCAGCCTGCGCGCCCCGTGATCACGACCCGCGCGCTCACCAGACGAGGTCGCTGCGCGGGAACACGATGCGATCGTCGTCGTCCTTGGCGAGGACCCAGTAGGTCTCCTCGCCGTGGTACTCGCCGCGATAGACGCCGACGATGCGGACCCCGAGCGGCTTGCGCTCGAGGAACAGCTGGCCCTCGGGGCTCTGCGAGACGTCGGTCAATCCTGCCACCCGCACCGTCCGCGCCACCGGATCCCAGGCGTCGCCGAGGACGCGCGCGGCATCGGTGTTGTAGCGGACGCTGCGCTTGATCGGCAGATCTTGCAGCTTCGGGAGCCCCTGGTCGTCTCCGGACATCCCCGCACGAGACCACGCCCGGCCCCGCCGGTCAAGCCCGGTCAATCCTCGGCCCGCCACGGCACGTCGATCGCGTACATCTCGACCCAGCGGACGATCTGCTTGCGGTCGCGGTCGTAGTGCTTCGCCGTCGCGCGCAGACTCCAGCCGTGGGCCTCCAGCGCCGCGACCAGCTCGTCGCGGGCCGGACGCGGACGCGGACCGCGGCGCGCCGGCTCTTCGGGCCGGGGTGCAGGCGGGGGCGCGGGCTCATCGAGCCACGCGGGCAGCGCGTCGCGCTCGATCGGCCCGGCGGGGGCGGCTGCGCAGGCGTGCACGACCCGCTGCAGGCCGCGCAGGTTGTCGGGCCAGCGCGCGAGCAGCAGCGCCTGCGCGGCCTCGACGCTGAGGTCCAGCGGCGCGACCGGGCGTCCGCGCTGCTCGGCCCACGCGCGGTGCAGCCGGTCGATCCACCCGAGGATGTCGGCGCGACGCGAGCGCAGCGGCGGCACCTCCACCTCCCACAGCGCCAGCCGGGCGTACAGGTCGCGGCGAAACTTGCCGCGCGCGATGTCCTCCGTCAACGCCCGGTTCGTCGCCGCCACCAGCCGCACGTCTACCCGCTGCGTCTGCGTGCTGCCGACCGCCGAGACCTCGCCCAGCTCCACCGCCCGCAACAACTTCGGCTGCAGCTCGATCGGCAGCTCGCCGAGCTCGTCGAGGAACAGGGTCCCGCCGTGCGCCGCGCGGAACAGGCCCGGGTGGTCCTGCGACGCGCCGGTGAACGCCCCGCGGACGTGGCCGAACAGCTGGCTTTCGAACAAGGGCGCGCTGAAGGCCGCGCAGTTGACCGCGATGAACGGGCCGCGCCGGCCGCTGAGGCGGTGGAGCTCGGCCGCGACGCGCTCCTTGCCGGCCCCGGTCTCGCCGAGGATCAGCGCCGCGGACAGGTCGGGCCCGGCGCGCGCGACGGCGGCGCGCATCCGCTGGGCCGCGAGTGAATCGCCGGGCAGCGCCGCGAGCACGGCCGCCGGAGCCGCCGGCGGCGGGGCCTCGCCGCGCTCGTAGACCGCGAGCACGTCGCCGAGGCGCAGCACCGAGTTGTCGGCGAGGAACTTCGGCAGGGTCGCGACCGGCTGTCCCTCGAGCCAGGTGCCATTACGACTGCCGCGGTCGACGACGGTGTGTCGGCCCGCGCGCGCGTCCCAGCGCACCGTCGCGTGCGCCCGCGACACGGTCGCGTGCGCGATCGCCAGCGCGACCGTCGGCCCCGCCTGGCGGCCGATCGTCGCGTCCTCCTCGCCGAGCGTCAGCGTCGGCGCCGGCCCGCGCGGGCGCGGGTGCACGACCACCAGCCGGGTCACGCGCGGCGGCGCGCTGACGCGGCGGCCGCGGGCCGTCGAGGCCGTCGGCTCCGCCGCCCCCTCGACCGCGAGGTTGGACCGGGGCGGGGTGTCCTCGTCGGGCCGGCTTGCTCCCATCGACTGTCCTATGGTGTCCTATGGGACAGCGCACGGACAAGCCGTCGGTCCGCGGAGCGGGCGGGTGAAAAGCGCTGTAAGCCCGCGGCCATGGCCGCGGCCCGGGGCTTGCTCGAGAGCTCTCGAGCGCGGCGCCACCGCGCGCACAGTCGCACGATCACCGAGGTTCACCATGTCCATCGCTCGCCTGTTCGCCCTGATGACGCTCTCAACCGCGCTCCTATCCGTCGCCTGCGACGAGGAGGGCGACCCCGACTCGCTCGAGTTCCGCAACGGCGGGAGCTGCAACGGCTGCACGCTGAACTCGCCGCGCGTGAACGACTACGGCGCCTCCTACATCAACGCCGACGGCGAGGCGAACGAGGACGGCGTGATCCTGCGCGGGATCCTCAGCCCGCTCGGCGTGGTCCACAAGCTCGAGGCCATCAACGACGAGCTGGTGGCCATCAACAACGCCAACCAGGCGGTCGCCACCGGCAACGCGCTGGTCAACTGGCAGATCTGGTTCGAGCTCCCGGGCGGCGAGCCCAAGTACGTCCGCATCTTTGGCTACGCCCCCGACATCAAGTCGTGGGCGAACCAGGCCCCGGGGATCACCGGCTACGCGCTCGGATACTTCCCGCCGATGGGCGACCCCGTGAACCTCTGCCCGGAGAGCGGCCTGAACGTCCACGACACCGCGGTCACCGTGATCTCGGGCGAGACCTACGACAACGAGCTCAAGATCGTCTACCCCGGCATGAACCGCTGGTTCACCATCGCGTGCCGCTCCGAGGCCGTCTACAAGATGAAGCTGATGAACTACGGCCCGAACGACAACTTCAACTTCACCGGCATGCCGGCGACCTGGCAGCAGCGCCAGGCCACGCTCAAGATGATCACCGCCGACTACTGCGGCAACGGCGTGAGCTACACCCAGCAGGGCACCCAGGTCACGTGGCGCAACGCCTCGAACACCGTCAACACCTACCCACAATACCTGATCGGCACCATCTATCGCGAGGCCCGCTTCAACCACCTCGGCGCGACCTGCCTCGGCAAGCCGCGCTTCGTGCCCTACGACGACGTCGACTGCGCCCTCCCGTCGTGTAACGGCCTGGCCTGGTCGGCGCCGGCCGAGTGGTCGACCTGGGTGAGGTGAACCGCCGCCATGCCCGCACCCACGCCCGACCTCGGCGCGAGCGACACGCTGCTCGCGCCCGACGACAGCGACGGGCCGCCCGCGCCGTCCTTGCGCGCGCTGTTCGCCGCGCCGACGCAGCGCTCCGACGGGCCGCCCCGGTTCGCCCCGGCGGACGCGCCCGGTGACGACACCACGCCCGGCCGCGCCCACGCCGACCGCCGCGCCGCCGCGCCGCTGAAGATCGGGCGCTACCACGTGCTCGAGCGCCTCGGCGCCGGCGGCATGGGCGTCGTGTACGCGGCCTTCGACCCCGAGCTCGACCGCCGCGTCGCGCTCAAGCTGCTGCACCCCGAGCGCGACGGCCACGACTCGCAGGTCCGCCTGCTGCGCGAGGCCCAGGCGCTGGCCCGCCTGTCGCACCCCAACGTCGTCCAGATCCACGACGCGGGCGCGCTCGGCGAGCAGGTGTTCCTGGCGATGGAGTTCGTGCGCGGCGAGGACCTGCGCCGCTGGCTCGCCGCCGCCGACCGCCCGCTCGCCGACATCCTCCGCGTGTTCCTCGACGCCGGCCGCGGCCTCGCGGCCGCCCACGCCGGGGGCCTCGTCCACCGCGACTTCAAGCCCGAGAACGTGCTCGTCGGCGCCGACGGCCGCGTCCGCGTCGCCGACTTCGGCCTCGCCCGCGCCGGTCGCGACGACGACACCACCCACGCTCCCCCCGACGCGTCCCCCGACACCAGCCGCGGCCCGCTCGACGTGTCGCTGACCGCCACCGGCGCGGTGCTCGGCACGCCCGCGTACATGTCCCCGGAGCAGCACATGGGCCGCGTCGCCGACGCGCGCAGCGACCAGTTCAGCTTCTGCACCGCGCTGTGGGAGGCGCTGCACCGCCGCCACCCGTTTCGCGCCGACACCTTCGTCGAGACCAGCCTCGCCGTGCTGTCCGGCGCGATCGCCGAGCCGGACGGCGACGTCGGGGTCCCGCGTCGCATCACCGAGGTCCTCCGCCGCGGCCTCTCCGTCCGACCCGACGACCGCTTCCCCGACATGCCCGCGCTGCTCGCCGCGCTCGAGCGCGACCCGTCGCGCGCGCGTCGCCGCTGGCTCGCCGGCGCCGCCCTCTCGACCCTCCTCGCCGGCGCCGCGTTCGCGGCCGCCGACTGGCGCGCCCACGAGGCCTCCGCGTGCACCGGCGCCGCCGCCGAGCTCGCGTCCGTGTGGACCGACGAGCGCCGCGCCGCCGTCGCCGCGACGCTCGCCGACGCCGACGACCCCGCGGGCGCCACCCCGACGCTCGCGCGCCTCGACGCCTACGCGCTCGGCTGGCAGGCCGCGCACCGCGACGCGTGCCTCGACCACCGCCGCGGCGAGCAGTCGACGGCGACGCTCGACGTGCGCATGCGCTGCCTCGACCGCCGGCGTCAGGCCCTCGGCGCCGCGCTCGAGCGGACGCTCGCCGGCGGCGACGCGGCCGAGCTCGTCGCGCGCCTGCCGGCCCTCTCGCCGTGCGACGTCCCCGAGCGCGCGCTGTCGGAGGCGAGTCGCCCCGACGACCCCGCGCTCGCCCGGGCGGTCGACCTCGTCGACGGCCGACTGCTCTCCGCGCGCGCCCAGTACCACGCCGGCGACGTCCCGGGCGCGCTCACCAGCGCCGCGGCCGCGGCCGAGGAGGCGCGGCGCCTCGCGTACCGCCCGCTGCAGGCCGACGCCCTCGCCACCCTCGGCCAGATCGCCATGGCCGACGGCCTGCCGGGCGACGCCCTCCCCGCGCTCGCCGAGGCGGCCGTCCACGCCCTCGCCACCGGCCGCGACGACCTCGCCGCCGACGCCCTCGCGCGCCACTTCTACCTCGACGGTCAAAGCGGTCGCATCGCCGACGCGCTGGCCGCCGCGCCGATCGCCCGCGCGATCGCCGAGCGCAGCGGCTCGCTCCTCGGCCTCGCGCTCGTCGAGAACAACCTCGGCGCGGTGCATGCGATCGACGGCGACCGCGCTCGCGCCCGCGAGCACCTCCTGCGCGCCGTCGACCTCATCGCCCGCGACCCCGAGGCCGACCCGATCGAGCGCTCGAACTACAGCGTGAACCTCGCCCTCGTCACCGACGAGCCCGCGGCCCGTCGCGCCGCGTTTCAGGACGTCGTCGACTCGCTCGCGGCGCAGCTCGGGCGCCACCACCCGCGCACGCTGCAGCGCCGGACGATGCAGGCCTTCGCCGAGACCGACCCGCGCGCGAGCGCGACGCTGTTCGAGGCGCTGTGCCCGGAGCTGCCGACCCACGCCCCCGCCATGCAGTCCGAGTGTCAGCGCTGCTGGTACGCGTCGGGCCACCTGCACGCGGCGCTCGGCGAGGCCGCGCGCGCGGCCGAGGACTTCGCCGCGGTGCTGCGCTGCCCGACCGCGGCCGCCGACGCCGATCTATCGAAGTACCTGGCGCTGCGCCGCGGGAAGGCCAGCGCGTTCGCCTCGCTGCTCGCGGGCCGCCCGGGAGAGGCGCTCGCGCACGCCGACGCCGCGCTGCCGCTGACGGAGCCGTTCGCCACGCTCCCATGGTTCGCCGTCGAGATCGCCGAGCTGCAGCTCGCCCGCGGCCGCGCCTTGCTCGCGCAGGGCCGCCGCGACGAGGCGCGGACCGCCCTGCTCGCCGCGCGCGCGGCGTTCGACGCCGACGTCGGCACCGGCGTCGACGCCCTGTTCCCGGTGTGGCGCGCCGATGTCCGCGCGCACCTGGCCGCCCTCGACGCGGCCCCGCCCTGATCTCACCAGTCGCCGCTGCCGGGCCGCAGGCGCTGCAGCAGCACGTCCTCGTCGCCCTTGGCGGTGAACGGCAGCGCCTTGGGTCCGGCGTCGGCGTCCACTTTGCCGTAAAAGTTGATCTGCGCGTGGACCATGCGATCCGCGTCGACGCCGACGCCCTGCGTCACGCCCGACTCCGCGTTGGGCCAGCTGCGCGACCAGCGATAGGCCCCGGCCTCGTCGAGCGCGAGCAGGAACGGGTCGCTCTCGCCGCCCGACGTGTGCATGGCGACCCCGGGCCCCGGGTCGAGGTCGATCGTCTGGCTGAAGTGTCCGGCGACGTACATGTCACCGCCGCAGTCCGCCGTGATCCCCCACAGGTTGTCGTGGCCCGCGCTGGCGAGCGCGAACGACTGTTGATATACGCCGTCGGGCCCGTAGCGCGCGACGAAGCCGTCGTAGTTCTGGCTCATGTTCTGCTGCACCGCCGCGCCCGGCCCCGGGTCGAGGTCGATGCTCGCCGAGCTGGTGCCGCCGGCGATCCACACCCGACCCATCGGGTCGACCGCGACGTCGTTGATCTGCTCGTAGCTGTCGCCGCCGATCGCGAACCCCCAGCCCCAGGTCCCGTCGGCCAGGAAGTGCTCCACGAACGTGTCCGCGAGACCGAGCCCGACGTGCACCTGGACCCCGGGCCCGGGGTTCAGGTCGGCCGGGCCCCCGGTCGTGCCGGTGACCGAGGCGTTCCCGTCGCCGTCGACCGCGACGTCGTAGCTGTAGACCTCGCCGCCGGCGCCCCACGTGCGACCCCACAGATACTTCCCGTCGTGGTCGAACTTGCTGAGATAACCATCCGTCGCGTTGCCGGTCCCGGAGGCGGTGTACACGTCGCTGCCCGCCCCGGGGTCGAGGTCGATCGTGCCCCCGAAGTAGCCGGTGACGTACAGCGCGCCGTCCGGCGCCATGGCGATCCCGAACGCGGTGGTCCAGTCCGAGCCCCAGTGCCGCCCCCACTGATACTTCCCGTCCGGCCCGAGTTTGATGAGAAAGCCCGCGAGGTCCCCCAGGCCGTCGCCCGCCTTGTGCTTGTCGACCCCGGCGCCCGGGTCGAGGTCGAGGTCGCCGACGAAGTGCCCGACCACGTACACGCTGCCGTCGAGGTCCGGCGCGAATCCCCACACATAACAATGATAGCCGTCCAGCGTCGGCCACGTATATCCATACACGTAGCTGCCGTCCTCCGCGACCTTGTTGAGCCACATGTTCCCGCTCTCGCCCTGCGCCGGGAACACTGCCCCGCCGCCGGGCTTGAGGTCGACGCTCGGGCCGAAGAACACCCCGCCGCTGTAGCGCGCCCCGTCCGCGCCGACGCCGAAGCCGAGCGCCTGCTCGCCGCCCAGCCCGCCGAACGCCACCGCCCCGCCCGCGCTCTCGACCGGCGCGGCGCACAGCAGCGGCTCGCCGGTCGAGCTGTCGCCGCTCGAGCTGCCCTCGCCGGTCGAGCTGTCGTCGCCCGTGCTCGTGTCGACGCCGGTGCTCGTGCTCGCGTCGACGCCCGTACTCGTGCTCGTGCTTTCCGTGTCGCTCGTGCCCGTGCCGGTCGGCGTCACCGCGCCGGTCGTGCCCGTGCTCAGCTCCTCACCGATCGTGCCCGACCCGCCGCCGCTCGTCGGGGTCGGGCCCGCGGTCCCATCGCCGCTGCTGCTGCTGCTGCCCGCGCCGCCGCTGCTCCCGGTCGCGCCGGAGCTCGCGCCGTCGGTGCCGGCGACGTCGTCGCCGCAGCCCGCCGCCATCGCCGCCATCAACCACCATACGCGTCGCTCGCCCATCTTCGCACGCTACCCGCACGCGAGCCGGCTGTCGATGCCGCCGGGCGCTCGAAGCCGCGAGATCTCGTGTAGGATCCGCCGCCATGTCGCCATCGGTCAGGCTGTCTTTCGCCCTCTCCCTCGTCGCCGCGTGCGCTGCCGACCCCGCGGCCGACGAGGGCACCGGAGAGCCCGGTACCACGCTCGCCGACACCACCGGCACCACGGCCGGCCCGTCGCCCACCACCGGTCCCGCCGACACCGGCGACGACACCACCGGCGACATCACCGGTGATACCGGCGAGGTCACGACCACGGGCGGCGAGCCGCACGTCGTGCCGGGCTTCGGCAACAACTTCACGGTGATCGGCACGGTCGACGACGGCCTGAACGTGGTCCGCGACCTCGCGTTCAACCCCGGCGCGCCCGAGCAGCTGTGGACATACAACATGCTGAGCCACGGCACGGTGATCTTCTTCGCGCCGGGCACGGCGGAGCAGACCTCCGAGGTGCGCATCGACGCCTACGGCCAGCACTTCATGGCCTACGTCTCGTCGGCGGCGTTCGGGGACAACGGCAACTTCGCGACCTGCAACGAGTCGCGCAACGAGTGGAACGTCGGGCCGCAGGCGCCCGACGACTTCATGGGCCCGGCGCTGTGGCCCTCGGACCTCGAGATCTTCGCCAAGGTCAACCAGGAGTTCCCGCCCGGCACGAAGGAGGGCAGCCACCTCGACATGCTGCACCAGAGCCCGCACTGCATGGGCATCGCCCACGACGTCGACAATGTCTACTGGGTGTTCGACGGCATGCACAGCGACATCGTCCGCTACGACTTCCAGGCCGACCACGGGCCGGGCGGCGGCGACCACTCCGACGGCATCATCACCCGCTACACCGACGCGGAGGTGACGCGCCTCGCCAACATCCCCGGCCACATGGAGCTCGACCACGCGACGGGCATGCTGTACGTCGCCGACACCGGCGGCGGCCGCATCATGCGCCTCGACACCGCGTCGGGCACCAACATCGGCAAGCTGCAGGGCGACTGGGACGGCGCCGAGTACACGGGGGTCGAGGGCGCCGACTTCCAGGTCGTCGTCGACGGCCTCGACGAGCCCTCGGGCCTCGCGCTGCACGACGGTCGCCTGCTCGTCTCGGAGCACGGCACCGGCGACATCATCGCGTTCGACCTCGACGGCGCCGAGGTCGACCGCATGAGCACCCCCGCGGATCGCATCATGGGCATCACCATCGGCCCCGCCGGCGACCTGTGGTACGCCGACGCCGGCGCCAACGAGGTCGTCCGCGTCGACCCCTGATTCCTTTTTATAAAAAAGAAATGTCAGTTCGGCCCGTCGCCGTCGCGCGTCCCGAACAGACGAAAGCGGGGGAGCGGCGGGCGCTTCGGCTGACCCTGGATATGCGGGGTCGGCTCGGGGTCGGTGTCGTCGGCGAAGGAGATCGTCTGCGCCGCGGTCCGCTCGCCCGCGGGCGCGGCCTCCGTCGGCGCGGCCTCGTCGGGCGCGGCCGCGTCGACCGGCGCGGCCTCGACCTCCGCCGGGACCGGCGCGGCGCCGGGCGCGTCCGGCGGGTGTGAGTCGGCCACGGGTCGGCCGCAGCCGAGCGCGAGGGCGAGGAGGAGCATTCGTGCAGGGCGGGCGGACGGCATGCGGGGGACCTCCGGGGGTGCCCGGCTGCAACGAGCCACCCGCGCCGATGGTTCCTGTGCGCGCCAGATCGCGGTGGTACGATCGTCGTTGTCACCGCCGATGCCGATCTCGCGCCGTCGCGTGCTCGCCGGGCTCTCCTGCCTGTCGCTCGGCGGCTGCGCGTCGGCCGGGCCCCCGCCGGTCACCGCCGTGGCGATGGCCCCCGAGCTCGTCCGCACCCCGCCGCCGTGGAAGGACGGCCTCGGGCCGCTGACCGACGTCGCGCCCGCGCTGCGCCCGGCCTTCAGCGACGCGCACGGCCACGAGCTGCTGCCACCGCCGGCGCCACGCACCTGGCGACGGGTCCGCCCCGAGCCGCCGCAGACGGTCGCCGACTTCCTCATCGACGGCCCGAACTTCCGCGTCGCCCCGCGCGACCGCATCGCCCTGCTGCCGCTGGGTCGCTTCCCGTTCGAGGTCATCGCCGACGGCGCCTTCGTCGGCATGGTCCGCGCCCCGGAGGTCCCGGCGATCGCCGCGACCCTCGCCGCGTTCTTCGCCACCCCCGTCGACGTGATGCGCGCCGAGGCGTTCCCCGCCGCCCGCATCCCGCGGCGACAGCGGGCCGGCCGCTCGCAATACGACGCCCGCGCCCTGCTCGACCGCGCCGCCGTCCGCCTCCCCGACGACGCCCACGGCATGCTCGCCCTCGTCAACGTCGACCTGTTCGTGTGGACCGAGCAACAATACGCGTTCGGCTGGTCGACCCTGCACGACCGCCTCGGCGTGGTCGGCTTCTCGCGCCTCGACCCCGGCGCCCTCGGCGAGCCCGCGCCCCGCGACGCCCCCGGCGCCCTGCTCCGCCGCGGCCTCAAGGTCGCCGTCCACGAGGCCGGGCACATGTTCGGCCTCGGCCACTGTCAGACCTTTCGCTGCGCGATGAACGGCATCGCCGACCTCGCGGAGCTCGACGCGACCCCGATGCGCCTGTGCCCGCTGTGCCTGCGCAAGCTCCACATCGTCACCGACCTCGACCCACGCGCCCGCGACGCGGAGCTGCTGCGCGTGTTCACGGAGCTGGGCGTCACCGAGGAGGCGGACTGGCTCGCCGAGCGCACGCGCGTTCTGTGGCCCGGTTAAACGACATCAGGCCGCGACGAGCTGGCGGCGCAGCTGGGCCCGCGCGCGCGATAGTCGGACCGACACGTTGCGCTCGGAGATCCCCAGGGTCTCGGCGATCTGCGCGTAGGAGTGGCCGGTCAGGTGCATGCTTAGCACCGACTCGAGGTTGCCGGGCAGGGCGGTCAGCGCCTCCTCGATGCGCGCGCGCTGGTCGGCCCGGAGCACCGCCGATTCGACGCACGCGTCGGGGTCGGCGACCGCCTGCGGGTCCGCGGCGTCGCCGATGTTCTTGCGCTGGCGGATGTGGCGAAAGCAACAGTAGCGGGCGACCTTGTAGGCGAAGGTCTTGAGCGAGGATTCGCCGCGGAAGGTCGGCAGCGCCCGCCACAGCGCGAGCGCGATGTCCTGCTCGAGGTCCTCGCGGTCGGCGGCGGTGCGCGTGTAGCTGCCGGCCATCCGCGAGATGCCGCGGCCGTGCTCGCCGAGGGCGCCGGTCCAGCGCACGCGGCGGGCGCGGTCGTCGTCGTCGGTCGTCGTGGCGGCGGTGCACGTGCGGGTCCCGTCGAAGGGGATGACCGCGCCGTGCTCGGCGCAGCTCGCCCGGTAGCCGGCCGTGCTCGCGCCGGCCAGGCGCTCGTCGATCGCCCACAGCAGGCCGGCGAGCGCGAGCACCACCTCGCGCACGGACCGGTGGCCCGCGTCGTCGGTCAGGGCGCGTCGGACCGCGTCGACGTCGATCCCCAGCTCGGTCAGCGCCTCGCGCTCCGCGGGCGGCAGCGTCTCCGCGACCCGCATCCACGCGAACACCTCGTCGCGCACCGCCATCAGGGGCGAGCGGTCGCCGCCCAGCAGCGACTCGCGCCAGCCGATGCGCGCCGAGTCGGACGCGTCGGGCCACTCGCTGGCCTCCGCGCTGCAGCGCCGCAGCTCGAGCGCCGTCGTGCGAGTTTGCAGGGTCAGGCGCGCCAGCGAGGGCGACAGGCCGTCGACGTGGAGCGGCCGCGTGGGGTCGCCACCGAGCGCCCGGCGGCGCAGCAGGCCCGGCACCGCCCGCGCGAGCCAGCGGACCAGCGCGAGCAGCATCGCCGGCGCCTTGAGGGCCGGCAGCGCGAGCATGGCGAACAGCGCCAGCGAACCGACGACCACCGCGACGGTGGCGCCGATCAGGGGAGCGGTTGTGGTGAGTGGCTCGATCATGTCGGGGACCACGGTGTCGGCGGGACAGGAAACCCTACAACGGGCGGGACGGAATTTTCACAGCCCTCGCCGCCGGCCGCTGGCCCGGCCGGCGAAGGATTCAGGCGGCGCGCGCCCGGTGGCGGAGGCAGCCCGTGGCGACGCCGAGCGGGATCGCGCAGAGCAGCGCGAAGGCCAGCGGGATCGGGACGAGGGACATCCCGCGGGCCATCGCCGGCATGTAGTGCTCGGCCGCGACCGTCGACAGCGCCGCGCCCATCTCGATCGTGTTGAACAGCGTGCCGAGTACGCCGGCCGCGACCGCCAGGATGGTGAAGCGGTCCGCCAGGCCGAGCAGCGGCGCCTCGCCCCCGGCGCGCCGCGGCCCGACCGCGTGCAGCACCAGGGTGGCGAGCGAGCCGAGGCACAGCAGGGTGACGACGTGGTTGAAAAAACCACCGAACTGGTAGAAGTCGAGGAAGTCTTGCATGGCGGGTGTCTCCGGGAGCGGCCCTTCGCGGCCGCTCGACCCCTCTGTGTCGCGATCTCCGGGAACCCTACAGCGCCGGAAAAAATAATCCGCGGCGGCCCGCCCGCCCCGGCCGAGCTTGCGGGCGCGCGAGATCCGTGGTCACCATCGCCCGTGCACGTCGCCCGTCCTTTCATCGCGCGCGCCTCCCTGCTCCTCGCCGCCGCGCTGGCCTGCAACGGCCCCGCGGGCGGATCGACCGCCGCCGGCGCCGACACCTCGAGCTCCGACGCGACCACCGACGCCCACGGCTCGACCGCCACGCCGACCACGACGGCCGTGGACGACGCGACCTCGACCGGCGCCGCGTCGACCTCGTCGTCGAGCGCGCCGCAGACCGCGACGACCGCCGACGCGAGCACCACCGTCGACGCGACCGCGAGCACCGGCACGACGACCGACGCGGGCACGAGCACAACCGACGCCAGCACCGGCACCACCGACGCCAGCACCGGCACCATCGACGCCAGCACCGGCACCACCGACGCCAGCACCACCGACGCCAGCACCACCGGCACCAGCACGGGCGGGCCGGACGGCCTCGGCGAGCTCTCGGGCGACTGCGGGTTGATCGACGCGATGGAGCTCGACTCGCCGATGGCGTTCGTGTTCACCGGCGCGATCGACTTCGGCGCCGTCGGCTTCGACTACGACCTGCTGACGGACGGCGGCAAGCAGATCTACGACGAGGGCAACCTCAACCCGAACTCGCTGGACTCGGAGGTCGTCGCCTACGAGGTGCTCGCGCGCTGCGAGGGCGCGGCGCTGCTCAAGACCGAGGCGACGATCGTCTACAACAACCCGATGGGCAAGAAGACCGACCTGCTCGTCGACATCGACGGCCTCAAGGTCGGCGTCAGCGTGGTCCGGGCGGTCGGCTTCCCGCAGGACGACCCTTGGACGCCGGCGCAGGCCCAGATGATCTTACAAAAGAAGCTCGACGACATCATCGTCAGCTCCGCGAACGTGGCGCCCGAGGACGCGTGGGTCAAGCAGATCCTCAGCGTCGTCGCCTACGGGCCGATGCACCTCGAGAGCCTCCTGACCGCGTACGCCGGCCTGTCGGCGCAGACCAAGGCCGACACGATCCTCGTCATCACCGTCACGAACGGCGACGACGCGTTCATTTATTGAGGCCCGCTCACCGGGACGAGCAAGTCCGAGCCACGCGCCATCGCGCCGATCGCCGCTGCTCGCCATGGCGTCGCGACCGGAGGCTCGAGCAAAAATCGTCGGGCCCTCGGCTATAGTCGTCGCCATGTCCACTCGCCCGCGCCTGGCCCTGATCTCCCTGGTATCCGCGCTCCTGCCGGCCTGCGGCGTCATCGGACCCGTCGAGGGCAGCGCCGGCGCCAGCGAGACCGCCGCGTCCACCGGCGAGACCGCCGCGACCGACCCGGGTGCGTCGACCACCGCGACCGCGAGCGCGTCGACCGACCCGGGCCCGACCGGCCCCGACCCCGACTCCACCGACCCGAGCCCGACCACCACCGACTCCAGCGATAGCGACCCGGGCGCGACCGACCCGACCGCCGCGGACACCGGCGACACCGACGCGCCGGGGCTCGCCTGTCCGCTCGCCGACGGCCCGGGCGTCGAGCAGCTCGCGCCGGCGCCGGCGCTGTTCGCCGACGGCGCGGACCCGTCGGGCGCGCCCGAGTGCGCCCTCCTGAACCCCGAGCGCGGCTTCTATCAGTTCGCCGACCTGCGCTCGCTCGACGTCGACACCCTCGAGGACGCGGCCGCCGCGGGCATCTCGGTGATCTACGGTCAGGTCCTGCTGCCCGAGTTTCTCGACGCGCCGCTGGACGACGCGGTGCTCGCCGACGTCGCGGCGGGCTTCGACCTCGCGCGCGCGCACGGCATGAAGGTCGTCCCGCGCTTCCACTACTCCGACGCGATCGACGAGCCCGACGCCGACCTCACGCGTGTCCTCGGGCACATCGACCAGCTCGCGCCGCTGCTGCAGGAGCACGCCGACGTGATCGTGACGCTGCAGGCCGGCTTCATCGGCGCGTGGGGCGAGTGGCACTCGTCGCAGAACGACCTCGACGCGCCCGCGCCGCGCAAGCAGATCCTCGACGCCCTGCTCGCCGCGCTGCCGGCCGACCGCACGGTCTCGGTGCGCCGGCCCTCCTTTAAAAAGGACGCGTACGGCGGCCCGCTGACGGCGGACAGCGCCCACGACGGCAGCGCGCTCGCGCGGGTCGGCCACATCAACGACTGCTTCCTCGCCTCCGACGACGACGAGGGCACGTATCAGGAGCCGGGCGAGAAGGACTACGCGATCGCCGACTCCGCGTTCGTGCCGGTCGGCGGTGAGACCTGCGCCGTCAACCCGCCGCGCTCGGCCTGCCCGTCCGCGCTCGCCGAGCTGGCGCTCCACCACTGGACCCACCTCAACGCCGGCTATCACCCGGACGTCCTCGCGGGCTGGCAGCAGGACGGCTGCTACGCCGAGATCGCGTGTCGCCTCGGCTATCGCCTCGCGCTCGTCGGCCTGCGCTGGGCCGCGAGCGCGTCGCCCGGCGGCTCGCTGCCGGTGGCGATCGACCTGTTCAACGACGGCTTCGCGGCGCCCATCAACCCGCGCCCGCTGGTGCTCGTGTTCGACGGGCCCGCGCGTATCGAGGTCGAGGCGAGCGACTTCGACCTGCGGACCGCGCTCGCCGGCGAGACCCGGACCGTCTGCGTCGACGCGCCGCTGCCCCCGGACCTCCCGCCGGGCACCTATCGCATTGGCCTGCGCCTCGCCGACCCGGCGCCGACCCTCGTCGACGACCCGCGCCAGGCGATCCGCCTGGCCAACGCGAGCGAGTGGAGCGACGGCGTCAACTGGTTCGACGCCACCTTCGCCGTGCCCTGAGACCGCCGCGCGTGCGCGCGCGTCGGCGGCCCCGCAGAAATGTGAGACCGACCTGTAATTCGGCGGCGCGTCGCGCTTCTCATGGAGGAAGCGCGGGCCGGCCGGTGCGAGTCACCAGGCCAGCACCCCGCCTCGCCCGCGGTCCCGCGGGCTCTCCGAATTACCCATGACCTGTCTCCCGGGTCATCTCGCTGCATCGCAGACAAGGAGCGATCGTGTCCACACGTCCCGTTGTTTCCCTCGCGCGCATGTCCCTCGTCGCGCTGTCGCTGTCCGCCTGTGACAGCGATCCCACCACCTCGCGCGACCTGGCCCTGAAGATCGACGAGGACGTCTCGGCCGTCTGCGTCGACACCGCGACGATCACCAGCCGTCGCTCGCTGATCGAGACCAACAAGACCGTCGTGCAGCAGTTCACGATGGACGCGGTGCTCGCGGCGGTGATCACCAACTCGGGCAGCAGCGGCCCCGCGGCCGCGCTCCACGACCAGATCTTCGAGTCTTTCAAGCCCAAGGCCGGCGGCGCGCCGGGCGTGCCGCACTGCGACGACGTCAAGGCCGGCGCGAGCGCGACGCTCAACGGCTTCCCGATCGAGTGTCCGCGGGCCGAGGGCGGGCTCGTCGGCCGGCTCGGCACCTGGCGGGCGGTCGCCGTGGTCAACCGCTTCGACCTCGCGCCGACCACCGGGGCCGACTGCGGCGAGCAGCGCATCATCTTCTCGAGCACCGCGCTCGTCCGCGACTTCGTGATCTTCGAGGCCAAGATCCCGAACCCCAAGCCGGCGCTCGGCCTCGAGGCGTGTCGACCGATCGCCGAGTTCTGGGCCGGCCTCTCGTCCGTGACCAGCGCGACCACCCGCGCCGCCCGGCTCAAGCAGGCGTTCCTCACCGGCGAGCCGACCCTCACCGCCGCCGGCTTCGCCCCGTTCATGAAGGCGCAGCACTTCGGCGGCGCGCTCGGGCAGGTCCGCAGCAACAACTTCTCGCAGCCGCCGTGGACCCTGCGCGAGCACAAGCTCGCGCTCGCCGTCGTCAACGGCGTGCAGCGCGTCAACGCCGTGCCGTCCGCGGTCGCCAACGACGCCCACGGCCCGACCTGGGACGAGACGAAGGTGACCCCGAACGGCGCGACCTGCCGCCAGGCGATCCTCGACAACCTCGGGCCGCTGCTCGGCGCCGACGTCGCGAGCCTCGGCCTCGCGCTGCCGAAGTCGTGCTGGTCCGGCGAGAGCCGCGACGACGTCAATCAGGACTACCCCGTCCACCTCGGCGCCTCGCCCAACTTCCGCAGCCAGCTGACCGCCAAGATCCAGGCGCTCAAGCCCGGCAGCACGCTCACCCCGGCCAACGTGGCCAACCGCGCCCGCTTCGCGTCGTCGTGCATCGGCTGCCACCAGCAGGCCACCAACCTCAACATCGGCGCCGGCCTGACGACCCCGACCTCGCTCGGCTTCGTGCACGTGTCCGAGCAGGGCAACGAGTCGTGCGGCGACGGCACCTCGTGCTTCCCGATCTCGCCGGCCCTAAAAAATGTGTTCCTGCCGCGGCGCCTCGCCGCCCTCAAGAGCTTCCTCGACGCGGGCCCCTGCGCCCTCACCGTCGACGACGAGCTGCCGCTCGCCGCGAACGCCGACGCCGACGCCGGTGCGGCGGTCACGACCGGACGCACGCTCGGCGGCGCCCTCGTCGGCGCCCACTGAGCGCGAGCGGCAGCCACGCGACCTTCACTTCGCCGCCGGGGCGACGTCCTGGGCGCAGACCAGGCGGCAGGTCGCGCGGTCGTCGACGCTGCTCTTCGTGTCCGCCTGGCAGCGGCCGACGCACGTGGCCAGCGCGTCGAGCACCGCGGGGGCGACGGCCGGGTCGCGGCAGGCGTCGACGCACGACTTCGCGGCGGCGTCGCACGTGCCCATGCAGGTCGCGATCGACGCGAGCGCCGGGGGACCCGCCGACGGCCCGACCTTGTGGGCCTCCTCGCAGTTGAGCCGGCAGGTGGTCCGGTCGGTCGCGCTCAGCCCCTTGCCCTCGCAGCCGTCGAAGCAGGCCGCCTGCGCGGCCCGGTCGCCGCTCGCGTTGGTCTGCTTCTCGACCACGGCAGGAGGATCGCAGCCGACGATCAGCGAGAGCAGGAGGATCGAAGTCGAGACATATCGCGGGTCGTGTCGCACGATTTATTAAAAGAGCAACATCCGTGCCACCCGCACGCGAGCCCCGACGGCCCGGGCAGGGCGCCGCCCACGGCGCCGCCGCGAGGTCTGCGTGCCGACGCAAGGCTTGCGCCGCGGCGCATCAGCCCGCGCGCAGGCGCTGGTTCTCGGCCTCGAGCGCGGCGATGCGACGCTGCAGCCCCTCGACGGTCGCGGCGACCTCGACGGCGTCGAGCTTCTGCGGGATGTGCTGCGGGCAGTTGACGTCCCAGGCCGCGACGGTGATGAGGACGACCTGCTCCGGCCGGGCGCGCGGCGCCCCGGTCCCGAGCGCGGCGAGCAGCTCCGGCGTGACCGGGACGACCCGCGCGGTCCCCCAGATCTTCACGCGCCGGCGGCGGGCGTAGTCCATCAGCAGCAGGCAGATCCGCGGGTCCTCGCCGAGGTTGCCGGTCGTGATGTACTGGCGATTGCCGGCGAGGTCGACGAAGCCCAGGGTCGACCCGTCGATCGCGCGGATGAACCCCCGCGGCCCGCCGCGGTGCTGCACGTAGGGCTGGCCGTCGGCGCTCACGCTCGCCAGGAAGCCGGTGTCGATCTCGGCGAGGAACGCCCGCAGGTCGTCGTTGACCGCGGTCTCGAAGCCGCCGTTCGCCTCGACACGCGCGTAGCTGGCTCGCGAGCCACGCTCGGTCTGGACGCGCTTGACGGCGGGGGAGAAGGCGATGTCGCTGGACGGCCGGGTCATGCCGACAAATTAGGCCGCGGGACCCCGTGCGACAATGGCCAGGACTTGCTAACACTATTCCAGGAACAGGAACAATGGATCGACTGGACGAGTGGCGGGTGTTCACCCTGGTCGCGGGCCTGCGCAGCTTCATCGGGGCCGCGCGCGCGCTCGGCCGCTCGCCGCAGGCGATCACGCGCTCGGTCCGCTCGCTCGAGGCGCGCCTCGGCACGCGCCTGCTGCACCGCACCACCCGCTCGGTCTCGCTGACCGGCGACGGCGAGCGCCACCTCGCGCGCGGCCGCCGGGTCCTCGCGGAGATCGACCTGCTCGAGGCGCCGGAGCCCGCCGACGCGGCCCTGCGCGGCCCGCTGGCGCTGACGGCCCCGGTCCTGTTCGGCCAGCTCCACGTCGCCCCGGTGCTCGCCGAGTTCCTCGCCGAGCACCCGGCGCTCGACGTCCGGCTCACGCTGCTCGACCGCGTCGTCGCGCTCGCCGACGAGGGCATCGACGTCGGCGTGCGCATCGGCGCCCTGCCCGACTCGGCGCTGACGGCCCGCCTGGTCGGCCACGTGCGCACCGTCGTGTGCGCGAGCCCGGCGTACCTGCGCCGCCACGGCGTCCCGCGTGCGCCGGAGGACCTCCGCGAGCACCTCGCGATCGCGTTCACCGGCGCGACCCCGATCCCCGACCGCTGGTCGTTCCCCGGCCCGGGCCGGCGCGAGCGCGGCGTCGCCGTGCGCCCGCGCCTGACCGTCAACACCGCCCAGGCGGCGATCGACGCGGCGCTCGCGGGCCTGGGCCTGACGCGCGTGATGTCGTATCAGGTCGCCGAGCTCGTCGCGGCCCGCCGCCTCCGCCTCGTGCTCACGGCATTCGAACCACCGGCGGTCCCGGTGCACCTCGTGCATCTCCCGGGGCTCCAGGCGCGCGTCGCCACGGCGTTCGTCGGGTTCGCCGCGGACCGACTGCGGGCGCGACTGGCCGCGCTCGCGGGCTGAGCGACGCGCCGCGCGGGCGCTGTGGGCGGGCGCTCAGTCGACCGGGCGCCGGCGATGCCGCCGATACAGCTCGTCGCGCCAGCGCAGCAGGTCAGGATATTGCGCGGCGAGCTCGGCGTGGGTCCAGGCCGCGCGGGTCGCAGGTCCGAGGCGGATGTACTCGTCCGCGACTGGAAGGACCCCCTGAAGCATCGTCGCCGTCGCGATGTCGGCGTAGGAGAAGTCGCCGAGCAAGTACGACGAATCCCCGAGCCCCGCGCGCAGGGCGTCGAGGCCCGCGCGCAGGGCGTCCTCGTGCGCCGTCAGGTCGTCGAGGGTCACGCCGTACTTGCGGCCGAACCACAGCGTGCCGCGGCGGTTGATCGGCCGCAGCAGGCGGCGCAGCCACTTCGGCACGCCCGGCGGCATGCTCTCGTCGAGGGCCGCCGGGTCGCGCAGCATCGCGGCGACGATCAGGGCGCGGCCGCGGGCCATCGTCGCGTCGGCCAGCGCGGCCCAGCGGCGGACCTCGTCGAGGCGGGCGGCCGGGAACAGCGACGCGCCGGCGCCGAGCCGATCGGCGTGCGCGGCGATCGACCACGAGTCGGTCAGCACGGTCTCGCCGTCGAGGAGCAGCGGGACCGTCGCGGGCCGGACGCGGCCGCCGACCAGGCGACGGAGGCGGCGCTCGCCGATCACCGGGACGTGCGCGACCCTCTCGTAGGCGAGGCCGTGGTGATCGAAGGTCCAGCGGACCCGCTCGGACCAGGGTGAGACGTGGAGCAGGACGAGCGTCGGGGTCGCCATGGCCACGGTGTATCACCGTCGCGGCGGCTGCGGGCCGTCAGTCGGCGCCGCTCTTCACCCAGTTGATCACCGCGCACCTGTGCTCGGCGCTCAGCTGCTTGCCGATCGGCATCGGCAGGCCGCCGCCGCCGATCGCGTCGCTCTGCTGGTTCAGGATCTTGAACACGAGGTAGCTCGCGCCGATCTCGCCCGGGCTGACGAGCGGCAGCGCGGCCATCTGCGCGGCGACGCCGACCGTGTTGGCGCGCAGGCTGGCCGCGTCGGTGAAGGTCAGGCCGCCCGCGCCGTTGGCGTGGCAGCCGCAGCTCGGCGAGATCTGGGGGTAGAGCTGCGCGGCGGTCACGGCCGCGGGCGCGCATTCGGGCGCCATCAACGGCGGCGGCGGCGTGCACACGTCCTGCTTGCACACCCCGTCGCCGCAGTCGATGTTGCCGGCGCACGCGGAGCCGAGCGCGCAGCCGTCGCAGTACACGCCGCCGCAGTCGATGTCCGACTCGAAGCCGTTGCGCGCCCCGTCGCTGCAGCTCGCCGGGACGCACGCGTTGGTGCACAGGTCGTCGTCGACGTCGTTGCCGTCGTCGCACTGCTCGACGCCGGCGTGGACCACCCCGTCGCCGCAGCTCGCCAGGGCGCAGCTCGTCAGGCACGCGTCGGTGTCGACGGCGTTGGCGTCGTCGCAGGCCTCACCGACCTGCACGAAGCCGTCGCCGCAGCCGCCCGCGCTGCAGCTGTTCGGGCACCCGTCGTCGTCGACCACGTTGCCGTCGTCGCAGGCCTCGCCGGGCCCGCGAAAGCCGTCGCCGCAGCGCGCGGCCGCGCAGCTGCGCAGGCACGCGTCGGTGTCGTAGGGGTTGCCGTCGTCGCACTCCTCGACGCCGGCGCGGACCAGGCCGTCGCCGCACACGGCGTGGCGGCACGCGGTCGTGCACGCGCCGTCGTCGGCGTTGTCCGGGCCGAGGTCGCAGGACTCGTACTCGTCGAGCCGACCGTCGCCGCACGCGCCCGGGGCGGCGCCCGTCGTCGTCACGTCGCTGTCGGCCGCGCTGTCGGCCGCCGTCGGGTCGGCGTCCGTCGTCGCCGCGAGCCCGCCGGTCGACGAGGCCGCGTCCGCGGTCGCGGGCTCGTCGTCCGCGCCGCAGGCGGCCGCGAGCAGGCACAGGAGGAGGGCGAAGGCAGAGGGGCGCATGCGAAAAAGTGAGAGTGGAAGTGAGGGTGGAAGTGAGGGTGGAAGTGAGAGTGGACGCGAGAGTGCCCGCGACCGCGCCCCGCGACAAGCGACGCCGTCGCGCGCGTGGGGCGGCCGTCACCCGGGCGAGCCCCGCGCGCCACACGTCACCGAGCCGCATCGCGTGATGCGCTGTCCTGCGCGCGCGACCCGGCGACCGCGGGCCCGCGAGCCCGCGGTCGCCGGATGTCTATCCGCGTCGACGCGTCCCGGTCAATCTGCGCACGTGATCGTCGCCAAAAATTAAATGTTGACACTTCATCGGGGCGGGGCTAAGACTGCCTCCCACAGAGGTCGTATGTTCGCCACGCAGAAGTTCTCCCGTCGAGTCGTCCAGCCAGCCGCGTCCATCGCTGCCGGGCTCTGGTCGTGCTCCGGGCGCGCTGGCGTGTCGTCCCGATCATCTCGTTCGTCCTGAACGAGCGTGGCCATATACGGGCCGCGTTCGGGCGCTGGCAGGCTGCCACGGGCTCTCACGCCGTGCAGCGACCGGCCGCGCAAGCACTGGAGAGGCAAGCCGACGGCCGGCGACGGCGCCCGCCTTGAGGCCGGGTGAGGCAGCGATGCCCTTGCGGGTTCGATCCCCGCCCTCTCCGTCGACTTTTTAAAAAGTCCCACCATTTCCGGGTGGGTCGGGACAGGTGTGTACATTCGGGGAGGCAAGCCGAAGGCTGGCGACGGCACCTGGTTGGAGGCCGGGTGAGGCAGCGATGCCCTTGCGAGTTCGATCCTCGCCCTCTCCGCTCGTCCTCTATTCTCTATCTCGTATCGCGACGATGTCAGCGCATGGGGGGGCAAGCCGACGGCTGGCGACGGCACCCGGTTCGAAGCCGGGCGAGGCAGCGATGCCCTTGAGGGTTCGATCCCCTCACCCTCCGTATCTCCTGTGACTTATTAAAAATTATCGCGAGACCGTGAAGGCTGCTTCCTGGGGGGACCGCCGGACACCAAATCCAGCGGGCAGGGTTCGATCCCCTGGCGGCCTGTCATTTTTCGTCGCGCGACCGGAGCGACGTGATCAGCTTCACGCAGTCGGGGCGCAGCTCGAAGATCACGAGCGGGGACGCGACGCAGGACATGCGCAGCTCGACGCCGTCCTTGACGCGTCCGACGAGCCACCCGCGAAACCCGCCCATGGCGGGCAGCGCGAGGATCTCGAGCATGGTGGCCTCCTCGCCGAGGAAGGAGATCTTCTCCCGCTTCAAGATCCGCGAGCTCTCGGCGGCGAGCTCCTGCTCGACGCCCGTCTCCCACGCGACGTCGGCCTGCGGCCACAGGCGCCGGCGCAGCACCGCGCTGGGGAACATCCCGGCCAGCGGCGCCGGTCCCCGCAGCTGAAACACCGCGTCCGGGTAGCTGACCGCCGTGTACAGCTGCCAGTCCTCGCGCACGTCGGCGACGTGGCCGGGCAGCTCGCGCGCCGTGACGGGCACGGTGGGCAGGGTCATGTTGGCCATCGGCAGCGGGGCCGTGACGCGGAAGGTCGCGGCGATCGTGCGGCACAGCGCCATGGCGTCGCCGTGCTCGCCGCCGCACTGGATCGCCGCGCCGGAGCCGTCGCGCACGAAGAACCAGTAGATCAGCTCCCCGGCCTTGCCGTGCATGGCGATCGTGCCGCGATAGCCCCGCGCCTCGATGCCCCCGAGGTCGAGCGCGCCGTCCGGCACCATCACCCCGAGCCCCAGCTCCGCGTACGCGAACAGCGACTGCGCCGCGAACGCCTCGGCGTCGCCCGAGAACGGCACCGGCTTCATGACCACCACGTTCGCCCGCGGCCCGTCCGGCGCCTTCCACATGCCCTCGCTCACCCCGCGCTCCGCGTCGGTCTGCAGCGGCCGGTCGACCCACCCCGCCGGCAGTTCGAACGTGAACCACGACCCCTGCACCTTGCGCACCGCCGCGGGCGCCGACGTCGGCGTCGCCGCGACCGCCGCCTGCGCCTTCACCGGCGGCGGCGGCTCCCCGTGCGGTGAGCATGCGAGGGCGAGGACACAGGCGAGGGCGGACGCGGCGCGGGCAGGCATGGCCGCCGCACGCTACCAGCTTCGCCATGCGCAGACCCCCCTCGCCGAACTTTCCCGAGATTTTTCTCGCCCCCATTGATCCATGACGCCCCGGCGAGGCACTCCTCGAGCGCGCGACCCCCGGTCGCGCTCCGGGGGGGACACTGCGATGGCCGAGCAAAACGAACGAGACATCGAGGAGCGGGTGTGGCTGACGCGCTGGCGGGCGGGTGACCCCGACGCGGGCGCCAGGCTCTACGACCGCCACAGCGCCAGCGTGACGCGCTACTTCAACAGCAAGGTGTTCGGCGGGGACGTCTCCGACGTCGTCAAGGACCTGGTCCACACCACCTTCCTGACCCTGCAGAAGACCCACGACGCGGTCGAGCACAGCGTCCGCGCCTACATCTACGGGGTCGCGCACAACGAGCTGCGCCACCACATCCGCACCGCCCGGCGCGACAACCGGCGCCAGGACCGGCTGCAGCAGGCGGTCGACGACGGCACGCTGCCGTCCGAGTCGAGCGCCAGCGGCGACCTCGAGGCGGCGTTCGGCGAGAAGCAGGCCCAGCGGCTGGTCGGCAAGGCGCTGCGGCGGCTCGAGCTCGACGACCAGGTGCTGCTCGAGCTGCACTACTGGGAGGAGCTGCCCCGCGTCGAGATCGCGGCGGTGCTCGGGGTCCCGGAGGGGACCATGGCCAACCGCATCAAGGCCGCCCGCGAGCGCCTCGCCACCAAGATGGTCGAGCTCTCGCCGTCGATCGCCGCGCTCGAGACCTCCAAGACCTACACCACCTGGCTCGCCGAGCTGACCCCGCACATCGACGTGATGCGCCAGCGCGAGGCCGAGGCCCGCGCCCGCGGCGGCACGCCGGCCCGCGCCGACGCGGCCCGCCGCGCCAGCCGCAACAGCGCCGGCCGCACCAACTCCGGCCGCAAGGCGGCCCCGTGACCTGATCGGTGCCCGCCCTCGCGGGCACGACAGCGGCAGCCCATGTCCACGTCACCGCTCGACCCCGCCGCCCCGTCGCCGCTCCACCTGCCCGGAGCGAACCTCGCGGCCGCCGCCAACACGCCCCTGACCGACCGCGAGCAGACCACCGAGCAGGCGCTGCGCGACGCGAGGCCGCAGCAGCGCCCCGACGAGGCCGCGCGCGAGCGGCAGATCTCCGACGACGTGCGGGCGCGCCTGTTCGGCGGGTCCGCCCCGCCCCGCGAGCCCGTCGCCGCCGCCCCGGCCCCCCGCGCCTTCATCGGCCGCTTCGAGCGTCGCGGGCAGATCAGCTTCGGCGGCATGGGCGTGGTCGACCGCTGCCTCGACCCGCTGCTGCACCGCGAGGTGGCGATCAAGCTGCGCCGCCCCGACCGCCCCGACACCGAGCACGACTACGAGCGCCTCCTCAACGAGGCGCGCGCCCTCGGCGTGCTCGCCCACGACAACGTCGTCCGCGTCTACGAGGCCGGCAAGCTCGAGGGCCGCCAGCTCTACGTGGTGCTCGAGTACGTCGCCGGCCCGACCCTGACGACCTGGCTCGAGCGGCCGCGCAGCTTCAAGCAGATCCTCGACGTGTTCCTGCAGGCCGGCGAGGGCCTGGCCGCCGCCCACGCCTGCAACCTGCTGCACCGCGACATCAAGCCCTCGAACATCATCGTCCGCACCGACGGCCGCGTGAAGCTGATCGACTTCGGCCTGGCCAAGACGCTCGGCAGCGACGACCTCGACGCCGAGCCCGACCCCGGCCTCGCGGACGCGCCGACCCCCGAGCTCTACGACCTCACCGAGCACGGCCACATCCTCGGCACCCGCGGCTTCCTCGCCCCGGAGCTGTTCTTCGGCGCGCGCCCGAGCGTCGCCAGCGACATCTTCGCGTTCTGTACCACCCTCTACTGGGCGCTCTATCGCCGCTACGCGTTCGCCGGCGGCCGCGCGCCCGAGGCGGTGCGCCAGTTCACCCGCCCCTCGCACGACACCACCGCCCCCGGCCGCGCCAGCGCGACCGCCATCGACCCGCCGCGCAGCCTCGAGGAGGTGCTCGGTCGGTTCGTCGAGCCGCGCGCGGGCGAGGCCGGCGCGCCGCGAAGGATCGCAAAGGTCCTCCGCAAGGGCCTCGCCGCCCACCCCGCCGACCGCCACGCGTCGATGGCGGAGCTGCTCGCCGACCTGCGCCGCCAGCCGTACCTGCGCCCGCTGCAGGCCGGCATGCTCGCGCTGACCGTCGCCTCGGTCGGCGCCGCGGTCTACTTCGAGGTCCAGCGCGCCGCCGCGAGCGAGCCGTGCGCGGCCGTCGGCGCCGAGATCGACGCGGTCTGGAGCCCCGAGCGCCGCGCCGCGGTCGAGGCCGCGTTCGTCGCGACCGCGGCCCCGAACGCCGCCGCGAGCTTCGCCGCGACCGCGGCCCAGATCGACGCATATACGCGGGCCTGGTCCGACGCGCGCGGCCTCGCGTGCACCGCCGCGATCGGCAACGACGACCCCGCGGCCGCGCTGCAGCGGGCGTGCCTCGAGCGCGGCAAACAACAGCTCGACGCGACCGTCGCCCGGCTCGCCGACGCCGACGCCGCGACCGTGCTCGCCGCGCCCGAGCTGCTCGCCGTGCTGCCCGCCCCGGACGCGTGCAACAACACCCTGCTGGCCGACCAGGCCTGCCACGCGCCGATCACCGACGCGCCGACCCGGGAGCTCGCCGACGAGATGCAGCGCGCGCTCACGGCCTCGCGCGCCGCGTACATCACCGGCGACCTCGCGGGGGCGATCGACGCGGCCGCGGTCGCGGTCCGCCGCGCCGACGCGACCGGGCGCAAGGGCCTGATCGCCGAGGCGCTGCTCGCCCACGGCGACGCGCTCTACGCCGGCGGCCGCGTCGACGAGGCCGCCGCCGCGCTGCTGGCCGCCCGCGACGCCGCGCAGCAGATCGCGTGCGCCGACGTGCTCGTCGACGCCTACAGCCGCCTCGACAAGCTCGCCGCGCTCGAGCAGACCGCCCCGCTGTCGCTGGCGATGGACCGCACCGCGACGCAGATCAACCTGGCGCTCGCCCTCGGCTCCGCCCACGCCCGCGTCGCCGACGCCCACAATGACCGCGGCCTCGTGCTCGAGCACCTCGCCCACCGCCACGAGGACGCCGAGGCCGCGTTCCTGCGCGCGATCGAGGTCCGCAGCGGGCTCGGCGAGGACGACCCGCTGCACGCGCTCGCCCTCGCCGACAGCTACCTCAACGCCAGCGTCGCCGCGGCCGGACAGGTCCCGAGAGCGCTTCATCACGCGCGCGCCATGAAGTCGCTCGAGCGATCGATCGCGCTGCGCACCGCGGCGCTCGGCGTCGGCCACCCGTCGCTGTACAAGCACGAGATGTTGCTCGCCTATCTGCTGACCGCCGACGGCGAGCTCGCCGCGGCCCGCGAGCATTACGCGCGCGCCCGGGCCCTCGCCGGCGGCTACGGCGAGCGCAGCCGCGAGGTCGTCCGCGTCGAGGTCGCCCGCGCGGCGCTCGAGTACGCGTCGAGCGACCTCGACGCGGCGCTCGAGCACGCCCGCGCCGCCCTCGAGATCGTCGAGACCACCGACTTGCAGGCCGACCTCGGCCCCAACGCGCTCGACACCGTCGCCAAGCTCCTCATCGCCGACGGCGACCTCGACCGCGCGATCGTCCTGCTCGAGCGCTCGTTGCTGCTGCACGCCGCCACCCCCGAGCCCGACCGCCGCGCCCGCGGCGACACGCTCATCCTCCTGGCCGATGCGTACAACCAGAGCGGCCGCCCGCGCGAGGCCCTGCGCCACGCCGCCCGCGCAAGCGAGGATCTGCAGGCCGCCCCCCAGCGCCTCGACAGCGACCTCGCCCGCGCCTCGCTGATCCACGGCGAGGCGCTGCTGAGCCTCGCGCAGCCGGTGGACGGCGCGCCCTTCATGATGGCCCCCGGGGTCGCCCGCGCCGCCCGCGAGGCCCTGCAACGCACCGTCGAGATCTCGCAAGCCCGCGACGACAACCCGGCCCTGCTCGCGTGGGCCCGCTGGGACCTCGCCCGCGTCGTGTGCGAGGGTCAGGGCGAGCGCCGCGAGGGTCGGCGCGTCGCCGAGGCCGCGCTCGCATACTTCACCACCAGCGCCGGTGAGTCCGACAACCAGCAGACGGCCGACGCGATCACCGCCTGGCTCGGCGACACCTGCAAGCAGTCCTGATATTTTGCCGTACACACTATCCCCACCCATCCGATGCCCGACCCGACGGATACCACCATGCAAACCACGACCGCGACCGCCACAACCGCCCCCCTACTCTTGGACCTGGGCATCCAGCTCGAGGACCCCGACCAGTTGCGGCTGTCCAGCACCTCTCCGATCCAGTGTGACCGCGCCGGCTGCACCTACACGCTCGCCAGCGCGCTCGGGACGGTAGTGTTTCGTCTCCCGCGCTCCCTGCAGGGCGGCGCGTACCGCGTCGACATCGAGCGCCTGTGCGACGGCGCGGGCGAGCTGCGCACGTTCACCGCGGTCGGCGAATACTATCACCTCGCGGCGATCGGTCAGGGCGAGACCCTCGAGATCAAGCTCGCGGCGACCCCGACATCGACCATCGCCACCGGCGCCAAGGTGCGACGCGCGATCCATGACATCAAGGTGCGCCTGCCCGGGGGCGGGGATTGATCGACCCGGCCTCCACGCCCGGCCGCGCCCGGGCGCTGCTGCTCGGCTGTCCGTGGGGCACGCTGTACGGGGTGCACAACTCGCTCGCGGTCCTGCGGGCGAGCCTGATCCGCCGCGGCTTCACGATCGCCGACGAGCGATGCGGGCCGGAGGTCGGCCGCACCGCGGTCCTCACCGCCCTCGGTAGTTTTATTGAAAACACGCAGCCGGGCGACGCCGCGGCGATCGTGTACGTCGGCCACGGCGGCCGCCTCGACCATGAAGCAGCCGACGCCCCCGACGCGACGGCCGACGGGAGGTCGATGCCCGTGGAGTTCCCCGCGCTGCTCCCGACCGACGCCCGCCGCTCGACCGCCGAGGACTGCCGCGCGGTCACCAGCTACGAGCTGCTCGCGGCGCTGCGCGCCCTGGTCGCCCGCACGGCCAACGTCACGATCATCCTCGACTGCTGCCACGCCGCCGGCCTGGTGCTCGACCCGGAGATCACCAGCGAGCTGTTCGGCCGCACGTGGGAGCCCGTCGCGCGCGCGCAGGTCGGCAGGACGCTCGCAAACCACCGCGGCCCCGTCCGCAGCCGCAACGCCGAGACCCACCCGGAGCTCGGCACCGTCGTGCGCATCGTCGCCAGCTCCGCGCTCGAGCGCGCCTACGAGGAGCCGTACGGCGACGGCGAGCACATCGGCAGCTTCAGCCGCGCGCTCGCCGAGGTGCTCGACGCGACCGCGGGCAGCGATCACTCGTGGGTCGACGTCGCCGACGCCGTGCACGCCCGCGTGCAGGCCGTCAAGCCCGCGCAGTGGACCGGCCTCGAGGGCCCGCGCGACCGCGTGCCCTTCACGCTGCAGCAGCGGCCGCGCGCCCGCGACTGCCACTCCGTCCATCAGGGCCCGCCCGACGACCACGGCCGACCGGGCGCCCTGTTCATGGCCGCCGGCTGGCTGCACGGCGTCGCCAGGGGCGACCGCTTCGCCGTGCAGACGCTCGGCGTCGACGGCTGGCCGGGCGAGCTCGTCGCGCACGCGGTCGCCGTTGAGGTCGAGGCGCAGCAGACGAGGCTGCACCTCGAGCTCAACGGCCGCGTCGCGCTCCCGGGCCCCGCGCGGGCGGTCCGCGTCGCCGCCGCGCAGCCGCTGACCGTGACGTGCACGCTCACGCACGACGACCGCTCGCTCGCCCTGAACGCGGCCGCCGCGGCCGCGGGCCTCACCCTCCGGCGCGTCGATCCGGCCCCGCGGGGCCCGTCGCCCGGCATGACCCCCGGCGACGCGCGCGGCGCCCTCCGCAGCCCCACGGACCGCGTCGTCGCCCACGTCGACCTCGGCGATCACCACCTGCGCGTGTGCGACCCCGACGGCACGCCGCGCGGCGTGTTCGCGCTCGCCGACCCGCTCGCCGCGCTGACCGGCCTCACGCGCCTGCTGGCGCGCATGGCCGCGTGGCACTCGCTGTACGGCGCGCTGCTGGAGCGGCCGTGGTCGCCGCGGCCCGACGAGCTGACGCTGCGCGGCTTCCGGGACGGCACGAGCGACGAGGTCGACCTCGCCACGGCCCGCGCCGGCGACGCCTGGGTCCTGCAGATCCAGCACGCGGGCGAGCTGGCGCCCCGCCTGCACTGCGCGGTGTTTCGCGTGACAGAGGACCGCGAGCTCGTGCACCTCACGGCCGAGCACGCCCACGGCCTCCCGGTGACCCGCGGCCCCGCGGTCGCCATCGGTCAGCCGCTGGCGGGCGACCGCCGCGGCGTCCGCTTCGACGGCGCCCCGAACGGCCCGGGCGACGAGTGGCTGCTCGTGATCGTCGACCGCGACCCGCTGCAGCTGCACGGTATGGCGACCCCGCAGCTCGTCCGCCGCGGCCCGGTGATCCGCGGCGAGCCCCGGGACGCCCGCGACCCGTGGTGCTGGCTGATCGCCTGCCGCGTCGCCGCCGACGCCGCGACCTGACCCCCGGGCCACATGGCCCGAGAGACAGGTGCCATCATTGTGCGACCTGCCCCGAGGGACAGGTCGTATCGCCGACCTGGCCCGCGGGCCAGGTCATGCCGTCACAGCCGGAGCGTGCCGGTGCGCAGCATGTACGTCAGGCGCTTGCGCTGCTCGGCCGTCAGCAGCGCGTGGATCTTCGCCAGGCCGGCCTGCACGGCCTCCTGGACGCGCTGGGCCGAGACCACGCGGTCGCTCGTCACCCGGGCCGCCGCCGCCGCGTCGAAGGTCTCCGCCGCCAGCAGGTCCGCGTAGGCCGCCGTCGTCCGCCGGTGGTCGACCTCCGCCTGCGCGCGCTCGGTCTTCATCGTGTCGAGCACGACCGCCAGCTCCGCCACCTGTCGCTCGTCGAGGTCGAGCTTGTAGGCCAGGAACCTCAGCGGCCGCCGGACCCCGAAGTGCCCGCCGCCGTCGAACCCGCCGCCCTCGTCGCCGCCCCAACCCCCGCCGTGGCCACCGCCGTGGCCGTGCTCGTGGCCGCCGCCGCCGGGCCCACAACGCCCGCCGCCGAACCACCGGCGCGAATTATCGCAATGAGACTGTCCATGCCACCGATGCGTGGCCCGCTGCCACGCCGCATAAAGAGGATGCATCACGTTGTCGCTCCTCGCCGGGGCGATCGCTCCCGGCGGGTCATCGCGCGGGCCCCATGCCTCGCACGTTTCGCCAGTATTGGCCGGGTCCCCGACCCTGTCAAGCGCCGGGCTGCGGGGCGCGACCGGCCGCGAGGACCTCGCGGATCGTGCGGAGCAGGCGGGCCCCCGCGAACGGCTTGGCGATGAACGGCGCCTCGCCGATCTCGACGTCGGAGAAGCCGGACATGTAGACCACGCGCAGGCCCGGGCGCATCGGCAGCAGGCGCGCGAGCAATTGCGGCCCGCCGAGCTTGGGCATGATGACATCGGTGAGCAGCAGGTCGATGGGCCCCGGGTGGGCGTCGGCGACGCGCAGCGCCGTCAGCCCGTTGTCGGCCTCGAGCACCGTGTAGCCGCGCGCGACGAGCACGTGGCGGGTCAGCTTGCGCACCGCCTCGTCGTCCTCGGCGAGCAGGATCGTCTCGGTGCCGCGATAGCCGAGGCCCGAGTCGGGCTGGGCCGCCTGCCCCTCCTCGACGTCGTAGGTCGGCTCGTCGGTGCGCGGGAAGTACAGGCGAAACACGGTGCCGCGGCCGACCTCGCTGTCGCAGCGGATCTGCCCGCCGTGCTGCTTGACGAGGCCGTACACGATCGACAGGCCGAGGCCGGTGCCCTTGGTCTGGTCCTTCGTGGTGAAGAACGGCTCGAACACGCGGCTCAGGACCTCCTGCGGCATGCCGACGCCGTCGTCGTGGACCTCGAGCAGCACGTGGGGCCCGGGCGCCATGCCGGTGCGGACCTCCGGGGCGTCGGCGGCGAGGTCGATGTCGCTGGTCGAGATCGTGACGCGGCCCTCCGCGACGATCGCGTCGCGGGCGTTGACCACGAGGTTGATGAGGATCTGCTCGAGGCGGGTCGGGTCGGCGAGGATGTTGCCGAGCCCGGGCGCGAGCCGCAGCTCGACCTCGACGTCGTCGCCGACGAGCCGCCGCAGCATCCGCGCGAGCCCGTCGATCACGGCGTTTAGCGCGATCGGCTGGACCTGCATCGGCTGCTTGCGAGAAAACGTCAGGATCTGGCGGATCAGCGCCGTCGCGCGGTCGGCCGCGTGGCGGATCTCCTGCAGCTCCTCGCACAGCGGGTCGCCGTCCTGCAGCTGCATCAGGCCCATGTTGGCGTACGCGAGGATCGGCGTCAGCAGGTTGTTGAAGTCGTGGGCGATGCCCCCGGCGAGGCGCCCGAGCGACTCCATCTTCTGCGCGTGCTGCAGTTGCTCGCGCAGCTCCTCGCGCTCGCGCTGCTCTCGCTTGCGCTCGCTGGTCTTGCGCAGCACGATCGCCACGCCGTCGCCCGCGGGCACGACGTGGTGCTGAAACCACCCCGCGCGCGACTCGGTCTCGCGCAGCTGAAACTCCTGCTCGAGCGCCTCGCGGGTCTCGGCGACGCGCTTGTACTGGTCGAAGAACCCGGCGCGCCGGTTGACCGGGAACAGCTCGCACAGCCGCCGACCGACGAGCTGCTCGCGCGGCGTCCGCAGCAGCCGCTCGGTCGCGCGGTTGACCTCGACGAACACGAAGTCGAAGATCTCGCCGTGCGCGTCGCGCTCGCTGCGGAGCAGGAAGAACGCCTCGAACGCGCTCTCGATCGCCGCGCGCAGCGTCGCCAGCTCGCCCTCCAGCTCGCGCACACGCGCCGCCAGAGCCTCCGGCTCGGGCATCTGCTCCTGGCCTGACTCACCACCCATCGACCGGGATTGTACCGCCCGCCCCGCCGATGAAAGCCGGCGTCGGTCGCGCACGCAGAGACTGCGCGGACGCCTTCACGCAGGCGCGCAGGAAAGGAAAAAGTTGTCCACGACGGCCCTCCCGGTAGACAACTTCTTCCTTCCGGCGCGCCTCAGGCCGCGCCGGTCTCGCTGGCGGCCGGGGGGGTGCCAGCGGCCGCGCCGGGAGCCGCGCCGGGGGCCGAGGCGACGCCGGGGCCCATGTATTCGACGAACAGCGCGGTGATGTTGTCGCGGCCGCCTTGCTCGTTGGCGTGGCGGATGGCCGCCTTGGCGGCGAGCTGGACGTCGAGGCGAAACAGGTCGGCGAGGGTGTCGCGCTGCTCGAGGTACTCGTGGAGGCCGTCGGAGCAGAGGAGGAGCTTGTCGCCGTGGTGCAGCGGCACGGTGCGGATGTCGACCTCGACGAAGTCGCGGTGGCCGACGGCGCGGGTGATGACGTGCTTCATCTTCGAGCGGCGGGCCTGGTCCGCGGTGAGGACGCCCTGCTTGACCTGATAATTGACCAGCGTGTGGTCATCGGTGATCTGCGTGATCTCGTTGCCGCGGGCGAGGTACACGCGCGAGTCACCGACCCAGCCGACGATCGCGATGCCGGCGGCGACGAGCGCCATCGAGGCCGTGGTCGACATGCCGCGCCGCTCCGGATCGATCTCCCCCATGCTGTGGACCATGTAGCAGGCGTTCTGCACCGCGCCGCGGACCAGCGCGCCGAGCCGCTGGATCGCCGGCTCGTCGAGCGCCCGCGTCCGGGCGATGTCGATGTCGGTGGTGTCGGAGCGGATCCAGTCGTGGATGAACTCGACCGTCTCCTGGCTGGCGATCTCGCCGCGCGCCCGCCCGCCGACCCCGTCGCAGACCACGAACAGCCCGAGCCCCGCGTCCGCCAGGAACGCGTCCTCGTTGTGCGCGCGGACGCGTCCGGTGTCCGTATAGCCGTAGTGGCGGGTCGCTGGCATCGCGTTCAGGGGTCGCCGACCATAGCACGGGGCCCTGGCGCCCGCGTCGACGCCTGGGTTATCGTGGCGCGGAAATGTCCCCCCCTCGCCCCTGGGTCCCCACCTCCCCGCTCCCCCCTTCATCGCCACCTCCTGCAGCCGCCATATCGCCCTGGGCCGCCTCGTGGCTCGCGCTGGCGCTCGCCGGCCCGCTCGCCGCGGGCTGCGGCGGCGGGCCGGCCACCGGCTCCGCGGAGGGCGGCGCGAGCAGCAGCGGCGAGGCCAGCGGGACGGCCGAGCCGCCGACCACGGGCGTGACCGTGGTCATGACGGGCGAGAGCGGCGACAGCAGCGGCAGCGCGGGCGAGAGCGGCGGCAGCAGCAGCGGCGGCGACGACGGCCCCGAGGCGCCGGACCTGAACTGTCCTGGCGACCCGTCGGGCAAGTGTGACGCGACGCCCGGGGCGCCGCTCGAGGCCGGCGCCGCGGTGATCTCGATCGTGCCGGACTGCTTCGAGACCTACGTCGACACCGACAACGACAGCACCTACAAGAAGGGCGACGACGAGCTGCACGACTGCGGCTGCGATCGCAAGTGCGAGGGCGACCCGGGCTACGCCGGGCCGGACGAGGGCGAGGGCGACGGCAAGCTCTATCCGGCGTGGATGGCCGGCTTCGGCAGCGGTCGTCCGGCGGCCGGCGTGCGCGGCGAGGGCACCGGGCTGGTCGGCGAGGGCGACGGCCTGTGGGCGCGCGGCACGGTGCTGCGGCAGGGCGAGACGACGGTGGCGATCGTCGCGCTCGACGTCGTCGGGTGGTTCAACGGCGACGTCGTCGCGGTGCGCGAGATGCTGGCGGCCCAGCAGATCGACGTCGACCATTTGATCGTGCACTCGACGCACACGCACGAGGGCCCGGACACCATGGGGCTGTGGGGGCCCGACCCGGTGCATTCGGGCTATGACCCGAAGTACCAGGCGCAGCTGCGATCGACGGTCGTATCGGTGGTCGAGACGGCGCTCAAGGACATCCGGCCGGTCGCGAGCATGCGCGTCGGCGAGGTCGACATCTCGACGTACCACGACAACGGCGTGGCCAACGTGATCAGCGACCACCGCGACCCGTGGGTGGTCGACGAGTTCATCTCGGCGGCGCACCTCGTCGACGCCGACGACCAGACGATCGTCACGCTCGTCAACTTCGGCTGCCACCCGGAGACGCTCGCCGACGAGAACCTGCTGCTGACCTCGGACTTCGTGCACGCGCTGCGGCGCACCGTCGAGAAGGGCTCGGAGTGGAAGACCGCCCCCGGCGAGCCCGGCCTCGGCGGCCCGGCGATCTACATCAACGGGGCGGTCGGCGGCATGATGACCACGCTCGGCGTCAACGTCGTCAACCCGGACGGCGACGCGTACCAGAGCTGGGGCTGGGAGAAGGCCGACTCGATCGGCCAGCTGCTCGGCGAGATGGCCCTCGACGCGGTCGCCAACGGCGACGTCGTCGCCGACCCGCAGCTGCGCGTCATCAACAAGCTGTTTCGCGCGCCGGTCATCAACGAGGGGCTCAAGATCCTCTACATGATCGAGGTCGTGAAGCGCGAGGTGTTCATGAACGACCGCACCGGCGAGCAGGAGATCCAGACGGAGATGTCGCTCGTCGAGATCGGGCCGATCCAGCTGCTCACGGTCCCCGGCGAGCTGCTGCCCGAGCTCGCCGTCGGCGGCTACGACGGCTCGCGGGTCAACGCGCCCGGCGTCGACATGATCGACCCCAACAACCCCAACCCGCCCGAGCTCGACAAGGCCCCGCCCGGCCCCTACCTCAAGGACCGCATGACCGGCACCTACCGCTGGCTGATCGGCCTCGGCAACGACGAGCTCGGCTACATCGTCCCCGCCTACGACTTCAAGCTCAACGCCGAGATGCCCTGGCTCGAAGAGGCCGAGGGCGACCACTACGAGGAGACCAACTCGCTCAACCCCGACATGGCCGCGACCGTCGACAGGTACGCCGACCTCCTGCTGTACTGGGCCAAGCAGTAGGTCGCGGACTCTCACAACCCCTTGCAAGCGCTCGCTTTTCGCCGCAAGTCCGCGTCCTGCTTCACGAATTCGCCCAGGGCCGACTTCCCGCGAGTCCCCAGGACTCTCGGGAGTCGGCCCACCTCCTGGAGAGCTGGTGGAGACGCTCGTCGACGCGGTGGAGTGACAAGTGCCGGGGCGGGAGCACGGCGCCGAGAAGCTCGCCCGACCACCCGGAGGAGACGCTCGCGCAGCTCAAGGACCGCATCGCGGCGACGATCGCGGCGCTCCAGGCGATCCCGCGGGACGCGCTCGCGGGCGGGGAGGACCGCCCGGTCCGCCGCCCGCTCGGCCCGGAGCTCGAGCTCGACGGCTTTCACTACCTCCGCGACTTCTCGCTGCCGAGCTTCTACTTATGTTGGTCCGGAGACCGGCGACGAACGGGTGCGCCTCGCCGAACTCCTCGCGCCAGATCGCCAGCGCCCGCTGAAAGTGGTCGGCGGCCGCGTCGTGGGCGGCGACGTC
>Ga0075163_10000429_pt1 | contig 53668 bp, 57 predicted proteins | sample JI1023141ADNA_FD_71478 | JGI IMG/M metagenome (GOLD analysis project Ga0075163, IMG submission 71478) | Wastewater effluent complex algal communities from Wisconsin, to seasonally profile nutrient transformation and Carbon sequestration -... | ecosystem: Engineered > WWTP > Effluent > Algae...
GCTGTGCAACGACGCGCAGCTCCACGACGTCGCGGGCACCTGGACCTCGGTCGGAGATCCGACGGAGATCGCGCTGCTCGCCGTCGCGATCAAGGGAGGCGTCGACCTCGACCAGCTGCGTGCGCGCTTCCCGCGGCGCGCGGAGCAGCCGTTCGACGCGGCCACGCGCCGGATGGCGACCGAGCATGCCCACGGCGTGATCATCAAGGGCGCGCCCGAGGTGGTGATCGAGCTGGCGCCCGACGCAGAGCGCCCCGCGCTGCACGACGCCGCCGAGCGCCTCGCCGGGCGCGCGCTGCGGGTCCTCGCGATCGCGATGGTGGATCACGCGACGCTCGCCGATCAACCCCGGGGGCGCACGCGCGTGCTCGGCCTCGTCGGGCAGATCGATCCACCGCGCACCGAGGTGGCCGAGGCGGTAGCTCGCTGCCGCGCGGCCGGCGTCCGCACGGTGATGGTCACCGGCGATCACGCCGCGACCGGGCTCGCGATCGCGCGCACGCTCGGGATCGCCCGCGATCGCGAGGTCGCCTGCGATGGCCGCGAGCTCGATGCCATCGACGACGCCGAGCTCGCCCGCCGCCTCCCAGACATCTCGGTGTTCGCGCGTGTCGCGCCGGCCCAGAAGCTGCGGATCGTCGAGGCGCTCCAGGCCCGCGGCGACGTCGTCGCGATGACGGGCGATGGCGTCAACGATGCGCCCGCCCTGGTCAAGGCCGACGTCGGCGTCGCGATGGGTCAGGCCGGTACCGAGGTGGCGAAGGAGGCCTCGAAGATCGTGATCGCCGACGACAACTTCGCGACCATCGTCAGCGCGGTCGAGGAAGGCCGCATCGTCTATCGCAACATCAAGAAGGCGATCCTGCTGCTGTTCTCGACCTCCGCCGCCGAGGTGCTCGTGCTGGTGATCGCGATGATGCTCGGCTATCCGGCACCGTTCGCCGCGGTGCAGATCCTGTGGAACAACCTGCTCACCGAAGGGCTCGTCACGGTCAACCTGGTGCTCGAGCCGCCGGAGGGCACCGAGATGCAACGACCTCCGATCCCGCGCGACGAACCGTTGCTCGATCGCGTGTTGCTCGGGCGCTTGATCACGATGGTCCCGACCATCACGCTGGTCACGCTCGGCTGGTTCGTCGCGCGCACCTACGCCGGCGTCCCCGCGGCGCAGGTCCAGACCGAGACCTTCACCCTGCTCGCGATCTGCGAGTGGTTCAACGTGCTCAACTGCCGGTCCGAGACCGCGTCGGGCTTGACCTGGAAGGTGCTGCGCAACCGCTGGCTGGTCGCCGGCCTCGTCGTCGGCAATCTGCTCCAGGTCGCCGCGGTGTTCTGGCGACCGCTCGGCGAGGTCCTCCACACGGTGCCGTTCGAGCTGACGATCGTGCTCGCCCTCGGGGCGGCCGGCTCGCTGGTGCTGTGGGTCGAGGAGCTGCGCAAGCTCGTGGTGCGGCGCCGCGCTAGGATGCGGACATGACCTCGCGCTCGGCACATCGACTGCACCTCCCTCGCGCCATGCGCGCCCTGCTCTTCGCGATCGCCCTCGCCGCCTGCTCGAGCTCCGAGCCACCGTCGCCACCTCCCGCGAGCACGCCGGTCCGCAAGGATCCCGCGGCGGCGCGCGCGCTGATCGAGGCCGGCGCGACGGTGATCGATGTCCGCTCGCCCGGAGAATTCGCCGACGGACACCTCGCCAAGGCCGTCAACGTTCCCGTCGCGCAGGTGGCGTCGCGGATCGCGGACGTCGAGGGTCTCGTCGGCGGGGATCGGAGCCGACCCGTCGTCGTCTACTGCGCCGCGGGCAGTCGCGCCGCGAAGGCCAAGACCGCGCTCGAGGCTGCGGGGTTCACCCATGTCGTCAACGGCGGCGGGTTCGACGACCTGCGCTGAGTGGCACGACCCTGGCTAGCCCCGGGATCATGCTGATCCGAACCGTGATGACGCCGGGTGCCGTGACGTGCGGGGCCGGCGATACCCTCGAGCACGCGACCAAGCTGATGTGGGAGCACGACATCGGGTTTCTCCCCGTCGTCGATCACGCAGGGCGCGTGATCGGCGCGATCACGGACCGCGATGCGTTGATGGCGTCGTACACGCGCGGTGCGAGCTTGAAGGGCCTCGTCGTCGAGGCCGTGATGGCGCACCCACCGATCACCTGCACGATCCACGACAACGCCCGCCAGCTCGAGCAGGTGATGGCCCAGCGCCAGATCCGCCGGGTGCCGGTGATCGACGAGCTCGGCAAGCCGATCGGCGTCATCACGCTCGGCGATCTCGCGCGCGCCTCGCTGGTCGGTCACGACCTGTCGCCTCGCGGGCCGACGTCGACGCTGGCCGCGATCACGCAACCGCGGCGGAATGTAGGTAACTGATCGCAAGAATTGCGGACTATCCGACTGCGGGATAGGCCTGGTCATCCTGGACCAGCTCGTCGAAGGCGTCCTCGATGATCGCGTAGATCGCGGCGACCCGCGTGGTCATCGGAATCCGGATCTCGCCCGCGCGATCGGCCTCCACGCAGGCAATGGCTTGCGCGATCTCGTCGGTGGTCGCTCCAAGCTCGAGGATCTGCTCGACGACCATCGGATCGACGTCGCCGAGGAGGTTGGTGATCTCGGTGGGTGTTGCAGGCGTCATGCAGCGGGGAATTGCAAACGATGCGCCGGCCTGGCTCTTGCTCGACGAGGTCGCATGCAGCCCACGCCCTCACACCTCTCTCCGACCACCGCGCACGCGATCGGCGAGCTGTGCATCGCAGGCGACTGGGCCTGCATGCGTGGCGATCTCGCATCCTTGGAGGCGATCGCGGAACAGCTCGCCGCCTACGCGTCCGAGCCGTTCCATTGCGAGCTCGCGCGGCTCACCGAGCTGTGCGGGAGCGATCTGACGCGTGCGACCGAGGAGTGGGCGCGGATCAAGGACCGCGTCTACTGCTCGGTGTCCTGATCACGTTCGGTCGCGCGCGATCATCACCGAGCAAGGTGCGTGGCGCACGACCTTCTCCGCGACGGACCCGAGCAGTACACGCTTGAGCCCCGTCCGGCCGTGGCTGCCCATCACCACGAGATCGAAGCCCGGATCGTCGTCGAGGACGGTCAGGATCTGACCACCCGCGTAGCCGATGCGAACCCGGGTCTTCACGGGCACGTCGACCTTGCGCTCCAGCCGCTTCGCGATCTCGTCGAGCGCGGTCGTCGACGACTGGTCGAGCTCGCGCATGAACGCCAGGTCGAACACCTCGCCGTTGACCGCGACCGGGGCCTCGATGACGTGGAGGAGCGTGATGCCGGAGCCGCCGGGACTTACCAGCCGCGCAGCTCGATCGACGGCGACCTGCGAGCTGACCGAGAAATCGACGGGCACGAGCACGTCGGTGAAGGGCTTCGCATCACCACCACGCGACACGAGCACCGAGCACGGCGCGTGACGCACGACCTTCTCCGCGACCGAGCCCAGCACGACGCGCTTGAACCCCGTCCGACCATGGGTGCCCATGACGATCAGCTGGATCTCCGGATCGGCGTCGGCGATCTCGGCCAGGCGCGACCACGAGACGCCGGTGGACATGTTGCCGGTCGCCTCCAACCCTTGCTTCTTCAACTCGTCGACGACACCCGCGAGCGCGTGCTTGGCGTCGTCGGACATCGTCTGCATCAGCGCCGGCGCCATCGAGAACGGCTCCGAGCCGTAGGCGAGCGCGGGGATCTGCCAGGCGTGCGCGACGACGATCTTGGCCTTGGCCTCGCGAGCCATCCGCACGGCGACTCGCATCGCGTCGGCCGAGCCGGGAGAGAAGTCGGTGGGGAACAGGATCTTCGTCATGCCCCTCTCTGTTGCAACCGCATGGCCAGCGGTCCCACACCCGCGCTCGCAAATCCTGCGCGGCTCGCTGTATGCAACCGCACTCGGCATGCGCCTCTCCCTTCTCTCGCTCGGTCTCGTCGCGTGCGCCTCCGCTCCTCCTCCTCCGGTTTCTCACTCCGGTGCCGGCGGGCTCGAGCGACAGATGGCGAACTGTCCGTCGGCCCTCTCGTCGGCGGTGACGCATGTCTCCGATATCCCCGAGGGCGTCGCCGTCGCGGTCACGGTCTCGGAGCCCGAGAGTTATCGCCAGCTCCTCGGACTCGCGGACCGCCATGCTCGGATCGGCGACGCCGAAGGCATGCCCGAGCACTCGGGCTTGCACGGCGGGCCGGGCGATATCGGACACTGCCCGATCATCCACTTCGGAACGCAGGTCACCTTCTCGCAGATCCCGCACGGCGTTCGGTTCTACGTGCGCGCGCTGGGTGGCGTCGACGTGGTCGCCCTCCGGGGCGAGACCCGCGTGCGCGTCGCGAACCTTCCGCGGTGGGTCACCAACTGATGGCCATGACCTTGCAGCACCGCGAGGCATGCACCGCACATGTATCGCCGTCGTGGATGCTTCCCGCGCCCGGCTGTTCACGCACGAGCGCGCGCTCGACGCGGACGGCCTGCGCGACGAGCTGATCGAGCGCGCCGATCTCGTCGACCCCGCTCGCCGGCTCCGCCCCTCCCAACTGTTCTCGTCGACGGGCCCGGCCGACGATCATCGCGACGCCCACGTGGACAAGCTCGACGCGGAGTTCGCGCGCGACGTCACGCGTGCGATCACGTCGCAGCTCGCCGAGTTTCCCGCACGGCACCTGATCGTCTGCGCGAGCCCGCACATGCTCGGGGCGCTGCGCGAGACGCTCGACGGGCTTCGCAAGCCCACCCTCGAGATCAAGGAGATCCCGCGCGATCTCGCGAAGTGCACGCCGAGCCAGCTGCGCGAGCACCTCGAGTCCGACGGCTTGCTGCCACCGCGCCACGCGGCGTGAGGCGCGCAGCCGGTGCACCGCTGCTCGCCGGTACGCAGGCTTTGCAGGGTTAGGCGGCCACGTCATTCGCACGTGTCTTGCTCTACCCTCGAGCGATGAAGCTGACGTTCCTGGGTGCCGTCGATACCGTGACGGGCTCGAGCTACCTGCTCGAGACCGGTGACACGTGTGTCCTCGTCGATTGCGGTTTGTTCCAGGGGCCGAAGAAGCTGCGCGAGCGCAACTGGCGGCCGTTCCCGGTCGAGCCCGCGTCGCTCGATGCCGTCGTCCTGACGCACGCGCACGTCGATCACTCCGGGTTACTCCCACGGCTGTGCAGCGCCGGTTTCGACGGGCCGATCTACTGCACGCCCGGGACGCGCGACCTGCTCCAGCTCCTGCTTCCGGACGCCGGCCATCTCCAGGAAGAAGAGGCGCGCCATGCGAACCGCTACGGCTACGCGCACCACCATCCCGCGCTGCCGCTCTACACGCGGGCCGAGGGGGTGCGTTGCCTCGACCAGCTGGTGCCGGTCGACTTCCACACGCCGGTGTCGGCCGCGGACGGGATGACGGTCCGGTTCTCCCGCGCGGGCCACATCATCGGCTCGGCGTGCGTGGCGATCGCCGCCGCGGGCACGACGATCACGTTCTCGGGTGATGTCGGTCGCCCGATCGATCCGATCATGCGACCGCCCGAGCCGCTCGCCCCGACCGACTACCTGGTCGTCGAGTCCACCTACGGCGATCGCAAGCACCCGACCGGGGACGTCACCGACGCGCTGGCGACGATCATCGTCGAGACCCTCGCGAAGCGGGGCGTGGTCGTGGTGCCGTCGTTCGCCGTCGGCCGGACCCAGCACCTGCTTCACCTCCTCGGCAAGCTGCGCGCAACGAACCGCATCCCCGAGTGCCCGGTGTTCCTCGACAGTCCGATGGCGATCGATGCGACCAACTTGCTGTCGCGACACGTCGGCGACCACGCGCTGTCGCGCGGGGAGTGTGCCGAGGTCTGTCGGGTCGCGCGCTACTCGCAGACCGCCGACGACTCGAAGGCGATCGACCGGATGACCGGCCCGATGATCGTGGTCGCGGCGAGCGGCATGTGCACCGGTGGCAGGATCCTGCATCACCTGCAGCGGTTTCTGCCCGACGAGCGCTCGACGATCCTGTTCATCGGCTACCAGGCCGCCGGCACGCGCGGGCGCTCGCTCGTCGAGGGCGCGACCGAGCTCAAGCTGCTCGGTCAGTACGTTCCCGTCCGAGCGCGGATCGCCCACCTCGATGGCCTGTCCGCGCACGGCGACGCCGGCGAGCTGATCGAGTGGCTGCGCCGCGGCGAGCTGCACCCTCGTCAGGTGTTCGTCACCCACGGCGAGCCCGCCGCGTCCGATGCGTTCCGGCGCAGGATCGGCGAGACGTTCGGCTGGCCGGTACGGGTGCCGGATGCCGGTGAGATGGTGACGCTATGACGCCGTGTCGCTGCCACGCGCGCCACACCCCGCGGCGGATCGTGCTGACCGGAGGTCCCGGCGCGGGCAAGACGGCGACGCTCGAGCTGATCCGCCAGGCGTTCTGCGCGCACGTCCACGTACTCCCAGAGGCCGCGAGCATCGTGTTCGGCGGTGGGTTTCCACGCTCGCGCACACCGATCGTGTTGCGCGCCTCGCAGCGCGCCATCTTCCACGTCCAGCGCGAGCTCGAGGCGACCACCGAAGAGGACGACCACGCGATCGTGCTGTGTGACCGCGGCACCATCGACGGGCTCGCGTACTGGCCGGGCACCGACGACATGCTGGCCACCGTGGGGACGTCGCTCCGCGCCGAGCTCGCGCGCTACCACGCCGTGATCCACCTCCGCACGCCGCGCGAAGGCTACGATCTCACGAATCCGCTACGCGTCGAGACGGCCGCCGAGGCCGCCGCCGTCGACGCGCGGATCGCGATCGCGTGGGCCGAGCATCCGCGGCGCGTCGAGATCGCCGCGACCACCGACTTCCTCGCGAAGGTCGCGCGCGCCATCGGAATGGTCCGCGCCGAGCTCCCGGCGTGTTGTCGCGGCGAACCGCAATGATTGCGCGCCAGATCACGACCGTGCAGACGGTGCGTGCAGGTGTGGTCCCGGTCGTGCTTCGCTTCCAGTCATGAGCCTCGACCTCGACATCCCGAGTCGGTTCGATCGCGACCTTCGCAAGGAGCTTCACCACAAGCTGCTCGCGCGAGGCAGCGCGCTCGCGACGCTGCTCGGGGACGTGCTGGCGGACAAGGACAGGCTCGCGGCGATCGCGGCGATCGGGGTCGAGCCGCGACCGGGGATCCGCCCCGAGGAGCTGTTGCGCGACGCCTTGAATCAGGTCGAGCGCCGCCGCCGCCTGCTCGACGCCGGCGACGATCGGTACGGGCGGTGTGACGTCTGCGGTGTCGAGCTGTCGAGGACCGAGCTCGAGCAGCTGCCGTGGGCGGATCGCTGCCAGGCCCACCCGAGGTGACGTGCACGGAACTTGCTCGAGCCTCGAGCATGCTGCCCGAATGGAATCGTGACGTGTTGTGGTCCAAGGACGACGCGCGAACACGCCGCCGGCGTGGGGCCATGAAGATCCTGACGATCGTCCTGCTCGGCATCGGCCTCGGGGTCGCGAACCAGGCGTGCTACGAGCTGCTCCAGCACGGGAGCCGACCAGCCGCGGAGCTCGTCCGGACCATCCCGACGCCCGGGCTCCGGTGAGCTGGGCGAGCACCGAGGGGTTGCCAACGCCCCTCGGTGTGACCTGGTGCGAGGACGAGCACGCCTACAACTTCGCGATCTACTCGAAGCACGCGACCGCCGTTCGCCTGCTGCTGTTCGATGACCTCGAGCACGACGCTCCGCGCGTCGAGGTCGCGCTCGCTCCCCTCGTCAACAAGTCGGGGCGCGTGTGGCACTGCCGGGTGTCCGAGGGCGTCCTCGGCACCTGCCGCTACTACGGCTACGCGATCGACGGTCCCGCACCCGCGAGCCCGTTCGAGGCGCACGCGTTTCACCCCGAGAAGCTGCTCCTCGATCCGTACGCGCGAGAGATCGCGTTTCCGCCGGCGTTCGATCGCCGCGCCGCGTTCGGAGAACGCTCGAACCTCGGCCAGGCCGCGCTCGGCGTGATCGAGCCGTGCCGGCGAAGCCTCGTCGCGCCGGCGGCGAGACCTCATCACGAAGCGGATGCGGTGATCTACGAGCTGCACGTCCGCGGCTTCACCCGACACCCGAGCTCGGGCGTCGCCGACGACGTGCGGGGGACCTTCGGCGGCGTGATCGCGAAGATCCCGTACCTGCGCGAGCTCGGCGTCACCATCGTCGAGCTGATGCCGGTGTTCCAGTTCGATCCGCAGGCCCCGGACATCTGGGGCTACATGCCGATGAGCTTGTTCGCGCCGCACCGCGGCTACGCGACGAGCGATCCGATCCGCGAGTTTCAGGCGATGGTCGCGGCGCTCCACGCCGCCGACATCGAGGTCGTGATCGACGTGGTCTACAACCACACCGCCGAGGCCGGCGAGGACGGCCCGATCTACGGCTTCAAGGGGATCGACAACAGCACCTACTACCTGATGCGCGACGGCACGTACGCCGACTTCTCGGGGTGCGGGAACAGCATCAACGCCAACAACCGCTACGTCCGCAAGATGATCCTCGACAGCATGCGCTACTGGGTGCGCGAGATGCACGTCGACGGCTTTCGCTTCGACCTCGCGTCGATCTTCGCGCGCCGCAGCGACGGCTCGATCGATCTCGAGGAGCCGGCGATCTTCGGCGACATCGCCTCGGATCCGGTGTTCGACGGGATCCGCATGATCGCCGAGCCGTGGGATGCCGCCGGTGCCTACGAGCTGGGACGCGCGTTCCCCGGCATCACCTGGCTGCAGTGGAACAGCCGGTTTCGCGACGACGTCCGCAGGTTCGTGCGCGGCGATCGCGTGACCGGCGAGCTGATCCAGCGTGTCTACGGCAGCGACGATCTGTTTCCCGACGACATGCTCGGCGCGTATCACGCGTACCAGAGCGTCAACCACGTGACCTCGCACGACGGCTTCACGCTGTACGACCTGGTCTCGTACACCAGCAAGCGCAACGCGGACGGCGCGGTCGAGAACTACAGCTCGAACTGCGGCTGGGAGGGCGACGACGAGGTCCCAGGCGAGGTGCTCGCGATGCGCCGGCGTCAGGCCAAGAACCTGATCGCGTTGCTGCTGCTGTCGAACGGCACGCCGATGCTCCGCGCCGGCGACGAGCTCCTCCACACCCAGCGCGGCAACAACAACCCGTACGACCAGGACGAGCTCACCTGGCTCGACTGGTCGCGCGCGGATCCCGGCTTCTGGCGGTTCGTGCAGCAGCTGATCGCGTTCCGCAAGGCGCATCCCTCGATCGCGCGCAGCCGGTTCTGGCGCGACGACGTTCGCTGGTTCGGCCCGACCGGCGTCGCGGATCTCGCACGCCGCTCGATCGCGTGGTGGCTGCGTGGAGAATCACAGGGCGATCGCGACCTCTACGTGCTCGTCAACGGCGGCGTCGAGGCGGTGGCGTTCGTCCTCCAGCAGACCGCGCAGCGCTGGGCACTGGTGGTGGATACCGCGCTCCCGTCGCCCGACGATATCGACCATCGTCCACTCGAGCACCCCTCCTATGTGGTGGCCGCGCATGCGGTGGTCGTGCTGATCGCGACGAGCTGAGAACGCACCTGCTGCACGATCCACGGCCGAGAACGCAGGTCATGCGCGGGCCGATGTGGGTGTGGAGTGCCGGACGCCGAAGTCCCGAGCTGGCATCTCGGCTGCACGGAACCGAGACATGCGGTTCCACAAGATCCTGTGTCCGATCGACTTCTCTACCGGCTCGGATGCCGCCGTCAAGACCGCGGTGCGAATCGCGAACGAGCACGGTGCCGAGCTCGAGCTCGCGCATGTCTGGAATCTCCCGGCGAGTGTCAGCATGACGCACGGCCTCGTCGATCTCGTCACCAGCGACGCGCAGCGAACGCTCGAGGCCAAGCGGAAGAGTGTCGCCGCCATCTCCACGAACAAGGTCAGCGCCAAGCTCCTGACTGGCGTGCCGTGGAGCGCCATCGTCGACCGCGTGGAGCACGACCTCGACATCGATCTGATCGTCGTCGGGACCCAGGGGCGCACCGGGATGGCGAGGTTCCTGCTCGGCTCGGTGAGCGAGAAGATCCTGCGCCACGCGCCGTGCTCGGTGCTGGTCGTTCGTCCCGGCAACGAGCCGAAGCCGTTCGTGCACGTGACCTGTGCGATGGATTTCTCGGTGGACTCCGAGCAAACGACCGAGCTCGCGAGTGCGCTCGTTGCTCCGGCAGGTGAGATCACGCTCGTACACGTCACCGAGACCCCGCTCAGCTACTTCGGCGATGGCCCGGTCTCCGACCTCGTACACGAGATCGAGACCAACGCGAAGCAGCTCCTCGACTACGCCGCCGTCGAGCTCCGCCAGCAGGTCGCCGTGCCGGTCAACGTGAAGCTGGTCGACGGGCGGTTCCCCGGGGCGCGCCTGCTCGACGCGATCGAGAGCGCTCCCAACGACCTCGTCATCATGGGAAGCCACGGGCGCACCGGCCTTCGGCGCGCGCTGCTCGGCTCGGTCGCGGAGAGGATCGTCCGGCACGCCGCGATCCCCATCCTGGTGGCGCGGTCGCGGGACCCGATGAACTGATCGGGTACAAGGCATGCACGGGCACACTCCATGCCGAGCCTGCACGAACGAGTCGCGAGCGTCCTCGACCGCACCGGCGCACTCGACCTCGCGGTCAGACTGCGAGGCGTGTCGCCGATCCCGACGGTCTCGATCGTGACGTTTCACCGGATCGGTGATCCGGATCGCGACGACCTGTTCGATCCCGAGGTCGTCGATGCGACCGAGAATCAGTTCCGCCAGCACATCGAGACGCTCGCCCGGATCGGCACGCCGATCGACATGGCGACGCTGATCGGGGGCCTCGACGGTAAGCCGCTGCCGAAGAACCCGGTGATGATCACGTTCGACGACGGCTATCGCAGCTGCCGTGACATCGCGCTGCCGATCCTCCGTGCGGCGGGAGTGCCGGCGACGTTCTTCATCGCGACCGGCTTTCCAGATAGCGGCCAGCTGTACTGGTGGGAGCAGATCGCCGTCGCGTTTCGCCTGACGAGCCTCCGGCGGTGCGAGCTCACCTATCCGGTGCCGATGACCATCGAGGTGCGTGACCCGGCGGCGGCACGCCGCACCCTCGACAACATCGTCAAGAACACGCCCGGGCTCGATCTCGCGCGCCTGCTCGAGGAGCTGCGTCTCGCGCTCGACGTCCCGTGGACCCGAGACTTCGAGGACGCGCTCGCGCGCCAGATGATCATGGGATGGGACGACATCCGTGCGCTGGCGGCGGCGGGGATGGAGATCGGATCCCACACCCGCTGGCATCGCGTGCTCGAGACCCTCGACCCTGCGGTGCTCGAGGAAGAGCTCGTCGAGTCGCGTCGCGATCTCGAGCGCGAGCTCGGAGCGAAGGTCCGCGCGTTCGCCTATCCCGTGGGACGTCCGCCGACGCCGACGATCCGGCGCGCCGTCGCGGCCGCCGGCTACGAGGTCGCGTTCACCAACACCGGTGGGGTCAATCGCCTGTGGCCGGCGTGGCTGCGCCCGACGAAGGCCCACGAGCTGCGCCGGATCGAGACCGATCGCGACAGCTCGGCCGCGATGTTCCGGACCCAGGTGCTGTGGCCCGCGCTCGCGTACTGATCCGCAGAGCGCGCGCCGCCCCCGCGCAACACCGCAACCGCTGCGCGAACACACCGGCAAACCAGCGGAACGACATTTGCTGACATCCCCAGCATGCATTCGGCGTTGATCGGACTTGCTGACGCGCGTCGCTCTCCCGATTGGGTTCGCTGGCGATCCCTCACCGAGAAGGCGCCCCCGTTCCTCTCCCCCGAGTTCTTCACGCTCGCGGCGCGCTTCGTCGAGACCGAGCCGCTCGTCGCCGAGGCCTGGGACCGAGAGGAGCTGATCGGGGCGTTGCCGGTCGTGCGAGAAGGCGACCGCCTGGTCGCGCTGCGGTGTGATTACACCCCCGGCTACGACTACTGCGGCTCCGAGGAAGGCGTCGCGTCGATCTGGGAGGCGCTGCTCGCCGACCCTACCTGGAGCGAGCTCGACCTCGCGAAGATTCCGGCGACCTCCCCGCTCGCCACCCGGCTCCCGATCCTCGCGAACGCGGCCGGCTGCCCGGTGGTGATCCGATCCGACTCGCGGCATCCCTACTTCGCGCTCCCCGGCTTCGAGGCCGCGCTGTCGCCGAAGTTCCTCGCCAACCTGCAGCGCTGCGCGCGCAAGGCGGGCGGCATCGAGCTCGAGCGGATCGCGATCCCCGATCGCGCCGCGTTCGACGAGGCCCTCGAGATCGAGGCGAAGGCGTGGAAGCGCGCCGCGGGCACCAGCATCGAGGCCGACCCGCGGGCCACCCATCTGTTTCGCGCGTTGTCGCGGCTGCTCGGTCGGCGCCACCACGGCGCGCTGTACTTCCTCCGTGCCGCCGGTCGCCGGATCGCGACGCTGTTCGCGATCGAGGACGACCACTCGCTGTTCGCGCTCAAGATCGGGTACGACCCGGACTTCGCGAACCTCAGCCCGGGCCACTTGCTGGTCTGGAAGGTCGCCGCCGACGCCGCCGCGCGTGGCCTGAAAGAGCTCGACTTCGTCGGGCGCGAGGACGACTGGAAGCGCAAGTGGACCAACCGCGTCCATCCCCACATCGCGCTCTCGATCTATCGCGGGCCGATCGGCCTCGCGCGCTACGCGAAGCAACTCGTTCGCCCGCGGCTGCCGGTCTCGCTGCGGGGTGGCATCGGGAACGCGCTGCCTCGCCGCTGCCAGCACGCCGATCTGATCGGCGTCCACACGCTGACCCAGCGGATCAGGGGCCGCGTCACCAAGGGGCTGGGCATCAAGTCCTCGATCGTGCGCACGCTCCGGCCGACGCCTCCGCGCAAGCTGGTCGGCGAGCCCTCCACGTTCGCGGCGGGCTCGTGGGTGCGCGTCAAACCGGCCACCGAGCTCCGCGACGTGCTCGACGATCGCGAGCGCACGCGCGGGTTGCTGTTCACGAAGACCCAGTGGGAGACCGCCGGCGAGGTGTTCCGCGTCGAGCAGCAGGTCCGCCGGCTGCGGGACGATCGCGGCCAGATGCGCGCGGTGTCGCACACCGTGTTGCTCGACGGCGTCGACTGCTCGGGGCATGGCCCGGAGCCCACCGGCTGCGGCCGCCACTGCCCGATGATGTATCGCGACGAGTGGCTCGAGCCGGCCACCGCACCCACGCGCGAGCCCCCGGCGGCGAGCACCGCGGCGCATGCCCACGTGCGATCGCTCGAGGACATCCGCGCCGGCCTCGACCTGTTCGGCCGGCGAGACGGCCTGACGTTCATGCCCGAGATGGAGGCCTACGCCGGCAAGCGCTTCCCGATCGCCAACACGATCACGCAGGTGTTCGAGTACGACCGGTGGACCCCGACGCGCGTGCCGATCTACGTGCTCGGCGGCCTGCACTGCACCGGCGCCGTGCTCGGCACCAAGGGACCGTGCGACCGCGCGTGCTCGCTGCTCTGGCACGCCGACTGGCTCGTGGTCGAGCCGAGATGACCATGCCACCCCTGATGACCCTGCGGTCCGCCAGCAAGATCTACGGCGAAGGCGAGACGCGCGTGGTCGCGCTCGATCGCGTCGATCTCGAGATCGACACCGGTGAGTTCGTCGCGTTCATGGGGCCGAGCGGCTCGGGCAAGTCGACCTGCCTGAACATCCTCGGATGTCTCGACGCCCCGACGAGCGGCGAGTACCTGTTTCGCGGCGTCCCGACGGCGAAGCTATCGGCCGGCGAGCGCGCGATGCTGCGGCGCGAGTCCCTGGGCTTCGTGTTCCAGGGCTTCAACCTGCTCGCTCGCACGTCGGCCACCGAGAACGTCGAGATGCCCCTGCTCTATCGCGGCGTCAAGACCCGCGAGCGCACGCGGCGCGCCCTGGCCGCCCTCGCCGCGGTGGGGCTCGCGGGCCGCGAACAGCACACGCCGTCGCAGCTCTCCGGTGGTCAGCAACAACGCGTCGCGATCGCGCGCGCGCTGGTCACCGATCCGGCGGTGGTGCTCGCCGACGAGCCCACCGGCAACGTCGACTCGGTGCGCGCCACCGAGATCATGGAGATCCTCGCCGGCCTCAACCGCGACCGCGGGATCACCATCGTGATGGTCACCCACGAGACCGACATGGCGGCGTACGCCAAGCGCGTGGTCACCTTCCGCGACGGCCGGATCGCGAGCGATCAACGACAGGTGCCGATCGGCGCCGCCGCCTGAGCTGTCAGTCGGTATGAGGTAGTTCCTCGACCTGCTCGAGCGCAGGGCCCGGCGCTCGTACCCGCGCCACGTACACCGAACAGTTCGCGTGGCGAACCACCTTCTCCGCGACGGATCCGAGGAACAGCCGCCGGATGCCGGTACGACCGTGGCTACCGACGACCACCAGATCGAAGGCCGCGGTGGTCTCGAGCGCCTTCAGGATGTGGTGCGCCGGATGCCCGAGCTCGATGCGCGTCGTCACCGCCACGTCGAACTTCGCGCGCAGCTCCTCGGCGGCGTTCTCGAGGAGGTGGATCGCGAGCTTGTCGACCCGGCTGCTGCCGTCGGTGAACCCGCCGGTATACGAGCTATCGATCTCGACGACGTGCAGCAGCGTGACCTCGCCCCGCGGCCCGGCGAGCCCGGCGGCGAGCTGCATCGCGTGGGACGAGCCCTCCGAGAAGTCCACGGGACACAGCACGTGGGTGGTCCGCTCGATCGCGGCGTCCGGGGGCACGGCGAGGACCGAGCACGCGGCATGGCGGATCACTCGCTCGGTGACCGATCCGACGAGGAACCGGGCAACCCCACTGCGACCTCGCCTGCCCATCACGACGAGGTCGAACGCGCGGTCGTCCGCGGCCTTGACGATCTGGTCCCACGGGACGCCCCGCAGGAACATCGTCGACACCCGGGTCGCACCCAGCGACGTTGCCCGGCCAGCCGCCGCGGCGAGGTCGCGCTCGCTGATGCGGATCATGTCCGAGACCACCTCCCCCGGAATCGGTGCCTCCCCCGCGAACGCGAACGACGGCAGGTGCCAGACGTGCGCGATCACGAGCTCGGCGTCGCGCTCGATCGCGAGGCGGACGGCGACCCGAAGCGCGTGCTCCGAGTCGACGGAGAAGTCAGTCGGGCACAGGATCTTGTCGCTCATGGGGTCCATGCGTGCAGATCGCGTGCCCGGCGATTCAACGCGCATAGCCGGTGTGCGCCACCACGGGCAGCGGTGGTGGGTTCGACGTCTCCGCCTCGCAGATGGTCACGGTCGTCGAGATCACCGCGCTCGGATCGAGCGAGATGCTGTCGATGCCTTGCTCGACCAGGAACCGCGCGAACTCGGGGTAGTCGCTCGGCGCTTGGCCGCAGATCCCGACCTTCCGCCCCGTCGCCTTGCCGGTCGCGATCACCGACGCGATCAGTGACTTGACCGCCGGGTTTCGCTCGTCGAACAGGTGGGCGACGATCTCCGAGTCGCGATCGACCCCGAGGGTCAGCTGCGTCAGATCGTTCGAGCCGATCGAGAAGCCGTCGAACACCGCGGCGAAGTCGCGCGCGAGGATCACGTTGCTCGGGATCTCGCACATCACGTAGACCTCGAGGCCACGCTCGCCGCGCACCAGCCCGTTGCTCGCCAGCTCCGCGATCACCTGCTGGCCCTCCTCGACGGTGCGGCAGAACGGGATCATCAGCTTGACGTTGGTCAGCCCCATGTCGTCGCGGACCTTCTTCATCGCGCGGCACTCGAGGGCGAAGCCGGCGCGGTACCGCGGGTCGTAGTAGCGCGACGCGCCACGGAAGCCGATCATCGGGTTGTCCTCGGTGGGTTCGTAGCGCTTGCCACCCACCAGGTTCGCGTACTCGTTCGACTTGAAGTCGCTCATCCTCACGATCACCGGCTTCGGGTAGAACGCCGCCGCGATCATCGCGACGCCCTCGGCGAGCTTGTCGACGAGGAACTGCGGCTTGTCGTCGTAGCCCTGGGTGATCGCGTCGATCTCGGCCTTGGTCGCCGCGTCGAGCTCCGCGTAGTCGAGGAGCGCGCGGGGATGGATCTTGATGTACGTCGCGAAGATCAGCTCGGTACGCGCGAGGCCGACACCGTCGTTCGGGATGAACGACAGGCCGAACGCCTCCGCCGGATTGCCGACGTTCATCATCACCTCGGTGCGCGGTCGACCGAGGTTGGCCAGCTCGACGCGATCGATCGTGAACTCGAGCGCGCCGTCGTAGACCACCCCGGCATCGCCCTCGGCACACGACACCGTCACCACCTGGCCGGTCTTCAGCACCCCGGTCCCGTGCTCGGTCCCGACGATCGCCGGCACGCCGAGCTCGCGGCTGACGATCGCCGCGTGACAGGTGCGGCCACCGCGATTCGTCACGATCGCCGCGGCGCGCTTCATGATCGGCTCCCAGTCGGGATCGGTCTTGTCGGTCACCAGCACCTCGCCGGCCTGGAGCTGCCGGAGATCGTGCGCGCTCTCGATCACCCGCACCGGGCCACACGCGATCTTGCCGCCGATGCTGCGTCCCTCGATCAGCCGAGGTCCCGTGGCGACGAGGCGATACGTCTCGAGCACGTCGCGCCGCTTCCGCGACTCGACGGTTTCGGGTCGCGCCTGGACGACGAACAGCTCGCCGGTGAGGCCGTCCTTCGCCCACTCGATGTCCATCGGACAGTCGTGGCCGGATCGCCGGCGATAGTGATCCTCGATCGCGCAGCCCCACCGCGCCAGGGCGACGATGTCGTCGTCCGACAGCGCGAAGCGCGCGCGATCGGCCGCGGGCACCGGGATGTTCTTCACCAGCTTGCTGCCGCCGGTGTCGTAGACCAGCTTCCACTCCTTGGTCCCGAGGCTCTTGCGCAGGATCGGGCGCCGGCCGGTCTTCAGCGGCGGCTTGAACACGCAGTACTCGTCGGGGCTCACCGAGCCCTGCACCACGTTCTCGCCGAGGCCGTACGACGCGTTGATCAGCACGGCATCGCGAAACCCCGATTCGGTGTCGATCGTGAACATCACGCCGGCGACCCCGAGGTCGGAGCGCACCATCCGCTGGATCCCGATCGACAGCGCGAGCTTCGCGTGATCGAAGCCCTTGTCGATGCGATAGGAGATCGCGCGATCGGTGAACAGCGACGCGAAGCAGCGCTTGCACGCGTCGAGGAGCGCGGCGTGGCCTCGGACGTTGAGGTAGGTCTCTTGCTGGCCCGCGAAGCTCGCGTCGGGCAGATCCTCGGCCGTCGCGCTGCTGCGGACCGCGACGTCGATCCCGCCGCGACTGCCGTCGGCGAGGCGATCGTAGGCCGCCAGGATCGCGCGCTCGATCTCGGCGGGCAGCGTCGCGCCGAGCATCGCCTGGCGGACCAGCAAGCCGCGGCGCTGGAGCTCGGCGAGGTCGCGGGTATCGAGCCCGGCGAGCAGCTCCGAGATCGTGCGATCGAGCCCGGTCGCCGCGAGGAAGTCGCGATACGCGTCCGCCGTGGTCGCGAAGCCGTCGGGGACTCTCACACCCTCGCGCGCCAGCTCGCGCACCATCTCGCCGAGCGAGGCATTCTTGCCGCCCACGCTGGCGACATCGCCGATGCCGACGTCCGCGAACCACCGGACGAACCTTCGAGTGTCGTTGACCATGCCGCGCTTCGAAGCAACGACCGTGCCCCGACTCGCGCTCGCAGAACCTGCGCGAGTCGGTGCAACGCGCGCGCGATCGCGAGGTGGATCGTGCCGTGCATTGTGACGACGGCAGAAAGGTGGAACCCATGCGTGCCCTTCACAGCACCCTGTTCGCGATCGTGGTCGGAGCTGCCGCGATCGCGCCCTCGGCATGCGTCCCGACGGAGGTCCAGGTCCAGGGATCGGTCGCGCCTCGCCTCGTGATGGTCGATCCCGGCGTCTGGATCGTCGAGAACTCGCCGTACGCGGTCTACTACTCCGACGGCTACTACTGGCAGTACTCCGGCGGGCTCTGGTATCGGTCGCCGTACTACGATAGCGGCTTCGCCCGGGTCGAGATCGGCTTCGTGCCCAGGCTCGTCGTCGGTGGCTATCGACCCGCGCACGTCCGGTATCGCGCGCCGTCGCATGCCCACGTCCGGCCGATCGACCGCGATCATCGGACGCCGCGTCGACCGCATCGCCGCTAGGGCGGGCCGGCGAGACGGGGCTCCGGGTCTTGCTCCGGGTCTTGCGGAGGCTCGATCAGCGGCAGGAGCGTCCGCGCCGTGCGCACCATCGAGCGATGCACCGGGTCGGCTTCGAACTCGGGGACGTCGCGGGCGACCTTGTCGATCACCGAGAACGCCGCCCACGCGACCTGCTTGCTCGGCGTCAGGTAGGGCTCGAGGCGCGCTCGCAACACGCGCTCGCGCTCGGCGGCATCGACCTTCGAGAACTGCGGCGGCGCCCCGATCGAGCGACGAGCTCGCGTCATCATCGCGACCGTCGCGAAGCCGATGTGAAACGCGGCGCGCAGCTGGACGACAGGCGGCCCTCGATCGAGGGCATCGCGCCACACCATCATCGCCGGCACGAGCCGCTGCGTGAGCTCGGTGACCAGCGGCTCGACATCGAGCGGGCTGTCGATCGGCAGGACCGAGGCGTCTTGAACACAGGCCGCGAGCGAGAGCCGGAGGTCCCAGTACAGCGGGTGCGCATGATCGCGCGGCGGTGCGTACGGCAGGCACTCCACCGGCAGCACCTCGATCCAGTGGCGATCTGCGTCCGATCGGATCGTCGGTGCACCCGATGCGGTCCGGGTACCGAGGAGCAGGAGGGCAACCACGCCCAGGATCGTCTTCACGGGAACCTCCAGGTCGACGAGCTGCAACCGCAGATCCAACCTGCGGTTCAGTTCCGGGCCGCCTCCTGCGCTCGACAGATCGCGGCGAGCGTATGCGCGACCTGGGTCGGACCGTGCTTCATCGGCGTGTCTGGCTGCACGCTCTCGATCGCGAGATCGTTCATCGAGACGATGCCGATCGGCTTGCCGGCCTCGTCGATGATCGGGATCCGGCGCACGCGGTGCTCCGCCATCAGCTGCTCGATGTCGCCGACATAGGCATCCGGGCGGGCGGAGACCACGTGCTTCGCCATCGCGCTGTTGACCAGCATCATGTCGAGCGCGCGGCCCTGGGTGTACGCGGCCATGCAGATGTCGCGATCGGTGATCATGCCGGTGAGCTTGCCGTCACTATCGACGACCGGCAGGACGCCGATATCGGCGTTCCACATCTGCGCCGCGGCGACGTTCAACGGGTCGTTGAGGTGACAGGTGACGATGGGACTGGTCATCAGATCGCGAGCGCGCATGGGGTGCCTCCTGGTTGTGACCTGCTCCTTGGTGCACGGGGTGTTCCAACCGCGCGGGCTCGCGCACTCGTGGTAGTGCGCAGCTCATGCGTTGGTCGCCGCAGGCGATGCAAGCGGTTCGGACCTCGGCCGCCGGTAGAACCACGCCTTGACGACCTCGCTCGCGATCACGTACCCGACGGCGATCCCGACGATGGCGACCATCAGCGCCGCCGGCGGCGACACGAAGCCGAGGACCGCACCGAGCGGCGTGAACGGCAGCGCGAAGGCGACCACCGCCACCCCGCCGGTCGTCCACATCAGCAGGGCGCCCGGGCGACTCCGCCAGGTCCGTCGGTGGGTCCGGACCACCAGCGCGATCACCAGCTCGGTGAACAGCGACTCCACGAACCACCCGGTGCGGAACTCCGCGACGGAGGCGTCGAAGCCGTAGACCAGCACCACGAACGTCAGGGCGTCGAACACCGAGCTGAGCAGGCCGAACTCGAACATGAAGCGGCCGATCATCGCGATGTCCCAGCGACGAGGGACCGCGACCAGCTCGGGGTCGACGCGATCGCCCGCGATGCCGATCGCCGGGATGTCGGACAGCAGGTTGTTGAGGAGCACCTGCCCCGCCGTCAGCGGCAGGAACGGCAGTACGAGCGAGGCGACCGCCATGCTCACCATGTTGCCGAGGTTCGCGCTGGTGGTCGTCAGCACGTACTTGAGCGTGTTCGCGAACGTTCGGCGGCCCTGCCGGATCCCGTGCGTGATCACGTCCAGGCTCTTGCGCGTCAGCACGAGGTCCGCGGTCGCCTTCGCGACATCGACGGCGGAATCGACGGAGATCGACACGTCGGCGGCGTGCATCGCCGGCGCATCGTTGATGCCGTCACCGAAGAAGCCGACCACGGCACCGCCCCTGCGCAGCGCGCGCAGGATGCGCTCCTTCTGGTTCGGATCGACCTCGGCGAACACGTCCGCCTCCATCGCCGCGCGGACCAGCGCGAGCTCGGTGAGGCCGTGCACGTCGTCGCCGGTGAGGATCCGCGCGTCGGAGATCCCGACCTCGTTCGCGACGTGGCGGGCGACGTGCCGGCTATCGCCGGTGACCATCTTGATGCGGACCCCGAGCGCACGGAGCTCGCCGATCGCGGCACCGGCATCAGCCTTCGGGCGGTCGTGCAGCGTCACGAAGCCGGCGAGGCGCAGCTCGGTCTCGTCGGCGACGCTGTAGCGATCGCGCGCCTCCAGCGGGCGGGTCGCGACCGCGAGCGTGCGGATGCCGTCCTCGCCCCAGCGCTGGGTGCGCGCCGCCAGCTCGTCGCGAACCGCGGCATCGATCGGGGTCCCGTCGGCGAGCGTCGTGCAGACCTCGAGCACGTGTTCGACCGCGCCCTTCATGATCAGCGTCACCTCGCCCTGACGTCGCACGATCACGCTGAGGCGCTTGCGCGTGAAGTCGTAGGGGATCTCGGCGATCTTGGTCAGGCCGTCCCGCTCGACAGTGCGGCCCTCGAGCAACGCCACGTCCATCGGGTTCGCGAGCCCGGCCTGTAGTGCCGCGTTGAGCACGGCGAGCTCCATCACCCGCTCGCTCGGCGTGCCTCGGGCGTCGAACGATCCCGCGACCCGCACGACTCCCTCGGTGAGCGTGCCGGTCTTGTCGGTACACAGCACGTCCATCCCACCGAGGCTCTCGATCGCGTCGAGTCGGCGCACCAGCATGCCGGTCTCCGCGAGCGACTGGGCTGCGCGCGACAGGTTGACGCCGACGATCGCGGGCAACAGCTCGGGGCTGAGCCCGACCGCGAGCGCGATCGCGAACAGCAAGGTGTCGGTCGCCTGGCGCCCGAGCATCATGTTGACGGCGAAGACGACGACCACCATCACCAGCATCGCGACGAGCAGCAGCAGGCCGAACCGGCGAAGCCCGCGCTGGAAGTCGGTCTCCGGCGCGGTCACGGCCAGGCGCTTCGCGATCGCCCCGAACGCGGTGCTCTTGCCGGTCGCCACCACGAGCGCGCGCGCGGTGCCGCTGCGGACGTTCGAACCGAGCTGGACGCAGCCCTCGCGGAGCCGGAGCGACGCGTTCGCCGCCGTCGGACCCACGCGCTTGAGCACCGGGAAGCTCTCGCCGGTGAGCACGGCGTCGTCGACGTGGAGCTCGGTGGCGTCGACGAGCACCGCGTCGGCGGGCACGATGCTTCCGGCGGACAGGATGACGAGGTCGCCGGGGACGACCTCGCGGACCGGAACGGACTGCTCCACGCCATCTCGCACGACACGCGTGGTGATCTGGATCCGCTCGAGCAGCGCCGCGATCGCGGTCTCCGCGCGGTACTCGCGGCTGTAGCCGATGCCCACGCTGGCGGCGAGGATCGCCGAGACCAGGGACGCATCGACCCACTCGCCCGACGCGACCGACACCACGGCGGCGAACACCAGGAGTAGCAACAGCGGGCTGCGCAGCTGCCTCCCGAGAACTCGTAAGCGCGTGTTCTGGGGACGAGCACGGATCTCGTTGGTGCCGAACGTCGCGAGCCGATCCGCGGCAGCGCGGGCGGTCAGGCCATCGACGGATGCGTCGAGGGAGCGAGCGACCTCGGCCACGGACAGCGTCCAGTAGGCGCGCATCACCGCGCTTCGCGTTCGCGCACGAGTGACTCCGTCATGGGCGCCACTGGTGCACGGTGCATTCCACCGCTCGCTGCACGATCTGCAGGTAAGGGTCGTGGCGCGCAAGCGGTGCGTGAACGGGCACCACCGTGCCGGTCCGGTGGATGCACCTGCGCAGGTCATGCACCCGAGCAGTCGCTATCGGATCGAGGACGGCGTGCCGTGCATCGATGTTCAGGCCCAGCGCATCGAGCAGCTGTTCGACAACCGCGACCCGGCGCCGTTTCGCGAGCGCGACCTCGATCCGGATCTCGCCGACTACCTGCTGGTTGGAGGCGAGGACCTGTCGTCGCACGACCGGCTCTCCGTCGTGTTCTGGCTTCCGGACGCGACCGTCGACCACGAGGTCGAGCACGCGTTTCGCGCGCACTTCGAGGACACGATCGCCAGGCTCGGTCGCCAGCGCCGGCGCAGTCGCAGGACCGGCGCCGTGATGCTCGTCCTCGGCAGCGTGCTCGTCATCCTGCTGCTCGCGGCGGCGCGGCTGGTCGGCTCCGTGGTGCCGGGCGCGCTCGGGACCGCGCTCTCGGAAGGCCTCGTGATCTCCAGCTGGGTCGTGTTGTGGCGCCCCGTCGAGATCCTGCTCTACGGGGGCATCCCGGTCCGCCAGGAGCGCCGCGTCGTCGAGAGGTTGTTGCGCGCGACGGTGACCGTGCGCAGCGGCACGCCTCCGCTTCAAGCCGCGCGGCGCTGATGGACCTTGCCGAGCTCGAACAACGAGCGGCCGATCCGCGTGAACACCGTGCGCCGGGCCGGCATGGCCAGGAAGGTTTCTACCCACGGGAACAACGTCGACTCCTCGACCTCGAGGTGAAGCTTCAGCATCCCGACGAGACGCTCGAAGCGCTCTGCCCGCGCCTGGTGCAGCTCGACGTCGACGCCGAGCCGATAGAGCTCGTCACGCAGCGTGCGTTGCTCGCTGCGGATCGCCTCGGCCTCGAGCGGGAACACCTCACCGAACTCCGGGAGCAGCTCGTGCTCCTCGATCTCGAGTTGCAGGATCACCGCGTGCTCGAAGTGGCGATAGGCATCGACCACCGCGCAGGTCTCGTCGGCATACACCGCGCCGCGCAGATCGGCACACACCGTCTCGAGGGCGCGGTGATGCTCGGCGAGCAGGAGGTGGAGACCGGTCGAGAACAAGGCGTCAGACATATCCTCGGGGACAGCAAGCGACGAGCCACGCGAGGTGCTGGACGCCGCGCGTGGACGTGCGCACGGCATGCGTGGCCGCTGCGTTCGCTGCAACGCTTGCGGTCACGCCGTGAGCGCGTGTCGTGCGTTGTCGTGACGCCACACCGCGAGCATGGCGATCGCGATGCCAGCCGCGAGACACCCGAGCTGGAGCGCGTTGATCGTGCGCAACATCCCCATCTGGGTCGTGATCCAGAGGACGAGCGACATCCCGGCGAGCAGCGCGGCCGCGTCGGCATGCTCGGTGTCGCGAAGCACCAGCACCCCGGCGGTCAGGCTGCCGAGGCCGATCACGATCAGCAGCACCAGGCCGGGGATCAAGAAGCTGTGGAACGGCGACGGCTCGAGGATCGCGAGCGGCAAGCGGAGCGCGGAGCCGTCGGGGGAAGCGACCAGCCCGAGGCCGCCGGCCACGGCCGCGAGCCCGACGAGCAGGAGCAGCGCCGCGAGCCAGCCACGCGGCGGCGGCACCGGCACCGGCGCGACGCGTGCGGTGGCGAGATCCGCCGCGACGTGATGCGCCCAGCCGCGGATCTGGTCCCAGTCGCGCCAGTCGCCCGCGCGCGTCTTCGCCATCTGCCCTGCGAGAAAGCCGCGTGCGTTGGTCGCGAGTCGACCGCCGAACGTCGCGTGGCCGCGCGCGCCGATCTTCATCAGCAGCTTGGTCACGCTGGTCGTCAGCGGCAGCACGCCTCCGTTGGCCGAGGGATCGAGCGGGCCGCTCGAGAACATCCACACCGGGCGGGCACGGAGCGCCTGCGCGTGGCGGTGGACGAAGTGCCTCGCCTCGTGCGGCCACCTCGACATGTAGAGCCCGCCGCCGATCACGACTCCGTCGTACGGCGACAGGTCGCTGACCTCGCCCGCGGGCCGGAGCTCGACGGTGAAGCCTTCGGTGCGGAGCACCTTCGCGATCTCCGCGGCGATCCCCATCGTGCCGCCGCCCTTGGATCCGAAGGCCACCAGGATTCGTTTGGTCGTCATCGTGCCTCCGATGTGGTGAGGGTTGTGTGGTCGGCGTCGTTGGTGTCGATCGCCAGCGGCGGATAGTCGTCGACGAGCGACGCGTGGTACGCGACCAGCCGCGCCTGCCAGCGCAGCACGCCGCGCTGGTACCCGAGGATGCCTGCCGGGATCGCGGCGCCGACGATCACCGCCGCCGCGGCGACCAGCCAGAGCACCGCGGAGACGAACCACAACACGAGCAACACGATGCCGCTCGGCAGCGAGGTCACCAGGCGCGCCAGCGCGGAGCCGACGGTCGGTCGGCCCGTGATCGGGAGCTCGATCCGGTTGGTATCGACACCGGCCGGGAACCGATCGGTCAGGAGCATCATGTACGCCGACAGCGCGAGCAGCCACGCCAGCCCGGCAGCGATCCGCGGCGCCACGTCGACGCGAAACCGGTCCCCGCCGAGCGAGACCGAGATCGCGGCGATCACCGGTAGCAACAGATAGAGCGACCACACCAGCCAGCCCGCGGTCATGCCGAGCCAGCCCAGCACGATCGTCAGCAGGACTCGCAGCAGCACCTGCACCCGATCGAACACCGGCGGAGAACTGATCTCGACGTGAACAGGTGAGCTCGTCATGCACTCCATGACAGCAACCTGCGTGCCTCGTTTCGAGGGTGGATCCTCGGCAGCACGTGCGCGCGACCGGACCCTCGCCGCAAGCTCAGCGCGACTTGGCCTCGCGCTTCACGCGGCGTGGCGTACCCCGCGCGACCCGGCGCTCGATCTCGCGGCTCCAGTTCAGCGTCGGCGTATCCCGCGACATCCGCTGGGTGATCCGCCCCGTGCACTCGTCGTGCAGCAGCAGGGGCACCACGACAGCGAGCGCCGCCGCGAAGGCGTCCGCGGTGGCGAAGCGCTTCGCCGGGTCCTTCGCGATCGCGCGCAGGGCGATGCGGTCGAGCATCGCCGGCATCTCGACCTCGGCGCGCAGCGACGGCGGCACGACCTCGTCGTCGAGATGGCGCCGCACGATCTCCGCCGGCACGCCACCGGCGAACGGCGTGCTCCCGGTGAGCAGCTCGTAGAGGATGACGCCCACCGCGTAGAGATCGGAGGCCATCGACGAACCCTCGCCGCGGATCACCTCGGGTGCCATGTACTCGGGAGTCCCCGACACCAGCTCCTCGTCGGGGCCGGGACGGCGAACGTCGTCGGCGGGAGAGAACTGGACGTGCGCGAGCCCGAAGTCGATCAGGCGTGCACGGTCGGAACCGTCGTCGAGTCGCTCGACGAGGACGTTGTCGCTCTTGACGTCGCCATGGACGATGCCCGCCGCATGCATCGCGCCGAGCCCTGCGAGGATCTGCTGGACGAGCGTGATGGTCCGAGACAGCGACGGACAGCCCTCGCGCTGGATCCGGACGCCCAGCGTCTCTCCGCAGACGCGCTCCATCACCAGGAACGGCACGCCATCGACGGTGCCTTCCTCGAGCGTCGCCGTCACGTTCGGGTGGCTGATGATTCGCCCGACGAGGGCCTCGTCGCGAAACCGCCGAAGGGCACGCTCGTCCGCGAGGCGCTGCTCCGACAGCAGCTTGACCGCGACGTGGCGTCCCTCGCACTCGGCGTCGAACACCACACCCATCCCGCCCTTCCCGATGACGTCGAGAAGCTCGTAGGACCCGACGAAGGAGCCGATTTCAATCGGCCTGGTCCCTTTGCCGAACTTCATGCCTGTACGTAGGAGCACGTAGTGTGCCGCCGGTGTCGGGTCAGATCCGCGACATTCGCGAACTCGCTGCGGAAACCGACATCGCGCCTACGCAAGTCGTGCGCGAAATCGCCGGGCACGCCCACTGCATCCCCGGATGGAGTGCAGGACGAAGCCCCAGCGGTCGAGCTGGTCGAGGTCACGGTGGGCTTCGGCGAGAGGACCGTGCTCGAGCGCGTCAACCTGGCCATCCGGCCACATGCGATCACGCTGATCGTCGGCGCGAGCGGCTCGGGGAAGACGGTGCTGCTGAAGACCATGCTCGGGCTGATCCGCCCGCGCAGCGGGACGGTTCGCTTGCTCGGCCGCGACCTCGCCGAGGTCTCCGAGGTCGAGCTCGTCGAGCTGCGCCGCCACGTCGCGATGCTGTTCCAGAACTACGCGCTGTTCGACGGGCTGTCGGTCCAGGACAACGTCGAGTTCCCGCTGCAGCAGACCCCCGCGGCCACGCCCGACATCCACCGCGTCGCGCTCGCGATCCTGTCGCTGCTCGGGCTCGCGGGGAACGAGGCGCTGCTGCCCGGCGAGCTCTCGGGCGGCATGAAGAAGCGCGTCGGCCTCGCCCGTGCACTGGTCGGCCACCCGGAGCTCGTGCTGTTCGACGAGCCCACGACCGGCCTCGATCCGATCATGGTCGAGCACGTCGATCGGCTGATCGCGAAGGCGCGCCACGAGTCCGAGGTCACCGCCGTGATCGTCAGCCACGACCTCGCGAGCGTGCGGCGGCTCGCCGATCGGGTCGCGTTCCTCGACGGCGGCACGATCGCGTTCGAGGGGAGCTGCGACGAGTTCTTCCACAGCGAGCTCCCGGCGATCCGCAAGCTGCTCGAGGTCGCCGACCTGCCGCGCACCACGACGTCCACCCCGGTGGCCGACCAGGCGCCGGTGATCGAGCTGATCGACGTCCACAAGGCGTTCGGGGACAAGCAGGTGTTGCGCGGCGTGAACCTCCAGATCCTGCCGAAGCAGATCACCGTCCTGCTCGGCGCCAGCGGCTCCGGAAAGTCGGTGATCGCGAAGCACGTGATGGGCCTGCTCAAGCCCGATCGCGGAGAGATCATCGTGTTCGGCACCGACATCGTGCCGCTCTCCGAGCGCGAGCTCCTCGAGGTTCGGTTGCGCTTCGGGCTGGTGTTCCAGTCGGGCGCCCTGCTCGACTGGCTCTCCGTCGAGGACAACGTCGCGTTTCCACTCCGCGAGCACCCGCACGGCCACGAGATCCGCGCGCGCGTCACCGACATCCTTCATCGGCTGGACCTCGACGCGGTCGCCCGCCGTCTGCCGGCCGAGCTCTCGGCGGGGGAGCGCAAGCGAGTCGCCCTCGCCCGCGCGCTGGTGGGCCGGCCCGATGTCGTGATCTACGACGAGCCGACCACCGGTCAGGATTCCCTGCGTGCGTTCGAGATCGACGAGCTGATCCAGCGGGCGCAGCAGCAGTTCGGCGTGACCAGCCTCGTGATCAGTCACGACCTGACCTCGACGTTCCGGATCGCCCACCGGGTGGCGATGCTGCACGAGGGAACGGTCATCGCCTACGGGACGCCGGCGGAGATCCAGGCGTCGACGATCCCGTACGTGCAGGAGTTCCTCCACGCCGCGACCGGCTGACTCAGTTCTCGCCGCGCTCGGCGTGCGTGGCGTCCTCGACCTGCTTCGCGATCCGGCGCTGCAGCTCGAACACCATCGCCGGCTCGGGCGACGTGATCACCAGGGTGATGCCGGCGTCATCGCCGCGCGCGTCGATCTGGAGGTTCGGCAGATCGAGGGGGCAGTCATCCATCCCGTTCGCCGGCGCGAGCATCATCCACGCGCGATGGCACTTGAGGTCGGCGAGCAGCGCCTCGGCCGGGCCCGCGGTCGGGCTCAGGTAGATCACCGCACCGGTCTTCGTGTTCCAGCCTCCCGTGCGATGCCGGGCCAGCGGGGAGCCGACGACCTTCTTGAGATCGCGCGTGCCGCACGCCTCGGCGTACGCGGCCTCCAACGCCGACGCCTCGCTGCGATGCACCCGCGCCAGGCGCTCGTAGTCCGTCGTGGTGTTCCAGCTCCGGTACCAGACCGGCGGTGCGGTCGCTTCACCCGGTCGCATGGCCGTGGAGACGGGGAACGACTGCTCTTCGCGCGCGCGTTGATCGTAGTCGCGTGCGACATCGCGATGCTCGCTGGCGTGGAGCCCGCGCGGGCCCCCTTGCGGAGGGTGAGGTGCGGCGGTCGTTGCGCAAGCGGCGAGGAGGATCAGAGGGAGCGTCCGCATGCATGGAGATGGAGCATGCGGTGTGCCGGTCGAAGCTCGTGAAGTCACGTGGGCGCAGCGCAAACCCTGCACCTACCTCCGGCGCGACCCTTGCTTCGGATCGCTACATGAGGTTCCGCAATCGCGCCGATGCCGGCAGACAGCTCGCTTCCCTCCTTCACCCTCGCGCGCGCGATGTACCGGTGATCGTCGGCGTCGTCCGCGGCGGCGTTCCCGTGGCCGCGGAGATCGCGCGCGCCCTCTCGAGCCCGCTCGAGATCTGTGTCGTGCGTAGCCTGCTCACGCGCACGGAGCCGCGGCTCTCGATCGGAGCCGTCGCCGAACGAGGCGCGATGTATCTCGATCCCGCGCGCGCTGCCAAACTGTCGATCGGCGACGAGGAGGTCGAGCGCCTGGTCGCCGAACAGGTCGCCGAGGTCGATCGCCTCGCCGTGGTCCTCCGCGACGGGCCTCCGCTGGATCTGCGCGATCGCGACGTCATCCTCGTCGACGACGGCATCGTCACCGGCTCGACGGTCCGCGCGGCGATCCGCTCGTTGCGCCGCGTCGCGCGCTCGGTCGAGCTCGCGGTCCCCGTCGGTGCAACCGCCGTCATCGAGCGCCTCCGTCCGTTCGTCGACCATCTCTACTGCCTGGTCTCCGAGCCGTCGCTGACCGCGATCGGCGCGCGCTACGACTCGTTCGAGGCAGTCTCCGAGGCGGAGGTCGCGAGCTTGCTGGCGGCGACGCCTCGGGTCGCGCGTCGACGCGACGAGGGCAACCTCCGGATCATCGCGGGCTGACGCGCAGCTTCGGCGGCACGGCCAAGAATTCCGCAAGCCGTGCGCGGTTTCGGCGAGCCGTGGTTGGCATCGGAGCTGCTTCTCTCTCCAGCATGAAGATCAGCGAGGCCATGCGACCCGGTGCGTACACGATCGCGGACTCCGAAACGCTCGGTGTCGCGCAGTCCGCGATGACCCGCGCTCGCATCCGTCACCTCCCGGTGGTTCACGGCGATCGCCTGGTCGGGATGCTGTCGGAGCGGGATGTGCTGCGCGCGCGGGCTGTCGCCGGCGACGAAGACCGGATGTGGTGGACCATCACGGTACGCGACGCGATGCAGGCCACGCCGCAGACCGCACGCCCGGATGATTCGTTGACCGAGGTCGCCGGACGGATGGCAGCGGCGAAGATCGGTGCGATGCCGATCGTCGAGCGCGGCGTGCTCCTCGGGATCGCGACGATCACCGACGTGCTCGATGCCGAGGTTCGAGCAGCGATGGGGCCCTCGTTCTCCGCCACCCGTGCGTGCTCCGATGCGATGACTCCGTGGCCGATCACGATCGGGCCCGACGCGCCGCTCTCCGAGGCCGTGCGCCTCGTGGTCCGGCATCAGATCCGCCATCTACCGGTGGTCGATACCGGGAGCAACCTCGTCGGCATGCTCTCCGAGCGAGACCTTCGCGAGGCGATCGGCGACCCGCTGGAGTACCTCGCCATCGAGCCAAAGCTGGTCACCCACGAGCCTCGCGTCAGCGCGGTGATGACCAAGCCCGTTCACACCACGCGGTTCGACACACCGCTTGCCGAGCTCGCGGGAAAGTTTGCCGATCTTCGCATCGGCGCGATCCCGGTCACCGACGGGTTCGGCGCGCTGATCGGCATCGTGTCGTACGTCGACGCGCTCCGTGTCCTCGCAGCCTGAGGCTCGACGAGACTCACGCAGCGCGGGGCGCATGGCACATCCGCTGCAACCTGTTCGGGCATGCTGATGCCTCCGATCTCGCGCTACATGTCGCGTCAGCCCTGGACGATCGGCTGGGATGCGCCGTTGTCGCAGGCCACCGCGCTGATGCAGGAGCATCAGATCCGCCACCTGCCGGTGCTCAAGGACGGCAAGCTGGTCGGCGTGCTCAGCGAGCGCGACGTGTTCAGGCTCGAGCGACTCCGATATCTCAGCAATCACTTCACGGTCGAGGATGCGATGAGCAGTGACGTGTACTGCGCCGCGGTCGACGACCCGGTCGATGCGGTGGTCGAGCGGATGGCCGCCAACAAGCTGGGCTCGGTGGTCGTCGTCGATCGCAGCTCGCGCATCGAAGGCGTGTTCACGACCGTCGATGGCATGCAGGTCCTCGCCGAGGTCCTGCGGCGCGTCGCCTGATCGCCCGCGCAGGTGTCGCGCCCACCGCGGGGTACAGCGCACCGGCTGCGGGCTCAGTCGTCGAACAAGATCCGTCGGGGTGGCGTGTCGACATCGTCGAGCTGTCCGGAGCGAACGACCCACACGAAGGCAAACACGGCGCCCGCGGCACCCAGCAACGCCAGCACCAGCACCACATACATCGTCGTCATCGACGGCCTCCAAACGCGCGAGAGCGCAGCGAGCTAGCGAGCACGGTGAGCGAGCTGAACGGCATCACGATGGCGGCGATCAGCGGGTGGATCAGGCCGGTCACGGCCAGCGTGCCCGCCAGCAGGTTGTAGACGAGCGACCAGCGAAGGTTGCGGCGGATCGTCGCCAGCGTGTCGCGGGCACCTCGCGCGACATCGACGATCGTGCCGATCGCGGGATCGCGCAGGTAGATGTCGGCGGCCTCGATCGCGACCTCGGCAGACCCGGAGACCGCGATGCCGGCGGTCGCCGCGGCCATCGCCGCCGCATCGTTGACGCCGTCGCCGACCATCACCACGGGATGGTCGACCTTCGCCGCGAGCACGGCCGCGGTCTTGCCCTCCGGCGTGATGCCACCGCGACAGCTCGCGGGCAGGAGGCCCAGCTCCGCACCGACGACCTGGACGACGCGATCGTCGTCGCCCGACAGGATGCGCACGTTCCAGCCGAGCTGTTCGAGCGCGTGCACCGCGGCCGCCGCGTCGGGGCGGATCGGATCGGCGATGCCGGCGACCGCGACGAGCCGGCCATCGACGGCGATCGCGATCGGGGTCTGACCTCGCGTCGCGAGATCGTCGACCCAGGTGTCGAGCTGCGAGCCCGGATGGCACTGGGTGGCCACCCACGACGGAGCGCCGACGACGACCCGGTGGGGGCCGATCGATCCGGACATGCCGCGCCCGAGCTGCTCGTTGACGTTGGTCGGCGTGCCCTCGGCGGGTGGGACGTAGGCGGTCAGCGCGCGCGCGATCGGATGGTTGGAGCCAGCCTCGAGCGCGGCCGCGAGCGGCGCGGCATCGAGATCGCCGCGCCACGACACCACCGCGAGCTTGCCCTCGGTGAGCGTGCCGGTCTTGTCGACGAACATCACGCCCGGTGTGGCCATGCGCTCGAGCGCGTCGGCGCCCTTGATCAGCACGCCGCGCCGGGCCGCACGCCCGAGCGCGATGGTGACCGCGAGCGGGGTCGCGAGGGCGAGCGCGCACGGACAGGTGACGACGAGCAACGCCATCGCGTGCTCGGCACCCACGCCTAACGAGATCGCGGCGGACCACGCCACGAACGTGACCGCGGCGACGAGCGTGACGATCGCGACGAAGCGACCGGCGATGCGATCGACGAGGCGCTCGATCGGTGCGCGGCGCTGGGCGAGCGCATCGATGCTGGCGACCAGCGCACCGACGCGCGTGGCCTCGCCGGTCGCGGTCACCATGATCTCGAGCGGCGCGGCGACGTTGACCGTGCCGGCGTGCACGCGTGCACCGAACCCGACATCGACGGGCCTCGATTCACCGCTCAGCAGGCCGAGGTCGATCGCGGAGGTGCCGCGCGTGACGACGCCGTCGACGGGGATGGTCTCGCCGACGAGGACGATGACCACGTCGTCGGGCAGCAGCGCCTCGACGGGGACGTCGGTGGAGACGCCGGTCGAGGGATCGACGCGGCGCGCCCGACTCGGCGTGAGCGCGAGCAGGAGCTCGGCGGCGGTGGATGCGCGACGCTGATGCCGGAGCACGACGAACCGCGCGACCAGCAGCAGGAACACCAGCATCGACAGCGAATCGAAGTAGATCTCGCCGACACCGCGGATCGTGTTCGCGCTGCCCCAGATCAGGCCGGCGGCGATGCCGATCGACAGCGGGAGATCGAGGTGCAGACGGCGACTGCGCAACGCGCCGAGCGCTGTGCGGAAGAACGGCGTCGCGGCGTAGCCGAGCGCGGGCACGGCGACCAGCATCGAGGCCCAGCGGAACCCGGTGGTGTCGCCGACCGACATGTCCTCGAACAGCCCCGCGTAGAGCGCGACCGCGAGCAGCATGAGGTTGCCGAGCGCCGCGCCGGCGACGCCGATCCGGGTCAGCAGCCGCCGATCCTCGACGCGATGCTGGCGATCGCGATCGAAGCCGCGATACGGGTGCACCGCGTGACCGATCCGATCGAGGTGCTGCGCGATCTGCGACAGCTTGCAGGTCGCCGGATCCCACTCGACGTCGACGCGCGAGCGCCCGAGATCGAGCCGGACCTGGCCGAGTCCCGGCACGCAGGTGGGCGAGCTCTCGACCAGCCACACGCAGGCGGTGCAGCGCAGATCCTCGAGGTAGAGCGCCGCGGTGGCGAGCGCGCCTTGCCGGCGAACGTGGACGCGCTCGAACGCGGGGTCGTCGAGCTCGGCGTAGGTTCGCGTCGTGGTGTGGGCGGGCGCGGGCGTCTCGCGCAGGTCGTAGAACTTGCCGAGGCCGTGCCGCGCGATCGCGCCGTACACCACCTCGCAGCCGATGCAGCAGAACTCGGTGCGACCGGCGGGAATCGCCAGGCCGCAGTGGGCACACCCGGCGAGCCGGGCAGCAGCGACGGTCACGACTTGACCTCGTGACAGCTCGGCTGCGTGACCTGGGTCGTCCCGGCATCGCGCCAGCGCAGCGCGAGCGTGCCGAGGCCGAGCGCGATCAACGTGATGGCGGTGAGCGCCGGGATGCGCGCGCGGATCCGATCGAGCAGCGCGCCGCCGAACGTCAGCATGCCGAACATCGCCGGCGCGGTGCCGAGCCAGAACGCGGCCATCGTCAGGCCACCCTCGAGCGGCGAGCCGCTACCGGCGGCCGCGACGACGAACGCCCACAACCACCCGCACGGCAACAGGCCGGTGAGCACACCGGTCAGCCACGCGCGCATGCCGGGGGGACGCGAGCGGATGCGGACGAGCCCGTTCGTGAAGGCCTTGCCGACCGCACCCGAGCGCGCCGTGCGCCAGCCGAGGGCGGTGGCGAGCGCGAGCCCGCCCCAGACGATGATGACGAGCGCGGCGATGATCGCGGCCGTGTGCTGGACGACGGCGAGGTCGCCGGCGAGGTCGACCGCGCGACCGATCGCGCCGGCGACGACGCCGAGCGTGACGTAGGTGGCGAGCCTCCCGAGCGAATGCAGCAGGGCGAAGCGGGCCGAGCGTGTACCACCGGCGAGGCCGATCAGCGGGCCGCACATCGCGACGCAGTGCAGGCTCCCGAGCAGGCTCGTGCCGGCGACCGCCACGAGCACTCCGATCACTTCAGCTCCGTCGTCTGGCGTGCGACGAACCGCGAGCCGGCTCGCTCGACCGCGATCTGCAGATCGTAGACGCCGGTGCGCAGCTCGCGACGCGCGCGATAGCTGCCGCCGTTGCCGACCAGGGCGAGATCGAGCGGGTCATTCGCGAACGCCCGCTGGAAACCGGTGACCGAGACCTTCGCATCCTCGATCCGGACGCCGGCGCGATCGCGAACCTCGACGGCGACACCGTCGGCGGCGAGCGTCGCCGTGGCGTGCCAGCCCAGCTCTCGACTGCGCTCGGCATCGTCGAGCTCGTGATCGTACGCGGCCGCGCGGTCGTAGTAGCCCGGGATGACCTCCGGCCGATTGGTGGACGAGGCGACGATCAGCACGGCGACCATGGCCACGTTGCCGACCAGCAGGCCGACGACGAACAACCCCCAGCGAGTTCCGGCCTTCACTTCGCACCTCCCGCGGGACCGAGCAGCGTCGCGGTGACGACGCGATGGAAGCCGCCGGTCTCGATCACCTTCAGGTAGACGTCGAGCTTGCCGTTGACGAACATCTCGCGCGGCACGTCGATGTAGAGCGTCACCGCGATCGACTTGCGCGGGCCGACGTCCCACTTCGCCGGCGACCGCATCGGCAGCCCGACGGGCTCGCTGACCGTGATCAGGTAGTGATGCGGCTCGTCGGATTCGTTCTCGAGCTTGATCCGCGCGGCGGACGTGATCGTGCCGTCGGGGAGCTCGATGAAGCTCGCACCCTCGATCCGCTCGACCGTGACATCGGTGTCCGCCTTGTCGCCGACGCTCCACGCCAGCAGGCTCACCACGAGCACGAGGATGGCGGGATACAGGAGCGTCCGGGGACGCATCAGCCGCCGCGATTCGCCGGCGAGCACGGCCTGGGACGTGTACCCGATCAGGCCGCGCGGCTTGTGGAGCTTGTCCATCACCACGTCGCACGCGTCGATGCACTGCGCGCAGCCGATGCACTCCATCTGCAGGCCGTCGCGGATGTCGATGCCCGTCGGGCACACCGCCACGCACGCGGAGCAGTCGACGCAATCGCCGCGGGTCTGGAGCACCGGGAGCTTCTTCTTCGGCTGGCCACGTGGCTCGCCGCGCCGCGGGTCGTAGCCGACGATCAGCGACTGGCGATCGAGCATCACCGACTGCAGGCGGCCATACGGGCACGCGACGATGCAGGTCTGCTCGCGAAACCACGCGAAGTCGAACAGCATCAGGGCGGCGGTGCCGGTGACGACGAGGAACCCGCCGAGGTGATCGACCGGCGAGTCGAGCACCCAGGTCTCGAGCCGGTCGACGCCGACGAAGTACGCGAGGAACACGTTCGCGAGCACGAACGACAGGACCGCGTAGATCGCCCACTTGGTCACGCGCCGCGGGTGAAAGCGAGGAAGCTTCGCCTGCTGCGTCGGGTTGCCCTCGAGCAGCCGCTCGATCGGACGGTAGACATGCTCGAGGTAGACGGTCTGCGGGCAGCCCCAGCCGCACCACACGCGCCCGAACAGCGCGGTGACGAGGAAGACGCTGATCGCGATCGTCAAGCCGAGCAACATCAGCAGGACGCCATCGCTCGGCCGGAACACCATGCCGAACAGCGACAGCTCGCGGCTCACCAGGTCGAGCAACATCGCGGGGCGACCGCCGATCTTGATGAACGGCAGCGCGACGAACATCGCGATCAGCGCGTACCCGACCACCTGACGGCGGCGGAGGAACCGGCCACGCGCCAACTTCGGACGCAACCAGTGGCGCTTGCCGTCGGCGTCGAGCGTCGACAGCACGCGTTGTTCGGACAGGGGAGGTGTCATGACATCACTTCTTGAAGGGCTGGACGGGTGAGCCCTCGGGCGCCTTGCCGGCGATGTTGGTGTGGCGGAGCGTGATCGCGAAGGCGGTGGCGGCGACGACGTCGCCCGGCGGGAGCTGATCACCCCAGGCGAGCATCGCCGTGGCAGGCACGCCGCCGCGGACGGTCTTGTAGATGTCGAGCCGCGAGGCGCCGTGCTTCTGGAAGCCATCGGTGAGGTTCGGACCGATCACGCCGGCACCGAGAGGACCGTGGCAGCTCACGCAGCGCTCGGTGAACACCACCTTGCCGCGCTCGACGACCTTCGCATCGATCACGCGTTCGGCGAGGAACTCCTCGGTGATGTTCGCGAGCTCGGCACGCTCGCGCACGTCGCGCTTGCTGTCGTAGCTGGCGAGCTGCTTCTGGTAATTGTCCTCGGGCGTCGCGCCCCACCCGACGACGTGGAAGTACAGGCCGTAGAACCCGGCGAAGATGATCGAGCCGATGAAGATCGAGCTCCACCAGCTGGGCAGTGGGTTGTCGTACTCCTGGATGCCGTCGTACGAGTGATCGAGGAGCCGTGACGGCGCATCGTCGTCTTCGATGTCGGCGACAGGGACCTGGGCTGCGGTGGACTGCGCGGTATTCATCGGAGCTCTCCAGCGTCATCGGCGAGAGGAAGTTGAGCGCATGCGGTGTGCTCGGCGACGCGGCGCTTGCCGCCGTGGCGGATCGCCACCGCGACGTAGACCGCGAGGAACAGGGCGAGGGCGATCTCGGTGTATTGGGTCGGCGACAGCGCCGACACTAGATCTGTCATCGTCATCGGGAAGCTCCGTCGAGTGCGATGTCCTTGCCGAGCCGCTGCAGGTACGCGATCAACGCGATCACGTCCTTGTCGGCCATCCCCGTGGGACCCCCTTGCTGCACGAGCTGCGCCGCGAGGGCGTCAGCCTGGTGATGAGCCATGCCCTGTGCGTCCGAGAGGGCTGTCGCGTCGTAGGGCACGCCGAGCATCGCCATCACGTCGACGCGCTTCTGGATGACGCCCCAGTCGATGTCGTCGCGCAGAAGGTGCGCGTACGACGGCATCACCGACTTCTTCGACGTGGTGCGAGGATCCTCGAGGTGGCGCAGGTGCCAGAGCTCGTCGCGGCGACCACCCTCGCGTGCGAGGTCCGGTCCGGTGCGCTTGCTGCCCCACTGGAACGGATGGTCGTAGACGAACTCGCCCGGCTTGCTGTACTCGGCCGGCTTGCCGTTCTTGCCGTAGCGCACGGTCTCGTCGATGAACGGCCGGACCATCTGCGAGTGGCAGTTGTAACAACCCTCGGAGAGGTAGATGTCGCGACCGTAGAGCTCGAGCGGCGTGTACGGCTTGACCGTCTTGATCGTCGGGATGTCGTTGAGCGCGAACGTCGGGATGATCTCGAAGGCAGACGCGGTCACCACCGCGAGCACGACGAGCACGGTGAACATCGCGGGCAGGCCTTCCCACTTGCGGTGCCAGTGCGCGGGCGCGTGCACCTGCTTCTCGAGTGCGCGTTTCTCGTCGAGGATCCGCTGCTTCTCGGCGCGGATCATCGGCGGCACGTCGATCTCGACGTCGGTGTACTTCGCGGGCCGCGCCTGCCAGGTGCGGAACACGTTGTAGGCGAACATCAGCATGCCGATGATGTAGAGCCCACCGCCGAGCGCGCGGACCCAGTACATCGGGACGAGGCGCGTCACGGTCTCGAGGAAGTCCGGGTACTGGAGACGACCGGTGTCATCGAACGCGCGCCACATCAGGCCCTGCGTGATGCCCGCGGCCCACATCGAGATCACGTAGAGGACGATGCCGACCGTCGCGATCCAGAAGTGCGCCGTCGCCAGCGGCTTCGAGAACAGCGGCGTCTGGAACAGCCGCGGCACCAGCCAGTACATCATGCCGACGCTCATGAAGCCGACCCAGCCGAGCGCGCCGCCGTGGACGTGCGCGATGTTCCAGTCGGTGTAGTGCGAGAGCGCGTTGACGCTCTTCACCGACAGCATCGGCCCCTCGAAGGTCGACATGCCGTAGAACGTGATGCCGACGACGAAGAACTTGAGCATCGGCTCGGCGGCGACCTTGTTCCACGCGCCGCGCAGCGTGAGCAGACCGTTGATCATGCCGCCCCACGACGGCATCCACAGCATCACGCTGAAGATCATGCCCAGCGTCGACGCCCACTGCGGCAGCGCCGTGTAGTGGAGGTGGTGCGGGCCGGCCCAGATGTAGATGAAGACCAGCGACCAGAAGTGCAGGATCGAGAGCCGGTAGCTGAACACCGGGCGCTCGGCCGCCTTCGGCAAGAAGTAGTACATCAGGCCGAGGAACGGCGTGGTCAGGAAGAACGCGACCGCGTTGTGCCCGTACCACCACTGCATGAAGGCGTCCTGCACGCCGGCGTAGATCGGGTAGCTCTTGAGGATCCCCGCCGGGATCACGAGGTTGTTGAAGATGTGGAGGACGGCGATCGTGATGATCGTCGCGATGTAGAACCACAGCGCGACGTAGAGGTGCTTCTCGCGCCGGTTGCGCACCATCGCGAAGAAGTTGACGCCGAAGGCGACCCAGACGACGGCGATCGCGAGGTCGATCGGCCACTCGAGCTCGGCGTACTCCTTGCCCTGCGTGAAGCCGAGCGGCAGCGTGATGGCCGCGGCGACGATGATCAGCTGCCATCCCCAGAAGTGGAGCTTCGATAACCACTCGACCGGGCGCGCCTTGAGCAGGCGCTGCGACGAGTAGTAGACCGCCGCGAAGATCGCGTTGCCCGCGAACGCGAAGATCACCGCGTTGGTGTGCAGCGGACGGAGCCGGCCGAACGTGAAGTACTTGCCGAAGTTGAGCTGCGGCGCGGCTAACTGAAGGGCGATCCAGAGCCCGACCACCATCCCCACCACCCCCCACACGATCGTGGCGGTGACGAAACGACGCACCGTCGCGTCGTCGTAGCGAATCTTCTCGTTCGACATTGCTCGGGCCGTATCGCAACCCGCATGCCGGCGAAATCCGTGCAGATCACGGTGCAGCCGCGCAGGGTTTGCCTGAATTGCAGATCGCCGCGCAAACCATGCGCGAGACCGTGTTCAGGGTGCGGGTAGGCGTTGGCATGCGTGCTGCTCCAGCCTCGCGCATGGCGACCCGCAACGATCCGATGGCCATCCCGCTCCTCACGATCCTGTTCACCACGCTGATGGTGGGCTTCATCATGGTGATCGTCGTCGTGATGATGAACTAGCCGATCAGGACGACGAACCCGACGGAGGTCGCCGCGGCGACCGAGGCCGCGATGCCCACGCGGGTCAGCTGCTTCGCGCTCGGCTTGATCAGCGCGACGATCAGCGAGGCGATCGCCAGGGGCAGCGCGACGATCGCGCTCGAGGACATCCACACGCCGGCCGCGAGGACGACGAGCATTCCCGCGTGGACCTCGAGGCCGATCCGCTTCGTGTGGCGATGGCGGCCGAGGATGCTGTGGACTGCGAGCACCGTGGTCGCAAATCCTGCGCTCCACGCGAGCCAGATCACGAGCGCGTCGAGCTTCGGAACCCCGGACGCCACCGCGACGGGAGCCGCGGCACCCGCGAGGGCGACCGCCGCGATCAACTCGCCGAGCCGGGTGTGGAGCCGGCGGGTCGTCGCCATCCGCAGGACCAAGGCCGCCGGCAGGAGGACCAGCGCGGCCATCTCGAGCGCGTCCGTCGGGGCGAGGATCGCGCCCATCACGCCGGCCGCGGTCGCGACCACGCCGCAGCTCCGGACGCGCTTGCGCGCGCGGAAGCCATCCTCCGTGAGCCTGCGCGAGCCGCGACCTCCGCGGGCGACGATCAGCGCCTCGCTCCCGAGGAACATCGCCACCGCGGCGACGGTCAGCAGGAGCGCGGACGCCGACGGCGAACGCATCAGCAGCGCCGCCGCCAGCGGGGCGAGGAGCTGGACGTACGCACCGTGCTCGCGGGGAAGGAGGGACTTCATCGATCGAACGTGGCTGCCAACCGCGTGCCCGCGCGTCCTGCGACAACCGCGCACCCGCTGCGCCGGACTCGAAACGCACGCACCATCTGCGAGGACCCCGGCCCAAACTCCGGGCCTGGAAGCTGCAACTCACGATGGTCATGCAGCAGCCCCTCGCCGTCACGTTCCGCAACATGGACCGTAGTGCCGCGCTGGATGCCTGGATCCACGCCTGGGTCGCGAAGCTCGAGCACGTCACGCCGTTGCAGCGGTGTGCGGTGATCGTCGAGGTCCCGCACAAGCATCGCCGGCGCAACGCGCCGTTTCAGGTTCACGTCACGCTGGCGACGCCGGATCACGAGATCTCGGTGACGCGGGGCGCGCGCGAGGAGTACGAGGATCCATACCTCGCCGTCGCCGAGGCGTTTCGCGCGGCGCGTCGCCAGCTGGTCGACTTCGTCGGCCTGCGCCGGGAGGTACGTCATGCCGGATAGCATCAAGCGGTGCAGCAAGCGCGACCTCGATCTCCAGCACGCCGTGATCGAGGAGCTGGCGTGGGAGACCCACGTGCGCGGTACGGACATCGGCGTCGCCGTCGGTGGCGGCGTCGTGACGTTGACGGGAACCGTCGACAGCTGGGCCGAGAAACACGCCGCGCAACAAGCCGCGCATCGGGTACACGGCGTGCGGGACGTCGCCAACGACATCGCGATCAAGCCGTCGTGGTCCGTCGAAACCACGGATGCCGAGCTCGCCGCCGCCGCGCGCCACGCGCTCGACTGGCATGTCCACATCCCGAAGAACCTCACCATCGATGTCTGGGACGGGGTCGTCAAGGTGTCGGGTGTCGTGGAGACACTCGCGCAACGCGAGGAAGCCGAGGCCGCGATCCGCGTGCTCCGCGGCCTGCGCTGCATCGAGAACGCGATCCGGGTCGAGCCACCACCAGTCACCGAGCAACAGCTGCGGACGTCGCTGGAGGACGCGCTGTCGCGCCACGTCGGCCGCGAGGTCAAGCGGATCGCCATCGAGGTCACCGGCGATCACGTGACGCTGTCGGGTCAGGTCGATTCGAACTCCGAGCGTACCGCGGCCCTTGGTGCCGTGATCGGGACGCGCGGCGTTCGCACCGTCGAGGACCTGATCCGCGTCGCGCCCTGACTCACGGGTGCACGAGCTCGGCGGCGACCCGCTTCTGGAGCTCCGGCACGAGCTGCGGATCGGCGATCGAGAGCACCACGCGGGTGGTGCCCGCGTCGCCTTCGACGTCGATGCGGAGCCCCGGCAGGCCGAGGGCGCAGGCCGGCATCTCGTTCGCCGGCGAGCGCAGCATCCACGCGCGGTGGCAGCGCAGATCGGCGAGCAGGATCACGGGTGCGCCCGCCTTGTCGTCGAGCTCGATCACCGCGCCGGTTGCCGTGTTGCGCGCGCGCAGGCCGTAGCGGGCGACGGGAGAGATCGCGATCTGGTCGTACTCGCGCATGCCACACGCCTCGGCATAGGCAGCCTCGGCCTGCGAGGGCGGTGGGGTCGTCGGTGGCGGCGTCGGGGTCGCCGCACACGCCGCCAGAAAAACTGGGAGGATCCTCATGCGGGAGGTCGAGCATCCGGCGTGCCGGTACGACTGCTGCACGACGGGCGTGCATGTCGAACCTGTGGTGGCTCTCGCTGGTGACGTCGATCGGCTGTAGCGCCCCGGCTCCACCACCGCCGGAGCCGCCTCGCGTTGCACCCGAGACGCCCCACACCGCGCCAGCGCCTCGACCAACCACCCGCACGGGCAAGCTCGAGCGACGGATGGCCAACTGCCCGTCGGCGCTGCCCACCACCGCGACGCGCGTCGCGGACGTCCCCGGTGGCGTCAGCATCACCGTCACGTCCGAGAACCCCGACATCCAGCGCGCGCTACATGCGCTCGCCGCGCTGCACGAGCGCATCGGGAGCCCGCAGGGTCCGTCGTACGATCACACCGGCCTGCACGGCGGCCCGGGGTGGATCGGCCACTGCCCCGTCATCCACAACGGGACGCACGTCTCCTACGTGAGGACCAAGAACGGCGTCCAGATCGAGGTCCGGATCCTGCCCGGTCACGATGCCGTGGCGCTCCGCCGCGAGGTCTACGAGCGCGCCGCCGAGCTCCCCGCCTGGATCGCGAAACGCTGACTACGACGTGGTCGGCTTGCGGCGAGCGTCGAGGAGGTGGCGAACCTTGCCCGCGATCGCGTGGGTGCGAAACGGCTTCTCGATGAACGGGATCCTGTCCTGCTCGAGGCCGTGCCGGATCATCGCGTCGTCGGTGTACCCGCTCATGTAGAGCACCTCGAGGCCCGGCCGGTGGGACCGCGCGGCTTCGGCGAGCTCGCGTCCGTCGGTGCCCGGCATCACGACATCGGTGAGGAGGAGATCGACCTCGGAGCCGTGATCGCGCAACAAGCGCAGCGCGGCCTTGGCATCGCCTGCCTCGAGCACCGTGTAGCCCCGCGCGCGCAGCGCCCGAGAGGTCGACTTGCGCACGAAGACGTCATCGTCGACGAGCACGATCTTCTCGTGGCCATCGACGCTCTCCAGCGCGCCGCTCCCGAGGTTCTCCGCCGGCGCCGAGACCAGCGGGAAGGTCAGCCGGATCACCGTGCCCTGGCCGAGCTCGCTCTCGATCTCGATCGCCCCCAGCGCCTGCTGGACGATGCCGTGGACGACCGACAGGCCGAGCCCGGTCCCCTTGCCGACTCCCTTGGTCGTGAAGAACGGCTCGAACACGCGCGCCTTGACCTCCGGGGGCATCCCGAAGCCGGTATCGGAGAGCTCGATCACGATGCGCCCGTCGAGGCTGCGCGTCGAGATCGTGAAGCAGCCACCGCGCGGCATCGCATCGCGCGCGTTGACCGCGATGTTCATCAGCAGCTGCACGAAGTAGCCGGCATCGATCCGGATCCGACCGAGGTCGGGGTCGAGCGACGTCTCGATCACGATGTCCTCGCCGAGCATCCGGCGCAGCATCTTGCGCGTGTCGCAGATCGCGGAGTTGACGTCGAGGACGATCGGCTCGATCACCTCCTTGCGGCTGAACGCGAGGAGCTGGCGGGTCAGGCCCGCGGCGCGCTGGACCGCGGACTCGATCTCGTCGACCAGCTCGCGATCCGCGTGGCCGACCGGCACGATGTCGCTGAGCAGCCCGGCATTCGCGCCGATCACGGCGAGCACGTTGTTGAAGTCGTGGGCGACGCCACCTGCGAGGAGCCCGAGCGACTCGAGCTTCTGGGTCTGGCGCATCTGATCCTCGAGCACGAGCTGATCGCTACGATCCTCGCTGACCCCGGCGATCCGGATCACGTTGCCCGCGGCGTCGCGCACCGGAGACGTCGAGACCTGGATCGTTCGCGTCTGGCCTCGCACGAGGATCCGGAAGGTCTCGACCAGCGGCCCGGTCTTGACGTCCGGGATCCGTTGCAGGACTCGCATGCGATCGTCAGGATGCACCGCCTCGATCCAGTCGCGCGGGTTCGCGTACAGCGCCTCGCACGTCCGACCGAAGATCTTCTCGTAGACCGGACTGACGTAGTGGATGGCCCCGTTGTCGGGATCCGCCAGCCAGAACACCTCGTGGATGTTCTTCGCGAGCTGGTCGAACCGCTCGTTGACGGCGCGCGCTTCCTCGATGGCGCGGCGCTGCGCCGTGATGTCGACCAGCGTCGACAGCACGAGCGCGATCCCGTCGACCTCGTGCAGCTTGCTCCACCACGAGAACACCTTCGCACCCACCGGAGTCGCGATCTCCAGCTCCAGCCCGGTCACCGAGAACCCGTCCCGCAGTGCCGCGAAGCCGAGCTCCCGCTTCCCGCCCGACACCAGGATGCCCGCGTCTGCCGGCGTGCGACCGATGATCGCCTCGCGGGTGACCCCGAACGCGGTCAGGTACGCCGTGTTGACCTGCAACACCTTGCCGTCGTCGAGTCGGCTGAGCGACATCGCCATCGGGCTCCCCTCGAACATGTCGATCCCGAGCATTGCTCGCGTCAAATGCAGTGAGCGTGCCCACGATTCTTGCGAGGAACGCGCGTGGGTTGCGTCCAGCCAATCACCGCTGCACGGCTTGCGTGTCCGACCTGTCGGCGCTCAGCGCACGACGGCAACGATCGCATCGTCGGTGCCGCGCGCGAACCTACCGAGCAGATGCTGCGCGACCACGATCGGATGCTGGCGAACCACGGCCACGTTGTCCGTGAGATCGACGCGTGTACTCAGGCCGTCGCTGCTCATCACGACGAGCTCGCCGGGCTGGAGCGCCAGATCGTCGACGTGGATCCGGCGCGGCAACACGCTGCCGAGCGTGCCTGCCGTGCTCGCGAGCGGACGCGCGACCCCGTCGAGCCCGATCACGCGCGTCGAGATGTTTCCGACTCCCGCGTGTTCGAGCCGCTCGCCGATGCGGGCGAGCGCCATCACGGCACCACGCGTGCCCGTGAGCACCCGATGGATCGCGCGGAGTTGGTCGTCCACGGGCTCGTGCGCGTGGTGCATGACCACGTCGAGCGCTCGATCTGCCGGCTCGCGCGCGAGCGGCCCGTGGCCGAGGCCGTCGACCACGCCGAGGGTCAGCCGGCCACCTGTACGGAGGGTGATGGCGGTGTCACCGATCGTGGTCTCGTCCGGATGGGCTCTGGCGAGGATCCCGACCTCGCTGCGCCGCACCGGCGACACGAAGCAGCGCACGGTGATGCAACTGCCCGCGCCCAGCCGGATGTCGAAGTCGAGCTCGTCGACCTGACGGACCGCGGCGGACAGGCCGATGCCGAGGCTCCCTGCGGCTTGTGGTCGAGGTGCCCCGCGCAGTGCCTCGGCAGGATCGACGATGCCCTTCCCGCGATCGGCGGCGACGATCTCGAGCCCCGCCACTCCCGCGCGCTCGGTGGCGCGCACGCCGAGCTCGCCTCGAACCGCGTGCGCGAGCTGGTTGTGCGCCAGCTCGCTGACCGCCGCGACGAGCTTCTCGCTCGCCAGCGTGGAGAGTCCGAGGGCGGCGCTCCGGGTGCGGACCAGCTCGCGCGCCTCGGAGATCGAGGCTTCATCGACGATCGCGATCCGCTCGCATCCGGCCAGCCAGTGAGCGATCAGAACCTGGCCCACTTGGTCACCGTCACGACCGTGCCGCACCCGACGCTCGAGTCGATGTGGAACTCGTCGACCAGGCGCTTGCTGCCCGACAGACCGAGGCCGAGGGACTTCGCGGTGGAGAAGCCGCCGACGAGGACCCGCTCGATGTCGGGGATGCCCGGGCCTTGATCGCGAAACGCGACCCGCAGGCCGCGGCGCGCATCGCTCTCGACCTCCTCGATCATCGAGGAGCCCCGCTTCGCATGGACGAGCACGTTGCGGGCGAGCTCCGACACCGCCGTCGTGATCGCCACGGTGGCGAACGAATCGAGCCCGTTGCGCTGCGCGAGCTCGCGCACGCGGCGGCGCACGATCACGACGTCGGACTCGGTCGCGATCGGAAGCTCGGTGCTGCTTGCCACGCGCACGTCGGTCACTTCCTCGGCCGCGGCAGCAACAACAGCCCCTCGTCGATGTTGAGCGCGGTCCGCACGCCGCTCATCGTGAAGCCCATCCGCACCAGCGTGGCGGCGACCTCGGGACGAATCCCGACGATCACCGTCTCCGTGCCCATCAGCTTCGCCATCTTCGCGGTATCGACGAGCACGCGTGCGACGTAGCTGTCGACGAGGTCCAGCCCGGAGACATCGATCAACAGCCCGGCGGCGCCGGTGCGCTCGATCGTCACCAGCAGGTCCTCTTGAAACGCGTCGGCGACCGCGTCGTGCAGATCGGTCTGCACGGTCACCAGCAGGTTGTCCGCGACGCGCAGGATCGGGATCGGGCCGGGCATCAGTCCGCCTTGGTGGTGGTGATCGCGCGCCCGAGCAGCGCGAGCGCGAGCTCGATGCCGTCCTCGAGCCGCGCACGCGTGTGCATGGTCGAGATGTCGACGCCGAGCTGGACCACCGTGCGCGCGATCTGCGCGCTGATGCCGGTGAGGATGGTCTCGGCACCGAGCAACCGCACGGCCTCGGTGGTCTTGAGCAGGTGGTCGGCGACCATGGTGTCGACGGTGGGCACGCCCGCGATGTCGACGATCACGGCGCGCGCCTGCTCCTCGACGACGCGCAGGAGCAGGGTCTCCATGATCTGCGCCGCGCGATGGCTATCGACGGTGCCGACCAGCGGCAGCAGCAGGATCCGGCGATGGACGCGGATCACCGGGGTCGACAGCTCGCGGATCGCGGCCTGGTGACGCGCCACGGTGTTGAGGTTCGCGGCGATATACGTGTCGATCGCCAGCCCCTTGTCGAACGCCACGATCTTCGCGAGGCTGCGGTACGCGGCGTGCGCCTCGTCGACCGGGAGCTCGGCGAGCAAGCGATCGAACAACAGGCGCAGGTAGCGGCTGTACGCACCGATGTAGAGCTTCGGCGGCATCCCGATCCGCTCGTGGACGGCGCCGACGCGCAGCCGATCCTCGACGTACGCGAGATCGAGCCGGCCCTGGAACAGCCCGAGGAAGTAGTCGCGCTGCTTCGCCTTGACGTGCGAGACGGTGTTGTCGTCGGGGAAGAACGTTCGACTCTCCGGTTGCTCGAGCAGCAGCTGGTAGAGCGCATCCACGATCGCCGCACCGTTGCGCTCGCCGAAGGCGCGCAGCCCCGCGAGCCGTGCGAGATCCTCGTCCGTGATCTCGTAGAACGCCCGCCGGGCCCGCAGCTCCTTGTCGTCGATGCGCAGCCGCTGCATGTAGTTGACCGGACTGTTCACGCTCACCTCATGGTGCGTAACACGGCTGGCCGCTTGACTGTTTGCCGGGGCGGCGCAAGATTCCGGGTCCATGGATGGGGTGTTCGGCGAGCTGGTGGGCCTCGGCCGCCTGCTGGCGTCCGCAGGCTCCCCCGAGGAGATGCATGCGGCCCTCGCCGAGGCTGCGGCCAAGCAGCTCGGCGTGTCGTCCGCGGTGTTTCGCGTCAGCGGCGATCGGCTCGAGATCGTCGCCAGCCACGGCGTCGAGCTCACCGGCTGGTCGACCGATGCCGACGAGCTCGATGCCCTGCCCACCCAGCTCGCCTCGATCTGCGGTCTCGGCCACGCGCAGCTACGCATGCTCGTGGTCGGTGGAGATGTCTACGGGGTGCTGGTGCTGCTGTCGTCGTCCCCGATCGAGCTCACCGAGGACCAGCAGGAGCTGGCAGACGCGATGGTCGATCTGGCAGCCGCGGCCACCGAGCGCGCGGCGCGCTACGCCGAGCTCTCCCGCTCCTACGCGGAGCTCAAGACCTCGCGCGAGGCGCTGGTCCGCAGCGAGCGCCTCCGCATCCTCGGGCAGATGGCGGCCGGCATCTCGCACGACGTCAAGAACATCCTCAACCCGCTCGGGCTGCAGCTCGAGGTCGTGCGCCGCCGGATCGCGAAGGGCGATCTGCAGGGAGCGCACGCGACGCTCGACAACATGCGCGAGGTCATCCACCACGGCGTCGAGGTCGTCGAACGGTTGCGCGCGTTCAGCCGTCAGGCTCCCGAGGTCTCGGAGTCGGTCGAGATCAGCCGCGTGATCGCGACCGCGGTCGAGCTGTCGCGACCGCGCGTGGCGTTGTTCTCCGGGGTCGAGCTGGTGGTCGAGAACATCCCCGAGCTGTTGATCCGGGCGCGCGCGTCCGAGCTGGCGTCCGCGATGGTCAACCTGATCGTCAACGCGACCGAGGCGATGCCGGACGGCGGCACCATCACGATCTCCGCGGGTGCCGCCGGCGGCGAGGTCTGGATCCGGGTGGCCGACAACGGTCCGGGCATCTCGGCCGACATCGCGCACAACGTGTTCGAGCCCTTCTTCACCACCAAGAAGGAAGGCACTGGCCTGGGTCTGGCAATGATCTATGCGTTCGTGCAGCGGTTCTCGGGACGGGTGACCCTGGAGACAACTCCGGGTAAAGGCTCGACATTTACCCTCTGGTTCCCCGGTGGCTAATTCGCGCAAACCCTGCGCGCGTGCGGGTAGCCGCGCAGCGCTTGCGTCGATCGCTCGCAAAACGGCCCGGATTTGCTGGCACGGACCTTGTTAGAAGTACCCCCATGACTCGATCCGGCCGCATCCTTGTCGTCGACGACGAAGTCAACGCTCGCACCGCGCTCGCGGAGCTCCTCCGGGACGAGGGGTACGACGTCGAGACCGCGGCCGATGCCTTCAAGGCGCTCGGCAAGTTCGAGTCGTTCGGGCCGCACGTCGTGGTCACCGATCTCAAGATGCCCGGCATGGATGGCATCGAGCTGGTCAAGAAGCTGCGCGCGATGGAGGACGCTCCCACGGTCGTCGTGATGACCGCGTTCGGCGCGGTGGCCTCGGCGGTCGACGCGATGCGCGCGGGTGCCGCCGAGTACCTCACCAAGCCGCTCAACCTGGACGAGCTCCTGGTCGTGCTCGACAAGGTGTTCGAGCAGCAAGAGCTCCGCCGCGAGACCCGCCAGCTGCGCGCGCGCGTTCGCGACCGCGTGGCGCCGAACAACATCGTCGGCGTCAGCCCGCCGATGCAGCGCGTCTTCGAGATCGTGGATCAGGTCGCGCCGAGCAAGGCCACGGTGATGATCACCGGCGAGAGCGGCACCGGCAAGGAGCTGGTCGCCAACGCGATCCACCAGCGGTCGCCGCGCGCCAACGGGCCGTTCATCAAGCTGCACTGCGCGGCCCTCGCCGAGTCGCTGCTCGAGAGCGAGCTGTTCGGTCACGAGAAGGGCTCGTTCACCGGCGCGATGGCGCGCAAGGATGGCCGGTTCGCGCTCGCCGACGGCGGCACGCTGTTCCTCGACGAGATCGGCGAGATCTCGCCCTCGATCCAGGTCAAGCTGCTGCGCTTCCTCCAGGAGCACGAGTTCGAGCGGGTCGGCGGCACGCAGACGATCCGCGTCGACGTCCGCATCATCGCCGCCACCAACCGCAACCTGACGGAGGAGGTGGCGAGAGGCCGGTTCCGCGAGGATCTGTTCTACCGCCTCAACGTGGTCGCCCTCGAGATGCCGCCGCTGCGCGACCGCCGCACCGACATCCCCGCGCTCGCGAAGTTCTTCCTCGATCGCTACACGCGCGAGAACAACAAGACCATCGAAGGGTTCGCGCCCGAGACCCTCGAGCTACTCGCCTCCTACGACTGGCCCGGCAATGTCCGCGAGCTCGAGAACGCGGTCGAGCGCGCCGTCGTCCTCAACACCGGCCCGATGCTCGACGCGAAGTTCCTGCCGGCGAGTGTCCAGCCGCGCGCCACCCCGACGGGGATGCCCGCGATCCCCGGCGCGACGATGGCCGAGATCGAGCGCTACGCGATCGTCGAGACGCTGAAGTCCACGGGTGGCTCCACCTCGAAGGCGGCCGAGCTGCTCGGCATCAGCGTGCGGACGATCCAGTACCGCCTGCACCAGTACAACGAAGCCCCCCGTTCGGACGTCGAGGTCGTGCGCAAGAAGAGCCCGACGGGCCCGAATAGTAGTGGCTCGTCGCCGCGCAGTCCCGAGCCCGCGTGAGCCCACTCGACGAGCTGATCGCCTACGTCGGCTTCGACGCTGCGGATCGCGCGCGGCTGGTAGCGCTGCACCCGCTCCTCGAACCCCACTTCCCCGCGATCGCGGGCAAGTTCTACGAGGCGGTGTGGCGAAGCCCCGGCGCGGCCAAGGTGATCTCCGGCCCCGAGCAGACCGAGCGGCTGCGGCTCACCTTGATCGACTGGATGTCGACCGGGCTGCTCGGCCCGTACGACGATCGGTTCTACGAGAAGCGATCGCGCATCGGGCGTCGCCACGTCCAGATCGGGCTCGGCCACCAGTACATGTTCACGGCGATGAACGTCGTGCGGATCGCGTACATCGACCAGATCCTCGTGGCCGTCCCGCCCGCCGAGGTCCCGGCCACGATCCGCGCCGCCGAGAAGCTGCTCGATATCGAGCTCGCCATCATGGTGCACCACTACCAGCTCGACTCCGAAGACCGACTGATCGCGCGCGAGCGCCGCTCCCAGGCCGAGCGGATCACGGCGATGGCGACGATGACGGCCGGCATCGCGCACGAGGTCCGCAACCCGCTCAACGCGGCGAAGCTCCAGCTCGAGCTCCTCGGGCGGCGGTTGCGCAAGCGGTCCGACGACGAGCGCCTCGTCGAGCCGTGCGAGCTCGCCCAGCACGAGATCGAGCGCCTGACCGTGCTGCTCAACGACTTCCTCGCATTCGCGCGGCCTCCCGAGCTGGTCCCCGAAGATCGCGACCTCGTCCAGATCGTCGGTCAGGTCGTCGAGCTCGAGCGGGTCGCGGCGAACAAGCGCGGGGCGACGCTGGCGTTCAGCCACACCGTGCCGCAGCTGATCGCGCACGTCGACGGCTCCAAGATCCACCAGCTGGTCCTCAACCTGGTGAGGAACGCGATCGATGCGGTGTCCGAGGGTGGCAACATCGCGGTCACGCTCGACGGCGACGACCGGACCCTCCGGATCGGAGTTCGCGACGATGGACCCGGGATCCCGGTCGAGATCCAGTCGCGGATCTACGAGCCGTTCTTCTCGACCAAGTCTGGAGGCACTGGCCTCGGCATGTCGATCGTCCACAGCCTGACCGCGCTGCACGGCGGGTCGATCGATCTCGAGAGCTCGCCCAAGGGCACGTACTTCGAGATCCAGATCCCGCGCCGGCTCTAGTCAGCGACCTGACTCGCCGGCGTCTGCTCGGCGACGTGCTTGGTGCGCTCGAGCCAGCGGTTGATCTCCGACGCGGTGGCATCGGAGAGCTGCTCGAGATTGCCGGTCAGCAGCGGGTTCAGCGACGACAGCGCGAGCTCGATCTCGTCGCGCGCGTGGCCAGCCTCGGGCAGCTTCGCGAGGGCGAGCACGAGCTCGCGCTGGCGATCGAGGGCTCGGGTCGCGAGCGGTTGGCCGCGAGTGGCATCGGTGGTGTTCTCGACGAGGTGCAGACTCATACGCTGCCTTCGAGCATCCGGTGTGCCAGAGGCAGCGCCGCGCGGACGCCACCCAGACGCGTGATCGAGGCTCGAGGACCTCTACAAATCGCTCGTCGTGGCGCGGACGTGCGGGCGCCTCACACCGCGATCGTCGAATCAGGCGTCGCCTTGCATGCGGCCCGACGACCGATTGTCATGCGGAGCACGGCGATCACGAAGGCGAACGCGCCGAGCGCGAAGGTCGTATCACCGACCACGCGGAGCCAGCGCAACGTCTGCATGGTGTCGGTCTGCATGAACTCGGAGCTCCGCGCGTACCAGTAGCCAACATCGACCGCCGCCCAGGTCTGCAGCAGGCCGACCGGCAGCACGCTGATCACCACCATCGCGAACAACCCGAGGTTGATCGACCAGAACGCGAACTTGAGCAGGCGCTCGGGCCACACCACGTTCGGGCGCAGCGACTTGACGGTGAACAGCACCAGCCCGAGCCCGAGCATGCCGTAGACCCCGAACAGCGCCGTGTGGCCGTGGACCGGCGTCGTGTTGAGACCCTGCATGTAGTACAGCGCGATCGGCGGGTTGATCATGAAGCCGAACAGCCCGGCACCGACGACGTTCCAGAACGCGACGGCGATGAAGAAGTAGATCGGCCAGCGATACGACTGCATCCACGGCGTCGAGCGCGTGTGGCGCCAGTTCTCCCAGGCATCGAAGCCGAGGAACATCAGCGGCACGACCTCGAGCGCGCTGAACACCGAGCCGAAGGCGAGCGCGACCGTCGGCGTCCCGCTGAAGTAGAGGTGGTGCAAGGTGCCGAGCACGCCACCGGCGAGGAAGATCGTGGCGGCCAGGACCGACGCCCGGCCGGCGGCGGCGTAGCGAACGAGACCGAGGCGCGCGAACAGGAACGCGATGATCACCGTCGCGAAGACCTCGAAGAAGCCCTCCACCCAGAGGTGGACGACCCACCAGCGCCAGTACTCGACGATCGCGAGGTTGGTGTGTCGACCGGCACCGAGCGCCGCGAAGTAGAAGCCGCCGATCGCGACGGTGGAGACCACCAGCATGACGATCAGCGGACGCTGGACGTCGCGCCGCTTCAGCGCCGGCCACAGCGCGCGGGTGACGAGGAAGACCCACAGACACAGCCCGGCCATCAGCGCGAACTGATAGATGCGACCGAGGTCGATGTACTCGTAGCCGCTGTGACCGAACCACCACACGCCGTTCTCGTCGAGCTGCCCGTTGATCGCGAGCACCTGACCGAGCAGCGAACCGAGCACGACCGCCACCAGGGCGAAGAACAGGACGTTGACGAGGAAGCGCTGGCCCTTCGGCTCGGTGCCGACGGACGGTGCGATCGCGAGCCCCGCGGCGAGCCAGGCGGTGGCGATCCAGAAGATGCCGAGCTGGACGTGCCACGACCGCGCGGCCGAGTACGGCAGCACCTTCGCGAGGGCGATCCCGAACAGCCCGTTGCCCTCGACGCCGTAGTGCGCGGTGATCACCCCGACGACGATCTGCAGCAGGAACAAGCCGCAGACCACCCAGAAGTACTTCACCGTCGCGAGCTGCGAGGGTGTCGGTGCCGCGCCGAGCAGCGGATCCGATGCCGGCAGCTCCTCGGGTTCGTCCGCCTTCTTTCGCGCCGCATGCCAGAAGCCCAGCGCGCCGATGCCGCCGAGGAGCAGCAGGATGCTGACGCCGGTCCACACGATCGCGTCCGAGGTCGGGCGATTCGCGATCAGGGGCTCGTGCGGCCAGTTGCTGGTGTACGTGATCGTGTCGTCGGGGCGATCCGTCGACGCCGCCCACGACGACCAGAAGAAGAACGCCGCCAGCTGGTGGGCGCGCTCGGGCTCGACGACGGTGCCCGGCGGCAGCGCGTAGTCGTCGCGACCCGCCGCGAACAGCTTCGTGTAGTACGCGATGTTCGCCTCGATCGCGCGAGCGCGAGCCGGCGAGACGGTGATCGTGCCTGCGTGGTAGCTGTTCGCTCGAATCTCGGCGCGCAGCCGCTCCTGCATGCCCGCCTGCGCGACCGTCGAGATCCGGGCGTAGGTGGTGCCGAACGACTCGCGCGACCAGAGGTCGAGCACCTCGACGAGCTCGCGATGCAGCCAGTCCGCGGTCCAGTCCGGCGCGACGTACGAGCCGTGGCCCCAGATCGATCCGAGCTGCATGCCACCGAACGATCGCCAGACGTCTTGCCCTGCCGAGACCTCGCCGGGCTCGAACACCACCTCGCCTTCGGTCGTCACCACGCGATCGGGGATCGGCGGTGCTTGTTGATAGATCCGCGACCCCACCCAGAGCAGCAGGCCGAACGAAATTACGAGGACGAACCCCAGACCCAACCAAAGACGGCGCATGGGTCGGCCTTCATGCAGAACATGCGCCGTCGCAATCGCATGGAATCACGAGGCTCGCAGGGCAGTTCGCGCAAGCCTTGCAGGGCTCACGCAGGAGCTGCGTCGGTGATCCGCTCGACCAGCGTCGCCGCGCAGATCTCGTCGAGCCCACCGTGGGCAACCAGCTCCGGCGACACGGGAGGTTCGTAGGTAGCGCCGGCTCCCGGGAGCTCGGGCGCATCGCCGGCGCGCGCGCGTGCGTACAGTCCCTTGATGTCGCGCGCCTCGCGATCGGCTTGCGACGCACGCACGTAGACCTCGAGGAACTGCTCGGCCCGAGCGCGCACGGCGTCGCGATAAGCCCGCTTCGCGGCGGTCGCGGCGACCAGGACGATCACGCCCTGGCGCTCGACGAGCAACGCGAGCTCGCCGAGGGCGCGATAGAACGCGTCGCGCTCGGGTGGCGAGTAGCCGCGTGCACCGATCGCCTCGCGAACCTGATCGCTGTCGAGCACGACGCAGGCGCGATCGAGCAGCGCCTGCACGCGACGCGCGAGCGTGGTCTTGCCGGACGCCGGCGGTCCGGTCAGCCACGCGATCATGCCGCCCACCCGCGGAACAGCTCGTCGGCGCGAGCGGGATCGAGCCGCCCGTGGTCGAGCGCCCACTCCGCGAGCCCGAGCAGCAGCTCGCGCCCGTCGACAGACAGGCTCGGATAGAACCGCGGGTTGCACACCACGAGGGCGCGCCACGTGAAGAACAGCGGTGCGACCGCGGCGAGCTCGTGATCCGGCCGCGCGTGCAGGTAGGTCGACCAGAAGCGATGCCACAGCGGACCGAGGCCGTTCCAGCCACCTCGCGTGTCGATCGCGAACAGCAGGAAGTTGATCGCCATCGCGATCACGTCGTCGGCGGGGTCGCCGCAGGTTCCGCGGCTCGCATCGAGCACCGTGAAGTCGGTGCCGCCGTCGAACACCACGTTGAACGGATGGAAGTCGCCGTGCGTGCGGGTGAGCCGGTGCTCGGACTCGCGCA
>Ga0075163_10000430_pt1 | contig 53656 bp, 41 predicted proteins | sample JI1023141ADNA_FD_71478 | JGI IMG/M metagenome (GOLD analysis project Ga0075163, IMG submission 71478) | Wastewater effluent complex algal communities from Wisconsin, to seasonally profile nutrient transformation and Carbon sequestration -... | ecosystem: Engineered > WWTP > Effluent > Algae...
GAAGAACACGGCGCAACTGCACATCCTCTTCGCCCTGGCCAATCTGGTCAGAGCGAAGCGTGCGCTGCTGAGCGCCACATGAGCCAAGCGGCAGCAAAAGACGCTCGCCCCAAAAAAGAACCAAAAAAGAACCAAAAAACCGAAAGCTACACTAGCCGTCAGTCACCGACAAACCGACGAGACTATCCAGGACGAGAAGCGAACTTGGATGAGTTTGGAAGCGGGAAAACGCGTCCGCACAACGCTGGCTCGAGCATTTTGGCTCAACACCTCTTTGTTCAGCGCTTCCTTAGCGTGAACGCCGCGCCAGCCACTTTCTGATTTCCTCGACCCACAACACGCTGCTGGCCACCGCGCCGATGATGAAAAAATGCGCCAGCGGGATCGGCACCGTGTGAAACATCTCGTTCATGGGCGCAGCGTAAACGACGGCGAGTTGCAACAGGTTGGCAAGAACAAGACCGCCGAGCAGCCAGAGATTCTTGAAGACCCCTAGACTCAGCGCGGACCGCGTTGCGCTCTCGCAATTCAGCACGTTGAACCACTGGCACACAGCCAGCAGTGTGAACGTCTCGGTCTGGACGAGCGCAAACGGCGCACCGGTCGAGAGCCGCCAGATGAAATAACCAAGCGTGGCCGTGACCGACGTGGGCACCATCACCGCCATACGCCGCAACATCGATCGCGTGATGAGCGGCTCGTCGGTGGCGACGGGTTTTCGTTTCATCTCATCGCCCTCGGAGCCTTCCATGACGAGGTTCAGCGTGAGCGTGCCTTCGGTGACGAGATTGATCCAGAGAATCTGCACTGCGGCCAATGGCAGTGGGTAGCCGAGAACCAGCGCGCCGATCAGGATGATCACTTCATCGATGGATGTCGCAAAGAGGAAGAGCAGCAGCTTCTGAATGTTCCCATAGACGAGCCTGCCCTCTTCGATGGCCTTCACGATGGTGGCAAAGTTGTCATCGCTCAGGACGATTTTCGCCGCACCTTTTGCCACTTCGGTGCCGGTGATGCCCATCGCCACGCCGACATCGGCTCGGGCCAACGCAGGGGCGTCATTCACGCCATCGCCAGTCATGGCGACCACGTTTCGCTGGGACTGAAACGCCTCGACGATGCGCAGCTTCTGCGCGGGATGCACGCGCGCAAAGACCGCGATGCGATCCAGATCGGCGATGAGATCTTGCTCTGGCATTGCCTCAAGTTCGCTGCCGTCAACCGCACGGTCGCCATCTCGGGCAATGCCGAGAATCCGTGCGATGGCTAGCCCCGTGGCTTTGTGATCGCCGGTCACCATCACGGGACGGATGCCTGCCGCCCGGCACGCCGCTACGGCTGCTTTCACTTCCTCGCGCGGTGGGTCCATCTGGCCGACGAGACCAAGCAGCACGGCGCGGCCTTTGAATTGATCGAAGCCCGCGTCCTCATCCAACTCGACCTCATTCACCATCGCGACCGCGAGCACACGGAGCGCGCCGCCCGCCATGAGGTCGGCAGCGTTCCTGACGAGTTGCATTGAAACCTCGTCGAGCTGGCAGCACAACGGCAGCAGCATCTCGGGCGCACCCTTGATGAAGACACGGTTTGGATGATGAGTGTGGCCGTGCTGCGTGGCCATCAGCTTGCTGGCGGAATCGAACGGGATCTCCGCGCGGCGCGGCCACTCGCGGCGCACTTGCCCCGGCTCGATGCAGCCCTTCAGCGCGAGCATGAGCAGCGCCGCCTCTGTGGGATCACCGAGCACGCGCCAGCGTGATTCATCAGACGAAGGCGGGACGAGCTGCGAGTCGTTGCACAGCGCGCCAGCTTCCAGAAGCAATCGCAAGCCTGAGTCCTGCGCAGGCGCGAGATCACAACCGTCACGGGTGATCGCTCCATCGGGCGCATAGCCAGAACCCGAGACGACAAGATCACGCCCGTCCGGCAGCCAGATGGCTGTGACGGTCATTTCATTCCTCGTCAGCGTGCCCGTTTTGTCCGTGCAGATGACGTTGGTGGAGCCAAGCGTCTCGACGGCGGCGAGTCTGCGCACGACGGCTCCGCGACCGGCCATGCGCTGCATCCCGACGGCGAGCGCGATGGTGAGCGCAACGGGCAATCCCTCCGGCACGAGCGACACCATCTGGCTGATCGCCACCATGAAGATGTCAGCTAGCGCCATGCCGCGCAGCAATCCAGCCGCGACCACGAGGACAAACAAAAGGAGCGCCGCGAAGACGAGATAACGGCCAAACTGATCCATCCGCATCTCCAGCGGCGTCTTCGGCTCCTCGGCTGCCGAAGTCATGCGCGCGATCTTGCCGACTTCGGTGCCGAGTCCTGTCGCGACCACAACCGCCCTTCCCCGCCCCGCCGTGATGTGCGTGCCGGAGTAGATCATGTTCCGCCGGTCTGCCAGCAAAGTGTCTGCTGGAACCGACTCTGTTTGTTTCAAAACCGGAAGCGACTCTCCTGTCAGCGCCGCCTCGGCCGCCTCTAGCGCAGCGGCTTCGATCAGGCGCGCATCCGCGCCGACAGCGTCGCCGGCAGCGAGCAGCACGACATCTCCGGGAACGAGATCGCTCGCAGGTATCGACTGCTCCGCGCCGTCGCGTAGCACGCGAGAGTGCAAGGCGGAGAGTTTCTTCAGCGCATCCATCGAGCGCTCGGCCCTGCCTTCTTGAAAGGCCCCGATGATTGCGTTCACCAGAACGACGATCAGGATCACCAGCGAATCCTCGCGTTTGCCGAGAGCGAACGCGAGCACGGCGGCGGCGATTAGGATGTAAATCAGCGGACTCTGAAACTGCCGGAGAAACACACGCCACAGGGGTTTTCGCTTCTCCTCTGGCAGAACATTTGCGCCGTGTTGAGACAGACGGTCGGCCACTTCTGCCGCGCGCAAGCCGTCTGCACTTCCGTGCAGGGAAGCGAGCACCTGCTCCGTCGTCTCGGAGTGCCAGGGTTGTTGAGGAAGCGCCGGGTCGGCAGGCATTTGTGTCAGAGTCTGACGCGAGCCTAGAGCCGTGGAGGCGGAATCGTCAAGACCGGCCGATGCGCGTGGGCTATCACATTCTGCGCCACGGAGCCTAGAGCCGCCGTTGCCACGCGCGTGTGCCCGTGCGTGCCAAGACAGATCACATCAGCACCAAAGCTCTCGGCCGCCTCGCAAATGGCAGTGGCCGGATCGTGATGCGCCAGCGCATGGACATCACACGCGATGCCGGAGGTGGCCATGTCCTGCGGCAGGAGTGCGCGCAGCTTTGCCTTGGCTTCGTCCTTTTCCTTCTGCACCTCGACGCTCGATGCCAGAAAAGTGCGCCCACCGATCAAGGGATTGATCCCCGCCGAAGGCGCATGACAGACGTGGACGACACGCACCTCGCCACCGGACCTCGCGAGCGCAAAACCGTGGCGCACCACGTCACCGCTCCGTGGCGAGAAGTCCACCGCGACGAGCACTCGTCGGAGTGACGGCACCTGAAACTCGGGCTTGAACGAGCAGAGCGGAACGCAGAGCACATTGGTCCCGGCGTTCGAGAGCGTGCCGCGCGAGAAGGACGGCTCTTTGAGTCGGCTGAGACCATGACGCTGATGCGCGCCCACGACGAGCAATCCGCTGCGCAGCTCATCCGCCAGACGCACAAACGCATAGTCGAGACGGCGGCCCGAGAATCTGACATGCACCTTCACATCCGTGCGGCCCAACCGATCCCGCACACGCTCCCAGACATCACGCTCGCGATCCGCCAGCGAGGGCTCGTCGATGTGCTCGCCGACCAAGGTTGGATCACCTGGATACGGCGTGAACTCATCTTGCGCCCATTGCACATGAGCGGCATCCACCTTGAAGGTGCCGAGCTCCGCCAACCCTCTCACGGCTGCGAGAGCGGCATCTGCGGAGACGGTGAAGTCCACGGCGCACAACACACCGAGATCACCGGTGCCGTTCAGCCAGTTGATGAGCAGATCCGGCTCGCGCACCACGAGCGTGGGCACGGGCGCGCGCTCAGCCACGCGGGATGCCACACTGCCGATGAGCCAGCGGAGCCCGAACCCTCGTCCCGTGGAGCCGATGACGATCATCTCCGTCGGCTGTTCTCCGGCAGCGGCGACGATCTCTTCCGTCGGCTGACCGTGGCGGAGATCGGTGACGACCTCGACGCCGACCGCGCGCAGCCTCGCGGCTTCGGCATCGAGTGCTCCACGCGCGCGAATGTCAATGGACTCCGCCACGGGCATCTCAGCGGTGACAAACGGGTCCGCCGCGCAATGCAGGAGTCTCAATGAAATGTTCTTCCGCCGTGCAAATGAAGCGGCCAAATCAGCCGCGCGCGCGGCGGCCTCGGAGAAGTCGGTAGGGCAGAGAATCTGCATAAGAGTGGGGATTCATGAGCTGCGATTTTGAGCGCGTTATTCGATCCACGCCGAGCCGAGTTCGTCGTGTCTGGCAGCAGCATTCGCTCCGGGTGTTCCTGGCTGGATTTTCCACTCGAGGAAGCCGTCACTGGAGATGCACGGCGGGAGAGGATGTGGCTCGAAAACGGCTCTCAGCCCGCAAGCAACGCCGAGGCTGATGTGATGATTTTCCACCACTTCAGGCGATAACTGAGCGAGCACGCACATGTGTGTATCCATCCAGGGGCAGGACAGCTTGCATTGCTTCGACTCTGATTGCCAGGACATGGGGTTGACCTGTTGAGTGGTGGTTGGACACGTTTCTTTTTACGGGATCGTGACAGGGTGAGTATGACGGTTTCCGCTATTTTCGCCAAGACCTAATTCACGCGATTTGATGTCGTGGAATCCATTACTCGCGACCTGATGCAATCATGTGCGTCACATGCTTTTTTGTTGGGAGCTTGTCGTGCACGAGGTCACCCGCGCGGAAGATGCGGCGGCGCAACTCTCGTTGGCGGCGCGCGATCTTCGTTCGCAGGCCATGAGTCTCCCCTGCCCGTTTCAGTCGCGCCGCGAGCATGTCGAGATCGTGATGCTTGCCCAGCCAATGCCCCAGTCGTGCGGCGTGCTTCATGGGCTTCCCCATCCTCCCGGTGATCTTGTGCAGGAAGAGCATCTGGTAGTAGAGAGCCTTGGCCTGTTTTCTCCACGCATGGAGCGCCTCTGGCGTGGCGTCTTCGCGTGCCCGCTTCCAGGCTCCGCGCTCCCTCTTCACGCTATGCTGAAATGACGAGGAGACATCCCGCGAGGTCAATTCGTGAAGTTGGAGATTGCCAATCAACACGCACAACTGCTCCGCGGCCCGCGTGTAACGGGCGGTCACTCTCGGCCGCGTGTTCTTTGTGAGGCCAGCCACTGCCAGCGGAATTCCCAGGCCCTCGGCCAGCCGTATCATCACATCGGCATCGCGTGTGCTGGCGAATGCATCCTTGAGCAATCTCATGCGCTGCCTGATCCCCTGCCTGCCACGGTCGGAAATGCACTTGCGGGCGAGCCTGAGCATCGAGCCGAGCTTTTTCATCCGCCGCCGCAGTGAATGAACGCCACTCTCGGGGAACTCGCGGATGCGGAGAAGATCGCCCTCGATTTGCGCGGTGATTCCGACGAGCACACGGCTCAGCCGATCACGCGCCTCAAGGCCTGCCAGGGACATTTCACTCATGGCGTGTCGAATGTTCCCGACCGGCATCCGATTGCAAGCAGCCGGTTCAGCGGCGCAATTCACGCTTGGCCGAGCACAAGGCCCGGTGAGGACGGAGGTGCGAGTTGTGTTCTATTGACGTCGAAACCCACGACCGCCATGAAGACACAACCCAGCAAAACCAAGAAAACGTCCGCTTTGGTGCCACCACCTCCCGTCACCAACATCGAGCCAGTGCCGACCAAACCACTCACCACGCCCTTCCATGTGCAGGAGGATCCTCTCGCACGCGGCACGCATGGCAGCGCCTCACGAAAAGAAACGCGGGAGACGATCCACCGCGTGATGGGATCACGCCAGTCGCAGCGCCCGCTGGAGCGCCACGATCAACCGCGAAAAAAGCGCGGCTAGCGTATTTCCCAGCGCGTAACCGTTTTGACCCGAATCGCAAACGCCGTCGTCTCGCACGGCGGCACACCTCACGCATCCGTTTCCCGATCATGACGAGACCTGAACTCGATGAACACGTTCTACACCGACCCCGCAGTGCGGCAGCGTCTCGTCGAGTTCCTCGGCGGTGACACGCTCGACCATGCCACGGCGGCGTATCTGACTCGATCGGACGGCGGACATTTCAATCAGGGGGATCTGCACCCGGTCAGTGATCTAGATTGGTTTCTAGATCGCGACTGCGACATCGCACGCTCCCTCGCGGACTCCGCGTCGGTGCTGATGCATCTCGATGTGGAGTATGTGAACTTTGACTCGCCCGCCGAGGCCTATGTGGACCCTTGGCGCACCTTTGATCTTCAGGAGCCAGTGGTGCGGGTGATCGAGGAGCAGCTTCTGCACTGGGGCATCCAGCCGCTGCACATGATCACTGGACAGGGCCATCATTTCGTCTGGCGAATCCAAAAAAAATCTGCGCTGGCCGACCGCCTAGCAAAATTGTGTCCCGCGCCCGAACTGCTGGACGATTGCGAGAAACGGGTGCCGCCACGCTTCGCCGCCATCATCGACCGCGATGCGCAGCGCATCTTCTCCGCCGTGGCCTTGCTCATGGAGTACGTCGCGCACCGCGTGAAGGAGGCTGCCGTGCCACTGTGCCGATTTCCCGTCGAGATCACAGCCGTGCATGTGGGGCCATGCGCCTCGGCGCAGCGTGAGATCATCTCCATCGACACCTCGGAGTACGGTGATCCGCTGCACACGCGCATGGTCCGGATGCCCTTCACCAACTATCTGAAGCCGTGGGTCAACGGCCTCGCGCAATCGCTCGGTGCCAACGCCGGCATCCCGAGGTTCCGCGCCATCCCGCTGCATGAGATCGACACGCGCCAGGCCATCAAGATGCGGCAAGTGGAGGCCGATGTGCTCGACCTCGCGCACCGCGCCTGTGTCCGCATCCCGGATCAGAACGAAGGCACCACCAGGCTGCTCGACGATTATCTGCTGTCACGCCTAAGGCGTTTTCACGAGCACTTCTATTCCGATCAGCATGATCCGAGAGAAAGCTGGCCACACACCTACGACCGCACGCCGCTCGATGCGCTCCCGCCGTGCGCGCGGGACTTGATCGAGCAGCCGAATGACCGCCTGCTGAAACCAGCGGGAATGCAGTTCATCACACGCTGCCTCCTCGCTCAAGGCTGGCATCCGCGCCACATCGCCGGCTTCATCCGCTCAAAGTTCGAGAACCCCGCTCACGGCTGGGGCGTGGACTGGAGCTACTACGACCCGGCGACTCGCGCTGATTTCTACACCCGCCTCTTTGCCGGGCTGCACGCCACGGGCATCGACGGGCTGGTTGATTTGAATTGCACCTCCAATCAGGAGAAAGGCTTCTGCATCTCGCCCGCGCCGCACGGCTGCACGCTGGATGCCACACGCCGCACGCTCCTCTCGCGTCCCACGCTCGTGGACTCGTGGCCCATCGGACTATCCACTGGCTGCTTTTATCGGCAGAGCATCTTCACCGTTCTGGAGGAAATCCGCGCCGCCGGTTTTACTGAGATCGAGGTCTGCTCTTTCCCAAAGCACCTCGACTATCACAACGAGGCCGACGTGCGGCGCGCGGGCGAAATGATGCGCTCACTCGGCATCAGGCCCTTCTCCTTCCATGCGCCATTTGCGGATCGCATCGACATCACCTCCCTCGACAGGACCGAGCGTGAAGCGGCCGTGAACGAACTCATCACCGCATGCCGCGCTGCCGCACTCATCGGCGCGGAACACGTTGTGCTGCACCCCGGGCCGGAGCGCGAGGGCCGACCACCGGAAGCCGAGTTCCTCCAGCGCATGAACAACGCCGCCGAGTCCCTCAACCGCGTGGCCGCACGCTGTTGCGACATGGGCGTGCGGCTTCTCCTTGAGAACATGCTGCCCCACCTCCTGTTCGGTCACACCAGCGACATGCTCTATCTCCTCGGCCGCATCACCACCTGCGGCGTCGGTGCCTGCCTCGACACAGGCCACGCACGCCTCGCGGGCGATCTCGAGAGCGTGATCCAAAAACTCTCGGGACATTTGAAAATGGTCCACATCAACGACAACCACGGCGACCGCGACGACCATCTCATTCCCGGCGAAGGCAGCATCGACTGGCCCTGGTTCATCGCCGCGCTCCGCCGTCAGCAGTTCCAAGGCGGCCTCATCATCGAAATGGCCGCCGGTGCGACCGAGTCCGTCGCCGACACGCTCACCCGCGCGAGACGCGGCCGGGATTACCTCGCACGCCTGCTGCCAGCCAGCGCCGTTGCGGCACGATGAAGGATGGAATCCGTCACGTCCGCACCGTACCCCAGCGTTTGTGGAGAAACTTCTCCCACGGCGAGTACAACACTTTGTCGGCAGCGAGGCCGATCACGACGACGAGCATGATGTTGATCACCTGATCCATCGCATTCTGCTCCGGGTCAAAGTGCAGCAGGTGAGGTGGATGACGTACATCTCCCACCTGAGAATCTGCGGCTTTCCTGAGCCGAGTCCCCGAGACGGACGAAGTCAATCCGCGGCACTCAATCAGGCCCACTGAATGCACAAGTGTTGGTGCGTATGCCGCCGTATCCGGCGGCGTCAAGGTTCCGCGTCGGTTGCCAATCCCCCGCCTCCGCTTTAGAGATGGCGGCGAGATGCGATACAATCCTCTTCCCGCCGATCAATTTGTCGAAGCCCGCAAGCGCCTCGCCGCGAAACTGAAACCACGCTCGCTCGTGATCCTGCACTCGAACGATGTGCTGCCGACCAATGCCGACGGCACGATGGGTTTTGCGCAGAACAGCGACCTCTTTTACCTCAGCGGCGTGGATCAAGAGGAGAGCATCCTCGTTCTCTTCCCCGATGCCGGAGACGAGAAGCACCGCGAGATGCTGTTCGTGCGCGAGACGTCCGAGCACATCGCCATCTGGGAGGGCGATAAACTCACGAAGGAGCAGGCCACTGCGCACTCGGGCATCAAGCAGGTCCACTGGCTGCAGGAGTTCGAGACCCTTTTCCGTCAGGTCATGTGTCAGGCCGAGCAGGTGTACTTAAATTCCAACGAGCACCCGCGCGCGAAGATCGAGATCGAGACGCGCGAGATCCGCTTCGTGCACCGCTGCCAGCGCGAGTATCCGTTGCACCGCTACGAGCGCCTCGCGCCGCTGATGCACGAGCTGCGCGTGATCAAGACCGAGCATGAACTCGCGCCACTGAACGAGGCGATCCGCATCACCGACCTCGGCTTCCAGAGGCTGCTGAAGTTTGTGAAGCCCGGCGTACATGAGTTCGAGATCGAGGCCGAGCTGGCGCACGAGTATCTGCGGCACCGCGCATCCGGCTTTGCGTATCCACCCATCATCGCCAGCGGGGCAAACGCCTGCGTGCTGCACTACGTCACGAACGACGCCCCCTGCAAAGATGCCGACATGCTGCTGCTCGACGTCGCCGCGCGCTACGGCAACTACAACGCCGACCTCACGCGCACCATCCCCGTGAACGGCCGCTTCACCGACCGGCAGCGCAGCGTCTATGACGCAGTGCTCCGCGTCTTCCGCGCCTGCTGCCAGATGCTGCGCCCCGGCGTGATCATCCAGGAGTATCAAAAGGAAGTGGGCAAGCTCATGGAAGCCGAGTTGATCGGCCTCGGGCTGCTGAAGCGTGAGGATGTGGCCAAGCAGGATCCCGAGAAGCCGCTCTTCAAAAAGTACTTCCCCCACGGCACCTCGCATCATCTCGGCCTCGACGTGCACGACGTGGGCAATACCTGGAAGCCCATCCAGCCCGGCATGGTCTTCACCGTCGAGCCCGGCATCTACATCCGCGAGGAGAAGCTCGGCATTCGGCTGGAGAACAACATCATCATCGGAACGGAAAAGAACATCGATCTCATGGCCGGCATCCCTATCGAGGCCGACGAGATCGAGGCGCTGATGCGGCGGTAGCCAGACGCCCATGTCTGACGATCTCGCCGCACGCATGGCCGCCGACCTGGCCGAGATCGGCAGGACGCACATGCCGTTCGGCAAGTTTGGTCCCGCGCATTTTCCACCGGACGGCCTCCCGATCTACGACCTGCCCGCCGAGTATCTGATGTGGTTTGCCAACAAGTCCGGCTTTCCCAAAGGCCGCCTCGGTCAGTTGCTCCAGATGGTTTATCAAATGAAGGCTGACGGCTCCGACAGCGCCTTCGATCCCCTGAGAAAGCGCGCCGGCGGTCGGGCGGCACTGAAGAAGCCGGCGCGGAGATCCTACGACCTCAACGTGTCCGATCCCGAGATTCCCTTCTGATCGCCCTGCGCCATTCAGCCTCGAATGCTCAAGCTTCTCTTCCTCTGCTCACGCAATCAATGGCGCAGCCCGACAGCGGAGGCTGTGTATCAGAACGACCCGCGTGTGGCAGTGCGCTCGGCGGGCGTTAGCACATCCGCCAGAAGAAAGGTCACGGAAAAACTGCTGCTGTGGGCTGATCTCGTTCTCGTCATGGAGCCCGAGCACAAGCGCCGCGTGCGCCAGCAGTTCCCCGCCGTCGCCCCCGACCTGCGCATCGAGGTGCTCGACATCCCGGATGATTACCCGTTCATGGACCCCGATCTCGTGTCCCTGATCCGCGAGCGCGTGGAACCATGGATTGAACAGGAACGACGCCATCCTTGATCGCGGCATTCGCGTTCAATTCTGCCATGGGAAATCAGTGGACAGCGTTGGCAACGCTAGCTCTTTGTTCGCGACCCAGACACCCTCCTCTCATCCAGCATGGCTCGCATCAAACAGTGGCTCGACGGCCCGACTCTCAAGCTCTTCTCCATTCCATGGGTGGGTCGGATCATGGACTACCTCAGCTACCAGCACAAACGTGTCCGCCGCCGCCAACTCATGGCCCGGATGGAAGCCGAAGGCACCTATGGTGACATCGTGCAGCAAGGCCCGTTTCGTGGGATGAAGTATCTTCCTGGGGCGTACGCATGTTGTCGGTTCCAGAAAATCGTGGGCAGCTACGAGCACGAGCTTCACCGGCTGCTCCACACGCTGATCTCCAAGGGGCAATACCGACACATCGTCAATGTCGGTGCTGCCGATGGATACTTCACCGTGGGTCTGGCACTCGCGCTGCCGGAAGCCAAGGGTGTCTCCTTTGAGATGAGCGACTATTCGCGTGCGCTACTCGAGCGGACAGTGGCACTCAATGAGGTGCAAGACCGCGTACAGGTCAAAGGCCGCTGCGACCCGACCCTGCTCCAACAGCTAGCGAGCGAGATCGACCCCAGGAAGACCCTCCTCATTTGCGACGTCGATGGCTACGAGGTGGAACTGCTGACCGAGGGTAAAGTGTCATGGCTGCCGGATGCCGACATCCTGCTCGAGTTGCACGACTGCCTCCGCCGCGGCGTGACAAAGGCGGTCTTGGCGGCATTCTCCGCCACACACTCCATTACCCACATCACCAACGCTGGCGTCGAATACGCGCGGTTTCCGATGCTGCGCGAGCTGACGTTTGTCGAGATCGACGCGTTGCTGAACGAGGACCGACGCGGCATTCAGGACTGGTTCTTCATGACTCCAAATCCGGCCATGCATGAGCATGTGTCCCACCTCGGAAACCAGCCAGCTCTTCCTCACTCCTAAAGAGCTGGCTCGATCATCGTCATGCTGTCACTTCTCAAACGATTCCACGCCCGGCTCAAATTTGCCAAAGTCCAGAACCTGCTGCGCTACACGCGCACCTTCATGGGCAACAACGTCGGCTCGTGGCCGCAAGCCATCTCCGCGCGCGACATGGCCGCGAGATTCAAGAACGTGGTCTTTCTCGCCCCGCATCAGGATGACGAAGCCTTCGGCCTCGGCGGCACCCTTTCAGCTCTCGCGGCGGGCGGATCACAGGTCACCTTTACTTGGTTCAGTCGTGGCCAGGATCCCGTGCGGGTGCCGGAAGCCAAGCGCATGATGGAGTTGCTCGGCGCGCGGTCCCACCCGGTTGACAGCTTCCCCATCGCCAGTGAGCCCCTCGTCGTCGAGCAATCCATCACGGTGATCGAGCGCCTGATCAAAGAGGTGAAGCCCGATCTCATCTGCGTGCCCTCGATCTTCGACAGCCACCTCGATCACATGCGGCTAAACGTGGCGCTCGACGCGGTGCTGCGCCGCACACGCTACGACGGCATGATCCTCCAATACGAAGTCTGGAACACCCTCATCCCGAACCTACTGGTGGACATCTCCGACTTCATCGAGCAAAAGCGCGCGTTGATGGAGGTCTTCCGATCCCAGCTCAATCTGAACAACAAGGAGTGCGAGCGGAACCGCAACTACATCGAGCGTACCCTGTCACTCAACCGCTACCGCGGCATGCCACACCGAGTGGACTACGCCGAGGGTTGCATCTTGTGTGACGCCACCCAATTTCTCGGCTACCAGCAGCCGCAAGCCTGAGCCATGTCCGCCTCCGTCAGTCGCGAGTACGACCGCTACTTCATTCGCAAGTTTTTCAGCGAGTGGGGAATACCTAGGCTAAGGCCCGGCGTGAGCGTCCTCGATGCCGGTTCTGGCAACCGGGCCGAGCAGATGTTCCGCCAGCAGATCCTCGACCGTGGTGCCGAGCTGACCACCTGTGACGCCAAGGCGAACGATGGCGTGGACCTCGTGGTCGATCTTCATTCCCTGCCCCTTCCTGATGCGAAGTTCGACCTGCTGCTCTGCATCCAGGTTCTTGAGCATGTGCGCCATCCAGACAAAGCATGCGCCGAGTTCTTCCGTGTGCTCAAGCCCGGAGGCGTGGCGATCGTCACCGTGCCGCAGATCACCCAGACCCTCACCGACGGCACCCCTCCGCACTATTTCAATTTCACACGGCACGGCATCGAGGCCTGCCTCGTCTACGCCGGCTTCACCATCACCGCCACCGAGGCTCAGGGCGGTCACTTTTGCGCACTCGGCACCCTGCTTCACTACAGCGTGAAGGTGCTCGGAGACTCCTCGCTGCCCAAGTGGTCAAAGGCCATCCTGATTCCCTGCTGCCGAGTTGCATTCGGACTCATCGGCAAGGCATTCTTCCGCGCCATCGACCACCTCGACACGAAGCAGCGCTCCAGCCTGGGGTGGAATATCTGCGCCACCAAACCTGCCGCGCCATGACCTTTGCAGAGCTATGCAGCACCATTGCCGCCGACCAATTCCGCTACGAAGGCGGTCGGGGCTGGCGCGACTTCTGGAAACAGTGGTGCGCCGAGAGCGGATTCCGCTTCACGTTCGTTATGAGGCTCTGCACTTTCCTCCGCGCGCAATGGTGGAGCCGCTGGGTGATCTATCATCTCTTTCGCTGCTGGCACCGCCACTTGCAGGTGAAATACGGAACCTACGTCAGCTTCGAATCAAAGATCGGCCCCGGCCTCTATCTTGGTCATCCGTGCTGCATCGTGGTGAACACACGCACCGTGATCGGGCATGACTGCACCCTCAGCCACGGCGTGACGCTGGGGCAGACCAACAAGCGAAGCAAGACACCTGGCTGCCCCATCATCGGGGATCGCGTGTATTTGGGATGTGGCTCGAAGATCCTTGGTGGAATCACCATCGGTGATGACGCGACCGTTGCACCCAACTCCGTGGTCGTCAAAAACGTGGCCGCATCCGCCGTCGTGTCCGGCATCCCCGCACTGCCGATCTCTGGCAAGGGCTCGTCCGGCTACGTCGCGTATCCCAGCGGGCCGCCGACCGACCACGAAGCGTGATGCTAGTTGCGTACCTTCTTTTTCCAAGCTAGCAGGCGAAACAAATGAGTCTTGATCTCCACGGAGCCGCGTTGCTTGCCTTTGCCCGTCAGCAGAAAATGCCGATGCAGTCAGTACTCACTCTCGGGCGGCAGGATTCCCTGGTCACTGCGGAGTGGAATGCGCATCTGGCCAGCACGTATGGGCAGCCGCTTGATGGCGTGGACTGCGAGCGCGAACCGTATGCGGAGGCCTTCTTCCGCAAGCTCGGTGCGGAGCGTGTCGAGTCGCTCGACATGTCGGAGTATCAGGGTTGCTCCGTCTGCCACGATCTGAATCTGCCGCTGCCGGAAGATCCCACACGGCCCACTTACGATCTCGTGTTCGACGGCGGCACGCTGGAGCATGTGTTTCACTTCCCGACCGCCATCGCAAACTGCATGTCGTTGGTCAAAGTCGGTGGCCACTTCATGGCTGCCACGCCAGCAGATCACTGGCTCGGTCACGGCTTTTACCAGTTCAGCCCCGAGTTGTTCTTCCGCGTCTTCGCGCCGGAGAATGGCTTTGAGATGGTGCGTCTCTTCCTCGCGGAGAACGTCGATGCATCGGGCCGTTTGTTCCGCGTCACCGATCCGGCGCAGACCGGCTCGCGCACCTTGTTCGATACCACGCGACCGCTCTCGCTCCTGGTGTGGGCGAAGAAGATCGCCGACGTGAAACCCTTCCAACGCTGGCCGCAGCAGAGCGATTACTCAGCACGCTGGCAGCGCAACGATGAGGCATCGCAAGCAGGCACGGCATCGACTTCCAATCCGCTGCGCAAGCTGGCCAAGAGCCTGCTGCCCAAGTCATTCGTGCAATCGGTGCAGCGTCGCGCCGAGTGGCAGAAGCATCTGGCCGCCGCCAGCCGAGGCATCCACGAGATGCCATTCCTGCAGTGACCCGCTCCTTTGTTCCTGCCATGTCCGAAGCCCTCCCAGCTCTGATCACGCACATCTATTTCACGGCGCGCTTCAATTCCGATCCGCGTCGCGTGAAGGCTGGTGGCTTGGCCCAAGTACTCAGCTACACGCCGGGCTGGAGCCGGCATGGCATTCGATTCCACGTCGTGATGCCCTGCGCAGATGGTCAGGAACCCGGCGTCGAGGAAGTGAACGGTGTGCAGTGGCACTCGTTCAAGCGCGGTGCCGTGATCAGCGCCAGCGCGCCACCGCACGACGAGTCGATGAGCGCTGCGGTGCAGATCATTGAGAAGTCGTCGCGCTCCGAGACGGAGACTCACCTGCTGATGCCGTGCGATGATTCGACACCCAACGGCCCGCTGATTCTGCGTGATGCCGCTCGCCGTGGCATTGCCTCCGTGATGCCGGTGCACATGTTCCCCTACCCGCCCAATCCGTGGTCGCTGCGCGATCGCGTGCGCGTGTGGCGTGACCGCCGCTGGCTGCGCTCCATCACAGCCATCCATGCGAATAGCGAAGTCTCCGCGCGTGCCATGCGCGAGATCGCGGCGATGCCACCGACGTGGACCAAGGTGATCGTCAATGGCGTGAACACGCAGCGCTTTCACCCTGCGGCGTCGGTCGATGAGAAGCTCACGCTCCGTCGTCAACTCGGCCTGCCGGAAGACAAGTTGATCGTGCTCTTCGTGGGCGGTGCGACCGCGCGCAAGGGTGTCGATTTCCTGCTCGACGTGTGGGAGCGATTCGCGCGCGAGCATGGCTCGAAGGCGACGCTTGTCTTCGTCGGCGGCAACGCCAACCGCCCTGCTGTCGCAGCGAAGGAGCGCAGCGTGTATGAGCAGTTCGCGGTGAACTTTGACCAAAAGCTCGCGAAGTTGCCGCAGAGCGCCGATGTGCGGCTGATCGAGCACGTCACCAGCGGCGTGGAGAACTACTACCGCGCGGCCGATGTGTTTGCCTTTCCATCGCTGCACGAAGGTCTGCCCAACGCCGTCCTCGAAGCCATGGCCTCTGGCTTGCCCGTGGTGGTGAATCACTTCCTCGGCTTTCCAAATGAAGGCGGCGAGTTTGGCTTCGATGGCCAGCACTTCATCAATCCGAATCACGACCTCGGCTCGTGGTGCACCGCCCTGGCTTCGCTGACGAACGAAGCCGCACGTCGCGCTCGCATGGGTGCGGCGGCGCGACGTTGGATGGAGTCCTTCCAGGATCTGGACAAGATCACCGCGCAGTCCGCCGAGTTTTTCCACGGCCTCGCCCGCAAGCTGCCGCAGCGTCCGTCATGAGTCTGGCTAAGAAACTCTTCCGCGGCACGAGCCTGAGCGTGCTGGACCATGTGGTGAAGTCGGTCGCGCTCTTCGTCACCACGCCGCTGATCGTGCGTGGACTGGGCCAGGAAGGCTACGGTCAATGGCTGCTGGGCATGTCGATCCTCGGCTACCTGCTGATGCTCGACCTGGGCATGTCTCTTGGCGTCAGCCGTTTCCTCTCCACCTCCATCGGTGCCAAGGACCTCGAACGACAGGCCGCTGTGCTGGCGGTGTCGCAGCGCTTTTACCGTCGTGTGGGTGCCATCGTTGCGGCAGGTAGTTTGATCGCGGGACCGCTGACCGTCTTCATCCTCGGCTGGAATGCGCACTCCTGGGAACTCATGATCACTGTGGCGATCTGTGGCATGACCTTGGCGTTGAAGTTCCGCTATCGTTTGCCTGGCCTGATGCTGCGCTCGCATGTGCGCTACGACTTGCTCTCGATCGCGTCCATCGTGCGCGTCGCGGTGCAGGCGTGCGCGGTGTCGTTCGCCATGTGGCATCAGAGCAGCGTGCTGGCTGTCGGCTTGATCCAGGCGTGTAGCGATTTGCTGGAACTCGGCATGCAGAGCTGGTGGTCGCGCGATCTGCGAAGCCAGATTCGCCCGGTGATGGCTTCGCTCAATACCGGTCTGTTCAACGAATTGAAGCAGAAGGTCTCTGCCTACTCGCGCGATTCGATGCTCTCGAGTCTGGGCGATACCCTGCGGTATCAAATCGGCTCCGTGGTGCTCGGTTCCATCCGCGGTGCCAGCGAGGTGGCGGTGTATTCCACCGGCCTGCGATTGATTATGATGTATGTCGATTTCAATCTCGCGGCCTTCGGCGGCGGGATGCTGATGGTCTTCGGCCAGATGCACGGCGCAGGCGACGAGGAGGGCACGCTGAACCAGTTCCGCCGCCTGACCAAGATCGCGGCTGGCTTTGCTGGCTGGGCGATGGGCGGCATCGTGCTGCTTGGCCAGCCCTTCCTGCATCGCTGGCTGGGCGCTGGCTTCGATGACTCCTTCCACACGCTGCTGATCCTGGCGCTGCCCTTTGCATTCCTGGCCATGCAATTCCCTGCCTACAACCTGCTCAGTGCCAAAGGCCATCAGCGCTACCTGATGTGGATCAGCTGCATCGGCGGCATCTGCACCACCCTGTGCTCGATCCCTGCGGGCATGATTGGCGGTGTGCACGGCATCGCCTATGTGCTCGGCACGGAGATCCTGCTCACGGTCGTGATCTTCATCCCCTGGTTGCTGAAGAAATGCCTGGGCATCCAGCCGCTGTCCTACTTCACCAGCACCGTGCTGCTGCCTGCTATGAAGGCGCTGGTGCTACCGGTGCTCGTAGCCTGGTTCATGCGTGGATGGCGTGTGCCGGACTATGGCGCGTTGTTCGTTGTCGGTTGCGCCTACACGCTGGCCTTCATTCTCCCATCGCCTTGGTTGCTGCTCGATGCTGCGGGGCGCCAAACCCTGCGACGCGCGATTGGACGTTGAGTTCCGAGCCGTTCACAGCATTGCAAGAATTCGTCCTTCCCATGAATCCAGGTGTCACCTCCATCAGCCAGCGGATCAATCATCTGATGCACCGGCTTGGCCTGCATGTGACCCTGCATCCCGATCCCGGTCGCATCCCGTGGATACTGAAGAACCTTGATGCCGCGCCGTCACCCCTGCGCTGGATTGCGCCCGAGATGATTCGTCAGCACGATTTGAAAACGTTCATCCAGATCGGTGCGAACGATGGGGAAAACGGCGACCCCTTCAGCCGCTGCATCGCCGAGTTTCCCTTGCAGGGCATCCTCGTGGAACCCCAGCCCGGAGCCTGTGCCAAGCTGCGGCAGAAGCACGGCAGCAATCCGCGCCTGATCATTGATCAGGTGGCGATCAGCGAGACTGCGGGGCACCTCACTCTGTATCACTTCGGCAGTGAGAACATCGCCGTGCGCGGTGACAAAGAAGTGCGCGCCGACCTGCTCACCAGCGGCAACCGCGAGCACATGGAGCGCATGCGCGACACGCTCGGCCTGACGAGTCCCATCGAAGAGCTGAAGGTACCCGCCTTGACTTGGCAGGGCCTGCTGCAAAAGCACGGCATGACCACCCCCGACATGGTCATCGTGGACACCGAGGGCATGGACGACGTGATCGTGAATCAAGTCGTGACCGATGAGCGTGGCCCGGCCTTCATCCATTTCGAGTCCCTGCACCTCAGCTCCGCGCGCCTTGAACGCTGCACCGATCGGCTAGAGCAGGCCGGCTACCGCTTCATCATGAGCGAATACGATCTGCTCTGCCTGAACCCGCGCGTGCTTTGAATTTCACCTGGCTTTGGATTCACCCACCCGATGAACTGGATTGATGACACTTGGAGAGCTGCTGGAACACCCGGCCTTGTCTCCGTCATCCTGCCCGTTTTTAATCGTGAGAACACCATCGCCGATGCCGTGCGCAGCGTTCTCGCGCAGACTTGGCCGAAGGTGGAAATCATCGTGGTGGACGATGGCTCCACGGACCGCACTGCGGAGGTGCTGTCCGCCTTCCCCGCTGTGAATCTGATCCGCCAGCAGAATCAAGGCGTGGCCCTCGCGCGCAACGCGGGGCTGCGCACCGCACAGGGCGAATACATTGCTGGCCTGGACTCCGATGATGTGTGGGATACCGGCTTCCTCAGCACCGTGCTCGGTGCCATGCAGCGCCACGCCGCGCCTGTCGGCCTCGTGGCGCGCGAGGTGTGGAACAAGGATCAGCGCATCCCTGGCCGCGGCACGCCCATCGAACGCCGCTATGTGAACGACATCCACCAGGAAGTCCTGATCGGTGCGGAGGAGCTGCGCTCCCTCGCGCTTAGCAGCGGACTGGTTCCAAACCCCGGCGTTGTCTTCCATCGCTCCATAATCGAAGCCTGGCCGGACTACATGCGCACCACGGACGACATTGGTCAGCACGCGAGAATCCTGGTTTGCCACTCGCCGAAGGCGGTCTTTCTCACCCGGCCCCTGTGGAAAGTCTCGCCGCGCGGTCACGACTTGGTTTCTCTCACCGGCAGCAACCCAAAGACTGATCTTGGCACTCGTGCCGCGCGCGATCTCGGGTTGCTGGTTGATGAACTCCAGCATCAGCTCAGCGCATCCGAGCGGCACGCCTTTGCCCGCAAGCGCGCCAACTGGATCACCGATGACACCGCCTATCAACTCAGCGAGCGCGGCGAATGGCTCGACTGCCTCAAAGCCTACGCGCTAGCCTGGCGCATCGACCCCAACGGGCAGCGCTTCCTCCAGCTCGTGCGCGGCTTGCTACGCGCCGTCCGTGCCCGTCTTCGTTCGCAATGACCCATCACTGACCTCTTCTGCTCATGAAGCCGCCGCACTCTTCTCCGGCACAGCACGCGCCTCGCTTCATGCGCTTGGTTCGTCACCGGATCTGGCTGATGATGACGCACGACGAGCCCGCCGAGCGGACAGCAGAGCCACGCTAGTTTTTCGCCTTCTTCTTGTCTGTCTTCTTCTGCTTCTGCGGTCCGCCGAACACTGGCTGGATGTTGTCACGATCCCATTTCTCGACGGCGGAGAGCAGTTTCGTGAGCACTTCGGGTTTTTCCGCAGCGAGGTTCTTCGTCTCTCCTGCATCGCTGCCGAGGTTGTAGAGCTCCGGCGCAGCCTTGCCGAGGCGCACGAGTTTCCAATCACCCATGCGCGCGGCGTAAGTGGCGCCAGGGCCGCCAGATCTCCAGAATAGGGCTTCGTGCGGTGCGCCCGAGTTCTCACCGGTCAGAAACGGCAGCAGATTCACGCCGTCGATCTTGCGATCCGATGAAAGCTCACCTCCCGCCGCCGCGACAGCGGTCGGCAGAAAATCGAGCGCGATCACCGGCTGATCATAGGTGCCGGGCTTCAGTTTCGCAGGCCAGCTAACGAGGAACGGCACGCGCATGCCACCGTCATAGACCTGCCCTTTGTGACCGCGCAACGGTGAGTTGTCGGTGAAGCAGGGCTTGCCCGACTTCGCGCTGAGGTCGGGGCCACCGTTGTCGCTGACGAAAAAGATCAGCGTGTTCTCGCGCTGCTTCGTCGCGTCGAGTCGGGCCAGCGTCACGCCAATGGCGGCGTCCAACGCATGAACCATCGCCGCATAGGCGCGTCTGCCCTCGTCGGCGATGCTGGCAAACTTTGCCAGCAACTCCGGCGGCGCACTCAGCGGCGTGTGAGGAGCGTTGAAGGCAAGGTAGAGCAGCCAGTTCTTCAGTTGATGCCGCTCGATGAATTCGGCCGCCTCGCGACCGAGGATGTTTGTCAGGTAGTCATCAAAGGGCCGCTCCTGTCCGTTGAACTCGAGCGGAATGTTGTACTCCGCGCCACCTTTTGCGCCCTCCAGATAAATGTGGCCGCCGCCACGAAACCCGAAGTACTCATCAAAGCCGCGCTTGTTCGGATGAAACTGCGGATGCGCGCCCAAGTGCCATTTGCCGACGGCACCGGTGACGTATCCCGCCTGCTTCATCAACTGCGGCAGTGTGATCTGGTCCAGCGGCAACCCAGACTTCGTATCCTCCGGCAGCCATGCTGGATTGTTCTCGTGACCAAAGCGCTGCTGATACCGGCCCGTCATCAATCCGGCCCTAGTCGGACTGCAAAACGGATGCGACACATACCCGCTGGTGCAGCGCACGCTCTGAGCCGCCAACCGGTCCAGGTTCGGTGTTGGGATGTCCTTGCAACCCTGGAAGCCGAGGTCCGCATACCCAAGATCATCGGCGACAATGACGAGCACGTTAGGTTTCCCGGCGGCGGATGAGGCCGAAGCAATAGCGATGACGTAGAGGAAGAAGAGGATGCGCATCATAAGCAGCCGCGAGAACGACAGCGCGCCGAGAAGTCTTTCCCACCGACACGCAAGCCCGTGAACCTCGCTTGCCTCATCGCACAACTGTTTCTAATCTGCGCGCTCCGTGGTTCTCCACCCCGCGCCAATGATCAGGCTCCTGGTTTCAGCTCTGTTTTTTTGCACCAGCTTTGCCTTGCAGGCAGAGACCTCGGCGGCGTGGCGCGTCGGGCGCGTTTCGTTTGCGGATGCGGATCTGACGGCTGGGACGCAAGTCTTGATCACTTCCGCCGAGATCAATGGTGACCGATTGATCCTGCGCGTGGGCATCCAGGGGCTTCTCGGAAGGCCGGGACCGATCACCCATCCGCCGCTGTCGGATGCGGATGTGGCGCTGAAGATCACGGCAGACGGGACGCAACTCGCGCGTGTGTCGCTCGACCGAACGTGGAAGTCGGGGGAGACCTCGCAACTGGCCATGGGACAGATCCTCGCGGTGACGCTGGTGTTTCAGGCGCGGCCTGGGCTGGCGGACACGCCGATGTTTCTCAGCGTAGGTGGCTATGCTCCCATCTCGTTCCGCTGCGCCGACGGTACACCGCTGCCGGTACCTGATCTCACGAAGACACCGGAACGATGGGAGCTGGGCGAGGTGGTCGATGCGATCATGCCGGGCCTTGAAAATGTGCGGATGGAACTCGGCACGATGCGGATGTGGGAAGGCGGGCTGACGTTTGCCGTCTCATTCCGCAATGCCGGACGCTTCCCCTTTAATCTGTCGCACAGCCCGTCTGGCAGCGACGCGGTGCTCGTGAGCGCGGAGCGAGAGATTTTCCGCAAGCCGGTCGTGACGGGAGCCATCGAGAAGAATATCGCGCCGACTGGAAGCTGGCGGCCCGACGAGACGATGACGGGCACTGTGACCTTTCCGCTGCCGCATCCGCACGGGCTCGCGCGACTGTGGTTCGCCTATCCAGGATTCCCTGACGTGCCGCTGGTCTTCGACCAGAGCCTGCGCCGCTGGCGGGTGGAAAAGGAGTCCATCGTGCGGCGTGGGGTGGCACCCGTGCAGCAACGCGCGAGGGCGGAGGAGCAGCTTTTCCAAGCCGTGAGCGCGTTTTGGGAGTCGTTCTCGCGGCAACTCAATCGGAAGGAGTATGAGGCCTGCGCGGCCCATTTTGATCAGCCAGACGAGTGCGCGCTGCTGCGTGGCATCGAGAAGGTGCCGCTGGCGTTCATCGAGGTAAGGCCGGCGGAGGCGCAACGGCTGGCGATGCGTGACGATGAACTCGTGGGCGTGCGCATGGAAGTGCGTTTCCGCTATCGCGGTCAGCCGGAGGAGCACGCATTCCTCCTCGTCGGCGGCTGCCGGATGAAGCGTGCGGACTCTCCCGCAGGATGGCGCGTGGGATCGCTCACGCTGGACCTCGCGCCTCCGTGGGCGCAGGGCTACACGGCATTCGGAGAGTCGGAGCACTTTCTCCTCTTCTACCGGCCCGAGGGTGGGCAGGTGGAGCAGGCGGTGTCCACGCTGGAGCAACTTGAAGCGTCGTGGGAAACGATCTCGCAGACAGGATTGAAACTGGCGGCCCGTTACGCGGCCTTCTTTTGCCTGGTGCCGGAGGATCACCCGTTGCTCACGGGTGACCGCAGCGTGAACCGGGCCCAGGCGAGCGTGGCCAGCGTGGCGCTGGATGAGAACGACCAGTTCCGCATCTACAACACGGCGGTGTATGTGAGTCCCGAGATTTTCGCGGGGCCGAGCCCGTTGCAGAAACGCCGACGGCTGCAGACGGCACTCGATCACGAAATGGTCCATGCTGCGCTCGCGCCGTGGTCGCGCGCCTGGATGCCAGGCTGGCTGATCGAGGGCGCGGCCGTTCATTTGTCGGGCGAGCGTCGCGGTGATCACGCCCAACTCGCCTCGGCTCTCTCCTCCGGCTTGACGTTGCGCGCCCTCACCGAGACCGGCGCATTGCGCGATCCCACGGGCGATCCGATCCGTCTCGACATGCAGTACCAGCTTTCGTCCGAGGCCGTGGCGTTCATCGCGACGGACTGGGGCGTCAAGAAACTGATGGATCTTTATCACGCCTATTCGTTGGAGTACCCCGAGGCGTGGCACGGGCCCTACGGCGTCGATTACTCCGACGAGAACGGCGAGCAAAAGCGACGCGCGCGATACAGCCTGACGCAAAAACTTCTCAAGCGAGTGCTCGGCTCCAGCGTCGAGGAGATCGAGTCCGCCGTCAGGCAGCGCACGCAGCGGTGAGCGTGCGCGCAATCGCTCTCCACGGATAGGCTATGCACCCGGCCCCGTATTGTTCAACACATGGACCGCCGAGAATTCATCAAGACCACCAGCGCAGCCGCCGTCTCCGGACGGACGCTCCTGTCCGCTGCTCCCGCTTCCAAGCGCCAGCCCGATCTCATCAAGAGCGAAAACGGCAAGCCCGGCGCGAGTTTCCAGCTCACACGCATGATGCCGGACGGAGCGAAGTCGCACCGCACGTCGCTCATCGAAGGCTACTGCTCGCGTCAATCGGTGACGGCGGGAGAGAAGCTCGGCATCTTCGTCAGCACCAAGCCAGCCGCGCGATTCACGATCGACATCTTCCGCATGGGCTACTACGGAGGCTCTGGCTCGCGCTTGATGACCACGCTCGGCCCCTTCGAAGGCAAAACGCAGCCAGTGCCCGAGATGGGCGACAAGCGTTTGCGCGAATGCCAGTGGGAAGCCAGCACCACGCTCACCATTCCCACCGACTGGCCGAGCGGTGTGTATGTGGGCAGGCTCACCACGAACCCTGAACCGGGAACCGGGAACCTCGAACCGTACTGGCAGAGCTACGTGATCTTCATCGTCAAAGACGACCGGCCCGCTGACATCCTCTTCCAGTGCAGCGACAACACCTGGCAGGCCTACAATCAATGGCCGGTGAAGGAATCGCTCTACACCGATCCGCGCGCCGCGCACGCACCGGGCGTGAGCGTCAGCTTCGACCGACCCTACGGCAAGTATGTGCAGATCTTCGACAACCCGCAGAGCATGGGCAGCGGCGAGTTTCTGCTGTGGGAATATCCGCTCTGCTACTGGCTGGAGAAGGAAGGCTACGACGTCACCTACTGCTCAAACGTCGATAATATCGAGCCCACGAACCTCGCGCGCTGCAAGGCGATGATCAGCGTGGGCCACGACGAGTATTGGGACGTGCGGCAATACAACAACGTGAAGCAAGCCATCGCCAACGGACTCAACGTGCTTTGGCTCTCCGCGAACGATTGCTACATGGTCACACCCTTCACGCCTAATGCGAAAGGCGAGCCGAACCGACGCCTCACACGCGAGACGTGCTACGGCGAGTTTCGCGAAGAGGAAAAGGCAGCGTACTCCAAAGTGCTCGGCCCGTTTGAGAATCCAGGCCCAGACGAGCGCGACATCATCGGCGCGCGCACCATCGTCCCATTCAACGGCGGCGGCGACTGGACCTGCGCACTGCCCGATCACTGGCTCTTCGAAGGCACCGGCATGAAAAAGGGCGACAGCATCCCCGGCCTCGTCGGTTGGGAATTCCACGGTGATCCCGACACCGCGCGCGAAGGACTCGAAGTCGTCGGCGAAGGAAACGTCTGGGCTGGCGGCACCCGCCTCGGCAAGTACTCCGCAACGATTTTTCCCGGCCCGAAGAACAACTTCGTCTTCAACGCCACCTCGATCTTCTGGTGCCAGGGTCTCAGTGATCCCCCAGGCCACATGATTCCGTGGTCCCACTACTCACGCCCGCACGGACCAGATGAGCGCGTGCAGCGGATCACGGCGAACGCACTGAAGCGGGCGATTGGCTGATGAGGGCCGCTGCATTCGCCCAACTTCGCAAGATGCCCCACGTCCTGGCCGTAGGTTCCGCTCAATGCAACTGACGCATCCAGGCTCACGAGCGACACGGCGGGAGATCATCCAAGCCGGAGCCATTGGCTTGCTCGGGCTGGGCATGAATCACGTCGGTGCGTTGAAGGCGCTGGCGAGTCCGGGCGTGAAGCCTGCGGCAGGCAAGGCAAAGCGCGTCATTTACATCTTCCTCTCGGGCGGATTGGCGCAGCATGAGAGCTTCGACATGAAGCCGGACGCGCCGATGGAGATTCGCGGTGGGTTCAAGCCGATCCGCACCCGCACACCCGGCGTCCACATCTGCGAGCACCTGCCAGAGCTGGCAAAGCGATCGAACAAGTGGGCGCTCGTGCGCTCACTCACACACGGCACGAACGATCATTCCCTCGGCCATCATGTGATGCTGACGGGGCACAGCGAGCCTCCGCTTGGATTTGACCGCACGAAACCCAAGTCCACGGACTACCCGAGCATCGCCTCGCTCGTGACTGCCTTGGCACCGCGCCACAACAACCTGCCGCCCGCGCTGGTGCTGCCAGAGAAAATGAAGCACCGCGACGGTCGCATCATCAACGGCCAGCTCGCAGGCATGATGGGCGCAAAGTGGGATCCGTGGTTCCTGGAAATGTCGCCCTACCATCCGGCGCACTACGGCGCGTTCCCGGAGTACTTGTTTCATCACGAGACTGGCTTTCACAAGGACGATCGCGTGAAGTGGGAGACGCCTCACCTGTCGCTGCCGGAAGGCTTGTCCCTCGACCGGGTTTTGGATCGTGTGAGCCTGCGCAACCAGCTCGAATCGCAGTCCGACGCGCTCGCCACCGCAGCCGACGAGGGCTTTGACAAGTATCGCGAGGCTGCCGTGTCATTGCTCACGAACAGCAAGGTGCATGATGCTTTCGCGCTCGACAAAGTCAGCGCCCAGCAGCTCGACCGCTACGGCCGCAACAGCTTTGGATGGTCGCTGCTCATGGCACGCCGCATGATCGAGACCGGCGTCAGCCTCGTGCAGGTGAATCTCGGCAACAACGAGAGCTGGGACACGCATCAGAAGGCCTGGACGAATCTGAAGAGCTTCCTGCTCCCTCCGATGGATAAGGCGGTGAGTGCCTTGATCGACGACCTCGACGCGAGCGGGCTGCTCGATGAAACGCTGATCGTGATGGGCAGTGAGTTCGGTCGCACGCCGAAGATCTCCACGCTGAAAGGCGCGACGGAAGCCGGCCGCGATCACTGGGGCGCGGTGCAGACCGTCTTCCTCGCCGGTGGCGGTGTGCGCGGCGGCACCGTGATCGGATCGAGCGACAAACACGGCGGCCAGCCGGCGAGCGATGCGCAGAAGCCCGAGAACCTCGCAGCCACGATCTACGAGGCGCTGGGCCTTCCGCGGGAGATCACATGGGAAGACCTGAGCAATCGTCCTCACTACCTCTACGAGGCGGAACCGATCAAAGGGTTGATGTGAGTCTTTTTCGTTGAGCGGTTGAAAGGAGTTCGCCGCGCATCGCTTATTTTGCCAATGCTTACAGTCCACTCCCAACCAGGTGGCGGCTTCTGCGACGGTGTGTCGCGAAGGAATTTTCTCAAGATCGGCGGTCTTGCGATGGGCGGTCTGTCGTTACCAGACGTCTTGAGGGCGGAGGCGGCGAGCGGGGTGGGCAAGTCACACAAAGCGGTGATCATGGTTTTCCTGCCAGGCGGACCTTCCCATCAGGACATCTTCGATTTGAAAATGGATGCGCCGTCAGAGATGCGCGGTGAGTTCAAACCGATCAAGACGAACGTACCGGGCATCGAGATCTGCGAGCATCTGCCAAAGCTCGCCAAAATCATGGACAAGTGCACGCTGATCCGCTCAATGGCGGACTGTGACGGCAGCCATGATGCATTCCAGTGCCTAACAGGTCGCAACTCGCGGAGGCAGCCGCCAGGCGGTTGGCCTTCGATGGGGTCGGTCGTATCGCGTCTAAATGGCGCGGCTGATCCAGCCGTGCCGTCTTTCGTGGGACTCGCGCCGAAGATGGGGCACATGCCATGGGCGCGCACGGGTGAGCCGGGCTTCCTCGGCGTGGCGCACGCGCCCTTTCAGCCAAATCGTGGCGGCGGCACAGCAGACATGTCTCTAAATGGCGTTACGCTCGAACGGCTCGGTGATCGCAAGGCCTTGCTAAGAAGCTTCGATCAATTCCGCCGCGATGTCGATTCAAGCGGGCTCATGGGTGGCATTGATGTGTTCAACGAGCAGGCGCTGGGCGTGCTCACCAGTTCGAAGCTGCTGCATGCTCTCGATTTGACGAAGGAAGATCCACGTCTGGTCGAGCGCTACGGCAAAGGCGTGGATCAAAACCGCGATGACGGTGGCCCGCGGTTGACAGAGCACTTCCTCACCGCACGCCGACTCGTCGAGGCAGGTGCGCGCGTCGTCACGCTCGCTTTCAGCCGCTGGGATTATCACTCAAACAACTTCGGCCAGCTCCGCGAGGATCTGCCGCTGCTCGATCGCGGCCTCACCGCGCTGATCACGGATCTGCATGAGCGTGGCATGGACAAGGATGTGTCCGTCGTGGTGTGGGGCGAGTTTGGCCGCACACCCGTCATCAATAAGCAGGGTGGCCGCGACCACTGGCCGCGCGTCTCGTGCGCGCTTCTCGCCGGCGGAGGAATGCGTCACGGTCAAGTCATCGGTGCCACAGACAAAATCGGCGGCGAGGCAGTCGAGCGGCCGGTGGCTTTCGGTGAGGTCTTCGCCACGCTCTACCAGCGCCTCGGCATTGATGTCACAAAGACCGTGCTCACCGACCTCACCGGCAGGCCACAGTATCTCGTCGATGGCGGTTACCTGCCAATGGCGGAGCTCTCCTGATTGCACGCACGCCTGGCACGCGCGCGTCTCCCGAGTCAACCTTGGCCCAACCGTTCGAGGTTGTACTTTTTGTCCTCGATCTCCTTCACCCATGCCTCGTTGTCGAGATACCAGCGCACGCTCTTGCGCAGGCCGGTGGCGAAGGTCTCCAGCGGCTGCCAGCCGAGTTCGCGCTCGATCTTGCCGCAGTCGATCGCGTAGCGGCGGTCGTGGCCGGGGCGGTCGGTGACGAAGGTGATCAGACTCTCCGGCGTGCGCTTCAGTTCGGGGCGCTCGGCATTCACGGCGGTGATGATGGCGTGGACGACGTCGATGTTCTTCATCTCACACTTGCCGCCGATGTTGTAAACCTCGCCCGGCCTGCCGCGCACCAGCGCCAGCGCGAGGCCGCGCGCGTGATCCTCGACGTAGAGCCAGTCGCGCACGTTGCTGCCGTCGCCATAGACGGGGAGTTTTTCTCCTCGGATGACCTTCTGAATCATAAGCGGCATGAGTTTCTCGGGGAACTGGTACGGGCCGTAGTTGTTCGAGCAGTTCGTCGTGACGACCGGCATCTTGAAAGTGTGGACGTAAGCTCGCGCGAGGTGATCGCTGCCGGCCTTGCTGGCTGAGTACGGACTGTTTGGCTGATACGGCGTGGTTTCGGTGAACGCAGGGTCAGTGGCGCTGAGCGAGCCGTACACTTCGTCGGTGGAGACGTGCAGGAACCGGAAGTCATCCTTGCCGGCAGCGGTACGCTCTTTGTGATATTTCAGAGCGGCATCGAGCAGACGAAAGGTGCCGACGAAGTTCGTCATGATGAATTCCTCCGGCCCGTCGATCGAGCGATCCACATGCGATTCGGCTGCGAGGTGCATCACGGCATTGATGTCGTGCTCGCGAAGCAGTTTCGCGAAAAGCTCGCCGTCCAAAATGTCGCCCTGCACAAAGACATGCCGCGCGTCGCCCTTCAGCGCGGCGAGGTTCGAGAGATTGCCGGCGTAGGTCAGCTTGTCGAGGTTGACGACCTTGCTCACGTTGATGCCGAGATCAGCGCCAGCCTTGCCGAGAAGATAATGAACAAGGTTCGAGCCAATGAAGCCCGCGCCGCCAGTGACTAGAATGCGTTTGTCGTCTGCCATGATGAAAAAGGGGCGTGAGATTACGGGCTTCGCAAGGTGAGGCAACGGATTTGTGCTCCTCGGTCCCGCCTACGTCTTTTCCGCCTCCTCATACACATGCAGCGCCTCGCGCACGACAGCACGACCACTCTCGGCCTCGTCGTGAATCACGGCGTGGACGCCTTTCGCGCGGAGTTCCTCGGCTTCGGGGGCGAACTTCGCGCGGGCAATGATGGCGATCTCGGGATTGTGCTGCTGCACGATCGAAAGGGCTGCGGTGGTCGTGTGTGTGTCGGGAAATGTGAAGGCCACGAGCCGGGCGCGCTCAAGGCCGGCGAGTTCCCAGGTCTCGCTGTGGGCGGCATCGGCAAATAGCACCTGACGGCCCGCCTTGTGCAGCCGGCGCACGGTCTCGGCATTGAGATCGACGATAATGCTCGGCACGCCCGCGCCGTCGAGCGCCTCGATGAGCCGTTGCCCGACCGGGCCGTAGCCGCAGACGATGGCATGATCGCTGAGCGATTTGATGCGCTCGCTGGGTTTCACATCGGCGGGCAGAGTCGTCGCCTTGCCTGAAAGCCCCATGCGCTTGAGCAGATCGGCGATCGGATCAGCGAGTTTCATCGCAAACGGGATGAGGCCCATCGAGAGCGCGGTGCTGGCGAGGATGATTTGCTCAAGCGCGGGAGGCCACGGCTGCAACTCACCCGCGCGCTGCATCAGCACGAGGCCGAACTCACCCGCACCCGACAAACTCAGCGCACCGAGCAACGCGGGCCGTGTGCGCAGGCTCAATCCGCGCCCGATCAGCGTGATGACCGTGGATTTGAAAACCATGAGCGCCGTCGTCGCGACGAGGATCTCCTTCCACCACCGCAGGGCCATATGCAGGTCGATCATCAGTCCGACTGAGACGAAGAACAGCGTGAGAAAGAGATCCTTCAGCGGCATCACGTCGGCGAGGATGCGATGGCGGTAGATGGAATCGCTCACCGCAAGGCCAGCGACGAATGCACCGAGGGCCAGGCTCAGTTCCAGCATCCCGCCGAAAAAGGCCAAGCCCACGCAGAGGCCTACAACGGTGAGCGTGAACAGCTCGCGGCTTCGCGTGTCTGCCACGGCATGAAGCAGGCGCGGGATCACCCACCGTGCCAATGCCAGCGCGACGCCGACGAAGAGCAATCCTTTGCCGACGAGCAAGAGCAGCATCGCGCCCGTTTGCGACGCCGGTGCGCCACCGGAAAAAATCAGCGGCAGGAAGAGGAAGAACAGGATCACGAAGAGGTCCTGAAAAATGGCCACGCCCACCGCGAGGCGCGCGCCAGGGCTTCCGCCGAGTTCCATGTCCTGAAAAGTCTTCAAGCTAATCGCAGTGGAGCTGAGCGCCATGGCGATGCCGAGCACGATCGAGTGAGATGGTGTCACACCGAAGAACCACGCGGCGAGCATCACCGGCAGCGAGCACAGCAGCATCTGCACCGAACCGCCGACGAACGCCAGCCGACGCAGGTAGCGCAATTCGCTGAGCGAGAACTCCAGACCGAGCGTGAAGAGCAGCAGGATGACGCCAAACTCCGCCATCTGCGAGATGCGCATCCCGCTGTCCGGGGTGCCAAAGGAATCCAACACGCCACTGTTTGCGATGAAGACGCCGCAAAGGAAATAGCCAACGAGCAGCGATTGCCGCAGACGAATCAACAGCAGCGACACGACCACCACGCCGATGAGCATCATCGCGAGCAACGCGAAGAACGGCGGCATGGTGGTGGAGGCAATGATGGGCATGTCGATGGTGATGGTGAACAGTGGATGTTTGATGGTGGATTGTCGATGGGTTGAAATCGACTCAGCCCCCGCCAGACAGACGGGCTGGACGCACCTTTCGGGCCATCGACTACCCACAATTCACCATCGACCGTGCGAGGCGCGCGGGCCGTTTTACTTCGGTTTCCGATCCGTTTCTTGCTCGGTGATCAACTCGCGAAGACCAGACTTCGTCGGCGGTTTCAGACTGAGCCCGCTGGATGTCGGCGTCTCGGGAATAATCTCCGTGGGACGCATCACCGGCGGATGATCGGGCGGCTCGACTGACGGGGTGATCGCGGAAGATTTGCCCGGCGTAGCGGGTCCGCTCATTGATGGAGCGGACGGCGGCGCAATCGGGCGCGCCCTCTGCCAGAACGCATCTCCCGAGACATGCGCGAGCACGGCACCGACGACCATGGAGCCACCGAGGAAAACGGCTGCTTTCAACCATAGCGGAACGGGATCGCCGTCGGGCGTCCACGAACTGCCGCCCGTGGCCTCGACCCAATCAGTCTCGACGGATTTTCCGCCTGCGGGTGTTTGCGTGGCGGTGGATTGGAAAAGGATCTCTGCAAATCCGACATTCGGGCTGTCGCTCGCTGCGGCGGCCTCGATGCTGGGCGTGAGCGCCGACGCAGCGGCGATGGTCTGCACAGCGGGCTCGGCTTTCTTGCGCACGCCGCGTCCGTTGGTCACGGCTGGCAACTTCGTTGCTTGAGGCGCGCTCTCAGCCTCGGAGCCGATGGGCTTCACCAGATCGTAGTGCTGAACGACTCGGGCGTAGCGGGCGAGGAAATCCCCGCGTGCAGTTTCCACGCCATCGCGCGCCTTGGTGATCTCATCATCGAAAAGCCGCGCCACCGATTCGCGCTCGCGGTTGCCAGCGTCGGGATCGGCCCTGCCGCTGGCGTTTTCCAAACCAAGCAGGAAGCGCCCCATCGCGGCCATCCAGCCCGCAGCCCAGATGGTTTTTCCAGCGGCGATCTCGGCGGCTGGCAAAGGCAGCAACACACCGGGATCAGTGCCGCGCCCGGACATGGAGGCCAGCGAGGGATGCGCGCGGACGGTGACGGTGAAAGTGGGCCACTCGTTGAGTTTTGACACGAGCAGCTTCGCCGTGCGTGAGTCTTCGCGGGCGAAACCGGTGAGCAAATAGACGTCTTCGAGTCTCAGCTTGCGGCACGGCAGCGCGGCCTTCTCGATCTGCGTGAGCGCGGAATCGAGGCCGGCTAGCACGAGATAGGTCTCCTGCACATCGAGACCGCGACGCTCGCGGAGCAGCTCGGCGAGGCTCACGCCTTCCGCGACTTCCTCGGCCATGCACGAGATGCCTTCCGAATCATTGACGAGCGCGACGGGGACGAGGCCGGAGTACTCGCGCTTCTTCGCCAGCTTGAGCAACTGGCGGTCCACCTCGCCGACTCGCGTGCTGCACACACGGACGGGCGGCACCTGCTCCACCCAGACCTGACGGCCAGCGCGCGTGAGCGTGCCGCGCATGGCGTACGGATTTGTCATGTCGAGCCGCTGGCTCTGGATGCGCACGAGATTCACCACGCCGCGAGCGACCTCCTGATAGCTCGCGAGCAGTGGTGCAACGAGTGCGCGTGGCTTTTGCGCGGTGGGGATCTCGCCTGACAAATGTTCGGGCGCAAAGCGGAGCAGGCCGTTTCGCAGTTCTTTCACCGCGCCGATCATGTTCGGTCCCATGGCCGTCAGGCAGCCGCCGAGCAGCTCGCCGAAATCGACCGCTGGCAACAACGTATCCGGTGCCGTGGGACCGCCGCCGGATTGCTCTTGGAGGAAGCTCTTCAAGAACTTGCCCTGCCGCTCGAAGTTCGATTTCAACAGGCGCACCTTCGCGCTTCTGCCGCCCGGACTCTCGATCACGCGCAAGTCGGCGGCCATGACGATGGCCGATTGCGGGCTCGTCTGCACCACGCGCAGGCACTCCATCGGCTGATCGGGCAGATAGTCGCCGCGCTCACACACGGCCAGCGCCGCCTCCAGCGAGCGGCACGCAATCATCACCGCGAGCCAGACGGGGATCTCCTGCTGCCGCGCGAGGTAGCTGCGCAGCGTCTCGCCATCGACATTGCCGGTGATGTAAAACGGATTCCCCTCGTCCACGCCGAAGTCCACGAGCCGCGCGATCAGCGGGTGACCGTTCTTTTGCAGCGTCTGGCATGCTTCGTTGAACGCGGCCTGATTGGCCAGTGGCTGGAGCAGCACATGGCAATGCACGAAGTCGAGCCGCACCGTGTCGAAAGCCAGCACCGCCACCTGATCGCCATTGCGGACCAGCTCCACGTTATGCCCGTCAGCATCCTGAACGATTTGGTACTGCCTGAATTGGTTCGGCTCTGACATGGCGGGCGGGGATAGTCCGCTGTGGGGGCGTGGTTTTCAAGAAGTAGATTCGATTGGCAATCGAATCACGGCGGCTCTTCGCACACTTGTCGGCCTGCGGATTCGACTGCCAGTCGAATCTACTTCAAGCTCTTGATGAACAGGATCAGCGACTGGATCTGCGACTCGTTCAGGATGCCAGCGTAGATGGGCATGCCGTTGTCGAACTTCTCAAAGCCCTTCACCACCTTCGCGCTCGGATTGATGATGGACTCGTGGAGATAAAGATCATCGGCCACGGCCTTGTCGCCGCCTTTGGCCAGCTCGCGCTCGCTGCCGAAGATGCCCTTCCAGCTCGGACCCACCTTGCCCACCGTGCTGCCGTCCGTGCTGTGGCACGCCATGCAGCCGATCATCTGATAAAGACGCGCGCCTTCCTCCAGGGTCGGTTTCACGGCGGCTACCTCGGCCACCTTGCGCGGTGTGAGATCGACCTTGATGTCGCCAAAGCCTTCCTTCGCGGGATCAAAATTCGCCAGCTCCCATGGCGAGAAGTAGGCGGTGTTCTCCGCCTTCAATCCCGCCGCGCTCTTCAGTCCCCAGCCAATGCGCATCTGATGCACGCCTGCTTTCATGTCGGGGAAGCCGACGAGCACGCTCGTGCCATCCTTGCTCAAATAGGCGCTGCTCGCATTCATCCACTCCTGACCGGACGAGCCATCGAGCTTCAAGTGCGGCGAGCCGTACTCCGGCGTGCGCTTGTAGTTCCAACGCTCCGCGCTGTAGCTCGCGGGATCGGTGGCCAGTTTCTCGTCGAGCTTCGCGTTGAAGCGCAGGATGAGGCCCTTGTCCGTCGGCGTGCATTCCTTCAGCAGCACGCGCTCGCCGCCAGTGTAGCGGATGCGCGCGAGGCCGCTGAGTTTCTTCGCCGTAGTGCCCCAGACTTGAAAGCCGACCACGTAGAGCTGCCCGTCCGCCGGATTTACCTGCGCATTGAGCGGTCCGAAGTCGAGATCACGCCAGAAACTCATCACCGTGGCCTGCGGACGCTGGAAGCGCGTGTTCCTCAGCACGCGAAACAGTTCGGGCCGGTTGTAGCCGACGTGGATCAGCTCATCGTTGATCGGTCCCATCTTCGCGTCTGTCAGCCACACTTGTGTCACGCCGCTCGGATTCACCGGATGTGGAATCCACGTCAGCGGCTCGGTGATCGTCTCCGGGTATTGCTCCTTCGGCGCGATGGACGGCAGGTGGCCGTAGAAATGGTGATCGCTGATGATGTGAAGCGGCGTGCTCGGCACATAGTTCCCCTGCTGATCGCTCGCCGTCACCAGCCCCGTCTTCGGATGCACCCCGATGAATGGCTGCCGCAATCCATAGCCGATCACCTCGAACGACTTCCCATCCGGCGCGACCTTGATCACCGTGCCGTTGTGCTTCCCCCGCGTCGATCCCTCTTGCCCGCCCTTCGAAATGTAGAGCGAGCCATCCGGCCCCAGCTTCATCGAATTCGGAAACTCCCGCGTCTCCGCCGTCTGCGCGAAGAGATTGCAGAACATCTCATAGCGGTCCGCCTCGCCGTCGTTGTTCGTGTCCACCAGCTTCCAGATGCCATTTCGGTCGAAAACGAAGAGTTCCCGGTTGCTGGTTCCCGGTTCCCGGTTGGGGCGCGCGACGATGCTCATGGGTTCGTGCAGCCCCGACGCAAACCGCTTCCATTTCACTTCCTTGAGATCGCCCGCGAGACCGGAGATCAACCACACATCGCCATCGAACGAAACTGCAGCCGCGTCGCCCTGGTCATTGAGAAACGCAATGTCCGCCAGCCGCACATTGCGCTTCCACGGATTCGACACCGGCAGCGGAATGTCGTCGAGAATGTAGGCTTCCTTGGAGGTGGAAAGAATGGCTGTGGTGGTGAGCGCTTTTCTCAAGGATTCTGCAATAGTAGCCGGAGTGGCGTCGCTGGTTGCTGAGTTGGCGCGCATCAGCTTCCCTTCGAAGTATGTCGTCACTCCAAGCAACTGTGGATCGCGAGATGCAGCTACAACCACATATTTGTAACGCCCTTTGTCAGCGTTCTCGACACTCTGCTCTTTAAGCTCGGACCACTTTCCGTATGACTTGTCCTTTCCAAGCGCGCTCTCGTGCGTTGTGCAAATCGCAATTTTTCGTCGGAGTGACGGTTCCTCTGCTTCGCTCAAGAGGAGTGTGAGCGGCCGTTCATGTGGCCCAATCTCAAATAACCTCTGTTGCTCAACAAAACGAAACCCGTCTGATGCTACAACGGCGTAAACCTGTTCTTTGATGATGCTATCTGCAATTGAGTACTCAAAAACTGGCCACTGACTTTGCAATTCACCAATGGGCTTCTTCACCGTTGAAATGAAATTCCCCGTAGCGGGGCCTCTCCCCACCTCCTCCTTGCTCGGCCCCGGCTCACGCGGGTCGGTGAAGCTCGGTTTGTCGCCGATTTGCCATCCCGGATAGATGCCATTCGCGAGCCACACTTTTCCAATCGGCTTCGGCAGGAAGTCTTGTCCGTCTTTGGTCTTCTGGCCGGCAATGTGATATGAGCCGGGGGCGAGGGCTTCGGGGGTGACGGGTGGTTTGCCGGGTTCGCCTTCCCAGATGCAGGCGATGCGGATGAGGTCGGTGTCGAAGCAGGCCCAGAGATTGTGGCCGAGGTTCAGGATGATGCCGCGAGGCGTGAGGTTGTCCTTTGGGAAGCCTTCGCCGACATCGCGCGCATCGAGCACGCTGCTGAAGAACGGGAAATCCTTCTCGACGAAGTCACCCCACGGTGATGGCGGCGGCGGGGCGGGTGGCTTTGGCGTTGTCTTGCTCGCGGTCGGTTTGGCGGGCTTTGGCTTTTTCTTCGCATCGGCCGCCGGGGCAGCGGTGGATAGCAGACAGAGCAGGGAGGAAAACAGCAGAGCGCGGCGGATCATGGCGGGAGGGAACGTTGGCTGATGGATTGGAATTTCGAGAAGGGAACGGTGTGGAGATTGGGTCCCGGCGATGCGACAACGCGCGGCGGACGAAGACGGCGGCTTCACGCGCGCCGCCAGAGATCCCAGCAGAAGATCACGACCGCCGCCCAGATGAAGGCAAAGGAGAACAAGGCCGCGCCTGACACGGGCTCATGATAAATCACAGCGCCGGTGAGAAACTGGCCGGTGGGCGCGAGGAACTGGAGCAGGCCGAGAATGGCAAAGGGCAGCTTCCGCGCGGCGTGCGCAAATCCGAGCAGCGGAATGGCGGTGATGATGCCGAGACCGAGGAGCAGCGCGACATCGCTACCCGTGGCCGGACCAAAGAGCGGGACCGACTTTGAGTGCATCCAGGCGAGGTAGGCTGCCGCGAGCGGGAGAGTCACGAGTGTCTCCGTGGCGAGACCCGAGAGCGCGCCCTCGGGCGATTGCCGCCGTGCCAGACCGTAGAAGCCCATGCTCAGGGCGAGCACGAGCGCGATCCACGGCAGATGCCCGACGACGGCGATCTGCATGGCGACGCCCAAACCCGCGAGGCTGATGCTGATGACTTGCAAACGATTGAGCCGCTCGCCCAACAACATGTAACCGATCAGCACATTGAGCAGCGGATTGAGAAAGTAACCGACGCTGCACTCGACGATGCGCCCGTGATGCGCGGCCCAGACAAAGGTGCTCCAGTTCACGCCGAGCAGGAGCGCCGACCACAAGTGAATGCCGACGATGCGCGGCTTGCGCAGACTTGCCAGCCAAGCGCGGAACTCACCGCGCCACAGCAGCAGCGGCAGCACAGTGGCCAGCGTCCACACCACGCGATGCGCCACCGCGAGGTCCGATCCGATGTGCGCGATGGCCTTCCAGTAAACCGGTAGCACGCCCCAGAGCCCGAATGCGACGACGGCACCGAATACCGCCGAGGCGGGCGGGCGGACTGGTGGTGTGGGATTCAAAAGATCAGCGCCTCGGGGGCCGACCAGCAGCCGAAGCGCCAGCCAATGTTCTCTTTCGCTCCCAAAGCCATCAGGCGGCTACTTGCCGCCGTTCTTGGCCAGCGTCTGGCTCTCAGGCGAGAGACTGGAGAGTGGCACTTTGTGGACGATGCCGGTGGAGACAACCTTGAGCAGGACGAAATCCGTGCCGTCCATGCCTTCAAAGATTGCCTCGATCTCGGAGCCCGCCGTGTTCTTCCATTTCTGCGGTGCGCCAGCAGCAGCGGCAGGCGCGCCCGGTGCAGCGGGTGTTGCAGCAGGAGCAGCCGGTGCTCCGCCAGCGGCGAAACTGGCACCTTCCTGAATCCATTGGCGGATCAGAGCGATCTCCTGCGTCGTCACCTTGCCCTTGCCCTTGGGCGGCATCACGTCCTCATCATCCTCGGGCAGCGTGATGCAGATCAGCAGGCTGCTCTTTTGCGGCTCGCCCGCCTTCACCTGCTTCTGCATGTCTTCCATGCGGTTGATGGCAAAATCTCCCTTTGGCTTCTTGCCTCCCTCTTTGTGACAGTCGCCGCAGCGCTGATTGAGGATCGGGGCGATCTGGCGCGCATAGTCCACGGCCGATGCGGTGTTCGAAACTCCAAGCAAAACGGCGGTCAGGATGAGTGGGGCGGTCTGTTTCATGGTGGGAATTAGCGCGGAGAATAATCAGGAATCAAAAATTACGCAATCCGGCATTTTGCCTCTGTTCATCCGCGCCGGAATCTCTGCCGCCGCAGCTCGTGTCTCCTCCCGCTTGGCAAGTCGCTGCGTCTGCCTATGCTCGCCACATGAGTGACACTGTTGGAGCGGAGGCTGGCTTGAGTTCTTACATCGCGGACCGGATCAAGATGATTGATGCGGCCCTGGAGCGCCTCATTCCCTCCGCCGATACGCACCCCGCCACGATCCACAAGGCCATGCGCCACAGCATGTTTGCTGGCGGGAAACGGCTGCGTCCCGTGCTTTGCCTCGCCGCTGCGGAGGCGTGCGGCGGTGGCACTGAGGCGGCGATGACTTCCGCCTGCGCGGTCGAGTGTCTGCACACCTACTCCCTCATTCACGACGACCTGCCGTGCATGGATGACGATGATTTCCGTCGTGGCGTGCCCACTTGCCACAAGGTCTTTGGCGATGGCGTCGCCGTCCTCGCGGGCGATGCGCTCCAAGCGCTTGCCTTTGAACTGGTCGCGCGCACTCCGGCCAGCGCGCGCTTCACGGCCGGAGACTATGTGCTCGAGCTGGCCGTCACGGCTGGCAGCCTACACCTGATCGGCGGGCAGGTGGCCGATCTCGAGGGCGAGGGCAAAAAGCTGGCCATGCCCGACCTGCGCTACGTCCACGAGAGCAAGACCGCCGCGCTGCTGACCACCTCCGTCCTCCTCGGTGCGATGAGCGCAGGCGCGAGCGACGCGCAAATCACCGCACTGAGAAAGTTCGGCATGGCCACGGGTCTGGCCTTCCAGGTCATCGACGACATTCTCGATGTCACCCAGACGAGCGAGAAGCTCGGCAAGAGCGCGGGCAAGGACATCGCCGCCGAGAAATCCACCTTCCCCTCGCTCATCGGGCTCGATGCCTCACGCGACGAGGCCAAGCGCCTGACCGCCGAGGCTCATGGCGCGCTCCAGATCTTCGGTGCCGCCGGCCAGCGCCTGCGACAGCTCGCCGATTACCTGCTGCAGCGGGACTATTGAGGGGATTGAGAATCCCCTGCACCGCCATTTTGGATGATCCTTCCCAAACGATTCGCCAGCGCGCTCCAATTTTGGCAAGTGCCTCCCAACCGTTTCCCCGGCACACTTCCCGTTTGAAGTGCCATTTCCAACCGTTTCCCCGGCACCCTGAGTTTTCCAAGGTCGTTCCCAATCGTTTCCCCTGCACACTTCACTTTTGGAGTGCCATTCCCAATCGTTTTCCCAGCACACTTCACTTTTGGAGTGCCGTTCCCAATCGATTCCCCGGCAGCCTGAGTTTTCCAGGGTCGTTCCCAATCGTTTCCCCGGCACCCTCCGTTTTGATGGAAGGCAGTCTCAGTTTTGAGAAAAGCACCCTCACCAAGAGGGCCGCGGAGTTGTCAGACGTTTGTCAGAACCGTCTTACAAACTTCTTACAATTTCCAAATTTCATTCCTGCGAGTCTTCGCGAATAGTATCGGCGTTGGAGGTCGCGACGGTTGCTGATCGAAAGATCGCCCTGAGCGAGACAAAAGTCGGCAAACAGAGCGACCTCATTTGTTTTTCATTATTGGGCTGTGGAACCCCGTGCTGTATGTGAGGCACGGGGTTCTGCTTTTTCAGGCCGAGGCGTCAGCGGGATCCTCCCCGACGGGAGGAGGCACGCTGGGCAGTGGGGCGACGATGTTCACCGGCCACGGGCGGAAGCGCTCGAAGATGCCCGGTCCCAGTTCACGGCTCGTCTCGTAGCCACGGCGCATCATTTCCAGCTTGGCGTCGATGTTGTCCACATGGTGCAGCGCGATGGCTTCCGGCGTCTTTGGCAGCACGGGGGAGCCAAATTGATACTCGCCGTGGTGCGAGGCGATGAGGTGCAGCAGGTGGAGCCGTACCGATTCGCTGGCAGGCTCGATCATTGTCCATTGGGCGGCGGCGGGTAGATCCATCATCTCGCGCCAGAGTTTGTTCACCAGCTCGAGCCCGAGGGGGATGTGCCCCAGCATCTCTCCGTTGATGTTGAACGGCATGTTGAAGCCGGTCTCGGGGTAGGAGTTCTCCCAGAGCTTGCCGCAGTCGTGGAAGAGAACGCCGACGATCATGAGATCGCGATTGAGCTGCGGATAGACGGAGCAGATCGCGGCGGCACAGCGCATCATCTGGGACATGTGCTCCACGAGCCCGCCGCGGCGAGCGTGGTGGTTTTCCCGCGCGGCGGCGGCGCGGCGGAAGCGGTCGCCATGCTTTTCGAGAAAGAGGAGCGCCAGTGTCTTCAATCGCGGATCAGTCACCGCGTCGATGAAGCGGACGATGTCGTCGTAGTCGGCGCGCTGTTTGTCCGCCAGCTCGCCGCTGCCGTTCAGCAGGACCGTGGTCTCGTCATCGGACAAAGAGCGAAGCGCGGGCTGCTTTGGGTCGAGCCCATACTTGCCGGCATCGACCCACTGCGCTGTCAGCTCGATGAAGTCACCGCGCTTCAGTTCCCGCGTCCTCTGAAACGCCGGGCTGTTGTCGAACACGCGCCATACAAACGAGTCGGTGGCATCCGCGAGCTTGATCTCCCAAAACGGGCTGCCCTGCGAGGTGGTCTTCTCGGTCCGCATATCGACCTGCGCGTGGATGCGGTAGGGCTGCGGCGTCGGCCCGGCCACCTGCTTGAGCTGGGTGATGGTGAGCAGGTCGATGTCGTTTTCGTCTGGCACGGCACCAGTGAAAGCGGATTTCCCGCCGCAATGCAAGATCAACCTCACGCCAGCACGCATTGACTCTGGACGACCCCGCGCGCCTTGGTAAAACTAAACGGCTCACATGGGAAACGTCGTTGTGCTCGGATCGCTGAATTATGACTGCTTTGCGGTGGTGGATGAATTTCCAAAACCCGGACAGACGCTCGCGGCTAGATCGCTCGACTTCAATCTCGGTGGCAAGGGCGCGAACCAAGCCGTGTCTGCAGCACGGCAAGGCGCGAATGTGGCGATGATCGGCTGCGTGGGCGATGACAGTGCGGGCGTGGCGTACATCGACTACCTGCGGCGGCGCAATGTGCTGACCACCGGCATCGTCGTCCGCGAGGAGGCCCACACCGGCACCGCGATGATCTGCGTGCGCAAGCGCGATGGAGAGAATACCATCGTCGTCGGTGGCGGCGCCAACGACACGCTGACTCCGGCCGAGGTCACGGCCCAGCAACCGCTGATCGCCATGGGCCGCATCATGCTGGCGCAATTTGAGGTACCGACCGACTGCATCCTGGCGGGATTGAAACTCGCGAAGCCCATGGGCACGGCCACCTGCTTGAATCCGTCGCCGTGGCGAGATGATTTCCCGTGGGGCGAGGTGGAACTCGATTTCGTCATCGTGAACGAAGACGAGTCAGCCACTCTGCTCGGCCGCCGACCCTATCGGCTCGGCGACGAAGAATGGGTGCTCCCAAAGCTGCGCGAGATGCGCATCGACACACTCATCGTGACGCGGGGCGAGTCCTCCACGCTTGCTTTTTCAAACGTGATGCAATCCATCGAAGTGCCCGCGATGCAGGTGCAGCACATCGACACCGTCGGCGCGGGAGATTGCTTTGCCGGCACCTTCGCCGCACGTTGGGCCGAGAACCGCGAGTTCGAGAAATCCGTGCGCGCTGCAAACGTGGCTGGCGCGCTCGCCACACTCGAACGCGGCGCGCAGGAAGCCATTCCGCCGAAGGAAGTCGTGGATGAAGCGCTTGCGAATCTTCCCTGACGCGGCGTTGGTCCGGCCTTTCGCAAACCCTCTCCGCCATGCAAATCCACATCGGTCGCAACAACCAGCAACTCGGCACCTTCACCGTGCCGCAAGTTCTCAGCGGACTCGGCAGCGGGCAGTTTCTCCCGACGGACATCGCCTGGCACGAGGGCCTCGAAGACTGGGCACCGCTCAGCTCCCTGGAAGTGCTGTCGGCATCCCCGCCCGCACCGGTCGCGACGACACAACCCGCCGCCGCACCTGCGAAACCGGCGTTCGCCCTTCCCACCGTCACCAAGCCCGAAACCCCACCGTCTCGAATGAAGGCGTGGATTTTGCGCCTCGCGTTGTTTGTCGTTCTGCTCCTGATCGCGATCCCGACTGCGCGGCTGATCAAAGGCAAGACGATTGAATCGCGATCGAAGGCGAACGCCGTTTCCGTCCTGGCCGCCTGCAAACAGTACGCCACGAGCCACGACGGCTCCTACCCGCCGGACCTCGCCACGCTGATCAAAGAGAAGATCATCGCGGACGAGGCGCTGCTCCATGATGACACCCAGATCGGCTACGAATACTACGCCGCCGGTGTGAAACAGACCGACGCGCCGGACAAGGTCATCATCATCAGCAAGGCCGCCAACGAGGCCGGACAACGTGTCGTCGGCTACAACGATGGCACCGTGAAGATGCAGCCGCTGCCCGTTCTCCCGCAGGCAAAGTGATCCCGCGCACCCAGCCGCGTTGATTTCACTCTCGCTCCCTGTTTTCCGTGGCGCACCTTGATCGACGGGCTACTTTCGCGGCCTCCGAATGGTTCGACTCATCACACAGCAAGGTCAGCTCATTGACTGGAACGACGAAAAGACGCTCCCGTTCCCGGACAATCTTGTCTTCCTTGATCTGCTGAACCCCTCGCGCACCGAGGAGCTGGAGGCGGAGAAATGGCTCGAATACCAGCTCCCGACGCGGGAAGAAATGCAGGAGATCGAGGAGTCCAGCCGACTCTACACCGACAAGGGCGCGCTCTACATGACGGCGTGGATTCCCGTCGGGCTCGACACGCCGGACCCCGACACCACCTCGATTTCCTTCGTCGTCGCGCCCGACTGCCTCACGACTGTCCGCTACGCCGATCCGCTCGCGTTTCGCACGCTTGTGGACAACGTCCGACGCCAGTGCCGCGCACCGATCTCAAGCGACGCCGTTTTCCTTTTGCTGTGCGAGCTGATGGTGGCGCGCATCGCCGATGCATTGCAGATCGTCGAGAACGACCTGAAAAAAGTGGGCCGCGATGTCTTCAAGCTCGATCCTCACAAAGCCAGCGCCGGAGTCGAAAAAGACCTCGCCGATGTGGTGAAGCTGCTCGGCCGCCGCAGCGCCTTCGTGGCCAACCTGCGCGAGAGCCTCGTGAGCCTGAACCGCATGTTGCAGTTCTTCCTCAACAACGCCGCCACCTGGATGCGCGGCGAGCTGGCGTCCCAGTTCCGCAGCGTGATGCGCGACGTGAAATCGCTCGACGACTACACCACGCAGCAGACGCAGGAGATGACCTTCCTGCTCGAGTCCACGCTCGGCCTGATCAACATCCAGCAGAACCAGATCATCAAAATCTTCACCATCGCCAGCGTGCTCTTCATGCCGCCGACGCTCATCGCCTCGATCTACGGCATGAACTTCGAGCACATGCCGGAGCTGAAATGGATGCTGGGTTACCCGATGGCAATCGTCCTGCTGATCATCTCCGCCTTGATCCCGATCATCTACTTCAAGCGGAAGAAGCTGCTGTAGCCCCTCACTCTGCCGCGTGATGCACTGGGTCCAGCGAGTCTTGTCATCGCCGCCAAACAAGGCCCGCGCGTTGATCGCGATTCTCGCAGTCGTTGAGATCATCATCCTACTGTGCGGCCCGAGCTTGTCACATGCACGGTCCGAGATCGCCGCCGCGACTGACGCGAAGCAAGACGTGCCATGGGAGGATGACGTCGATCTGGGCATCCACGTCGCAGCTTGGATCAATCTCGCGCTGCTCGCCATCGTCGCGCTCACGAGCAAGTGGTGGGCGCAATCTGCCAGCCCCTTCTACTGGCCGCCCGAGATCCCGCATCGCCGCTGGTTCTGGCCACTCGTCTTTATCTCCGTCGTGCTCTGCACGGCCGCTCGCCTCCCGCTCGCCAGCAAGAGCCTGTGGTGGGACGAGACATGGGTGATCCGCCAGTGCTCCCATGGAAGCTGGAAGCCGGACAAAAAAAATCCCGACGAGCTGAAGTTCTCGCCGACGACCTGGAAGCGCTGCGCTTTCTATTATCAAAAGCCGACGAACCATGTGCCCATGTCGCTCGCGCAGAAAGCGAGCCTGTCCGCATGGCGCACTGTGACCGGCTCACCGAAGAACGAGTTCAGCGATCTCGCCGCGCGCATACCACCGCTCACCGCATCCGCCATCGCTGTTGTGCTCCTCGCTTGTCTGCTGCGACGGTGGGGAAAGCCGGCCGCAGGCATCGTCGCAGCCGTTTTGCTCTCGGTGCATCCATGGCACATCCGCTACGGCGTCGATGCGCGTGCGTATGCGCTCGTCGTGCCGCTGTGCATCTCGGCGCTTTACGCCGCCACATGTTTGATTGAATCGCGCGGCCGCCTGCTTCGGCATTGGGTCTGGCTCGGCCTGAACCAGTTCCTCTGGCTCTGGGCCTTTCCAAACGCGCTCTTCGATGTGGGCGTGATGTTTGCCCTCCTCGCCTGGCTCCTCGTGAAGCAGGAAACCAACACAGCAGACCGCTGGACGGTGTTTCTGCGGCTGGCCGTGACGCATGCCTTCGCAGCCATGCTGCTCATCCAGATGTTCCTGCCCAACTTCATGCAGGCGCGCCATTGGGCGGGCAAAGAAGCGGACGCTCACGGACTGGATCTGCCTCTCGCCGTGCAAACCCTGCAGCAGTTGGCCGTCGGCGTCATCCCCGGCGATCTGGATCTCGTGGGCTTCTCTGCGGAGACGGTAAAACAGTTGCACGACACACATGCTGCCATTCCCGCCATCGGCACGCTTGTCACAGGCCCCATCACCCTCATCGCGCTGTTCGGCCTTGTCATTCTGGTCGTCCAGCGGAGAAAACCAGGCTTGATTGTGCTCGGCACCATTGCGAGCGGACTCTTGTTTGCTGGCGTGACGTTCATCGCCCAGTCCTATTTCTACTCCCGGTTTGCAATCGCCTTGCTGGTTCCGTTCGTGATCGGCCTCGCGTGGACGACAACCCAACTCGGCACGCGCCCCGTGACCACCGCCGCCCGATCAATCATCATCCTTGTCGCGCTTGCCGCTTATGTGATCCTTCCGAATCCGATCCGGCAAGTACTCTGGTCAGCGCCGTATTCGCCCCTGCGCGATGTCGCCGAGTTAGTTGAGAAGCAAACACGCGCATCCCCCTCTCTCGTCCTCTGCTACGGCCTCGGCAACGAAGCGCTGCCGGTCTATTCTCCCCACGCGATCAAGGTGAACAATGCCTCCGAACTCGAGGCGCAATTGCAGAAAGCCAAGGCCGAACAACGCACCGTCTATCTCGTGCAAGGCTACAACACCTTCAACCGCGCCGTCTTCGCCGATGGCTTTCGCCTGATCGACGACCCAAAAGTCTTCGGCGAGATCGCCGCCTTCCCAGCCATCGATCCCGAGTTCTACTTCCGCGTGCTGAAGGCTCGATGACGAGACACGCCGTAGCGGAACGGCACGAGCCATCCACCTGTGTTCTCTTGTGCCTCTCTCGCGACAAGCGTTGGCGGGTTAGAGGTCGGCGGACCTTGGCATCGGGAAATGAAGTCTCGAAGGCGCAACGAGATACTGGCTATCGGCTCTAGCATTTGCTGCCTCCATTCTTCCGTCGGGTCCACTACATGCGTGCCGATGAGCGATTCGCACATTCTTCGACGTTCTTGAGGCCATGAGAACCACCTTTCTGCTCACCACCTTCTGTCTCACCACGCTCATCGCCCGCGCTGCTGATTTGCAATCGCCGATCACCGTCGGGCAACGCGTCGCCACCTGCGGGCATAGTTTCCATGTGTTCACTTATCGCCAAGTCGCTGAGATCGCGACCTCCGCAGGTTTGAAGCACGAACTGGCGAGCCTTTCGAGCATCGGCGGCTCCACGGTGCTGAAGCATTGGGCGGTGCCGGAGGAAAAGAGCGCGGTGAAACAAGTGCTCAAGGCTGGAAAGGCCGATGTTCTGACGCTTTCGCCCATCTGGCTGCCAGACGAGGCCATCGAGCAGTTCGTGAAACTTGGCATCGAGCACAATCCGGCGCTGCGCATCACCGTGCAGGAATACTGGATGCCGAATGACGAGTATGAACCCGTCTATCCGCTCCAGACAAAAAAGAAGGTCGATCACAACGCAACCGATCTCGCCAAGCTCCGCGATGCCACCCAACGCTACGCCAAAGACATCGAAGACCACGTCAAAGGCATCAATCAACGTCTCGGCAAGGATGCGGTGCTCATCGTGCCCGTCGGCATGGCCGCAATCACACTGCGCGAAAAAATCATCAAGGGCGAAGCCCCAGGCCTGAAGCAGCAGAGTGAACTCTTCCGCGACAACTGGGGCCATGCGTTGCTGCCACTCCAGCTTCTCTCCAGCTATTGCCACTTCGCCGTCATCTACCGCAAGAGCCCCGTCGGTCTGCCATTGCCGCTCGCCTTCCGCACGCTCAAGGACATGAGCGACGACGACAAAACCAAGCTCAACACCCTCCTCCAACAAATCGCCTGGGACACCGTGAGCGCCCATCCCATGAGCGGGATCATGAAATAAAGGTCAGCCAAAAACATCTCCGCCAACATGAAGCGACTCCTTCTCTTCCTCGCCCTCTGCCCTGCCCTTTTTGCTGCGCAGCCAAACTTCGTCATCATCCTCGCGGATGACCTCGGGTATGGCGACATGCAGGCGAACAATCCGGAGCGCGGCAAGATCCCGACGCCGAACATGAACCGACTCGCTGCGGAAGGCATGCGCTTCACGGATGGGCATTCGAGCTCGGGCTGTTGCTCGCCCTCGCGCTACACGCTGCTCACGGGTCGCTACCATTGGCGGACGACGCTTCAAAGCGGCATCGTCGGTGAGTGGGGGAAGCCGTTGATCTCGGCTGAGAGGCTCACGATTGGCAAACTGGCGCAGCAGCATGGCTATCGCACGGCTTGCATCGGCAAATGGCATCTCGGCAGCGAGTGGCCGATCACACCGGAGCAGAAGGCGCACTTTACCGGCTTCGGCGGCAAAGCGGGAGGTGGCGGGGAGGTCTCGACCTTGATCACGGACGCGCATCGCGAAACCTGGAAAGCCGTGTTTTCGCAGCGCATCCCCGGTGGACCGACGGAACGCGGCTTTGACGAGTATTTCGGCACCGACGTGCCGAACTGGCCGCCGTATTGCTTCATCGACGGCGATCGCACCGTGGGCATTCCGAGCGAGTTGCTGCCCGCGTCGAAGCTCGTGAAGAACCAAGCGAGCCTGCAAGGCCCCGCGCTGCCGGATTGGCAGCTTGAGGGTATCCTGCCCGCGTTGGCGACTCGCGCGGAAAAGTTCATCCAGACGCAGTCAGCGGCCAAGAAGCCGTTTTTGCTTTATCTGCCGCTTACTTCGCCGCACACGCCGCTGGCGGTGAATGCGGAGTGGAAGGGCAAGAGCGGGCTGAACAGCGATTACGCCGATCTGGTGATGGAAACCGATCACGTGCTCGGTCGCGTGCTGGAGGCGCTGAAGGCGGGCGGCGTCGAAAACGACACCTTCGTGCTCTTCACCAGCGACAACGGCTGCGCGTCCTACATCGGCGTGAAGGACATGGAAAAGCAGGGCCACTTCCCCAGTGGGCCGCTGCGCGACTACAAGACCTCTGTCTATGAGGGCGGGCATCGCGTGCCCTTCGTCGTGAGATGGCCCGGCGTCGTCAAAGCAGGCACGGTGTGCAAACAACATGTCCTCCAAGCCGACACCATCGCCACGATGGCCGAGATCCTCGGCTTCACGCTGCCCGAGAACGCTGGCGAGGACAGCTTTAGCTTCATGCCGCTGCTCAAAGGTGAAGATCGACCCATCCGCACGAATGCCGTGAACACCGCCTGCGGCGGCACCCCGAGCTTCCGCGACGGTCCGTGGAAATACGTCGCGCAAGCCGAGCCCGAGCTCTACAACCTCGACGAAGACCTCGCTGAGTCGATGAATATGGCACCACTGCATCCCGAACGCGTCAAAGCCATGCAGGCCGCCTTTGAAAAACTCATCCGCGCCGGCCGCAGCACGCCCGGTGCTCCGCAAAAGAACGACATCAAAGTCGTGCGGTATCCCAAAGCTCCCGCCACACCGAAGGCGAAGAAGAAATAGTCATGAAAATCGCCCTGATTCTGCTCACCACGCTCTGCCTCGCCTCCAAGGCCGAAGAACCCGTCACGCTTATGACCAAGCGGGGCAAGTTGCTCGCCAGTGAGGACTTTGCGGCGGCACCCGCACCGTTCACTGGCAAGCCGGTGGGCTTTGCGAGTGGGTTCAGAGGCTGGCGCTACAACAGCTCGACCACGGGTGGCAAAGGCGGGCGCTGGGAGATCGCGAATGGCGAGTTTCGAGGCATCGAGACGCCGGGAGCGAATCATCCGGCCACGGCTTCGTTTGGCATGACGTTTCAAAACGTGATCATCCAGTGCGAGGTGCGCCTCAACGATGTACCGGACGAGGGGCGGAAGTATCGCTCGCTGTTTGTGAAGGCCACCGATGCGAAGGACTACATCATCTCGCTCAGCCTCGGCCAGGGCGGCTTGTTTTTGACGCCGTATGACGCGGACAAGATCAATCCGGCCACCAAACAGCGCGAGAAAGGCACCACGGTGAAGCTCTTGAAGCCGATCAAGCTCAACGAGTGGCACACGGTCGTCCTCGAAATCCAAGGCGATAAGGTTGTCGGCACCTTGGATGGGCAAAGCATCACGTTGAGCAATCGGCTCCTCAGTTCCGCGAAGCACAGCATCATGCTCGGCGCGGGCACGGAGGCTAGCTTTCGCAGGCTGCGTGTGTGGGAGGCGATGCCGAAGGCGGATTGGAAGAGGATCAAAGCAAAACTCAGCGCTGCGGCAAATCCATGAAACGACTGCTGCTCTTCCTTTCGTCATTCGTCATTTTGTCTTCGTCATTCGCGGTGGAGCCGCGCCCCAACATCCTCCACATCCTCGCGGATGACATGGGATGGAATGCGCTGAGCTGCTATGGCAACAAGGACCTGCAAACGCCGAACTTGGATCGGCTCGCGGCTCAGGGGATGCGTTTCACGCAGGCGTATGCGGATGCGCAGTGCTCGCCGACGCGGGCGGCGTTTTTGTCGGGGCAATACGGGGCTCGCACGGGTGTGTTCAAGGTATTGAACGAGAAGGAGCCGTCGTATGCGCCGATGCGCTCGGCGGAGGCGAAGGATGCGTTGGGGCCGGAGACGGCGACGCTGGCGACCACGTTGCGGAAAGCGGGCTACACGACCGGCATCAGCGGCAAGTGGCACATTGCGAACAACTACGCGGTGGCTGCCCTGCGGAAGCGTGAGGGCTACTTTGACTCCTACGGCTTCGATTTTGCCGGTCCGGCGAATGGCAACGAGCATCACGAGGACAAAACAGTCACCGCCATCACGGATGATATCATCGGGTTCATCGAATCGAACCGCAGCAGGCCTTGGTTTGCCTTTGTGTCGCATTTTAGCCCGCACACGAAGCTGGAAGCGCCGGAGGCTTTGATCGCGAAACACGTCGCCCGAGGCTTCAAGCGGTCGGCGGACGATGAAGGCAAGTCCACCGAGCGACCCATCGCCAACTACCTCGCCATGCTGGAGCATCTCGACAACGAAGTGGGCCGCTTGTTGGCGAAACTCGATGCGCTCGGGCTCGCGGAGAATACGCTCGTGATCTTTACTAGCGACAACGGCGGCCTCTCTCGCGTGACCAACAACGCCCCGCTCCGCGAAGGCAAAGGCTCGCCCTACGAAGGTGGCATCCGCGTGCCGCTGATCGTGCGTTGGCCGGGCAAAGTGAAGCCTGGCAGCGAGTGTAACGCGCCGGTGCATGCGGTCGATTTTTATCCGACGTTCATCAAAGTGGCTTCGGCTTTAGCCGAATCAAAGACCCCAGATGCGGCTAAAGCCGCAGTCACTTTAGACGGCGAGAGCCTGCTGCCGCTCCTCACCCAATCCGGCACGCTCAAACGCCCCGCCTTGTTCTGGCACATGCCCACCTACACCACGAACTACGGCCGCACGCCCTGCGCGGTGATCCGTGAGGGCGATTGGAAGCTCGTCCACTGGTTTGGCGACTACCTCGACACCACCGGTTTCACGCCAGACGACAAACCCTACGGCAAACTCGTCGTCGGTCCGCGCACCGAGGTCTTCAACCTCCGCGAAGACCCCAACGAAACGCGCAACGTCGCCACCGACCGGCCAAAGAAGACCACCCACCTCACCAACGCCCTCAACGCCTGGCTCAAACGCACCAAAGCCAATCTCCCCACACCGAATCCCGACTTTGATGAGAAGCGTTGGTGGAAGTCCGAAGGCAAAGCAACGAAAGGCGAGAACTAAGCCATGAAAGCCATCGCTCTACTCATCGCCTTCACCTTGTCAGCCGCCGCACAGAACAAAGTCGTCACTGTTGAGCAAGACAACGGTGTGTGGTGGTTTCGTTCGCCCACAGGCGCAAACTTCCTTTCCATCGGGGCGAATCATGTGGAGCCGCTTTATTGGCAGAGTCCGCGGAATGCGGTGTTTGTGCGTGAGACGTATGGCGGGGAGATTTTTGCCAAAGACGGCTCTTTTGACGATGAGTCGGCGGCAGTGAAAAAGTGGTCGGCGCATGTGGCGGCGAACTTCAAGGATTGGGGCTTCAACACGCTCGGGTTTCACAATCCGCTCTCGCGTAGCCTGCAGGAGGCGATTGGCGGTTATTATGTGTGCCAGTTGGCGATTCCCGTGTCGTGGGGCTGGAACATGAAGCGGTCGGAACTCGTCGCCAGCTTCGCGAAACGGCCCATGGATGTGTTTGATGCGGCGTTTCAGGCACAACTCGATGACGTGGCGGAGCGGATCGTGAAGCCGCGGGCGCAGGATGCGCGATTGCTCGGCTATGCCTACACCGATGGACCGCCGTGGACGGTGGAGGATGATGCGAGCAGCGCGGCCTTTGCCAAACTCTCGCCGGCGCAGCGACAGGCGCATCCGTGGGTTCATGCGCTGATGTCGCTGCCTGCCACAGCGGCGGGAAAGCAGGCGTGGATCGAGTTTTTGAAGAAGAGACATGCCGATGTGGTCAAGGTGGCGGCGGTTTATGCGGTGAAGGCAGCGACGTGGGAGGAACTCGCGGCCTGCACGCAGTGGCGTGAGCTTGGCGATGCGAAAGTAGCCGGTGCGGACAGTCGCGCGTTCCTTTCCATCCTCATGCGTCGCTGGTATGAGGCGCGGCATCGCAGCATCCGCCAGCACGACACCACGCATCTCATCCTCGGCGACAAGCTGAACATGAATCGCGACCGCAAGTTCCCCGTGCAGCTCGTGAACAGCCTCAAGGCCATGCGCAGCTTCGTGGATGTGGTCAGCGTGCAATACTACGGCCCCGCCGACGAGCAGGTGGCCACGCTCGCCACCGTGCATCGCGAAAGCGGCCTGCCCATCATCAATGGCGATACCACCTGCAAGCCCTTCTGGCCCGACAACTCACTGCGCGGCGAGAACCCGGCGTTTTATCAATCACTCGGCCAAACCTACGACGAGACGCTGACAAAGCTCTTCGCTCAGCCGTGGTTCATCGGCTGGCATCACTGCGGTTACATGCGCGGCCTGCGGAAGCCCTACATCGATGCGCTGAAGAAGGGCAACACCAAGGAGGTCGCCAACTACGAGCAACGCGGCGTTCTCTACCGCGAAGGTTTCATCGACGATCACGAGCGCCCCATCGAGCCGATCCTCACGCCCCTGAAAGCCGCCATTGCGAAATGCGAGGGGCTGCATCGGAGCAGCGCAAAACCCAAGCCGTAACCCTCAATGAGTCCACCATTGCTGACTTGGCTTCGACCATCATCCGCCACACTGAGACGTCTGCCAAACTCGGCATCAGGTGTTTACCAATCGTCGCTCATTTCTGCCTCGGCCCAGCGGCGCTGGCGATCAGCATCGGCTTTCTCAATCTCGACGATCTTCTGGTAGAATGGGGCGAGTAGGAGGTCGTCTTTGAATGTTTGAGCTGCTTTTTCGGCTTCCTCCAACGCATAGCGATACTCCTCGTCCAAGACCCCACCGGTGTAGCCTCGAGTCTGCGGTGTTGAGCCATGAATCAACTTCCATCTAGCCTCCTCAAATGCTTCAATCCCCATGCTGCGTGCCTTTTTGAGCAGGGCATCAATCAACCGGGGATAGCGAAACGCGATGACTGATCCCTCAAATGCGGTGAGTGAACACAGATCCATCAATTCGTCTGAGTTTTCGACCTTCGCGAGACGTTCGAGGATTAACGGCTCCATCAGTGTACTCGTGCGGGAGACCGCCATCTTGAAGAGCTGCCGCCAGGGGTGGCGTTGTTCTTTGGGGCGACTGAGCATCTTAGCGATGAGGTCACGTGCCAGACTTTCGAAGCCAGGCTCCTTCTCCAGACCCACCAAGGGCACGGAGTCATAGAACGGCACCGCTGCGAATCCGCCTTGCCCGCCCGCTTCTAGCTCCTCTTCACGCGCGATTCGACGCACAAAGAACTCGAACATCTGTCTTGGATGCCGTTTTGCCAATGCGTGGAGAACGCCTTTGTCCTCGTAGGAGCTGGGCAGAATGGGAATCTGGATCAATCGTTCGAGCAGCATGTCGATGGCTTCATCACACACCGGAGCTTCGGCATACCGGTCTCGTCCGATCATGGCTCCAGCCAGATGAAGAGTGTCTTCGTCGCTGAGAATCCTTTTCGTCAAAGTGATCGCCAGCCGATCAGTCCAAAAGTGCTTCCTCGGGAAATCAATCAACTGGAAGAAGGCGTGGAGCACCGGTCCTTGAGCCAGTTCTGCTGTGGCCATCAACGCGTCAATGATCGTCGGCGTCATGATCCAGTCCGAAAACTGAATGGTTGTCAGGAAGCTGCGGATGATCGGGGCTGACGATGAAGCGAGTCCTTGCTTCACTCTGGATTCGATACCTTCGATCGAAGCACCCGCGTCTTTTTGAACGAAGTTGCCGGCGTAACCAGCCAATGGTGAGGATGTGTCCGCCAAGACGATGTCTAGCAGACCCATCATCAGAGATTGGTTCTGACGAGCCAGTTCAGCCAGTAACTCGCCGAGCTTTGCTTCCAGTCCATGCTCTGCGCATTGAGTGTTCCAGCGCACGAGAAAGTCATGCAGGCTGTTTGGCGAATTGATTCTACTCAATAGGGTCGATGCCACCTCACGGAGCAGCGAGCGCCAGTGTTCTTGTTCAATTTCATACCAGCCGCTTTGACGATCTGATTTATGTCTATTGAGCGAATCGTCATGACTCCACGAAAGCGTTAGTCTTGCTAGACGAAGCTCGAAAGTATCTGGCAGTGACTGCACAAGCTGCTCACAGGCAGCTCGATAGCCTTCATCTTTCCCATAAACGATGGGCCAGCGGACTTGGTGCCTGATGGCATAGTGGATCAGCGGATGCTCATAGCGTTTGGCGAGCTGACAGATAGCTTCAAAGGCCATCATCCGTTCAGGTCGCCATGCTCGGTCTGCCGCTGGAGGCAGGTCGTGGAAAGCAGAGGTTTGCCGAAACGCCTCAGCCAGGACAGGCAACACATTCATCGCCGCTACTGTCCCACGAGGAATAACCACCTCGGTAATGAACGATAGCGCGCGATGGCGGATCACCTTGGTGATCGCTACGGATACGGCCACCTTTCCGAAGACCAGTGTGCGTCTGTCCCGCCAATAGTTTTGCTCGATGATCTGTGCGAAATAGGGCCGCAGGGTCGTGTCGAGTAACTGGCAAGGCTTGTCGGCGACAAGTTCGGCATCATTACCAGTCAGGAGCTTCTCAAGCCAGTCGAGGACTCCGCTGGGAGCGTCTGGATAGTTGTATCGGAAGGAGGCAATCTCGGCGAAATCAGCGTAGCGTCCACGATTGGAAACATCGTCAATCGTGAAGTTACGATGAAGCTGCCACAGAAGTTGGAGGGCACGAGGGCGATGGTCGTTGCTCCAAATGGCCAAGGGCTTCAGAACACCTGGCACACGACGCAGCACTTGATCGTGAGTGCTCATGCTCGCGTAGCCTACTTTTGGGGGGGCAGTCGACATGTCCATTGCCCAAGTGGCGAGGTCCAGTGACCGATCCGGCTGGTAGATCGCAAAGGCAGACCACTTCTCCATCATCTGGGAGCGATCCCAAAAAGTGGACTGCTCAAACTCCTTCAGGAATCGTTGCCAG
>Ga0075163_10000431_pt1 | contig 53439 bp, 51 predicted proteins | sample JI1023141ADNA_FD_71478 | JGI IMG/M metagenome (GOLD analysis project Ga0075163, IMG submission 71478) | Wastewater effluent complex algal communities from Wisconsin, to seasonally profile nutrient transformation and Carbon sequestration -... | ecosystem: Engineered > WWTP > Effluent > Algae...
ACCTTCCCGCTGGTGTTCGGCTGGATCCATTTCGAGACGGTACCGGGCCACCTCGACACCTACCGCACCTACGTGTTCGGCTTCGCAGCGGGTGATTTTCCGGTCGCCTCCTGGCTCGCCTTCATGGTGTTCCATGGGCTCGTCTGGGCGTCGTTCCTGGTGCTGGCCGGCGTGATGCTCGCGTTTCGGCGGCGCATGATCGACCACGGCGCCATGGCGGCGCAGCAGTTCGGTGAGGACATCCTGCCGCTCGTCCTGCTCGGCGCGATCAGCATGACCGGACTGATGCTGACCGTGAGCTACACCTGGCTGCGAGGTTACGCGTACGACTTCCTGGCGATCCTGCATGCGGTCACCGTGATCGTGACGCTGCTCTGGCTGCCCTTTGGGAAGTTCTTCCACATCTTCCAGCGCCCGGCGCAGCTCGGGGTCGGCTTCTATAAGGATATAGGCGCACGCAGCGAGCAGGCGCGATGCGTGCGGTGCGACCGCGAATTTGCGCCGGCCGCGATGATCCGGGACCTGATCGACGTCGAGCGCGAGCTCGGCTTCAAATACGAAACGTCTGGCGGTGCCGGTCACTACCAGCAGATCTGCCCAGCGTGCCGGCGTGCGATGTTCGGGCTCGCGCAGGGCGCGCTCTGGCGGGGGGATGAGCATGGCGACACTGCCCGTCGATGACATGGCAATCACGCGGGCGTTCGGTCCGCACCTATCGCCGCGCACCCGTGGCAGCGGCTCCGACGAGCCGGAGCGGCTGGTAAAGACGCACTGCTGCTTCTGCGGCCAGCAGTGCGGGATCCAGCTCAAGGTGAAGAACAACGAGGTGATTGGGTTCGAGCCATGGGAGGACTTCCCGTTCAATCGCGGCATGCTCTGCCCGAAGGGCGTCAAGCGCTACCTGCAAGGCTCGCATCCTGACCGCCTCTTGACCGCGCTCGTGCGCGATCCGTCGGTCGAGAGCGGATTTCGGCCGATGTCCTACGACGCGGCGATCGAGCGAGCCGCGAGAGAGATTCGGCGCATCCAGGATCAGCACGGGCCGGCCGCGATTGGCTTGCTGGGCGGCGCCAGTCTCACGACCGAAAAGACCTACCTGCTCGGCAAGTTCGCGCGGGTCTGCTTGAAGACGCCGTACATCGACTACAACGGCCGGCTGTGCATGGTGAGCGCCGGTGCCGCGAACAAGAAGGCGTTCGGCATCGATCGCACGACGAATCCATGGTCCGACATGGTCGGCACCGACGTCATCTGGGTGGCGGGATCGAACGTGGCCGAGTGTTCGCCGATCACGACCAACTACATCTGGCAGGCGCGCGAGCTCGGCGCGAAGGTGATCGTCCAGGACCCGCGCATCACGCCAATCGCTCGCACCTGCGACCTGTACCTGCCCATCCGGCCGGGGCGCGACGCGGCGCTGTTCGCGGGCGTGCTCCAGCTCATGATCGAGAATGGCTGGATCGATCGCGACTTCATCGAGCAGGAAACGGTTGGCTTCGAGGCAGTGGCCGCCTATTGCGCGACGTGGCCGGTGTCGCGGGTCGCCGAGGTCACGGGCGTCCCCGAGCGCTCGATACGCAAGGCGGCGGAGCTGTGGGGGACGGCGAAGTCGAGCTTCCTCTTTCACGCGCGCGGCATCGAGCACCACTCGAACGGCGTACAGAACGCGCTCGGCACGATCAACCTGGTGCTGGCGTCCGGCCGCATCGGCAAGCCGAAGAGCGGCTACGGCACGATCGTGGGTCAGGCCAATGGGCAGGGCGGTCGTGAGCATGGGCAGAAGTGCGATCAGCTGCCCGGCTGGCGCGACATCTCGAATCCCGAACATCGGAAGTACATCGCTTCGGTCTGGAACATCAAAGAATCGGATCTGCCGGGGCCCGGCGTCGACGCGTACGAGATGTTCCGCAAGATCGACGCGGGCGAGATCAAGGGGCTCATCTCGATCTGCTTCAACCCCAAGGTTTCGCTACCGGACAACCAGTTCGTGACGCGCGCGCTCGAGAAGCTTGATTTCTACGTCGCGATCGACTTCTTCTTGAACGACACGGCGCGCCACGCCGACCTCGTGCTACCGGGGAGCCTGCAGGAGGAGGACGAGGGCACGGTGACGCAGGTCGAGGGCCGCGTCATCAAGATCAACAAGGCGGTCGACTGTCCCGGCGAGGCGCGACAGGACTGGCGCGTCATCCAGGATCTCGCCAAGGCGCTCGGGCGGCCGCACGGCTTCACGTTCGACAGCCCACGGGCCATTTTCGACGAGCTCCGCGTGGCATCCAAGGGCGGCGTCGCTGATTATTCCGGCATCACCTATGAAAAGATCGAGCAGCAGATGGGGGTGTTCTGGCCGTGCCCGAGCGATGATCATCCGGGGACGCCGCGCCTGTTCGAGCCCGGCAGCGACAACCCGGTCGCCAAGGGGAAGGGGCGCTTCTACTTCCCGGACGGCAAGGCGCGGTTCAACGTCGCCGACTACCGGCCCGCGGTCGATGATGCGTCCGCGGAGTACCCGATCTTCCTCACCACGGGTCGTGTCGTGAGCCAGTTTCTATCCGGGACGCAGACGCGTCGCATCGGTCCGCTGGTCAAGCACTACCCCGAGCCGCGGATCGAGCTGCATCCGCGCCTTGCCGAGAAGCTTGGGATCGCCGATGGCGCCTGGGCGACGGCCGAGACCCGCCGCGGCGCGATCACGCTGCGCGCCATGGTGGTGACGACCATCCGGCCCGATACGATCTTCATTCCCTACCACTGGCCTGGCGACAAGAGCCCGAATCGTCTGACGGTGGCAGCGCAGGATCCGATTAGCAAGATCCCTCAGTACAAGGTTTGCGGCTGCCGGCTGCGGCCCGCCGATGGCCCGCCCGCCTACGCCCAGGAGAGGGAGGCCCAACAATGAGCGTCCCGCAGCACCTCGAGTTTTTCGTCGACCCCAGCCGTTGCATCGGGTGCCGCGCGTGCGTGGAGGCATGCACGGAATGCGACACGCACCGGGGTGAGCCGATGATCCACCTCGAGTACATCGATCGCGGCGCGTCGGTCCAGACGGTTCCCGTCGTGTGCATGCACTGCGAGCAGCCGACGTGCGCCGAGGTCTGCCCGGCCGACGCGATCAAGCGCACGGGGGACGGCGTGGTGCAGAGCGCGCGCAAGCCGCGCTGTATCGCGTGCGGCAACTGCGTGGTGGCGTGTCCGTTCGGCGTCCCCGAGCTGTACATCGATCGCGCGATCATGATGAAGTGCGACATGTGCTACGACCGGACTTCGGTCGGCAAGAAGCCGATGTGCGCGACGGTCTGTCCAAGCCAGGCGCTGTACTTCGGCACGCGCGAGCAGATCTCGGCGCTGCGCCCGCAGTCGATGCCTACGAACACGTTCCGGTTCGGCGAACAGGTGATCCGCACGCGGGTCAACGTGATGGTGCCGCGCCGGCCGGCCGCGCCCGCGCAGATCGACGTGACCGCGGCGATGGACGAGCGTCCGCCGCGCCGCGCGGTGCGCCTGCCGGTGGTGGGCGACGATCCCGATCCATTCGCAGAGGTGGAGGTCTGACATGGCGGACGATCCGCAGAGACGCTTCGAGGAAGATTTTGCACTCGATGCGCGTCTGGATGCCGAGGCGCGGCAGGGGCTCACCGGCACCGCGCGCGCCGACGTGTACGGGCCGACGTACGACCGCGACGACATCACGGTGCCACCCGACGGCCGCTCGATGGCGGAGCAGCCGCGGTGGCGGCGCGATTTCTCGATCGATTGGCCGCAGGATCACCACGTCGCGCGCCGCGACTTCACCAAGTTCCTCGTGCTGACCAGCGGCGCGTTCGCAGCTGGTCAGGGGTGGATCGCGGCGCAGAGCCTGGTCCGTCATCGCCGCCCGCCGCCGCCGCGCAAGCGGATCGCCGCCGTGACCGACGTGCCTGTCGGAGAATCGCTAATGTTCGATTACCCCGGCGAGCACGATCCTTGTCTGCTGATCCACATCGCCGAAGACAAGCTCGTCGCGTTCAGCCAGAAGTGCACGCACCTTGCGTGCGCGGTGATCCCACAGTTCAAGGACGGCGTGCTTGTCTGCGCGTGCCACAAGGGCTACTTCGATCTCGCGACCGGCCGCAATCTCGCCGGTCCGCCGCCGCGACCGCTGCCGCAGATCGAGCTCGAGGTCGTGGGCGGCGAGGTGTTCGCCGTCGACGTGAACGCGAGGACCGGCTGATGTCGCGCCTGTCCCGCCAGTCGACGCGCGAGCAGCGAACCACGGTCGTCTATGGCGTGCTGTGCTTCGTCCTGATCCTCGTCGTCCTACAGCTCTGGCTCTTTACCGCGACGATGAACGCGTTCCTCGGCGGGGACGACGGCGCGGTCTGGCCGGCCTTCGGGGCCAGCGTCGCGTGCCTGGCCCTAAACCTCGGTCTTTTGCGCTATCTCGGGCGGCGATGACGAGCCCTCCGGCGCGGCTCGCCGCGATGCATCCAGCGTATTTCGCGCTGGTCATGGCGACCGGGATCGTCTCGCTGGCCTGCCACACGATGGCGCTTCCCCTGCCCGCCAAGGGACTTTTCGCACTCAACCTCGCGTTCTACCCGGCGCTCTGGATCCTCACCCTGGTGCGCGTCGTGCGCCATCGCGCGCAGGTGGTTGCCGACCTGCGCCACCACGGCCGCTCGGTCGGGTTCTTCACGACCGTGGCGGCGACCTGCGTCCTTGGCTCGCAGTGCCTCCTCGTCGGCGAAGCATATCGGGCTGCGCTCGCGCTCTGGGTAGCGGGAATCGCGCTCTGGGCGCTTTTCACGTACGCGGTGTTCACGATCCTCGTCGTGAAGCCGGAGAAGCCCGCGCTGGCCGATGGCATCAACGGTGGCTGGCTGGTTTCCGTCGTCGCTGCGCAGTCGGTGTGCGTGCTCGGCGCGCAGCTCTCGTCTGGCATGGGTGATCATGCTCCGCCGGTGCTCACCTTCTGTTTGGCGATGTGGCTCGGGGGCGGGATGCTCTATCTCTGGATCATCGCGCTCATCTTCTATCGTTATACGTTCTTCACGATGAGCCCGTCGGATCTGGCGCCGCCGTACTGGATCAACATGGGCGCGGCGGCGATCTCGACGCTCGCTGGCACGATGCTGGTCGCGGCGGCGCCTCACTCGCCGGTCATCCAGCAGGTGCTGCCCTTCGTGCGCGGACTGACCCTGATGTGGTGGGCCACCGCGACCTGGTGGATCCCGATGCTCGTGATCCTCGGTGTGTGGCGGCACATCCTGCGGCGCTTCCCGCTCCGCTACGATCCGCTCTACTGGGGCGCTGTCTTCCCGCTCGGGATGTACACCGTCTGCACCGCGCGGCTATCCCGCGCCGTCGATGCGGCGTACCTGCTCTCCATCTCGCGCGTCTTTGTCTACGTGGCGCTCGGCGCCTGGACGCTGGCCGCGACGGGGATGACGTTCTCGATCATCCGCCGCGGCCGGTCGTCACCTTGAGCGAGATTTCCTTTTGCGCGAACGCGCGCTCTTCGGATCGCAGCGCGGATTCGGCAGTACGATGGGCGGCGGGTCCATCGAAGTGGGGCGCAGTTCGGACTGCGGGCATGGCCTTCGCGCGCTCTAGCAGCGTGACGGCTTCGCTGCCAAGCAGCGATTCACAGACGGCGTAAAGCCCTTCCGGCCCTTCCTCGCGGGGATTGTGGCGAAGGAGCAGCCAGCGAATTTCTTCGACCAGCGCGGCATCTGGAGTCGGCACCATCAGCGACGCCAGAGCCGCATGCTCTACGCGCAGCGCATGCGCCAAGGGCAGCGGCTCGCCGCCGTTCTGCTTTCGCGCAGCGGGCAGGAGGATCTTCTCTTCAATTCCGATGTGCCGCAGCAGGCCGGAACGAAAACTCTCGAACGCCCCCTGATCGAAGCGCGCGGGATCGGCAACGCTCTCAGTTAAGAGCGCGTCCAACCGAGCGTGATCCTCGAGTAGATACCTCGATAGCGTGTCGTTCATGGTTCCCCGCCTTCTATGCTGCGCGCATTTTGATCGTCGCGGACGCGCTTGCGCGAAAATATTGCGCGCAGTGTTTTCAGTCCGGTCACGTGACGGACTGCGCGTGATCCATCGGCGCGAAGCGCGGCATCAGGACGTGGTTCTCGAGGTGGACGTGACGCAGGATGTCGCCCTCCAGGTGCTCGAGCTCCGTCATCAGCGTGCGGTAGCTGTTGCAGGCCCACGGCGGCGATTGAAAATTCTCGGCGGCTCCGCGCATGCGCAAAAGGAGCCTTCCTACGCTCAGGTGCTCTTCGAGCATCTCGGTGAGCTCTCTTCTCACGACGGCATCCGCCGGGCTCCGCGCAGTCAACGCAGGGAAGAGCTCCTGCTCCTCGCGATCGAGATGAGGAATTAGAGCATCCTTCAGAGCCCGGACGACGGTCTCAAGCTCACGCAAGCGCGGGTTGCGGTCGCCGTGAACCCTGCCGACCTTGGCGGACAGCTTTTCCACGAACGGCAGCGTCTTGCGCAAGGAGTGGTGATATCGATGTTCAATATGACGGATGAGCGCGGCCGTCGACAGGCTGCGTGGATCCTCGCACGCATCGACGCGCTCCGAGATGGCCTGCTCCAGCTCCTCCAACAGCATCTGCACATCGAGGTTCCGCGCGCTGCATGCCCTTGTGAGGCTCATGCCGCCGTGGCAGCAATAATCGATGTGGTGGCGCTGGAAGACGGAGGCGCACTCCGAGTATTCTGACACGATGTCGGCAACGCTTTGCCCTGAGTCGAGCATGATGATCTCCTGCTCAGGTTCATAGCAGGCTTCGTGCCATCACCTCGCCTAAGAGCCGCCTCTACGCGCCGCCGTTGCGTCGTCCCGCCGAAGTGTTCAGCTGACAACAGCCGTGTCGTTTTGACGACACGCCGTCTTTAGTCTTTAGATGAAGAGGGATTCTGGCATCGGATTTGCGGTACGCTAAAGCCATCCTTCCGTTTGAGGAAAGCGATCATGCCAGTTCGAGAAGCCGCAGCAGCGCTACATCGCTACTTCTCCCAGGCGCTGCCCCTGCAGGTGCGCGATGAAGAGGAGACTCTGGCGCCCCGGTTCAAGGGCCACGATAAAGCGGTTGATGAGGCGCGGCGGGTGATATGAAAAGAGCCATCGACGCCTGGGTTTCATCGAGAGAACCCTTTCGTCTCTTCTTTCTCGTCGGGCTGGGAATCGCCGCCGCCGGGCTCTTGCCGTGGCCCCTCGTGCAGCTTGGCTGGATCCGCGGCTGGCCCGGCCCGCTGCACGCGATGACGATGACGCAGGGATTCCTGGTGGCGTTCGCCGTCGGCTTTCTCGGCACGATGCTGCCGCGGCGGACTGGCGCGCCGCCGCTGTCTGCGCCCGAGCGCGCGCTGCTCTTGGCTGCCCTGCTCGGCGTCCCGATCTGCCTGAGCATCGGCTCCGAGCGCGCCGCGCAGCTCGGATATTGCCTGGTGCTGTTCACCCTCGGGCGATATGCGCTGCGCTCGCTGCGGCGGAGCGAACAGAAGCAGCCGCCGCTGCCTTCGTTCATCTGGATTCCGACGGGTGTCTTGCAAGGAAGTTTGGGCGCGCTGCTGCTCTTCTCATCGCCGCTGTGGAGCGCGCCGCCGTGGGTGTACGGCCTGGCCAGACAGCTCGCGCAACAGGGTCTTCTCCTCAGTCTGGTGCTGGGGCTCGCGCCGATGCTGGCACCGATGCTGTGGACGGGAAATGCGCCGCCGCCGCCGCGACACGCGGCAGCGCAGCGTGCGCTACAGGCCGGGTGCGCCGCGGCGCTCGTCGCCAGCTTCGTGCTGGAGCAAGTCGTCTCGATCCCAGCGGGACTGCTGCTCCGCGGGCTCATCTGCGCGGCGCTGTTGTGGCGGGTGACGCTGCCGTGGCAGCCGCGGCAGCGAGCGGGGCTCCACCGGCTGCTGTTTCGCGTCGCGCTGTGGCTCATCCCCGTCGGCTTGCTCTGTGCTGCGGCGACGCCGCTACATCGCGTCGCCTGTCTGCATATCACCTTCGTCGCCGGCTTGATGGTCCTGACCTTCGCGACCTCGGTCCATGTGACCCTGATGCACTCCGGTCATGAAGCAGAGGCCGAGCGAAGCTCGCCCGCGGTCGCGACGACGGCCCTGTTGCTCTATCTGGCGGCGGCGCTGCGGGTTGGCGCCGACTGGCTCGGGATACACTTTCTCGACGGACTGACCGCGGCGGCGGGGCTCGCTCTGCTCGCGCTGCTGATCTGGGCAGCGTTCTTGCTCCTCAAACTGCGGCGGCGTTGATCTAGGATCGCCATGCTCACCGTGGCCCTTGCGCTCGCCTTCGTCATCGGAATCCTCCTCGGCCTGCTCGGCGGAGGTGGGTCGATCTTGATGGTGCCGGTGCTGCTGTATGTCCTACAGATGGAGCCTAAGTCTGCGCTCGCTTCAACGCAGGTCATTCTGGCAGCGACGAGCGCAGCGGCGGTCGTGGTTCACGCACGCGCATCGCGCGTGGCCTTCTCCATCGGGGCGGTGTTCGGAATCGCGGGAATGGCGGGGGCGTATCTCGGGGGGCGGACTGCCCGCTATATTCCGGGCAAGCTCCTCCTTTTAGGATTTACAGCGCTCATGGCGATAAGCGCCCTTGCGATGCTCCGCCGTCGTTCGGCTTCTAGGACGGAGCACTCACCAACCTCGCTGATTCGAGGTGCTGCGGTCGGATCCGTGGCGGGCTTCCTGGCGGGGCTGCTCGGGGTCGGCGGCGGGTTTCTGATCGTCCCGGCGCTGACCGAGCTTGGCGGGCTGCCGATGGAGCGAGCCATCGGAACGTCCCTTTTCGTCATCATGCTGCAAGCGAGCATGGGAGCGCTCGGCTACCTGACCCATGCGGCGGTGCGCTGGGACGTGGTACCTGTCCTGGCGCTGGTCATGGCTTTGGGCAGCATCACCGGGGGACTTTTGTCCAAGCGTATTCCGGCGGCAGCGCTGCGCCGGGGCTTCGCCATCCTCATCTTGATGGTGGCGGTGTGGATGCTCGCGCGGAACAGTCTCTGACGCGCGCTCAGCCGGCAGCCGCGGCTGCGCGCCGGCCCGCGATGAGGTGCCAGCCGAGAATCAGGACCAGGCCGAGCAGGAAGACTCCGACCAGGATCGCGCCGAGCTGCGGATAGCTGTGCGTCGTGAAGTTGGCGATCTGCTTCGATCCGATGATGACCGGCGTGAACGGCTTCACCTTGACCGGGGCGGTCGGATCGAGCTCGTGCCCGAAGACGTACAGGCGATAGATGAAGCGCCCGAACGCGAAGGTGCAGCCGTAGCCGGCGAGCGCCGTCAGGTCGATGAGCGCCCGCACGTTGCCGATCGCCGCCACCCGTAGGACGAGCAGCGCGAGCACGCCGAAGAGGAACGGCATGAAGTCGAGGTCGGACAGCGACTGCCGGTCGATCTTGTGCATGCCGATGTAATGGTTGAGCGTGTTGATCTCGACGATGTCGTGCCCGTCGTTGCCGCCGGTGAGGGTGTAGGAATAGATGTCCATCTGCAGGCCCTTGGGGTACTGCGGCGCCTCCATTCGGATCTGCCACAGCGGCACGATCAGGCTGACGAGCAGCGGCACGAGCAGCACGACGAGGAGCAGCCGCGAGCTCGGAAAGAGCGGCCGATCGAGGAACTCATAGAACTTTTTGACAGCGTCCTTCACGGTGCCCTCCCAGACCTTTTCGGTCGTCGCTCAGACGAGATCGCTCTTGCGGAAGTGGCGGCTCGCCAGCCACCACAGGAGCGAGCCCAGCGCCACCGGCCACAGCGTGCCCAGCGCGAACAGCGCGTTCTCTCCGATGCGGCTCGAAAGGAAGAAGCCGACGGGACCCAGCGTGCCGAGCTCCGGCTCGGCGGCGGAGAGCAGCGCCATGCGCGCCGCCTGCACCGGGTTTGCCGCGCAGATGACGAACAGCGTCGCGGCGTGCAGCCGCCACTTGAGCAGGAGCCCGATGACGCCGAAGTCGAGCAGCGCCACGCCGAGCCCGAAGGCGAGCAGCACGTACATCATGGCCCGCGCCTGGTTGCGCACTACCGTCGAGATGAGCAGCCCCAGGCCGACGAAGGCCCAGAGCAGCGATGCGCTGATGGCGAGCGCCCGCCCGAGGAACGCCCAAGGGATCGCCTGCCGCAGGAGCAGGCTGCCGAGCACGCCGAGCAGCAGCACGAGCAGGAGCAGCGGACCGAGCAGGAGCGCGTAGCGCACGAGCGTGATGCCGAGGAAGTAGCGCCCGCGTGACAGCGGATGGCTGAACAGCATCTCCAGCGTGCCGTCGTCGCGCGCGCGGTTTATGAGCTGGCTGGTGGCGGTGAGCGCGAGCAGCGGCAAAAGCAGCAGCAGCGCATGCGTAAACGACATGAGCACGCGCCCCATACCGGTGAAGCCGAGCACGTTCGACTCACGCACGCCGACCAGCACGAACATCGCGGCGAGCAGTCCGTAGATGAGCCCGCAGAAGATGAGCCAGCGCGAGCGCAGCACCTCGGCCAGATCGAGCCGCGCGACGGCGGAGAGCTCGCGATTGGCGGTCATTCCGCACCCCGCTGCGGGCGCGCTTCGATCTGGGCCTGCGCCGCATCGAAGGACAGCGCGCCCGCCTCGCTTGCCTCGACGGCGCCCAGGTTGTAGCCCATCGGCGTCGCCTCCACCCCGATGAAGCCGACGCAGCAACGCAGCAGCCAGCGATCTTCGCGCAGGTGGCGGAAGTACATCGCGTGGACGTCGGGCTTGCGCGTCGAAAGATAGAGCAGCAGGCACCCGGGATCATCGAAGTTCCGCACCGCGCCGTCCTTGGTCTGAAGCTGCGCCGCGAAGCGCGGCTCGCCGACGTGCATGTGGCACTCGGCGCACGCTTCGCGATCCCAGACGATGGGCACCGGGCCGCTCGGCAGCCGCTGCGTGAAGCGCACGATGATCAGGATCGCAGCGACGACCGTTACGCCGAGCGCGAGCCCGACGAGCCACTTCCAGCGAACAGCCCTAGCCATGCTCAGCACCTCCCTCTGCCTTCTGTCCCTTGTCTATCTTTACGTGCGGGACGTCGATGGTCTCGAGCTCGCGGACGTTCACGTCTCTGAGGCGCCCGTCGAACCGCTGGGTGAGGCTGGCGAGCGCCAGCATCTTGGCTTCGCGGGTCACCGTGCGCAGCCAGCGGCCGGCGTCGCCGCGCACGCCCTGCCGAAAGCCCTGCTCGACGAGCCAGTCGGCATCGACGCCGGCGTCGAGGCTCACCTCGATGACCGACAGCGCGCGCTGCGCCAGGTATTCCTCGGCAGCGCCGTCGTAGACGATCTTGCCGTCCTGCATCGCCACCACGTGATCGACGAGGTGCCGCACCTCTTCCAGGCGGTGGGAGCAGAGGATGAGCGTGGCGTGCTCCTCGACCTCCTGAAACAGCTGAAAGAAGCGATCGCGCGACCAGGCGTCGAGGCTCGCCGTCGGCTCGTCGAGGATGAGCAGGGAGGCGCGCGCCGCGAGCGCCAGGGCGATGAGCAGCTTCTGCTTCATGCCGCCCGACAGGTTGCGAAACGGCCGGCCAGCCAGCCCATCGACGTCGAGCCCGAGCCCGGTGGCCAGCTCCTTGACGCGGGCGAGCGGCAGGTCGCGCAGCGCGCACACCGCCTGCAGCACATCGCCGACTGGCGCGAAGAGCTGCGGCGCGATCTGCGGCACGTAGGCGACGCGGCGCAAGAGCTCTTGACCCTGCTCGGCGGGATCGGCGCCGTCGAGCCGCACCGTGCCCTCGCAGGACAGCATGCCCATGATGACGCGCGTCAGCGTCGACTTGCCCGAGCCGTTGGGGCCGATGAGGCCGATGCGGCGGCCGGCGGGCACCTCGAGCCGGATGCCGCGCAGGACGTGGTTCGCGCCGAACCACTTGTGAACGTCGCGGAGCTCAATCTGCACCAGGCACCTCCACGTCGATGCGGCGCAGCGACGGACGTTTGTCGATGAGCAGCGGCCGCGGCTTGAACAGCGGCAGGATGTGCGTCACCGCGTCGACGAGCGAGAGCGCCACGGTGCCGCGGAAGTAGGCGAGGTCGGGGAAGCGGCTCTGCAGGTTGCTCGACAGGCTGTAGAGCTCGTAGGGGACGTCGCCCTCGCCGTCGCCGTTCCAGTCGAAGCCGGCGTAGTCGTCGAAGTCGTTGCCCTCCCAGCGGCTGCCGAGCGCGTCGCCGCCGCCCTCGACGCGCACCTGCTCGAGGTTGTCGCGGAAGCTGTTGCCGATGAAGGTGTTGCCGCGCTGGCTGCTGTGGAAGATGGCGCCGACGTTGCAAAGCCGAAATGCGTTGTGGCGGAAGGTGTTGGCGTCGCCCTGCTGCAGCGGCGAGGTGTCGAGATAGAGCCCGACGTTGTTGCGCAAAGAGACGTTGTCCTGCACGAGCAGGTTGCCCGATTCCTTCATGCCGAGCCCGATGCCGGCGGCGCCCGAAGACGCGGCGATCAGGTTGCGCAGGTAGCGCACCTCGTGGCTGTACATGATGAAGGTGCCGACGACGTTGCCGAGTGAGCGGTTGTCCTCGAGCGTCACGTCGGAGCTGTACATGAGGTGCAGCCCGTAGCGGCCGCGGGTGACGGTGTTGCCGGCGATCCGCGTGCGCTTGGTGTAGCGGATGACGAGGTCGCGGCTGCCGGTGATGAAGTTCTGCTCGATGCGCGCATCGGTGACCTCCCAGAAGCGGATGCCGTCGCCGCGCAGGCCGAGCGCCGCCTCGCCGGTGCCGAGGATGACGTTGCCGCGCATGAGCACGCCGCGCGACCGCTCGACGTTGACGCCGAAGACGGCGCGGCGGATGAGCAGCCCCTGCGCCTCGATCTCCTCGCCCTGGATGTGCAGTCCGGAGTCCATCTTGTCGTAGCGACTGCCGCTGCCCTCGATGGTGAAGCCGAGGAGCCGGGTGCCGCGCCCGGCGGCGCGCACGGTGGTGCCGGTGCCGTCGGAGCGGATCACCGCGTCGCGCGGCCCCCACAAGGTGACGCCGCGATCCACGCGGATGTGCTCGGGGTAGAGGCCGGGGCGCAGGCAGACCGCGCTGCCCGCGGGGACCCGCTCGAGCAGCGCTTGCAGCGACTGTCCCGGCGAAGCCTCTTCGCACGTCTTGGGCCGCGCCACCGGCAGCGGCTCGCGCGACTCTTCGGCCGGCAGCGCGCGCTCGGTCGGGCGGCAGCCAGCCGCCATCACGACACCCAGCAGGGCGAGGACATGTGCGGAGCGCAGCGTCATTGCCCCGGCCGCTACTTCTTGGCCGGCTTGGTGGCCGGCTTGGTGGCCGGTGCTGCGCCTTCCGCGGGTTCGACAAGGAAGTACCCCGCCATCTCCAGGTGCAGCGCGGAACAGAACTCGGTGCAGTACATCGGGAAGACGCCCGCTTTGTCCGCGACGAGGCTGACGTTGGCGTGTTTGCCCGGCTCCAGGCTCAGGTTGAAGCTGTGCGAACCGACGGTGAAGCCGTGCGTGGCGTCCTTGGCCTGCTCGATGTTGGTGATGTGGAAATGGACGGTCTCGCCTTGCTTGACGCGGATGATGTCGGGCGTGAAGTGGCTGCGCACCGCGGTCATGTACACGTGCACGCCATCGTCGCGGCGCTCGATCCGCTCCTTGCCGCCGTCGACGGCGAAGGCGTCCCTTTCGTGCGTCACGGCGTTCATGCCCATGGGCTTATAGATCTCGATCGACTTGATCTTGTCGGCCTTGATCATCTGCGCGTAGTGCGGCTCACCGAGCGGCAGCGGCATGTCGTACAGAAGCTGCAGCGTCGGCCCGCTGGTGTCGATGAGCTGGAAGTTCTGCGGCAACAGCGGTCCGACGTCGGCGAAGCGGTCGATCGCCCACTTGTTCATCGCCACCAGGTACTTGCCGTCCGGACTCACCGTGTCGCCCTCCGCCGCGGCGAGGTGGCCGATGTTGTAGTGGGTCGGGATCTTGTCGACGACCTTGAGATCCTTGAGCGACCACTTCGCCACCTTGGTCTCGATGAAGACCGAGGTGTAGGCGTAGCCCTGGTTGTCGAACTGCGTGTGCAGCGGGCCGAGGCCGATCTCGCACTGCCCGCGGATCGACTCCTTGAAGTTCAAGATCGGGACCCCGTAGGGATCCTTGCCGTCGAACTTCTTCTGATCGATGAGCGCCTTCATCTTCGCCATGTTGTAGACGGTGGCGTGGGTGTCGAGCTTGCCGCCGATGACGATTTCCTTGCCGTCGGGGGTGACGTCGACGCCGTGCGGGCTCTTGGGCTCGGGCACAAAGTAGAGCAGCCCCTCGGCGACCGCCGTCTGCAGTGAGATCACCTTCATGCCGGCGATGGTCTGCGTCTTGCCGGCCTTGACCACCTGCTCGGCCTGCTTCCAGTTGAAGACGTGCAGGTAGTCCATGTCGTTCTGCGACGCCCCCGACTCGAGCGGCGGCTTGCCCTCGGCGTTGCCGCCGTAGGCGCGCTCGGTGTTGAAGGAGTTGAAGAACGCCCAGCCGTCGCTGTCGAGCTTGCCGGCGTCCGCAAGATCCTGCATGTAGGGCGGCAGCTCGACGGCCCACGACTGCTCGGGGTCGATGCGGCCCTTTGCGCGATCGAACTTCCAGAAGATGGCGGCGCCGCGGTACTCGTCGTTGTACTTGCTGATGTCGGCGTACCTGCCGCCGAGCGGCGCCGGGTACTGGCTGGCCTCGATGACGTACTCGGTGTTCGGCGTCACGAAGGTCGAGCCGTGTTCGCTCTGGATAAGCTCGCTCGTCGCGATCTGCACCGTGCTGAAGTCCTTCAGGCTGACCACCGCGACGCGCGGGTTGGCCTTGTCGTTGACGAAGATGTACTCGCCGTCGTAGTCGCCCTTGGTCTCGCTGAGCGCGGGGTGGTGCATGTCCCCCCAGTTCATGTCGCGACCGGCGCGCTGCCCGCCCTTCAAGACTTTCTTCGACTCCTCATCGAAGCCATAGCCCTGCCAGGGCTCGGGCGTGAAGACGCCGACGTACTTCAAGATGCGCATGCTCGGCACGCCGATGACGATGAGGTTGCCGCCGTGGCCGCCGGAAGCGAACAGGTAGTACTCATCTTTCTTGCCGCTTGGCGTATAGGTCTTGAGCGCCGCCGCGACATCCGCCTCGCTGAGCCCGCGCGCCTTCATGAGCTCGGCGAGGTTGGCGCCGCCGGCCTGTTGGCCCCCTGGTGGGTTGTCACAGGTGGCGAGCGCGCCCATAAGACCCAGCGATGCGAGCCCCAAGCCCAGCGTTGTCCGTCGGTGTACGTATCTCATGGCGTTATTTCCCCAGCGTGCGGATGTGCGCCCGCAGCGCCTTTACGACCGCGGGCTTGGAGATGAGATCGGGGTTGGGCGGCATGGTGGGACTCTTGCCGACGGCCACTCCTCCGAATTGGATGATGTTCTCGAGATGCGCATCGGTCACGCCGGCCTGCCAGGTCTTGTCGCTGAAGTTGCGCGGCCTGGGCGTCAGACCCGCCGAGGCCGGGCCGTCGCCATGACCCTGCGGGCCGTGGCAGGTCATGCAGCGCGTCGCGAAGAGCTCTTCGGCTTCCTTCTTCGCTTCGGGCGGGATCGTGTCACCCCCCGAAGGAGGTTTCTTGCTACATCCCGCCCCCAAAAGCAGCGGTATGACGACGATGGCTGAGAGGAACAGCCGAGAAAGTCTGGCCAGCATGGTGCCTCCGTAAGATGTCGTTCTCTATGGTTGAGGTCAGCAAGCCGGATGCCAAACTCACTGCGTAGGGCACCTTTCCGCGTAGGATGAGAAAATAGAGTGGGCTATCTCTCTGTTGGGAGTCCTAAACGACGCGCCAGGCGGTGCAGGTTGCCGCGATCGAGCCCCAGCCGCCGCGCCGCTTCCGCCCAGTTACCATGGGCCTCGGAGACGACCGATTGGATCATCTTCCGTCGGAAAGCATCGACCGCTTCAGCCAGCGTGCCGGTCATCGCGACAGGCTCTTCCGGTTTGGCAACGTGCAGGGAAGCAGGTTCCGGCGAGCGCGTCATCGGAGCCGTGGGAGCCGTATCCATGCCGAGGTGGACCCCGTCCACGACGACATCCTGATGCCGGCGCCCTTCGGCGGCGCGCAGCGATGCGCGCAACATCAGGTGCTCGAGCTCGCGGACATTGCCTGGCCAGTCATAGGTCGTAAGGAGATTGCGCGCGCTCTGGGTCAGCCGCACCTGACCGAGGCCGAGCCGCGCTCGCGCATTGTCGAGAAAATAGCCGGCCAGGAGTGTCACGTCCTCCCGGCGCTGGCGCAGCGGCGGGACGCGCAGCGGATAGACGCTCAGGCGATGGTACAGATCCGCGCGAAAGCGGCCGGCACGGACCTCTTCGACGAGATCCCGGTTGGTGGCGGCGAGCACGCGGACATCGACGCGCAGCGCGCGATCCGAGCCGACGCGCTGAATCTCTCCGGTCTGCAGCGCGCGCAGGAGCTTCGGCTGAACGCTGAGCGGCAGCTCGCCGAGCTCGTCGAGAAACAGCGTTCCGCCGTCCGCTGCCTCGAACTTGCCCGCGCGCTTGTCGGTCGCGCCGGTGAAGGCGCCCCGGACGTGGCCGAACAGCTCGCTCTCGGCGATGCTCTCGGGAAGCGCGGCGCAGTTGACGTAGATGAGAGGCTTGTCGGCGCGCTCGGACTGCGCGTGAATGGCGCGCGCCACCACCTCCTTACCGACGCCGGTCTCCCCGGTGATGAGCCCGATCAGATCGGAGCTGGCGAGAAGCGCGACCTCTTCGCGCAGCCGCCGCGCCGCCGCGCTCGTACCGAGGATCTCATCCCCGCTGCGCAGCCGGGCATCGAGCTGTAGCTGCCGAGCCACCAGCTCCTTGTGCGCGAGCACGCGCTCAAGCGTCTCGATGAGCCCCGCGGTGCGCATCGCCGCGGCGGCGAGCGCCGCCAGCCGGGCCACGGTGTCGTCGGAGAGGTGGTCGAAGGCATGCGGGTCGAGCGCATCGACCGCCAGCACCCCGACCGCCTCGCCCGCGACCAAGAGCGGGCAGCCGATGCAGGAGTGGACGCGCGACAGATCCGCCTCGCCCGCGACAAGCAGCCCATCGAACGGATCGGGCAGCGCGCTGTCTGTAAACCGTACGGGGCCGTTGCTGCGCAGCACGCGGGCAAGACGCGGATGCTCGGCCGGCACAAAGCGCCGCGAAAATGTATCTGGCACCAGTCCAGCCGCCGCCACCGGCACGAGCACGCCTTCGCTCAGCCGCAAGAGCGCCATCGAGTCACACGGGACGATCCTGCGCACCGCCGACGCCAGCCGGCGGTATCTATCGTCAGCCGCCAAGTTCGCACACAGATCGAGCGCAATCTCTAGAAGCGGGTCCGTCACTAGTTGTCAAAGCTACAACGCAGTAGTCGGAAGAACAACGCGTTAAACAACGAACCGGCCGAGTTTCCGGACGTCAGTCTGAGCCCCCTTCTTTGAGCCCAGGAGCTCCGCGAAAATAATGCGCGCAAGCCGATTCGCGCCGCATTTTCTGCGGAGATGTCCGGCATCTGAGCGTCGCATCGACAGACCCGTGCTGGCGCAGCAGTTGCTTTTGAAGGGCTCCATGAACGCCCTCACAACCTGGACGACCCAGCGATCTCAAAAGCTGCTTATCTTCGTCATCCTCGCGTCTTTCGCAGTCCTGCTTTATGCCGGGCACCGCATAAAGCAGGAAGCGGCTCCGATTCCGCAGCGGGTCGCGGCAGCGAGCGGTGAAGAGCTCATCGCACCTGGCGAGATCGAGACCGGGCAGAACGTGTGGCAGGCGATGGGCGGCATGCAGGTCGGCTCGGTGTGGGGCCACGGCAGCTACGTGGCGCCGGACTGGACCGCCGATTACCTGCATCGCGAAGCGCGCAACGTGCTCGATCAATACGCGCGGCAGGCCGGTGCCATGAACTACGACGCGCTCAAGCCCGAGGCGCAGGCGGCGATGCGCGAGCGGCTACGCGCCGCCATCCGCACCAATACCTATGATCCGACGACCGCCACGCTCACCATCTCGACGGAGCGGGCGCGCGCTTATCGTGATCTGGAAGCGTACTACGCGGAGTTATTTCGAGACGGCCGGCGGGAGTTCGCCATCCCCGCCGGGTCACAGCGCGATCCTAAAAAGCTGCATCAGCTGACCGCTTTTTTCTTCTGGGCGACCTGGGCCGCGAGCACCGACCGTCCGAGCACCCCGGGCACCTCGTACACCAACAACTGGCCGCACGAGCCGTTGGTGGAGAATCGGCTGACGGGCGATGCGGTGGTGTGGACCGGCGTCAGTATCATCGTGCTCTTGGCTGGAATCGCCGCGATGGTGTGGTGGCGCGCCGCGCGCAAGCCCGAGGAGACCGCGAAGGAGCCGCCCGACGATGACCCGCTGCTCCGCGCGCGAATGACGCCTTCTCAGCGCGCCTCACTTCTCTACTTCGGCATCGTCGTGGCGCTGTTCCTGCTACAGATCGTCGTAGGCGTCATCACCGCGCACTTCGGCGTGGAAGGCGACGGCTTCTACGGAGTGCCGCTGTCGCGCTGGCTGCCGTACGTGATCTCACGCACCTGGCATACGCAGCTCGGAATCTTCTGGATCGCGACGGCGTGGCTGGCCGCGGGACTCTTCGTCGCACCGAGCATCGGCGGCGGTGATCCGCCGGGTCAGGCGCTCGGTGTGCACATCCTGCTTGGCGCGCTGGTGTTCGTGGTCGTTGGCTCGATGGCCGGTCAGTGGCTGAGCGTCATGCACCGCTTCGGCGACGACACGACGCGCTTCTACTTCGGACACAGCGGATACGAGTATGTCGATCTCGGCCGCGCGTTTCAGATCGCGCTGCTCGTCGGGCTGTTTCTGTGGGTGGGACTCGTCTTGCGCGCCGTGCTGCCCGCGCTGCGCCGCCGTGATGAGAACCGAGGGCTCTTGCTCCTGTTCGTGCTGTCGGCGCTGGCCATCGCCGGGTTCTACGGCGCTGCCCTCGGCTACGGCCACCGCACGCACCTGGCCATCGCCGAGTACTGGCGCTGGTGGGTGGTTCACCTGTGGGTCGAGGGCTTCTTCGAGGTTTTCGCCACCGTGGTCTTCGCCTTCTTGTTCGCGCGCCTCGGCCTGCTTGAGCCGCGCTCGACCGAGCGCGCCGTGTTGATGTCTTCGACGATCTTTTTGTCGGGCGGCATCATCGGCACGCTGCACCACCTGTACTTCAGCGCTGCGCCCCCGATGGTCATGGCGCTCGGCTCGGTATTCAGCGCGCTCGAGGTCGTGCCGCTGGTCTTCATCGGCTATGAAGCGTGGGAAAATCTGCGCCTGGCGAAGCACCGCAGCTGGGTGCAAAAGTACCGCTACCCGATCTATTTCTTCGTCGCCGTTGCCTTCTGGAATGCCGTCGGCGCGGGGCTCTTCGGATTCATGATCAACCCGCCGGTCGCGCTGTACTTCATGCAGGGGCTTAACACGACCCCGGTGCACGGACACGCCGCGCTATTCGGGGTTTACGGCATGCTCGGGTTGGCGCTCACTCTGTTCTGTCTGCGCGCCGCATCGCCGGATCGCATCTGGAACGAGAAGCCGCTCGCCGCGTCATTCTGGCTGATGAACGGAGGGCTGCTGCTCATGGTCCTTTTGAGCCTTCTGCCCGTCGGACTGCTGCAGACCAAAGCCTCGGTCGAAGTGGGATACTGGTACGCGCGCAGTCCGGAGTTCATGCAGACCTCGACGATGCAGACCCTGCGCTGGCTGCGGGTCATCGGCGATTCGCTGTTCGGCTTGGGCGCCCTGGCGTTTGCCGTGTTCGCCGTCAGCCTGCTCGGCCGTCGGCGCGCGATGAGCGGGACGCGTGCAGAGGGATGAAGTAGCGGGTCAGCAAGTAAGGAGAGCTTCATGTCACCCAATCGAACCACCGCAGCGACCGGCACCGACGCTTCCATGCTCGATGGTCCGCTGCCGCAGCTTCTAGACCACATCGTCAAGACCTATCACGCGCCGCTGCGCGCCGACCTTTTGCGGCTGCAGCAGCTCATTCAGCAAAGGCTGGCTGAGTCCTCCATCGACGAGCGGATGCTCCTGGAGGAGATCGAGCGAAACTTTTCTGCGCTCTGTGACGAGCTCGAACTGCACATGGACAAGGAAGAGAAAGTGCTCTTTCCGTGGATTCGAGCTGGGCGCGGTGTGTCGGCAAAGGCGCCGATCAAGGTGATGCTGCGCGAACACCGGCAGACCGAGGAGCTGCTGGCTTGCCTGAGGAGCCTGGGCGCGCGCTACGCCGTGGATGCGAACGCGGCGGCGCGTTCGATCGCGCAAGGTCTGGCTGCGATCGATGATTCGCTGCAAGCGCACATGCGGCTCGAAGAGCTTTTATTCAACCGCGCGCTCGTCGCCTGATTCAGGACGGCGCGCACGATCTGGGAGGATGCCCGTGGCTGCTCATAAAATCGTGCGCTCGCTCATGCCCAAGGAGCACGGAGCCTATGGACAGTTGGCGCTGCCCTTGATCACTGCGTTGCTATGCGGGAGGCCGACCGTCGCCGCGCTCTTCCATGCCACGACCGCGGTGCTCGCCTTCTTTGCGCACGAACCACTGCTGGTGCTTCTTGGGCATCGCGGCTCGCGTGCGCTGCGTGAATCGGATGCGCGGGCGCGCGTTCGGTTCTTGCTGCTCGCGGTGCTCAGCCTGTTCTGCGCGGTGCTCGCGCTGGCGTGTTCGGCGCTTGGCGCTCAGCTGGCCTTCCTGGTGCCCCTCCTCGGCGCAGCGCTTGTCGGGTTCGCCATCTGGCGGAAGCAGGAGCGCAGCGCTTGGGGAGAGATCGCCGCGGCGTCCGCGCTCTCCTCCGCCGGGCTGCCGGTCGCAATCGCGGGCGGTGTTTCGCCGCCGCTCGCCTTCTTGGGTTGGGGCGTCTGGTCGATCGGATTCGCGCTGGTCACGCTCTCGCTGCGCCGCGTGATCCAGGGGGGCAGGGGGACGACCCACGATGGGGCATGGTCTTTTGCGCTTCCATCCCTTCTTCTCTGCGCCTGCTCGATTGCCGCCTGGATCTCCGACTCGATGGCGGTTGCTGCGATGCCCATGGTCGGATTTGCAAGCGGACTTCTCGTCGCGCCCCCATCGCCGAAGCGCTTGCCTCGAATTGGCTGGTTCCTGGTGATGAGCAGCGTGGCCACGGGTCTTCTGCTCGTGCGATCGATTCGTAGCGCGGCTTGATGAGGACGACTGCTTGCTCAAGAAAGAAGGCTCTTCATGACTACTACATCCACTACACCCACTACACCCACAGCGACTCCCGATGTGCTGGTCGTCGGCGCTGGGCCGACCGGAATGCTCTTGGCGTGCGCCCTCGTACACCATGGGCTCAGCGTCCGCATCATCGATGCCGGAAAAGGGCCGACGCTGGCTTCCAAAGCGCAGGTGCTGCAGGCGCGCACGCTCGAGATCCTCGAGCAGCTCGGATTCGTCGACCGCTTCCTCGAGCGCGGCTGGCCATTGCACCTGCTCAGCATGTACAACCAGGACATGAAGCGGCTCTTCCACATCATCATCGGAGAGCTCGATTCACGCTATCCCTTCATGCTGAGCCTGCCCCAGCGCGAGACCGAGACCTTGCTCTGCGAACGACTGGCCGAGCTCGGCGTCACGATCGAACGGCAGGTGCATCTCGTCGATCTGGAGCAGGATGCGCGGCAGGTGGTCGCCTGCGTGAAGCGCGCCGGCTGCGATGGACAGGAACAGATCCGCGCCGCCTGGCTCGTCGGCTGCGATGGCTCGAATAGCGTCGTGCGCAGGGCGCTGGGGCTCGAGTTTTCGGGTAGCACCTATACCCAGCGCGTGCTGCAGGCCGACGTGTGCATCGACTGGCCGCTGCGCCACGCCGATGACGAGATGATCGGCTTCGTCTCCGAGCATGGACCGATCGGTGCCTTTCCGCTCCCCGGCCGAAACCGCTACCGCCTCCTCGCCTTCGACGCCGGGCTCGGCCCGTCGCTGGAGAACTTTCAGCTGCTGCTCGACACCCGCGGCCCCAAAGGTGCGCGCGTGAGCGATCCGGCGTGGATGACCGAGTACTCGATTCAATGCCGCATGGTGTCCGAGCTCCGCAAAGGTCGCGTCTTCCTGGCCGGCGACGCCGCACACACTTTTAGCCCAGCGACGGGGCAAGGCATGAACTGCGGCATGCAGGACGCGTATAACCTGGCCTGGAAGCTGGCGCTGTGTCACAAGGAGCTCGGCAGCCCGCTGCTGCTCGATTCCTACTCGGCCGAGCGCGCGTCGGTCGCCCGCGCGCTGCTAGAGGTCACAGACTCCGCGACGCGCGGCATGCAGGAGCTGTTCACCTTATACAATCCCGCGGCGCAGGGGCTGCGAGATTCGCTGTTGCGTTTCGTGACGTCGATTGGGTTGGTGCAGCGCCGCGTCGCCCGCAACCTGTCGATGCTCGACGTGGGTTATCGCAGAAGTCCCATCGTGGGACAGAACCACACCACCCGGCTGTCGGCGGATCATGAACCCGGGGACTCCATCAGCCTGCGCGACTGGCTGGACTTCGGCCATGGTCCCGGTCCCGGAGAGCGTGCCTTCGACGGGCCACTCATCGACGGAACGGCTCATGGCGCAACGCGGTTGTTCGAGATCCTCAGCGCCCGCAAGCACACGCTGCTGCTCTTCGGTGGGCTCATGAACGGCGATGACTCATACGATCGGCTCGCAGCGATCGAGCAGTTCGTGCTCACGCGCTATCCCGAGCTCGTGCAGTCCCTCTTCGTGCAGATCGTACCCGGTCCCCAGGAGCGCCCGCAGCTGCTTCGCGAAGGACCGATGATCTTCGATCGCAACGCGCTCCTCCATCAGACCTACGGCGCGCGCGGCGAGTGCCTGTACCTGATCCGCCCCGACGGATACGTGGGTTATAGAGGGCAGCCCGCGGATCAGCAGAAGTTCGCGGAGTACCTGGCGCGGATCTTTATCTGACGCATGCAGCAAGGCGAGGTATGGCAACCACAGTTACCGCGATCAGCAACAGGCGATCAGACCTGCCGGGGGGAGATCGGGGCCTCACCATTTCCGGCGGGCGGCTCGTGAGCTGGGATCTGACCTCGCAGCGCGCGGTCGCGGACGTGTGTGAAGCCGAGGGCACACACATCCTGGCGATCGATCCGCAGGGCCGCCGCGCCGTGCTCTCGACACGCGAGTCGGGCGTGGCGATTTATAGACTCGACCGCGAAAAAGACTGCGAGCCGCCGCTTGCCGAAGCGCTCGACAAGGAGGCGGCGATGATCGCGGCGTGGAATACGGCCGGGGATCAGCTGGTGCTCGTCACGCTCTCGCAGCGCGTCGTGAGCGTGTCGACTTGATGCTGCGTGCGAACTTCCTTGGGGTCACGACTCTTCCTCGGTCTTGAACTCGCCCGTGTCAAAAAGGAAGTGTAGCGGTGGGCCCTTGTCGGCCGGGCGCCAGCCCTTTTTTCGTGCGATTTCGATGACCTGCGCCACCTGTCCGGGAGTGACCGGTTGCAGGGCCCAGATCTGGGAAAATCGCTCCCTTGCCGTGCTGCTCATCGGTCCGTAGTTCAGCCAGGGATCGTTATTGCGTACTCGCCGTCGTGACCTTCGAACTCAGCCGCTGGCGATGTAGATGCGTTAGATAGGCTGATGCTTACGCGCCTTCATCACGGGTTGCGCCAGTTCTGATTGGCGCCGCCGTGACAATCCCACAGCTGAATCTTGCCGCCATTCTGCTTGTTGTTGTAGCCGCCGCCGTCGACGTCCAGGCACTTGCCGTTTTCCGCGACCAGCCGCTTGCCGTCCCAGCGCCAGTTCTGATTGGTGCCGCTATGGCAGTCCCACAGCTGCAGCTTACCGCCGTTCTGTTTGCTGTCGAAGTCGGAGCCGTGAATGTCCAGGCACTTGCCGTTTCCCGCGACCAACCGCTTGCCATCCCAACGCCATCTCTGATTGGCACCGCCGTTACAGGCCCACAGCTGAATCTTGCCGCCATTCTGCTTGCTATCGTAGTCGGGGCCGTGGATATCCAGGCACATGCCGTTGTCCGTGATCAGCGGCTGCGGTGACGTCGAGGCCGTCGCCGGCGCGCTTTGCTGCTGCGTGCTTAACGGATTCGCCTTGGCAACCGGCGGCGGGTCGAGTGATCTGAACGTCCAGCGCTGGCGACCTTTCGTATCATCGGATTGGTACAGACCCACCACGGATCCATCATTGGAGCTGCCCAGATACAGTCGATTGGCATCGCTGACTCCGTCGGCGATCTGGATGGTGTAGTAGGGTTCCGTGGAGCTTCCATTTTTTATGCCGGTGTTTAACTGGATCTTCCAGCGCTGGCGACCGGAGCCATCGTCTTGCGTATAAAGATCGACCCGGCTTCCGTCGGAAGCCGTGCTCAGGTAGCGGCGGTTGCCGCTGGTCCCGCCTTCTAGGACGATGTTGTAAGTGCCATTCGCCGCTGGCTGAAAGCGCCAGCGCTGGCGGTTCGATCCATCATCTTTGTAGTACAGGTCGACCTTGCTCCCTTCGTTATTCGTGCTGAGCATTCGGTTTTGAGAACTGACGCCATCGCTGATGTAGACATTGGCGCGCGTCGGCGGCGCCCCGTTGGCATTGCAGTCGAGCGTCGTCTGCCGGCAGTCGTCGTCGACGCACTGGTCGTTGGACGTCGAGCAGGCAGCGTTTCTGGAATTGGAACAGCCTTTGCGGTGCCAGTTGCGATGCAGCACTTGGCCGTCCTTGACCACTGCGTATTCGTAGGTTCCGATGCGAATGACGGAGACCTGGGACTTCCAGCCCATCTGATTCCACAGCGCATCCAGGAATCGGGCCGCTTCGCTGGCGCTATCAATCAGCGCGCCGTTGCCTGCCATTCCGTTTTTGATGATCCAGCTGCAGACGGGGCCAGCGGGCGTCGTCGCCAGCTTCGCCGCGTCCTCCTTCAGCAAAGCGAAGCCGGCAGAGAAGCCCGAGATGGCGGCAGCCAGCGCCAGCTCGTTGAGTCTCCCGCCCTCAGCGGCGATGGCTGTACTCAGCGTGGTCAGCAGGTTCTGTCCGGAGGCCAGCGTGCCGAGCTTTGTCGGGACGCCGACAGTCGGCGCCTGCACCACGCTGCACCTCAGCGTGTAGCCGCCCTTTTGGTAACACACGCCCGGCGTATCGACGGTCAACGCTCCGTTGTGTGTATAACCGTCGGGGCATGAGTAGCAGGCACTGAGTTCTTTGTTGGAGAACTGTCCGCTTGGGCAGCCGTAGTTCTGCGTGCGGCTCGCCTTCTTCAATGAAAGGGGCTTCTTAACGCACACGCCCGGTGTATCGACGGCGAAGACCGGATTGTGACCGTACCCCGCGGGGCACGAGTAGCAGCCGCTGAATCCGGCATCGGGAAACTGGTCCTTCGGACACCCATAGGATCCTTGACGCTCGGCCGTTTTGAATTTCTCTGCCAGGGAAGCGCCGGTCGCTTGGATGTCGTCCTTCTTGCCGTTCACGGCCCGCGCCAAGCACAAGTCGAAGTCCGTGTCCGCGACCGCGTGCCGTCCGTTCGACGAAGATCCGTTGACGCTGCCGTCTGGATCGCGCCCGACATCGGATGGGCCACCGGCGTCGCACTGACCCTGGGTGGCCACATCGATGAACAGATTGTGCCAGGGGCCATCGGTGACAAGGTGCGTGAGCATGCCCATGAAAAATGAGAAGTTCTGCGCACATTTGTCGCTGCCGGTCGGGCCTTGCGGGCAGTCTTGCCAAAACTTGGACCAGAACCGCGCCGGGACTCCGATGGGCGCCATGCAGTTGTTCTGTGCTACGCCATGACTGATGGCATCGGCCTTGTCACTCTTCGCGGTCTGCAGCGACAGCAAGACGGCGTCTGGAAACAAAGTGCCGTGAAGAAAGTTCGTCTCATTGTTGCGAAGCAAGTCGCGCAGTGCGGAGTTTTCCAGCTTCTCGATGACAATCTTTCCCGCGGTGACATGGCCCGTCATTCCCGCGGCAGCGGCATCGTGTGCGATTCCCAAGCAGCCCGACGCAGCGACGGCGACAGCGACGACAAATCGCGTAGCAAGCGTGCGCTGGATGCGCGGACTCGGAGCGAAATTCGCAAAATCACTTCGGAACAAATCACCCATGAACAAACCCTCCCACCCCACGATACCGCGTGCGCAGGGGCGCTTTCGATGCTTTAGCGCCGCGCCCAGAATTTTCGCGACAACACACCGGCCGTTGTGTCGTCCACCAGCAAGCCGTGTCAGTGTAGAATCGATAATAGGGACGCAAGGCTTACGTGTAGCCGCGTTGTCAGCGCTGCGCTTGCTAACCGCCTGTCATCTGCCGCTGCGAGTCGGCATCGGACCCACCGTCGATTCACAGCGCCAGCCCGGCGTGATCGCTTTCGCCGCCGTCGGCCCCTCTGCTGGAACCAAAGGCAGTGGCGCTTCCAGTCCTCGGCCTTGAAGGCGAGGCGGCAAACTTCCCACCCAGATGGCAGTGGAGAGCAAGCCGCCGACAACACTTTTGCTACTTCGGTCCCGATTGATGTACGAGCAGTCTGATGTCTGTACCGCTTGTCCATCCGCAGTCACTCACCTCCTTCTACTCCCACAAACCGAGATGTCCGACGACGGCTCACTGAACAAGGCGAGGCCAGTGTACCGTGCTCTTGGCGTAGGAACACAGTCCGCCGGAATCAAGCCTCCTCACAAAGACTGCGCCACGCGCCTGCCTGTGTCTGTCACTGAAGACTGCTGTTGACTGAGGAGATGGAACGCTCGACAATTGAGCCCGATGTCGCTCCCGACGGAATTGGTTGAAGCCTTGCAGGTGTTTGACGGGTCCCCGGCCTCAGCCGATGCGGCAGCTTTGCGAGTCGCGAACTACATCGAAGCGAAATCGATCAACCTCGAGACCCTTTGCGTCGTGCTTGCAACGGCCCTCCATGGAGCATGGCTGATGGGCCGACAGAGCGCTGGCCGGTTCGACGGCGAGGTTCAGGTGCGATATCCCGAGGATCTTCGTGCCGCGTTACCGCCCCCGTCTCCTGAGAACGGAGAGACGGAGATCAAGAAGCAGCAGGAAGGATCCGATGGCGATCGTAAAGTGTGAGGCCTGCGGGCACGAGTTTGACGAGACCTACTGCAACACTTGTTGCCCTCACCCATTTTTCGCTATGGATATGGAAGTGCGGCGCTCGGACGGTGCAGAGCGGCGTCGCAGGTCACTCGACGAGTTGCAGGCTTTCCTTGTCTCAGCGACGCCCTCGCGATCCGGCGTTGTGGAGTTTCTGCATGGGGCAGCCGGTGAGCGCCACGCCGGGCCTCCGACCGCCGAGGAGCTCGGCCCTCTCTACGCCAGGTTGCACACCAGCTACGAAAAAGAGCTCGAGCACGGGCGAGACGACCCAGGCAGGCGCATGAGAGCGCTCGCACTGCTCCAGCGCATGACGATGGCCGCGATCCGTCCCGAGCGAGACTCAGGCCCGCCCCACGAAGCAGGGCAAGAAGTGGCTCTCTGTGGTGAGTGGGGCACGGTGACCGATGACCATCGCTGGGTCAGCTGTCCTGAATGCCTAATTCACTTGCAACCATCAACTGCCAAGGCATGAGCCGTCCTAAGGTTCACGTCTCGACCTACCGGACCTGGGAGGAGGTCGCGACCCTGGTACATGCAAAGCCATCGGGTAAGCACCGCCAGGCGCTAGTGCTTGTGCTCGGCCGTCCTGAGGCTCTCCATGCGCTCCGACCAAGTTCCGAGCTCGGTAATTAGAATCTCGAAGTCAGGATGCTCGGACCAAGCAAGCGCGAAAATTGCATCACGCTGCTGATCGTCGAGGCGGTCCAAGCTGTCTTTGAATTCGCGTAGTGAAACAATGGCGTCGTCGAGTTGGTCTCTCAGTTCGCGGATCATACGGCCTCACTTTCGGTCGTTGGGCAGTATAGATCTCAATGATTTATGAGCAACCGCAATATCCCGAAATTATTCTTGGTCCATCTCTTCGATCGAAACGAGCTGGCTGGCCTTTAGCTCTGGCATCTCATGTGCCATCAGTTTCAGTAGTGATGGTCCATCTATGGCTTCGTCGAGTTTGATTGGAATCGGCGCATGCTGACTTTGGACTTCAATTCCGTCGACATCAGGGAACACCGTATACAGGGTCTTGGTACCGGATTTCTCAATCGTGATATCGAAGGGCATGCCGTCTTCAATGAGTGCGTCCAGCTGGAACACCTGGGGCAAGGTGGCGTTGATCTGGCCGAGAGTCACACGAAGTGCTTCGACTATTGTTGATCTCTCCCGCTCAAAGAACGAGGCAATGTCAGCCTGACTGAGACCGAGCGGGGGATTGGTGGTGAACTCGCGCTCCAGCTGGGCGATTCCTTGCTCAGCGAGATCCCGTTTCTTCGTTCGCATGATTCCCTCTGGGCTTCCTAGCGCCAGTATTTCCTTTTCCCAGATTATGCGATCGGCCCGCGCCTTCTGGCGCCTGTAGCGCTGCTGCTGTCGCATCGGTTCGATCAAGGCCAGGAGTTCCGTCTCTTCGGGCGTCAAAGTCACCTCGGTCTCAACTTGGTCTATTCGAAAGAGTTCCGTCTTGAGCGGCAGAGGTCTTCCCGTCCTACGGTGACGCCGATAGTACTCAACAAAGAAACTCGGTGATTTTGGATCCCACACCTTCGGTAGCCACTCAACGCGGGCCAGCGTGCCATTTAGGGATCGGCCGTCGTCGTCCGGCCGTAGATTGACTAGCCGTACCAATTGCCACAGCTGAACAGGGGGGCTCACGTCCTAACCTTCTCGTGGAAAGGGGCCGCTTGGCTGGCGGGAACGGTCTACCAGCTGCCAGAATCCTTCATGATAGCGCGCCTCCAACTTGGTAAACTCAGCAGCGGGCAGGCGGAGATCCGCCAAAGCAAAGTAATCAAGAATTTCTTGAGTCGATCTAGCAGGCCGTCTGTTCCTGTCAAGCGATCCAAGCCACCAGGCCCGCCAGGGGTGGCTTCCAACCACGGGCACACCGTAGTCATCAACGCTCACGGCCGAGCCCCAACCCAAGCATGCTCCGCGAGCCCCGACCATACCCCCTCTTCATCGAGGCGGTCTCGGCCGCGCGTTCCGTTTCTTGATGGTCGCTGGGGCCCAAGGCTCGTCGATGTGAATGACCGCGCAGGTGCGCTCACGCAGATTGAGGCCCCTGAACGTGGTGCCGACTCCAACGTCAAATCGAAGCCTCGAATACTGCGAACCGGGTGCCGGCCTGTACGTGTCCCAAAGCAGCGCCAGGGCTTCGACCTCGGCCGTGCTCGCTGGTTCACAGCGTCGTGGGGGTAAGCGGCGGCGGCGGGGGCCTTCCTGCAAGCGCTTCAGGATTCGTTCGACGGAATCCGAAGCCTTCCAGCAGTAGGCGGTCGGGCCGAACCTGGCAATCAGCGATTCCGGGCCTTCGTCCAGCATTCGTCGTATCCGCTCGGCGACCGTTCGCAGATCGGTAGGCGCTCCTTGCAAAGCCAAGGCAATCGCCGTGCAGAGTGGTAGTAGTGCTGAATTGTTGGTGTCGAAAAACTGCTCAACTGCGGCGAAACGCTGGGGGCCGGCGAGCCGTTGGAGTCGCCGTGAGACGCGGGGAATCGCATCTGCCGCGATATCTTCGGCCACTTCGTCGCGAAGGCATTGCGCCGCGCTCAAGTGCGCAAGGCGGCGGAGCACTTCGGGGCAAGCTCGGGCGATTGCTCGCTGTCGCTGGCTTGCGCCTCGGAGAGCGGCCTGTAGCGCTACTTCGGCCTGACTGGCTCTTTCGGGCTGAATTTGTGGATCGGCCATCGTGAGCATCGTACCATGCCCACCGACAGCGCGGAGGAAGGTCAGGCTAAGGCACTCGCGCAGCTCTGGACAAAGCTGTGTAGCCCTTCACTATTACGGTCGCATCCTATTTTCAACGAGTCTTCGTGGCTGAGTTTAGATTGAGGCAGTTCGTCGAGGAGTTGGCGCTTTTGCGCCGCTCGAGTGGCTATCGAGTCGGCAGCCGTTCCGCTGCCGCGAGGCCCAGCCGCAGGAGAGACTCTCACGCCGCCGCAAAAGTACGAAGTCAGCCCGGCGATTTACTAGATGCGGATTCCTAATAAGACCTGTAGCGGTCTGCCGAGCTAAGGTGGGATTACCTTTCCTTGACTGGCCTGACCACGGCCGGAAGGTCTTCAATACTCTCGACTTTCACTGCAATGGGATGCAGCCAATGCAGCTTGAGCACGCGCTCCTCAGGCACCGCCCGCGAGCCATGCCAGAACGCATGCCAATGCGCCCGTCTAATGTGTGGTCGTTTCGCAGTACGGGTAAGCGTGAGCGCATCGGCAGGTGTCTGGGCTGCTTGTTCCTTAGCCCGGCGTAGAGCTGCGCCGATGCGAACACCTACGTCCCAGGTTGTGGGCTGATCTGGCGGAAAGAGTCGCCATCCATCCTTTGTCTTTTTCGGAGAAGGCAGGGTCGGTCGCCTCGATGGTGCGCCGATCTCGGCATTGCTGGCACAGAGATAGAGGAGCAGCGAAATGGTACGCTGATAAACTTCCGTCTTCTCGGAAAGTCCTTCACCATGCACGACACCATCTTTCGTACACTCTTGCTCGACGATCTCAGGTAGAGGGGCCTTTGAGAAGCGTAGTACGTCAGCAATCAATCCATCCGAACGCTCGAAGACAAGGAAGAGGCCGACCTCGGGTTCGCCAGCATAGGAATGATAATCAAGGCAGGCGAAGAACCCATAGTAATGTTCAAGGTGAGGAGTCTCGACGTACACGCACCATTCGGGAAGTTGGTAAAGGATCTCGAATGGAAGATCGCCCGTGAGGGGGGTGTTGATCAATTCTTCGTAAATTTCAGAATCAAAACGATAGATTCCTTGGGTCGGACGCCAGGAAGACAGAGCGCATAGAATTCCAATATCCTGGAAGCATACATCTAACTCCGTCTTGCTCAGTTCTTCCCGCTGAACTCGTTTCAGGTACGCTTTTAGATCCGGTTCAAGAAATTTCGCCACAGTCAATCGATCTACAAATACCGATCTCGGACAGGTTCGATTGGACTCAGAACGGCGAGCGTCCACGAAGCGCCAAAGTTTGGGGTAGAGCTTGTTGGCCAGGGAGAGCCACCGGCAAGGGCGCGGCAGATTGCTCGAAGGTCGAACGTCAGCAACAAGTTCCTTGGAAGCTATTGTTTCAAAGTCGAAAATCTTAGGCTTAGGGGGAAATCGAAGTATTCCCTCTTCTGTTCTCTCCCCTGCGATTTCGTTCCTAGCCCCACTTGGCTGGTCAATTTGAGGTTGAGCAGGCCCCTTGATAACGACTTCTAAGCTACCGCGCTTGGTGTCTGCTAGTGTCTTTCTGGTGAGGATCGCCAGCCTCTCATGCAACACTTCTGTTCCCCGCTGTATTATGATGTAGAGCCCATAACTGCCGTTGAGCATATCTCGGGCTAATAGGCTGCGGCTCTCTTTTGAAAGGATCGCGACTTCTACAGCTCCGGGACGCGCTCCTCGTTCTTCTGGATCAACATACATCGTTAGGATGTGCTCCTTTGGAACGGGATAGTAATTATAAGTATTGAGGAAAGTGTTGAGCCGGCTCTCAATTAGCGGGTCGTAGTAGCTGCTCGGTTTCCGATGCTGAGACTTTCTCATGACACAATTTTAGCGGACTGGTCCAAAGAAGAGAAGATCCGGCTCGAAGCAGTTCTTCGGGATCCCGCGTAGGTCCACAGCTACGCGCCAGACAGGGCGAACTTTGTTTCGTGAATGAACAGGATGCGCAGAGCGAGGAAGCCTAGGTCGCGGTGGCCATAGGCGCGGCGGTTGAACACGCGGATCTTGTTGTTGATGCCCTCCAGGTCTTTCTATTTGCAGCACACCACTCCGTCGGTGGCGGACTTGTTCTCTACTCTTGTCAGGTCGCCGATCGCCTTGCAAATCCACGCACCGCTCGCCTGGCTACAATCCACAGACCTGTCAAGGCCACTGCATTGGGTGGCGGGATGCTCGTGAACCAGCGCGGAAGATAGTCCACCGCAGCCAAACCACACCGGAGAACCGGCGGCGGAGGTTCCGCATGTGGGGGAGTCTCGACTTGCGATCATCAGGAAGTACCCCGAGACTTCCACGATATAAAAGCCGCTCAGCTGATCGCAGGCGCCCACGTCGATCTTACTAAGCTCCGCTGCTCGACAGATGTGATAGCCCATTGCAGTGTCGCAGCGGCTCGATGCCTGCCCCTCGGCGAATGCTCCTGGGCAAGCGACGGCCTGACCAACCTGCTTTGCCCCCCCTCCAGCACAACCAGCGGGTGCAAGGAGGTCGGGCGTACGCTGGTCTAGTTGATTCGTCTGGTCTTCAGACGCAATCATTCCCATATCATCAGGTGCGACGCAGATGCCCTCGGCCCCGCAAGTCTGCCCGTCAAGGCAGGGGTTGTCGCTGTCACAGCGAAGTGTGACTTTAGATTCCTCGACGACGCAGGCGCCGACGAGGCACGAGAGAATGGAGGGGAGAAGGAGGGCTCGCATGGGGCGAGCGTATCACGAAGTCGGGGAGTAGGACGAAGGCGTCGGGCGTTGGGCCTATTGTTTCGCTTCTGGCTTCGAGACGCGCTCGGTGAGCTCGGCATGCTTGGCCTCGAGCGCCTTGTGAGCGCCAGCCAGGGTTTCATGCTTCGTCACCAACTCAGCGAACTTCACCCTGAGTCCCGGCGAATCGTCGTCGCAGCAGTCTGCAATCCTCTGCTGTAACCCCTTCACCGTCTCATCGAGCGCCGCCACCTTTTCTTGTACCACCTTCAACGTGGCAGCCAGCTCGTCCGTCATACCCGCAAGCCATCGTGCTCCAGGGTCGCTCGTCAGACTCTGTACTTTAGTCTGGAACGCTCCCATCAATCACCCACGCCGCTGCTCGCCTGCATGGCGAAGTCAACGGTTGCCCCGGCGTTGATCTGGACGGCGTTGTAGATGCCAACCTGATTGCTCGTCACTCCTTCGGGAGCCGCGTAGATGTTGTTGAGGGCCGAGCCCACGGCCACGGCCGGCTGAAGGGGTCCGTTTTGGTAGCGCCACTCACTTCCCCACTGAATCGTCGCGATGGGCGTACCCGCCGAAATCGGATTCGCGCCATTCGCCGTAATCCGCCAGCGGCTGGCCCGGTCGGTCTGCGGGCCTGCCATGGGCGCGACGGAGGCCACATTCGTGCCGAGCGCACCAACGACCTTCGGCGCCTTTGCGGGGTCGGCGTGAAGTCCGAGCAGCGACTCGCCAGTGAACAGCCGATGCCAGGCGGCCAGGAACTGCTCATACGTCAGCGTGTCCATCTGGCAGAGTGCTCTCGTCAGGGAGTTCGCGGCAAAGAAAATCGCCCGCTTGCACTCCGCGGTCGGCTGCTGACTCTGCGGCAGCGCCTCAAGGAAGCAGCGCACCTCTTCATAGGTCAAGGCCAAGAAGGTCTGCGTCATTTCGCCGACCTCCTTCACCATCCCTCTCTCATCGTAGACTCCAGGCTGCGGAGGCCACGTCATCTGCGTGATCGCTGCCTGGGCGCGGTTGACGAAGTCGGGCCGCGCGAGCGCTGTGTTGGTGGGGATGAGCTGGGGCGCGGGGAGGGAGGTGTTGGCCAGCGCCAGGCCCACCACCGCGTCCATAGCGACCGGCAGCCTTGCGCGGAGCACTTCGCCCCGTGAGTTCATATCTGCCAGCTGGTTGCTCAGCGCTTGAACATCGAGCCGCTGATTTCGCAGACGGCGCTGTGTATCATCATCATAGCGAGCCCAGTTTGCGGCGGCAGCCAATGCCATGCCGGTGAGGGCTCCAGTCAGATTTTCAGTCATGGTCAAGTTCCCTTCTGTTATGAGTCGCCTTCGATTGAACCTTCAGCGACTTGTGTCATATCGAAACTAACGGCGACGACGGTCGCGGTCGCGATCGTTGTTGCTCGAGAGCAGCATCCCCACACCCAGCCCGACCCCGCCTGCAATCAGGGGTCCGGTGAGCCCACCGCCACCGCCACCGCCACCGCCGCCAGACGCCATCTGCCCGTTCGGGGTGCTGGGAAGGAGATCGGCCGCGACAGCCGCGATCCCGCCGCCCGTCTGAATGTCCACGGCGGTCAGCTGATCTTCCAGAATCCCGACGCTCGACTCCGTCGCGTCGCGCTCCGCCTGGAACAGGCGGCGGAGGGTCGGAATCAGGGGAGCCAAAGTCGAGTTGGTGCGCTCGATGTTGTCGAGTTCCAACATGGCCTGTCTGGAATCCTGAAGGGTGTCGTCCAGGTCCGACAGCTTGCGCCGAATGTTCCGGCCGTGGAGGAACGCGCCGATGGCCTGGGCCGCGTTGCCTCCAGTGCGCAGCCACGACACGCCCGGCCCGCCGCCACCCGCGCCGCCGGAGCCCCCGAGATTCGGGATCTGCTGCGACGCTGCCATCTCACGCAGCGCCTTCTCGGCCTTCAGATAGTCCGCCTCAGTGGCGAACGTCACGTCGACGCCGTTGACTTTCGCGCGGTAGCCCGTGGTGGCAGCCGCCGCCGGATTGTAGGGCACCATCGCGCCCGAGCTCTGCTGCATAAACGGATTGCCGCCGTCACCACCGCCAACCTGCTGGACGTTTATGGAGCCGTCGGGATTCTGCCCGGTCACTCGAATCGTAAGGTCTCTTGCCATTCTGATTTCCTTCCCTTCTGATGTTTCCGTTTTCCCCTTTTGGGGGACCTAATATCCGTAGACTGCCTGGCGCCAGCCCCCGCCGAAAACCTGGCTGAGGAACTGCCCGTTGAGCACCCATCCCCGGCTGCCATCCGACCCCAGCACGCCCTTGTCCGCATCAAGCCCGAACTGTGCCGGAGACTGCGCCCCGTAGTACTGCTGCCAGCGGCCCGGCACACCGCCCATGCCAAAGCCCTCGTTGGGCGCCTCGCCGACGATGACCCGTCCGCCGGGGACCACGGAGCAGCGGCCCGTGTTGGCGTCACAGATCACGGCCTGAGAGAGCGGGACGTTCATCCCGTTCACGATTCCGAACAGTTCATAAGTCCGAAAGGCGCCGCCCGAAGGCATACCGGGCGTCGGAGCCGGCGTCGGGTTTGCCGCTGCCTTCAGCTTTTCAATTTCGGCCCGCTTCTTGGCAAGCTCGGCTTCCAGCTTGGCCTTCTTGAGCTCCCGCTCCAACAGCTTCTGCTGGTCAGCAAGCTCCTGCTCAAAAGCCAGGTCTTCTGCGCTCTTTGCTTCATCTGCGAGCTTGGCGTCTCTTGCTTGCTTCTCCGCCTTTGCCTTGTCCGCAGCGTTCTGCGCTTCACGGGCCTTTTGGGCTTGGATCTGGTCATACTGCCCGCGGTTCGTGAGCGAGAACTTGAGCATCGGGAAGCGGCCCTGCTCATCCCACGCTCCGATGGTCGCCGTCCATTCGCGGCCATCCTCTTCGTTGTTCAGCTTGACCCAATCGACCTGCCAGCCGGAGCTGGGGCCGCTCATATCGTGCCGCAACGTGCCGCTGGTCAGTTCGCCCAGATCCTCCGTATCAATTACCCCGTGATAGGTGTCTCCTTTTTCCCAATCATTGATGGCGTCCGCATCGCTGATCTGCACCTCGCGCATGGAGGCATTCGTACCTGTCAGCGCAAGGAACACATTCGCGTCGGTGCCGGCGTACCACGCATCACCCACTTTTACTGCCCAACGATAGCGCATCTACTTCACTTCCTTTCTATATGTGCTCCTCCTGTTAGGCGGAGCCTTCATCATCATCGAGTCCAACCTTTCGACCGGCGACGGTCGGCACGGCGCTGCCAGAGACGCCGCGAACAGCCTTGCCCCGCACGGCGGGGGAACTCTTGCCGCCAACGGTTGCCACGCGCCGGCCTTCCACTCCCAATGCTCGGCGACCCCCAACCTGGCGGTTCGTCAGGGTCGCTATGTCAGTGCGCTCAGGACCTTCGAGGATCGCGAAGATCTGTTGCCTGGTCCATCCGAGACTGCGGAGCTCCTCCGCCGTTGTCTTGTTGTCGCCAACCAGCGGCCCTCCCTCCACCGGGGTTGACTCTGGCTCCGGCGGTGGCGGGGCGGGCGGTGCTGCCGCAAGTTTAGGAGGCGGCGGTTTTCCGTCGCGATCGAAGTTCTGAGCACGCTTTCCCTGGTCTGCTTTGTCGTCTGCCACGATGCCTCCCATCGCGAGGGCCTTGTCGAGCCCCGTGCCAACCTTGCCTACAGCTTCAGCGCCGGCAGGCCCGCCCGAAGCACCCGCCGCCGCCCCTGCGATTCCGAGAACGATATCCTTTGCGACGAGTCCAATATTCTTCCAGTCAATCTCAGGCATTCAAATCTCCTGTTTGTAGAGGCGGGAGCAGCTCCAGTGGATCGATGGGCACGCCGTAGGAGAACCGACCGCGCTCCTCCTTTGCCTGCCTAACCTCAAAGTGAATATGCGGGCCGCTGTGCTCGATCCCCACTTGCTTCGCTGTTCCGGTCAGCGCGATTTTTGCTCCCATTTCGACATAGGCTCCTGTGCTGACCGCAGTCTTCCAGAGATGCAAGTAGCGGAAGATAAACAGCCCCTCCCATCCAACGATCCCAGCAAGAATATCCACGTAGAGACCAGCCCGCCGCACGTCGGGGTCAGCATGCCTTCGAGCATCAAACACTTTGAGCACCCGACCCTCTACTGCTGCCAGGACCGGAGTGTTAGGAGCCACGAAGATATCGACTCCTTTGTGAGGTCTTCCTGACCCCTTTCGATGAGCAACAACAGATTCCCCAAGTTTTAGAATCGCCCCGTTGGGCAGCGGCCACTGGATCGTTGCCTTGGGTTGTGCAACAACCTTGTGTCGTTGAGCCGTGAAGTCGGCGCGGTCAAATCGGGAAGCGGTGCTCATGCGCTCTCCAAGAACCGCTTAATTGTTGTCAGCTCGTCCAGGCGGGCACTAAGGATTGCTGATTCAGCCCTCAGACCCGCCACTCGTTGGAACCCATCCTGTGTGAGCTGTGTCGCAGGCGTCTTGACGAAGAGCTGAGCGATCTCCCCAGCAGCGTCCTGGTCCTCCGCTAGGTGCTGGCGGAGTTGCCGTTCCTGCGCGGCCCGGTACGAAGACTGCGACGAATCAGGAGCTAGTTTAAGGAAGAGGAGACGCGCCAAGTTGGCGTATGCTTCGCCCTGCATTCGCGTCCGCCGAGCCGTCCAGTGGGTGATTCTCTCTCGCCACCCGCCCCAAGGCGTACCGGGGGCGAAGTCGCAGTGCCGGCGGTGCCGTCCAATGGCAATCACCCCTTTGCCATCCCCCAAGTCCTTATGGCACCATGGACAGAAGTTCATGCGTGCCTCGGCCGAAAGTATGCCTGCGCCTTCGTGATAGTGGCCCTGTAGCTCTGGAGCCGCTCCACGAGCCGCTTCAGGTTGTTGTTCAATCTGGTCGTAAGCGCATATCGGTCTTTTGATAGGGCTGCCGCCTTATCAGCGAGATCCCGCAGTGGACCATCAGTCAAGAATTCAAGTTGTCGGTGAGCCACATCAATCCAATAGGCGGCTTCGGTTGACTTGCCGTCCAAGAACTGATCGAAGGCCGTCGCCAGCGCCCCGACTGTTGCGTCCGCTTCTTTGTGCAGGCGCTCTGTTTCATCGTGTAGAGGCTGTACAAACTTTTCGGTCACTTCATTGCGTTTATAGTTGTCGCAATAGCTTCGATGACGGGCTCGCTCACCTTCGCTCGAGAATTCCTGCCCACAGACGCAAGGTAGTTTAGCGGGCATCACGATCCTCCTGATGCGTAGAAGTGCAGGCCCTCAACCGCTATGACCAAGCGAGGCTTTCCCCATTCGGCCACGACCTTCGACGGATCGGTCTCAGCGTCGGGGCCTGCCTGTCGAATGACCGTCTCGCCAAAGCGCTCGTGTTGGAGGAAGGTATTTATCCTGAGCCACTCCGATTTTGGCGGCATGGACTCCCCCCGCTTTCCATGGAGCTCGTCAAGTTTGATCTTATTGAGCAAGAAGCGCTCGGCCGCTTCAAAGTATCGCCAGTTGACTGCGAGGGGGTTCGTTCCAGCAGTTGTGCCGCCCCATCTGGTAATGTTGGTACTTCGGTCATACTGCAATCCCCAACCGAGAGAATAGAAGCGCTTCTTCAGCTTCTTATTGACTCCGCTTTGAAGCATGTCGCCAATGCTTCTAATCTTTGGGCGAGTCCGACCCAGCTGGCGCGCGAAGTTGTTGGCGGCGAGTGCCTGCAATGCCCATACAAGCAGCGAGGCATTTTCATTCTCAGTCGCGAACAGGAACGCGAGCGCATCAATGTTGAAGCGGCTAACGCCCCCAAACCAGTCCAACTTAATGGGCTGTGAGGGCTCGGCTGTTGGAGCTGGCTCTGTCCTGCTTTTGGCGCCCCCACCAATGACCAATGCTGCGCCAGTGGCAAGCGCCACGCCCAAACCGGCAAGCAGTAAGGGGACAGCCGCTCCTGAGCCTGGTTTCTCGCTCACTTCTTGTCTCCATCGCTCAGCGCGTACAGTCCCACCGCGGACACCCCGAGGACAGCTACGACACCACCGATGATGGCGGCGCCAGTCGGGAAGTTCTTTGCTGCCTCGTTGGCACCTCGCCCTCGGGCAGAGCTGGCAACGGCTTTGGCCGTCTCGATAGCCCGTTCAGGCTTGGAACCCTTGCGCTTCTCAGCCTTTTTCAGAGCAGCTTCATACTCCCGGCCAAGCCAGTCAGGGGGCTTGAACTGCTTCTTGATCTTGCCTTCCGCAAACCGGAATGCACGATGAGTAATCACAAGCTCTAGCCCCGTTAGGATTCCCGCACTCACTGCACTAGCGAAGTGGGCGCTGGCTACTTCGAGCTCCTTGTCATTCGTGGCCTTGTACGCACCGGACCACCAGGCCCCAGCATCCTTTAGAATGTCTCCCAGCTGCCCCCAAAGCTCCTTCAGCCCCCACAGAATCAAGAGCCCATTTATCGCCAGTGCAATTGGGCCACCGATGCTAGTTGCCAACACCCAAGCACCGATTACGATGCAAAGGCTCCAAAGAGTGCTCAGTGTGAACAACGATGTCAGATGCGCCAGGCCGGCATCATCTAGCATTGAGAAGCTGCGGACGATCGACACCGCCAACCGCCCAGCGGCAGCGGCAAGATGCTGCGCCGCAACAGTGATGGGCGCGGCTCGCAGCCGTGCGTAGCCCATCATGCCGCCTTGATCATAGCGATAGTAGATGTCGATGTCTTCCATGCTTAGACCTCGCCAGCCGGAGACACCTTGCCCAGATTGGCCTGCCGCACATCGTCCGCCGTGAAGCCAGTCTCGTTGTCAGTGATCCACCTGACCATCTTCATTCGATCCACGACCGGGAGCTCCTTGAACTCGTTGAACAGTTCAAGGCCAGTCTTGAGATCCAGGGCCTCTACCTGTCGAAGATCGCCCACATCCCCGACATTGACCCGTTGCCACTCTTCCTTCGAGAAGCCACGGTCGACTTCATCCACGATCTTTTGAAACTTCATCCTTTCGATCTTCTTGAGGCTTACATAGGTTCGCAGCACTCGCCGCCACTTGCCGAATTCGCCCAGCTGGCCATTCGGCCCCGCCACGATTCGCTCAACCTCCGCCATAGACCATCCCAGCGCATGCAGAGAGGCTCGAGTGATGTCCTGGTTGGTTAGCGCAGGCGCTGGGACTTCTTCTGCCTTCCAAAGCACCGTTGGTGTCGCAGTCGTGGTCCCCCGCTTTATCGGGAGGTCTGCCCGGTCAAAGTTCCGTGCTCGATTCACCTGCCGCTTTGGCGGTGGCTCCATTTCGTCATCCGGCGATCCAGACTCGGGATACTCGCGCTGGAATCCAGCCGCCGCCGCTTTGAAGTCGCCACCCTTCAGCCAGGCTATCAACGCGGTTTGCTGAACTCCGACCAAGCCATTGAGGGCCGCCTGGAACTGCTTACCGACATCGTCAGTCGTGGACTGCGAGTCGTTACCCCGCTGAGCTGTGGCGACCGCGCCCTTTAGCTCTGCCGGTACGAGCATCATAAGACCCCCGAGCCCGCTCACGAATCTCCAGACGCCGATCGCCTCGAGGGAGGAGGGAACGCCAGTCTCATCTTTCAGGGCGAAGCTCGCTAACGTCAGGGAGAACGTCCACGCGATGGACATGCCGCCGCTGTCTTGCGCCATCACCTCCTGAATCTCACGGGGCAGCTTGGGCTGCACCAGTTGGAGCGCTTGAAAGAGGCGGCTGGCCAGCTTTTGGATCTTCTCGATCTGAGCCATCGGAGCCCCCTATTTCGCCTGTGCTTGCAGCGCGCGGAGTTTCTTCTCGAGGTCGGCTTTCTCAGCAGCGAGCGCCTCCATGGTGGCATCCTTGTCTTTCGCATCACCCCACCGCACACGAAGGGCTCGGGTTAGGTTGCTGAAGCCCAGCTGCGAGAACAGCTTGGCGGCTTCGGAGATGACCTCGCGAGTCGTTGATGGCAGCACACCCTGCTTCCGCGATGCAACCTCGGCGATATAGATTCCGAGGCCGAACACGAAATGCGGAAGTCCCTGCATGAAGTCCACGTTGCCGCCGAACCAACTATCGGGGCTCCAACTTCCCAGCGCTCGCACCCCCCAATTGATCAGCTCGGTGCTGACTTGGGCGATGGCGCCGCCACCGAAATCGACAGTGACCTTATGGGTCTTGCTGGTCTTGTCCTGGATCAAGGTGGCGAGCTTGCTCTGGCGCTGCTCGACCTTGTTCTCTTCGGCCATGGTCTTCACCATGGCGTTCATCACTGCCTTGTCTTTCTCAAGGCCCGCCGTCAGAGTATCCTGAGTGGCCTGGGCAGCTTCAATCTTCTGTTTGATATCTGCGAGCGCATCTTTCTTTGCCATTTCTATATCCTTTTTCTTGCTGCACATTTAACTGGCATCCCGTTGCCTGATCTCGTCGTCTGTGGGCGCTCGGCGAAGCTCCGCGAGCCAGCCAAGCGTCGAGCGGAATTGGGGGTCGAGCCTTGAGAAGTCCGGCTTCTCCTTCGTCCAATCAACTGCCTGACGGTTCACGTAGCGGAGCGTGGCCACGGCGACCTCCTCAGTCAGTAGCTTTCCGGTCACCGCTAACCCGCTAGCGACGTGGATCACTGAGAAGCGAGGCTCGGCGGTATCGGGTCCTTGGCCGAACGTATAGGTCACCGCGAGCGGACCTTCGATGACGAGCGCGGGTACGGACGCGGAGCCATCGGAGGTCTTTATCTTGATCTCACGTTTCGTCTGCTGAGGTAGCAGGCCCCTCGGAAATGGCTTGCCCCACCAGGCCAGACTCGCGGCATTGAGATCACTCCACCGCTCCCCACTCCCCCCCGCCCCCTTCAAAAACACTGCCCCAAATGATGATACATCGAAGGGGATAAGGGAAGCAAGATCGATCTTGTCTCCGTCGCGTAGCGCTATCGCTCCCTCCGGCGTCCTGGTCGGCAGCGAAAAGTCGAAGTGCTTGCCCGCCGTTTGAATGGCGCTAACAATCCTCGGCCAATGAGTCTCGACGAGATATTGTCGCCACGACGGCGATGCGGAGGACAAGCCAAGTTTCTCCCACTCGCCCACCGAGATCCCCTGAATCAGCGCTTCTAGCTTCGGGACGAAGAGCTCCCTATCAAGCGCCAGGTCCCAACGTGCGGGACCTTGCTCGATCGCGTCAGCAATCACCTGCGTCGTCCCGGCAAGTTTGTCGCGATGCACTGCGCGAAAAGCAGGTTCGCCAAACTGCCGCACTCCGATAGAGTCACCGTCAATTGATCCGGTGGCGTATTTCTCCTCGATGTGGGGCACCGTGACGTACCATTCGGCGGGGAGCGCAAAGTCGTGGCCAAAGAGGAGCTGCCCCCCGTCCTTGACAACCTGAATCAGGAAATGCCAGGGCCAGACGGTCGCAGGTATTGCGGCTAGGCGCTCGGTAAGCCGTGTAATGTCGGCCAGCAGCGCTGCCTTGTCTGTGGGGTCAATGACTCTCGGAACGACAGCCGTGCGGCTTACGAGTCCCCGCAGGCTGCTCCAAGCCTGCTCGCGGACTCGCTTCTGCTGTTCCCTTGCCAGCAGTGCCTTTTGCTCCTCCATCGCTCGCTGGGCCTCCTCCGGGTCACGAGCGAGGAACAGCACCATCTCGTCTGCCGACATCTCGGCCTGCGCCGCTGGATTGTTGGTTTCCCGATCCGCGCTCGCGAGCAGATCCTTCATCCAGCCCAACTTGCCCTTGATCATGTCGAAGCGGATCACATCGAGTGACTTCTCGGAGAACAGATACCGAATCCCGATGACGGAGCGATTGTTGCCTTGGCGGACTGCCCGTCCGTTTCTCTGCTGGAGCGTCGCCGGCTCCCAAGGCAAGTCGATGTGGTACACCATGCAGGTCCGCACATGGAGATCGATGCCCTCGTAAGCGGTCGCATTGGCAATTACGACATCGAACTCTGGCGCTATCCCCACCTGCTCAAGTACCCCATCCTCACCTTTAATCTCGGGTGTTCCGTTGAAGCGTTCGGCGATCGACTGTCGCTTCGCAGGGTCCTTGGCCTGATCGGCGTTGAGCACGGCAATGCGGCTCTCAGGAAAACCAGCCTCGATCAGCAGCATCACGCACCAGCGATGCACGGCGACGTTGTCACAAAAGATCAGGTGACCGCAATCCGGCTGCATGAGGACGAGGCGCCGAACCGCATCTAGCTTTGGGCAGTTGGGATTTGTGACCTGGACAGCGTTCTTGTAGGTCCACCCACCGCTGCGCTCAGGAAAATCATCCTCGTCAGGATTGGAGTCCGCGGATTCAGCGCGTGGTCCTTCGTCTAGTTCGGGATGGATGGCTACGAGCGCCATGCGCTGTAGCAGTCCCAGCGCCTTCATTCGGAGCCTCGGCTCGTCCTTGCTGCGTTTTAGAGCGTCCGCATACTGCCTTGCGTAGCTGCTGTACTTGCGCTCTTGGCGCTCGTCCATCGGAACGACGATCTGATCGACCTCCGATTTTGGTAGCTTTATTCCCACTTCTTCCGCTGTTCGGAACTCAGCAAATCGGAAAATGATGCTCCTTAGCTCATCGAGCTGGATAAATCCTGCGACGACGTTCCTCATCTTCGTACTCATGTCGGGTGAGACAATCTCGCGCTGCTCAAGCCTCAAGTATCGATCGATGAAGACCTCTGGATCCGTAATGCCCACGCGCGACCATGCAGCCGCGTCCACGTAACCTAGAAGCGTGAAATACTCTAACGGCGAATTCTTGGCTGGAGTCGCCGACAAGAGGAAGACCCCGCTCCCACCGTTGCGCCGCCGTACCAAGTGCGCCCGCACCGCAAGAGCGTAGGCCCGATCGCTTCCCTCACTGATAGCCCCGAGGTACTTTGGCACCCCCCCTTCGCGCTGTTGCACCGGCCACAGATTCTTAAAGTTCTGCGCCTCGTCTACGAGGATGCAATCGCAACCAAGATCCTCGAAGTAGATGCCAGGATCGGGGGCTTGAAAGGAATCCAGTCGCATGGCAATCCAGCGGTCAAGCGACTCACCAAAGATTGCGCGCCCACGCTCAGACAGGCTCTCATACTTGGAGACCACAGCAAGGAGCTTGTTCAACTCAGCATCCCGCTCTGCCTCCTTCTGCTCGACTAGTTGGTTTTCAGCCTCGGCCCTTTCGTGCTCCGAGAGTTGCTTTAGTCGCTCTGCCCCAATGAACTTCTCCAGCTGTTTCAAGCTGGGACGGACCTTCCGCTTTTTCTCTGTGTCTTGGCCAGCCGCGATCCGCCGTTCGAGCTCGCGGGAATCGAGGGCCAGTTTCTTGAGTAGTGCAGGAGTCTCGTACACCCACTCCCTCAGCGACTCAGGCCGTACCGACGACCGCGAGAACACTGAGTAGGTGACGAGGGCAACATCAAATTCGCCGGCTTGGAACTGGCGCCACTTCAGGGCGCGTTCTTCAGGGCTGTCGATCTTGCTGGCGTAGACACCCTGCCTCCCCATGTAGCGATTGGAGCCCACGACTAGGACCCGGAAGTCCGGTAGGACGCGCTTGAAGTCCTTGTACCATTTCCAAATGATCGTATTGGGGACTAGAACGATTGGACGCCGAGCGCGTCCTTCTTGTCTCAATCGGGCGACCGTGGCGATGCCCGTATAGGTCTTGCCCACGCCGACATCGAAGCCGAGGAGCCCGCCGTTGTTGGCAATCAAGCGACGAGCGCCGGAATTCTGGTGAGGATGGAGCTTGAGCTTCCCTTGCCATCGGGCGATCGGTATCTCATCGCTCGGATATTCCGGTTGGATGTACCCACGAAACATCCGGTTATAGGACGCCTCAACTGTGGTGGTCAGCTCGGTGTCAGCAAGGATGTGATCGCGAAAGTTCCGCTTGGCATTTAGATCGTACTCTAGGCGTACCCGATCGAGAGCCTGCTCGGCGGATTCCTCCTCTCCCGTATCCGCGTTCACCCGGCGGTCATACTTGGGCTTAAAGAATTCAAGATCGTGATTCAGGTAGCCGACTGCGATGACCTGGGATGCGCGCAGCTGTTTCGAAAGCTCGTCATACCGATGATCCTTCGCTTGGAAAAGGCCGTCGCGCCATAGCATCTCGGGAAGGGCGACGTTCGTCCATTTTTCAAGCCAGTCCACGAGCACCTTGACCGGAATCCATGGCATTCGCGGTGTGGGGTCGATGTCGTCAATTCGGGAAACCTGGATGAGCTCACTCAGGCGAGCAAGCTGCGCCGCTGCCAGCGTATCGCCGCCGTGCGCGGCCTGACGAGCACGATCGAAGCGATCCCAAAGGAGGCCGCTATAGTAGTCTCGTGCGGGCAACCAATTCCCGTCGTCGAAACACCAGCCTCCGGCTACCAAGGCAGGGGCCAGCTGCTCGGCAGTAATGCTTTCGTCAAGACCCATCGAAGCACGGAACTCGAGGAGGCTGGGCAGCGTGAGAGCGCGCTTGGTCGAGTACAGCCACTCAGCCTGGCCGAGCACATCGTCCGCGCGCCCCTCGTACTTCGGCTGCCAGACAGGGCGGGTTGTTATCTGAGGCACTACGGCGCCTGCTTCGGTGTAACCGGCTAGAAAGGATACAATCTCGCTCCGAGACTTTGACGCAAGCTGCACCGCGCTGTCCCCGTAGGGATTCCTGGCTTGCCCAAGGTTGTATGCCCAGCTTTGCAACGCCTCAAAAAGTTCGGGCTGAAGAGCTGAAGCCCGTCCCAAACTGTCGTGATCTCCCGCGCCCAGCAAGTCCAGATAGCGGCGGACGCGCCCCCCGAGCACCGAGGCGACTTGAACGTGCAAAGGTAGCTCGTCGAAGGATTTGAGCTCGGCGATCTTACTTCGCGTGGCCTTCGGCGCGGCCAGGGGCGTGACGTGGCAGGTAGCGCAGCGAAGGCGCGGCTCGAATTCTGGCAAGCCCTGAAAGGTGCCCTCAACCTGATAGCCCCAGCGGGGCTTTGCGGTATGGTCATCCTCGTCACCGGCCGTCCCGACTTCCTTTCCAAGGATGTGTGTGGGATTCCTGATGAAGTACTCGCCCTCTGAAATGTAGAGGTCATCAGGAAGGATTGAAGCGAGCTCACCTCCGCGTGCCTCAAAGAAGAGCAAGTCCGTGACGAGCAATGCGCCCGGAAAAAGGTTGGAAGGCAGTCTGAATGCCGCCCTAAGGTGGTGGCGACGTAGCACCTTCTCGCGCAGCCTCATGAGGGCCGGGCTCCGGCCAGTCATGAAGCCATAGGGAATCAGGAATACTCCGACACCGCCTGCCGCAAGTAGATCCAGGCATCGGCGGAGAAAGTACACGTAGGCTTTGTTTTCGCGATACTCTCGTGACTTGTCGATCGTGAAGGTGGCTCCCCGCTCTCCATAGGGCGGATTGCTGACCACGAGGCCCAATTTCCCCAAGATCAGCCCCTCGTGGGTCTGTATCCACTCCTCGAACGAAGTCTTCGCGACTTGAAGATCGGGCCGCATCGCCTGAAGGAGCGCGGCACTTACGTGGCTATACTCGACTACGCTCCACGTCAGCATTTCAAAACCGGGTGTGCTGACGGCATTCACCAGCCGGCCAATTCCGGCTGCCGGTTCCAGCGCCATGACTTGGCCGCCCTCGATTCGAGGCAGACCAGGGACTAGGGGCAGCACGACACTGGCGATCGAGAGCGCAACGAGGACAGGCGTGTAGTATTCGTGTATCAGCGCGTTGAGCGCGGGTAGCCATCCTTCAGGGACCTTGTCAGCTACGGCGTCAAGGGACAGCGCCCCCCAGCCAGAGTAGGCCATCAAGTCTCGCCAATTCGCCTTCTGATCGCTGCTCGGATTCAGGAGGACATTGATGGCGCGTAGGTTCGCCGCAGTCCGCTCGGCGGGAGTCCGCAGCTCTGGCGCCTCTCGTAGCGCTTCGAGAATCTCAGTTGGGGTCGGCGCGTTCTCGGGATCCACCGGCCTCGCTTGTTTGCGAGCCGCCAGTACCGGCTTGGGTATGAGGCCGGCAGCACGCATCAGCCTGCGACGAGTTGCAAGAGCCTCCCGAGCTGCCTGCTCGATCTGGTCGGCGGGCTGACCTGGCGAGCGCGCAGCGATTGCTTGGTGGAGCTGGGAATACCGGGTCGGATCGGCGTCGTCACTGAGCGCATCGTGGGCGATCGTTCTGCCGAACCATCCAGCGCTGATCTCAAGCAAGGTGCTGATGTCAGCTTGATCGTCGAGATAGGCGAGTTCAGCGAAGCGCGGAAAATTTTCGCGGCGGATAACCTTGGGAAGGCGCGCAGTCTCGGCCGCACTGACCTCGTAGAGCTCTAGCCTGCCGGAATCGTCGATCGGGACGAATTGGAGTATCGAGGTCTGCTGAGCTGGCAGCGGCACCTGGGCTCGTTTGGCCCACTGCTCAGCCACCCCGAACAAGTCGGGCCGATGCACACGAAGGCGCGACAGCAACCAGTCGATGGTCGCTGGGCGCGCAGCCTGCCGCGCCTCCTCCAAATTGCCGAGGAGGTCTTGCGAAGATAGGAGATGCCAGCGCCCACGGTACTCGCGGTCCAGTCGAACGGAGAGAGGCTCGAGAATTCGCGCAAGGAGTCCCCGAAGATGATCCTCGATAACACTCCGATGTCGCTGGAAGAAATGAGAAATATCTTCCTTCGACACCCCCGGCGGCGGGCCAGACGAGAGTGTGGTCTCGAGAAAGTTCAGCCCCTGCCTGGCAAGTTCAGTCGGGTCCAAAACCTAGCCCCCTACTCCTTCTTGGTTTCAGTGAGCTTCTGGGCGAGCCCTGGCAAGGCAGCCATGATCGCACCCAGGATCAGCTGGTCTTTTTCGTCCTTTTTTCCACGCTTCTTCGGTGCCGTTGCTGCCGGCGGGGCTGGTGTTGGTGCTGGCTCGACAGGCGGCTTCTGCTTGGCCGGCTTTTCCGCCTTCGGCTTCTTCTCTTTTGGCGGCTTCTTCTCTTTTGGCGGCTTTTCCGCCTTCGGCTTCTTCTCTTTTGGCGGCTTCTTCTCTTTTGGCGGCTTCTTCTCTTTTGGAGCCTTCGGCGGCTTGGCCTTGGATACCTTGGCCGGCTTTGGTACTTCCTCGAGCTCAGGAAAGATTCGGCCACTGACGCCAGTAAGGATGCTGAGCTCTTGCCGCAGCTGCGACAGCTGGATGTTGACTTGGCCGAGCTGCGCCTCCTTTTCGACCAGACTTGCCTGGCGCCTGGTAAGTTCGGTGAGCATTTCGGATGGGCTACTGAGTCCACCCTTTGCGACGCGCGAGCCAAGGCGCGCGGTGCTGCCCCTCAAACGCTCGACCTGTCCAGCCAGCAGCCGGGCCTGGCGCTTGGCTTTCTCGATTCCCGTCGTTTCTCGGTAGGCTCTGGGATCTGGGAGCTCCCCGCGCTCCATCTTGGTCGGAGCACGGAAGGCCCCCCGTGGAAGCGGCGGCACTACGTAGGCCGGGCTTAGAGTGATCGTCCTCCCATCGCAGGAGCAGGTACTCTTGGCCACTACCTCGGCGTTGCGTCCGCGGAGCCACAGCTCGTCCCAGGCTTGTTTCAGCGGGACAACGGATTCCCTGGTGACCGCAGCCTGTGGATACGCCAATGCCAAGTAGGCCATGATCTGTTGGTAAAAGTTTGAAGGTGGCAGCTTCCCAATTCGGCTCTTCAGCATGTCTACTTCCCCGATCCCGCGAATCGTTGACGTAACTTCCCAATCTGCGCGGATATGATATCTACCGCAGCTTCGGCGACCTGGACCCCGACCGAGTCAATGACCTTCACCGCCTCAGAGGCCAGTCGAACCTTCTGGAGGCTGATCGCTGAGTTGAGGTCGATCGGGAGTGGGCTCTTGCAGTGGGCACAGGTCACTGATTCGCCCGCTTTCGGGCGGCGCTTGATGATGTTGGCGCTGCCGCACCCTACACAGAGACAGGCCCCGATCCGTTTTGCCCAATCGCTGCGTTCCCGATCGTATTCCCTACGCTTCTCAGGGTCGCCGAGGATCTCATAAGCCTCGTTCACGACCCGAAACTCGGCAGGTGAGCCCCCACCGTCGGGATGTGCAACCTTTGCCTTGCGGTAATAGGCAGTCCTAAGTTGTGTGGGCGTGGCGCTCATCGGCAATTCCAAAATGACGTAGTAGTTCTTCATGACTCCACCACCTTCGTTGTTGGCTCAGCCGCCGTTTCCGCTTGCTTCGCGGCAATCTGGCGCCTGATCTCTTCGAGTCTGGCTTGCAGCGCAGCGATCTCCGCGCTGGGCGCGGGCGCGGCAGGCGGCGCGGGCGCAGTTGCCGGTGCGGGCGCGGCAGGCGGCGCAGCCGGCGCGGGCGCGGCGGACGCAGGGGGCGTCACGGGCGGAGGGGTCGCGGGCGGAATGGCCGATGCAGGATCGAAGGCGCTCTGAACCTCCTTCAAGAACTCGGCCAGCTTGGCTGGATCTTTCGCAAAGGCTTGCGCGAGCTGCTCGGGGCTACTGAGCTGGAACAGCTTCTTTCCGGCGCTCTGCGTGAGCTGATTTCGCTCGTTCGTGCCCTTGTTCAGGTAGGCCGACATGATGCCACCGCCCGTCAGAACGGCCTGCATCAGAACAGGGGTATAGTCAGTCGGTGGTGGTGGCGGCGCTGAGTACTGTTGGATGGCCTTGACGGTGACTTGCTGGAGGGCCTCGTACTGGATCGCGAGTACCTCCTGCGACATCTTCAGGCGGTCATAGGCCATCTTCTCGGCTTCCATTTGCAGCTTCATCCAGCGCTGCCGCTCCTCCATCCAGTTCTGGCGTTCCAGCTGGAGCTCAAGTCGGCCGGAGTGTTGATGGTTGTAGACCTGCCCGATCTCCTGCGTTCCCAGCTGCTCACGAAGCAGCTTTTGGTTTTCGCGGAGCATGGCTTGCTCGAACCGGAGCGTGTCCATCCTCTGTCTGTACTCGCGCTCCTCAGCCGATTCAGGCTCCTTTCTATCGGAAGTGGCAGCTGCAACGGTGTTCTCAGCGCTCGGCAGTAGCTCAAGCTGCTTTCCGAGCTGCGGGGTTGCGGCTTTCGACAGTTCCCTCCAGGAATTTTGTGCGCTGAACGGGGGGAGTACGACCGAGGGCGTGTAGTCGGTGTGGATAGGAGTCAGGTTCGAGCGGAAATACCGGATGGCGTAGCTACCACCCGCGAGCACTGGATCGTCGTCGAGGGAAAAGAAGGTTACGGCCGATGGGTAGATGGTGGTGATGTCTGTGGCTGAGGTCACGCTCAGCTGGAAGAACATGGCCTGTAGAGGAGCCTGGCGCTTAATTTCATCCTTCACAGTGGACATCAACCAATCCCCCCAAAAACGTAATCCATGTTATCAGCCGCCCGGCTTTGAAACAAAGAACATTCGGCGGCTATCAACATCTTGCGCGTGACAAAGGCGCGTATCAAATGCGCGTGACAATGTCCCGTGACAAATTCGCGCATCAAATGCGCGTATCAATTTTACGTGACAATGGCGCGTGACAAATGTGCGTATCAAATGCGCGTATCAAATGCGCGTATCAAATGCGCATGTCAAATGCGCGTATCAAATGCGCGTATCAAATGCGCGTCACCCGGCGCGTCACCAAGGCGCGTCACCCGGCGCGTCACCAAGGCGCGTCACCCGGCGCGTCACCAAGGCGCGTCACCCGGCGCGTGACCTTGCATGGCTCGCTCCAGGCCGTGTCCGACGGGCGTGCTTTCCCGGCGCGTGACAAAGGCGCGTACCCTGGCGCGTCGCCAAGGCGCGTCACCCGGCGCGTCACCAAGGCGCGTCACCGGGCGCGTCACCAAGGCGCGTCACCCGGCGCGTCACCAAGGCGCGTGAGGTGCGTGGCAAAGGCGCGTGACAAAGGCGCGTGACAAAGGCGCGTGACAAAGGCGCGTGACAAAGGCGTGTGACAAAGGCGCGTGACAAAGGGCGGCGTGACCAAGGGCGCGAGTTCTCGCCGTTTTTGCCCTTGCTATTGTTCGTCGCTGGACAGTAAAATGCCTAGCTCTTGCTCTGGCATCGTCACTGCTTCTATCGCAGGCCCACCTACCGACCGGGGGATCTTCATGATTTGTGCGCGGCCGAGCTGCAACAAAGTGGTGGACCGGTTACATAGCCATCATCAGTATTGTTCCCAGGCATGCCGCCAAGCGGTCCATAGGCAAGAAAAGGCCGAGCTCGATTTTGCGCGGTTCCAGCGAGCGACCAGCTTGACCGAAAATATGGTTGAATTCGGCGAGTTGGGAGAAACGATGCCAGACAAGGCAAAGAGGATTAAGGCGCTCGTCGATCGCGCAGCCCCACCCGGCACGGCATGGTTTCGCTTTGGGCGTCCGAAGGATGACGAGAAGCCGGGCTGCCTAAAGTGGTTTCCCGGAAATCACGGCTATGTAAGCCGTGCGGAACCCAACTATCCAGGCTTGCTGCTTCCTCAAAAGGCGTTCTACGTGGTGGCCTACCTCGGCGCTGACTTTCGTCTCATCGTGCCTTGGAAGTACAAGATTTGCCTAGAGTGGTGCCAGCCTCTGGTCGCCGCTTGGTACAAGGGTGATGCGGCGCCTAGCCATATTCGGTGACCCATGGCCAAGCGCCTTCTGATCGCTATGCTCTTCTTGGCCAGCGTCGTCGCGGCGGCTGCCGAGGAGAGCGAGCCCCCCTTGTCGCTGGACGACACGGCTAGCCAGCACTTCGATCTGGGGGTGAAGTATTTTCGGGCCCGCCAATGGGATGCCGCTCGGGCCGAGTTCCAGGTTAGCTTCGAGCTCAGCAAGAGGCCCGACTTACTGCACAATCTTTCCATGACGGCGGAGCTTCAGGGCCGGGTTGCCGAAGCGATCGAGTTCGAACGGCGGTTTCTGGACACGGCGAAGTTGGACGATAGCGAGCGCGCCGAAGCTGCCAAACGAATCAGTCAGTTACAAGGAAAGCTCGAGGGTCCGGCACGCCCACGGCCCAGCAAGGCGAGCTTAGCCGTGGGCGGGGTGGGGCTTGCGCTTGGAGCCAGCATGCTGATCGCATCGATCGGCACCGGAAGCTATGCGCTCGGCCTGAAGAACGATCTTGAAAGCCGGCCCATTACTCGGGCGGAGCTCGATCAGGGGACTGCGCTCGGAAGAACCTTACAATCCGCTACGATCGCACTCGCGGTCGTCGGCGGCGCTGTGACCGTTGGATCCATCACGATCCTGTCCCTGGCCCGTAGGCGCGCTCGCGAACAGCTGCACTAGCCCTTTCTGCGGCGCGACGAATAGTCAGCCCTATCGAATCGCTTGCCGCGCGCTGGCCCTTTCGCCTGTGACGAGGGCGGCTGCGGGGGAGGAACATCGACGGCTTCCCAGTCCGACGGACGTTGGGAGCCGGGCTCAGGAAACCGCCGGATCAGGTTCCGCCCTGCCTCTAAAAGCCGATCGTCTTTTAGCAAAACCACGACCTTCGGCTCAATGGATCGCTCGGCCAAAACCCGCTGAAGGAGCTCCGCGATGAGCTCAACCTGCGCTTGCGTATTGCGCGCGTCGGATGCGGTCAGAAGTTCGACTAGACTCGCCGGCAGCGAGAAGTTTAACAGCTCGGCGCCGCCCGCCTCGGCCATGATGCGCCGGGCGTCTGCTGCCCAAGGTTGCCAAAGTGTGTGTCGCCAGCACGAGAGGACCAAGGCAACCGCCCACCTCACGGTGCTGTCGAATAGTATGGCGTCGAGTGCTGCCCGCGTGCTTGGCGCGACCCGGACCCGTCCAAGCACCCGCCAGATCCCCTCGGCGAGTCGAGGAACTTCGATAAGACTGTACTCGCGAAAGCCTTTAGGTTCGCTCATGCGCGTCAGCTCGGCCGTAAAGAGCGTTGGCGTTGCGCAGCGTTCTGAAACGCGCGCACAAGGGTCTGCGGCGTCTTTGATCGCGCCCGCTCGACCAGCCGCAACACGTCCGAGGGCGACGTAGCTCGGAGGGCCGCCAGCTGGCCGAGGACCGCAACCATCGCGCCGACTACAAGGTGGCTCGGCTTTTTGTAAGGTGCTCGCTGTGCCGTCATCGTCAGCAGCTCGTCGCGCTTCGCATTGACCACGTCAAGGTCAACCAACGGTAGCGGCTTGGGCTCGCGCTCGACGAAGCGGTCGCGCATGCCATCGGTCACCAGCTCGGAGCAGTCGCGCAGCATGTCTGTGACCTCGTTCGCCGTTCGCAGCGTGAGAGCGCACATCCTGCCAGACGCGCTGGCCAGCGCCGGCAGTAGTTCGTGGCTGGGCCAGCGGAGGGAGCCAGGCCCACCGATGAAGCCTCTAATCTCATGGATAATTGAATCCTGTATCTGTTTTTCGAGCTCAAGCATGCTTACCTCCGTATCTGTCGAGAACTAGCCGCAAATGGTTCAGCGAAACAGGATGAACGATCCCCACTTCACTAAGTCGGTGGGGACGCCCCCTGCGAGAAGATGAGGGACTCAACGCAAGTGGTGCAATCGATCTGCTGCCCTGTCCCATCAAAATAATTGCCAGGAATATTGAACAGTTTGGAAGATTATAGACGGTATTTAGAATTCTAGCATACGATTTTATATATGGATGACAACGATCGGAAAGAGGTAATGCTGATCGCTGGCGCGAGCCAGCTCCTCGGCGGCCTATTTGAGCGACATCGAGAGCAGCGGGGGCAGCGCGAGCGGCCTCAAGCAGTCCAGGCACTCAGAGGCCCGCCTGGCGATCCCGGCCGTAGAGGCGTCGCCGGCCCCAAGGGCGAGCGCGGAGAGAAGGGCGCCAGGGGAGACACCGGCCCGAAGGGCGACCAAGGTGATCCCGGCGGTCCTCCCGGCCCGAAAGGCGACCAGGGCGATCCCGGTCCTAAGGGAGACAAGGGAGACACCGGGGCCAAGGGTGACCAGGGCGATCCTGGCCCGAAAGGCGACCAGGGTGATCCCGGTCCTAAGGGAGACAAGGGAGACACCGGGGCCAAGGGCGACCAGGGCGATCCCGGTCCTAAGGGAGACAAGGGAGACACCGGGGCCAAGGGCGACCAGGGCGATCCCGGCCCGAAAGGCGACCAGGG
>Ga0075163_10000432_pt1 | contig 53385 bp, 24 predicted proteins | sample JI1023141ADNA_FD_71478 | JGI IMG/M metagenome (GOLD analysis project Ga0075163, IMG submission 71478) | Wastewater effluent complex algal communities from Wisconsin, to seasonally profile nutrient transformation and Carbon sequestration -... | ecosystem: Engineered > WWTP > Effluent > Algae...
GTAAGTGGTTTAGTTAACTTAGAATTTTCTTCTATTCTAGAAGTTTGGAGTCTAGCTGTATTAGCTCTATTTTCTCTATTTATTTTTTGGGTTGACAAAGAGGCTATAGTGCTTGATTTGGTTTCTAGTTCATCTATTTCTTTTAACATTGCTGCTGTATCTTGAGTAATACCTACTTGTTTGGCTTCTTTATCTAAATCTACGCCCATTGCTAGGGCAACAGCCTTAATTTCATCTCTAAGAACTTTTTGAGTACTAATTTCAGATTGTTCTAAAAAACCAGATATTTCTTTATTAGCTTGAGACTTTAATCTAGAGGTTTTATTAGTTAATTTATTTAGTCTAATATTTAGCTCTAGATTATTAGGAGATAAGGCTAAAGCTTTATTTAAGATTTGTTCAGCTTCTTTAAAAGTACTAGAATCTTCTGATAATAAATCTATAAGCTTTAAGCAATAGTTTACTTTTAGAGGAGCATATCTATGAGCTTGATGATAGCTACTTATTGCACCACTACGATCTCCGCGTGAAAATAAGTCTTCTGCTTCAAGAAAACACATTTCAGCAAGGATTTCATTAGTATCACCATTTTGACTATCAATAAAAGTATTTGGAATAATCTCAAGTTCATCAGAGCCATCTATTGACTCAAAGTCTACTTGGTCATACTCAATATTACTTTCAATGTTACTTTCAACATTAATATCATTCTTAGTAGTTGTATTATTTGGCATAGTATCTTTAATGAATATCCCCAAGGAAGTTTAAGCCTCCTTGGGGAGTAGATAAAAATATTATTGTTCTCTTTGTTGTACAGAGCTTTCTTGGAAGCCCTTAAAGTCAACTAATTGTAAGAACGGTGTTGCAGGAGGCAAAGTACAAGGACGACTAAAATCTAAATCAAAGACCCAATCTCGTCTTGGTGGGACATAAACATAATCAACATCACCATCATTATCTTGGCTTTGACTTCCAGCTATAGAAACCCGTTTGAAAGCACCATTAGCTTGTTGACTCTTAAAAGCTCTAATTAAAGAACCGCCATAAGTAGCATAACGAGAACCACTAGACCAATCTTCTAAGAAGCGTGGGAAGTTATTTAGAGCACCTGAGGTATATTCTGAGTCTGGCCCTTGATTCCAACCACTATTACCCCAAAAACCAGGATACCAACTTGGAGTAAACCCAGTAATTAAAGCAAAGCGATAAACAGTATTTCTAGCAGTTCTAATTTCTATTGCTTGATAAGGTCTAACAAAAGTACGAGTATCTAACCAACCATCAGTACCATTAGCACCACTCCAGTTAGCAAATACACCTGGGGTTCCTGTTCCAACATTAGGCCCTGAGAGTAGGGTTAAAGCATCTGCCACAATAGAAGCAGGTACATGGCAATTAATACCACAAGTAGCAAAATCTTGACCATTATAAGCATTTAGAAAAGTAGGTGTCCCTGGGGTATTAACGTTAATACCAGGAAAAGCATCTTCATCTACAACAACTCCCTGGTTTCTACCAGCAGGAGCATTAAAGTTTCCAAAGACATAAACAGGGTTTTCTGTTGCTAGAGAAACACCTAGTTTTACTGTTCCACAAATTGTATTAGCCACTGGGCCTGTAGGGAATAAATTACTTGCATTAACAGTTCTTATGGCTCGTCTAAATAGCTCTACTCTTTGATCATTAGCACTATCACGATAAGCAACAGGAGGTTTATAACTCCAAGGACGTTTTGAGACAGTACCAACTTGAGTCATAGCTACTACATTTCCACGTCTATCATTAACTGAAGTAATAGTAGGTTTATAGTCTAGGTTTCCTGAAGGCCAATTTACTATAGATTGGTCAGTATCAAATATATCACTATAACTTGCTGTTTCACTATAATTTGCAGCCCCGGCACCCCTACCATCTTCGCTAGCAATAAAACAATCATTATTAGAGTCTTGTGGGGATTTACCATTATCTTGATTATCAGACTTTATAGGATTAGCAGGGTTACTATTATCACAACCATATTTAGTAGTCCCTACATCTGTCTTTATACTTAAACCTTCTGCTCTATTACCTGTAGAAAGACTTCCGCCTCCTGTCCAAATAACATTTTCTCTATGGTAAGCCCCATCACCAATTACACTAGTAGGGTTACTATAAATATTCTCAACTACTCCATTATTAGGTGAGCCTGGATATTGGCCAAGAGGTGGTTTTAAGTTGTTATTTGTTGAGACCATTGGTTCATCACCACGGCGATCTGAAACATAAATAATCCAGCCATTATCTTGATTAATTCTAATATTTTCATGAATTAAATCTGTAAAATCTGATAAGGCTGTTGATGCTTTAAGAGCTACTAAGGTATCTTTTTTATAGGCAGTGTCGCCCATTTGAGAAAATAGGGCATCAAAGTCACCTTTTAAGAAACGACCTAGGTTTCCCATATCTATTTCCAATAAATTCATAACCCCTGGCTTATTAACAGCATCTTTTTCAATACCTGGAAGAGGGCTTCTCTTACTACTATAATTAGCTGAACTAGTTCCACCACTAGCTTGATGTGGTAAGCCTTCACGAGAATCATAAATATTTATTGGGAAAGGAACTAAACCAAATTCTTGTGTAGAGGTAAGTTTAATTCTCCATGTAGTCTCACCCTTAAAATCTTTCTTTGTTACAGCAAGAACTTTTCCATCTTCTTTAGTACCATCTATATTTTTTCTTTTTGGTAGATTTGCATTTTCACTTAAGGCAAATCCAGCAGTGTTATAAGTTTTCCCAATAATAAAAGTATCAGTAGGAGTTGGTGTTGTTATTGAAGCTGGAATATAGAAATTATTAGTTTCTGAGGCTGGTCTAGTAGCACCACCTGCACCAGTAAAATCAATTTGAGTTCTATTAGGATGTGGATTACTTATTGGTAAAGCTGCTCTAAGTGCATGTGTATAGTAACCACCTGGGTCTGGTTGAGGTTCAGCATATGGAGCAGGATTTGGAGCATTTGTTTCAAGCAGTCCAGTACCACTAAGCCCAGTAGTATCATAGCGAGTCATAAAGCGTTTACGCCCAATACGTGGTCCACCGCTTGTAGTACAGCTAGTACAAGCTCTTTCATCACCATCATCTCTAATACCATACATCTGTAAACTACCGTTACTACTAGGGTTATTGTAACGCCCTAAAGCCATGCTTGAATAATAATCAAAAGCTGTTTGAGCAGTAATATTATCTGGAACAGCCCCAAATGCTGCTGTACTTTCTAGGTCAGCTATTTTAGCTGTTCCGCTAACATCTGGCCCATCATCTACATTTCTTCTATAGGCAACAGCCATTCTTTGTATATGAAGGATAGAGTTTTCATCAGGATAAGGTCCTGCTTTTTGTCCAGTGCTCATATCTAAAGGTAAAGCTGGAGGAAAACCAACACTTGCCTTTGGACGAGGATAATAAAAAGATGTATTTGCAGTGTCTGCTTGAAAAGGAACTGTAAGACCTAGGTTAAGAAATTCTTCAGTAATATCATGAGTTTGCCCATTAGCTCTTACTAGTTCTACTTTAATCCATCCATGAATTCTTGCCCCATTAATTCTTGCTCCTGTAGGGCGAGCTTCTCCTGTAGTAGGTTGTTTTACTTTAGGTTGATAACCACGAGGAATTGGCCACTTATAGTTTTTAATGGTGCTATTAGGATCTGTAGGATCATCTTTCATATAATACCAATTTGGATCATTGGCAGGATCTGATCCTGTTCTAGTTAAGCTAGTGGTTCCAGTATCAACATTTTCAGCTAACCAAGGATCTGGCCCATCAAGTTGAATTCCACCAAAATCTCCTGTACCAGAAGCAGGGTTTTCATTTGCTTTTACTTGACGAGGTAATTGGTTTTGATAGTCAGCCAAAGTAACACGAATACCTGGCTTATAATAATAACGTGCAGCAATTAAAGGAGATGCAATAGTAGGAGCATAATCACTAGGTAGCCCTCGCTTAATAATTTCTATAGCGCTAAGTCCTAATAGGTTTTGAATAGGGAGTCTTAGTGGGCGTACACCAACTTTAACTGGGGTTGCAAAACTAACATTGCCTGTACAATCTGCATCTGGAGTATCTTCAGAAGTAGGAAGACCTTTACAATCAGTTCCAGCAGGACTACCAGCATTTCTTGCTCCAGCAGTAGAAGTACCTTCATAAATCCTTGTTGAAGCAGTATTGCTTGTAAAAACTTGGATAAAGTCAGGCTCACCATTGTTATCACCATTAGCCCCACTTTTTTCTTTACCAATAATCATATGTTTAGCAATAGTTATTCTGGCTGCTGTAGGTACCATAGCCCCAGTATTATCAAAAGCATATTGGCGAAAAACATTTCTAGGTGAACCACCACTAAAATCACCTGTGGCATAGAAATTACCATTAGTATGTACCCAACCACCAAAATTCCATGGTGGAGGAATATAAAGCTCAAAGTCTGTATCACTAAAAATGCCAAATTGGAAAGCAGGAATTAAATAATTATTAAAATCACGTGTAACTTGGACATCTGCCCCAGCAGCACTTTGTGCTCTAGCAGTAGCCACCATACGAAAACGCCTTGCAAAGCCTTGCAATCCAGCGTAATCACCTCTAGGAATAGTAACAGCATTAGTAGGTCTTAATGGGTATCCACATTTTATTTCTGCATTAGGATGACAAACATCTACCAAGCAAAAACCACTAGGTGGTGGTGGATCACCTTCCCAACCTAAGTCAAAAAGATTTGTACCAACCATATATTTTTGAGTTGGATCATCACCAGGTAGTGAAGTACAAGGACTATTAGGAGGACAATTAACTTTTGGTACTTTTAAGTCAAACCCATTAAGAGTAGTAGGAGTTCTAACTACAACTTGACACATTGAGTCATAACTTGGTGATAAAGAAGTAAGGAAGAGGTTACTAAAATCACCTGTCATTTGTTCTAATTTTGAGTAAGCAGAAAAAAAAGCTTTCTTTTTTGCTACCTCAAAATTTGAACTTACTGCATCAGATGTTGCATTCATTAGCGAAGCACTAACATAAATAGTTAATAATGCTAATACTAATGACACAATTATTAAGGCTGAACCTTGTTGGCGTTTACGCGCTTTTATAAGTTTGCCAAACATCTTTTTTAGCAAAGTCTTTTGTTTTTTCATGTGCCATTCTCCTAATTACGGTGTTATGGGTTTATAGTTAGCACCATAAAAGTTTCTAGTGTTATAGCTACCATCTAAAGAAAATCTATAGAGGTAACCCATCTTTTTGTTATAAGGATCTTTAATTTTTACATCACGTTCTTGGGCACGAACTTTAATAGATATATTTACCCGACGAATATCTAATAAACGATATTCTGTATCTTTAGTGCCTTGATTAGTAGCTGAACCATAAAAACCTGGATCACTTACAGGCCCAGTGGTTAAAAAGGCTCCATTGGCTGTTAATTTTCTTTCTGTTAATAAATAACTAATTTGTAGGTCTTCTACTCCAGTAGCAATAATATTGTCATAGTAACAAGTGTTAGTTGCAGCACAGGTATACTTATCATTAGGGCTAGTTATAGGAGAAAGTGCCCTAGTGGTAAAAGTAGTATGATTTACTGGAGCAATAGCAGTATGAGGAGGGGATAAATGCTCACGACGAATTAAATTCCCTTTTGAATCAACAAAATAGGTAACAAAATAAAAATTATAAACAGTAACTACTTGGTTAAGTCCTTGTGGGTCAAGAGTGTTTAAACCTGCCCCTCCTGAAAAATTAATTACAGTACCACCCAAACTAGTATTACTACCGACTATTCCTATAGCATTATTCTGTCCAGCATTAAGAACACAATAGTCTCCTGTATAAAGCAGACTTTGAGAACTAAAAATATTAGGAGGTGCTGGGGCCATAGAAGGCAATAAAGTAAATGTAGTGCCAGCCGTGTTAACTCTTCCAACTAAAGGTAGCCCATTATTAAAAATCTGATTAGTGTAAACTAAGGTAATTTGGTCAGTAAGATTTTGAACTACTGCCCCAGTATCAGAATTTGTTGTATCTACTTTATTAACATCATTTCCAGGAATAATAGGATAAAGGTTGTTAATAGCATTAGTTCCTGTCCCAAGTAGTGGGCTTACTAAATTTGATGCTCCTGTAGGTAAAGTGATTTTAGGAGGAAAATTATAACCAGCATTTTGCAAGTCTCGTCCAATTAAGAGCAAAGCAGCACGGGCATTTTGTTCAACATCTGTTAACCGATAAGAAGTTGAGCGCAACTCTTGGGCAGACTTCATAAAAGATAGTAGTGGGCCAAGAATTACTAGCAATAAGGCTATAGCAACTAATAATTCTACTAAACTAAACCCTGATTCTTTATTTTTACTCATTAGCTAGCCCTCCTATAAAAACTATAAAGTCTTAAAATTAGTTAGACGACAAATTAAAACTACCTTTTCTTGGCTACCTAAAGGTGTTTGGTAAAAAACTCTAACTTCTATTTCTTTAGCACTTACTGGAGGAGGCGTTAGGTCTGTAATAACTATTTCACGCGAATAATTTAGTAATGGTTGTATTTTATTAACCATATCAGTGCCAGTAGTGGTTGAATATTTGCCATCTTTGCCAGGATCAATAGTAAGAGTAATTAGATTACTACCTAAATTCCCTGCTGGTTTTCCAGCACAGTCAACAAAAGTATTTCCTGCTTGTCCATCATCACAAGTACCATAAACCCCATCTGGGCCAGCAGTAAGCATTGTGGTTATGTTTGGATTACCTGTAGAAGAAATAAAACGGCCGTCTTTATGGTTTCCACCATAATTAAGTGCCTCAAAAGTAGTAAAACCTGAAGGGTTAGATTCTTTAGCAAAAATAATACTTTCCATTATTTCATTGGCTAATTGTTTGGCAACCTCTTGTTGACGTGCTCGTTGGGGTAAGGTTACACCTACTACTAATAACCCTGCTAAAGCAACCAAACCTGAAGACATAATTATTATTGCAATAACTATTTCAATAAGTGAAAAACCTCTGTTTAGTTTTGCCACTTTTGTCACTTTTGTCATTTGGGTCATGTTTGTTATTTTTGTTATTTTTCCCATAAATGCTCCTACTTAATGGTTATTGACGACTTGTTTTCCAAGTATTTTGTTCATATCGCCAAAAATTTACTCCACCACTTGCACCATAAAGAGTAATAGCTCTGGTTAAAGCTTCAACTGTAGCGACACTTAGCTTATTAGGCCCTGTTCCCCCAGCTTTTTCTGCTTGTGGGCAAAAATAAAATGTTCTGTAAATTTGGTTTCCATTTTCTTGTGCACGATCTAAAGCTCTGCCACTAGGATCAAAATAACAAACAAATAAGTTACTAGGAAAAGCTGCTGTAGGAAAACCTGATTCTAGAGTGGGAAAATTACTAGCAGCAGGAATTGGATAATCAAGAGAAGGAGATGGATTTATCATTACATCTTTAGGATAAATAGTAACATTTTGTATTTTTTCATCATTTTGAGCAGAAAGTAACCCCATATTTACTAATGAAACACTGTTAGCAGGAAACTTTAGACTTATATTAGAGTTATTTAAGGTTAAAGACTGTTCAGTTTCATTTTTATTAATTACTACTGCGTAGTATAATCTTCTAGTAATAGAAAGTATTCTAGCTTGCCGCATAGTGTTAAATACTGCTCTAGCGGTGTCATCTGATTTAATTTGACGACGTTGAGGTAAAAGGTAAAAGACAGATGTAGCAGACAGAATTATTATAACTACTGTAACAACTAGTATTTCTATTAAGCTAAATCCTTTTATATTTCGCATAAGACCCCCTTCTTAACTCATTAAGAGGTGTTGTAGATTGAGAAACTAAGAAAAGTGAAATGTTTTTTAATTATGACAAACTAATAAAATTTTAACTTATTTTTAATTTATTTTTAATTTAACCCGAAGTCGCTATGTTTTCTTAGAAATATCTATTTACTCTATATACAACATATATCTTACACTTTTAAGAAAACCATTGAGCATTGTATCAAGATTTTATATGTTTTTCATTAATATTTTAATAAAAAACATATAAAATCTTGATATATATATAGATATTATTAGGTATTAATAGAATTAATATGAAGGATTACCTTTATTTTAAGTAAGTTAAGGCGAATAAAGATAAAGTATGGGTAAGCTCCAATGGACAATTATTTTGATTCCAACATCCAAAACAGTAATCATTTAATTAGTTTGCTAATTTGTTTAAATTCGTCTGTACCAGCAAAATCCATTAATTGGAATAAAATCATTTCAGTAGTAACAATATAACCTCCAGATTGTTTAATGCGTTCTAAAGCAATTTCTCTATCTAATTTCTTACGTGAAGAAACTCCATCAACTACTATATGAACAGCATAACCATTAGCTAAAGCATCTAGGGCTGTTTTTAGAACACAAATATGAGCTTCTACTCCAGCAATAATAAGGGATTTTACTTTTAATTCTTTTAGTTTCTCATTAACTTGATTAGATAACATAGAGCTAAAACACATTTTTTCTATTACAAACTCATTATCTGTTAAATAAATTTCTTTACAAGTATGGCCAAGTCCTTTTGAATATTGTTCTGTAACAATTACTGGGACATTTAAGATTTTAGCACCAGCAATAAGTTTATTGACATTAGCAAAGACTTGCTCTTTTTCACTTATCACAGGCATTAATTTTTCTTGTAAATCAATAATTAAAAAAGCTGTTTCTAAACGATTAACTAGCCCTACATCTCTCATTAAATAATTACTCCTAATAAAGATGGTTAATAGTGTTTTTTTTCTTGATGTTTTAGTACTATAGCTAAAGAATATTAAAGCAATTTTCTTTATATATAAAAGCAAATAATTCTTATAAAGTTTTATGACTATAGAAAACCTTTCTTAAAAAACCTTAATGTCAACAATGTCAACATTATCAGCATTACTAGTAAAATTATCAGCACTAAAAGACGACTTAGCCCTAAAACCACAAGCTAGAGGAGCAAGAAAGCTATTAGTTACAGAACTTTTTTCTAGTAAAGAAAATCTTGCTCAAGAACCTATTTGGCAAGCTCCAAAAAATAATGAGAAATGCCAAGTTTTATTAACAAAAGATTTTGAGATGTCTATTTTTAATCAAAATGCTACTCAAGACCGTCATTACCATAGGTTTGCTACTGAAATCTATTTAGTTATAGAAGGAACAATGCTTATAGAGGTTGAAAATCAAGACTATTCTTTATCTTTAGGAGATAGCATTATTATTAATCCTAGAACTATTCATTTAGTTAAATCTAACCAACAAGACTTTCTTTGTTATGTTTTTGCTTTTAATTGCCAAGGATTAACAGATAAATATATAGTTAACCACTAGTAGAAAATCATCAAAACTTGACATTAAAATTATAAAATTTATGAATAAAGATCCTTTGGATATAGCACAAAGCACTGATTCTTCAATACCACAAAATAGCTCTATTAAAGTTCGTAAACCATTCTGGTTATTTCTGTACCCTCTAGCCTTTATCCTTAGCCTAGATCATATCTTTGGCATATTTACTTTATTTGGGGTTTTTCCTCGTAGCACAGATTCTTACTATCATCTTCATAGAATTATGCTAACTATTGAGAATTACCCTCATGTCCCTGACTATGATTCTTATTTAAACTTTCCTGATGGAGCATTGACCTTTTGGCCTTATGGGTTTGATATTATTTATGCCACATTTGCTAAATTACTTACCGGCGGTCATCCTGATCAATGGTGGACAATGGCTTTATGTTCTTTACTCACTCCATTAATTTGGTCTTTTGTACCATGTTTTATCTATTTAATGGGTACTACACTAGGATCTTCACGCATTGGTCTTTGGGCAGCTATATTAATCGCAATATATAATATTGATTATCATTCTGTTGGTTATATTGACCATCATATCTTTGAAACATTTTGGCTATCTGTCTATTTATTAGTTTATCTACGAGCAATTACTTATCAAGATTGGTGGCGCGCTCGTTACTGTGCATTACTATCAGGTATGGCAATAACAGCAGGATTACTCTGTACTACAGTACTACCACTATTGATTCCAGTACATGCAGCTTTAGTACTTAGTCAATTGATTAGAGAATGGTCTAATAAACAAGAAAGACAGAGAATTTTAAGCTTAAATTTTTATCTTTGGACAGCATTAGTTATTACCTTAACTCCTTTTGTTGCTACTCATATTGCTGAACCAACAGCTATTAATCCTGCTTTGTCTGTAAGTTGGCTAGTGGCTTTGTTAGTAGGGCTATTAATAGCTGCTATTACCTTTAAGGATTCTTATAAAGTAAATAATGATTGTGAAACAAGTTTGAAAAAACATAGTTGGTCAGTATTAACTACTTTGTTAGTGCTTGCTACTTTTCTTACTATTCCAAACTTAAAACTAGTAGAAATAACAAAATTTATTGTTTATGGAATAGAACATATCTATAAAGCTGATCCTTGGTTAGCTTCAATACAAGAAAGCCAATCACCTTTTCTTTTTAATCAGGATTTAGTGCTAAGCATTTATTCAGGTTTTATTTTTCTTTGGCCATTAATTTTGGTTTGGGCACTTTTTACAGGCTGGAGGCGCTCTACTGCTAGATGGACAGTAGCCGTTTTAGCTCTACTTGCTACTGTTCCTGCTTGTCTACAAATGAAATTTGTAATGTTTTTAATTACCCCTTACACCATAGTTTTAGGATTATTTATTTATGAAATATTTACTTGGTTAAAACTACCTCTACCTTTAGGTGAGCCTTCACCTACTATAAAATTACGTATTGGACAATTAATAGCAATAAGTTTACTAGTTTTACTTTTATCACCTTTATTAGCTACTTTTACACTTCGCTACAATATTGTAGATAGTGATGGTCGGTTTTTAAATCTCTATCCAACCTTTAAATGGTTAAAGGAGCATAGTCCTGCTACTAGTCGTTTAGGAAAAGATCCAAGTGATTATTCAGTTGTTGCACATTGGGGATCAGGCCATTGGTTAGTTTTCTTTTCTCAACGTCCAGTAGTAGCTTCTCCTCTTGGACATAACACAACCTTAAGGGCTGCAATTCGTCAAGGCTCAGCTATGTTAATGAAAAGCCCACAAGAAGCTTTACCTTTGATGGAATATCATAAAGTACGTTATATAATTATTGCTCCACAACCAACTACTAAAATTTTACAGCTTGCACATTGGAAAGAAGATAATGCTCAAGTTGAGCCATATAATGAAACAACTGCAATTGATAATAGTCTTTTTTCATATCTTACTAATGATGGTCTACCTGATAGAAACCCTCTTTTACATCATTTTCGTTTAGTACATGAAAGTCCAAGTGGAATCAATTTTCCTGGAAGTGATCGTCCTTATGCAATGCTCTTTGAACGAGTAAAAGGAGCAGAAATTACTGGTCAAGCTAAACCAAATTCTACAGTTAGAATTAGTCTACAAGTTAACACTCTACGTGGACGTAAATTTTTCTACTATGAAAAGGTTCAATCTGATGCTAATGGTAATTTTAATCTGCGAGTTCCTTATGCAGTAGGAGTTCAACGCTATTCAGAGGTATATATCAAAACTCCTTATATTATTCAGAATGAAGATCAAACGATTAAACTAAATGTTACTGAAAGTGATGTTTTAACAGGAAAAAAACTAGTAGTAGAATTTCCTTCCTCTACTGAGAAGTTATCTTTAAATAGCAAAAAGCCCTGATTTGTCAGGGCTTTTTATTACTTATAAATTAATTGTATTTAAGTTAAAAAATAAACTTAAACCCAAATTGAAACTGTCTAGGAGCAAAAGAAGCTCTAAACCTATCAGCAGGAGCAGTAAAGCGGTTGCCATCTTTAGCAGGTAAATTAAAATTCCCATTAGCATCAGGAGGAAATATTGGATTAACATCGCTAATATTTACTCGATTAAGGATATTAAACCCTTCAATAAATGCTTGGAATTTATAGTTATCCTTAAAAATAATAGAACGGGTTAAACGTAAGTCTATACGAGCAAAACCTGGAGTTAATCCTGAATTACGTGCAATAAAAGCAGGGCGATCACCTGGAGGATTATCACCATTTAAGTTTAAGTCTCTTCCAGCTAGTAAATTATATGTTCGTCCTGACTCTAAATTTATAATTGAGCTAAGTTGAAAATCCTTTAAGAATGGATTTTTAGTGTAGTTTAAGTCCCAAGACCCTGAGAAAACAAAACGGCTACGAACATCTTGTAAAGAAAGCCCACGTTCTCCTTTTAATTCCAAAGGATCAACAGATTGTTGTAACTCATTACGAATATCAATGAAGTTATCAATTGCTTTAGAAAAAGTGTAGTTAGCAATAAAACCAAAGTTATTGCTAAAACGACGATTAACTGAAATAGTCAGACCATGGTAGTAGCTATCATAAGCTGAAGCAAATTCAAAAATATCACCTCGCATAGTATCAACTCTACCAGTCATAGCACTAGCAATTGTATCACCTGGTATGGGTCTAACTATCGGGTTAACATTGCGCTGAGAAAATACCTTAATACCTCTAACCATATCGTAATTAATAGAAATGGCTGTATTGTTATTAATAAAGTAATCAAAGCCTGCGCTAACTTGTTGGGAATAAGTTGGGCGCATTCCTGCATCATTACGAAATTCTAAGCTAAGTTGAGGAATAAAAGGTACACCATCAGGAATCCTATCCCCTTCAGGAAAACGATGTCCTGGTAAAGAATAAAAGGCTAAAGATAATGGAAAAGGAATAACAGGGATTTTTAAGGCACCTGAAGCAGTGTTTTGCCCTACAGTTGCTGGCCCAAAAAGTGGTGTAGCAAAAAACAATCCATAAGCAGCACGAAGGTGTAAACGTTCTAGCTTACTAGGTCTATAGGAAAAGGCTACTCTAGGGCTAAAATTCCCATTATTAGAGGCTAAAAAGTCTGTGTCATTAGAATCATAACGAAGCCCTAATTTAACAAGAAAGTTATTCTTTACCTTAATATCATCTTGGAAGAAAGCAGAAAAAGTCCTAGATTTGGTCTTTATCCCACTAGCATTTTTAGCTAAAAACCCTTGTGCAAAAGCAGCCGGCAACCCTAAGTTAGTTAAAGATAGTTTTGGAAAACCAGGAATTAGCATTGGCAATTGTTGGGATAAATTCATTAAAAAAGCTTGTTGTTGAGTAGTGCGTAAGGTTGGATCAAAGGCTTGTAAGGCTGTAAAAGTTGGGCCTCCTAAAGGAGCTAAATCTAGTGGAACAAAAGTAGCAAACCCTCCAGGAAAAATTGGTACACGAAATAACGGAACGTCTACATATGTAAAATCTATTCCAAACTTAATACTTTGACGATTACGTGTTAAAGCAACATTATCAATTATTTGATAAGTATTAGTACGTTTAGGTTGTGAAAGAAGTGTTCCACGACCAAAGACAACCAAGCCTTCAGGAGCAACAATATTAATTTGTGGCCCAAAGGGGTCAATTGGGTCTAGGTCTTGATTACGTTTAGCATAAAGAAATCTTGTTTCATTAACTAAAGCCAGCCCTGGATTAACATAAGTATTATTAAAAGCAATATTATTATCTCTTAATTTTTGTACTCCTGCATTAGTATCAGAAACTTGAGAACCACTGATTAACTCACCAAATGGCTCACCAGCACCATTAAAAGTGCCACCATAGTTATAACGTATATAAAGAGTATCATTAGGTGAAACTTTTACATCACCACGAGCTAAAAAGGTAGTTGTACCAACACCAAAAGGTATTGGGCCATTATTAATTAAAAAACCTTCTCTTCTAGCAGATGCTACAGTATCATTGCTAATACCTACTACACTATTTTGTTTAACAGAGAGGCGCTCAAAAGAAGTAAAAAAGAAGGCTTTATCTTTTTTGATTGGCCCACCTAAAGTTGCTCCAAATTGATATTGTTTAAATTCAGGATTAGTAGCAGAAAAAGCATTACGAGAGCTAATAGAGTCGTTTCGGTTAAGGAAAAATAGTGTTCCACTATATTCATTTGTACCACCACGAGTAACAATATTAACTACTCCACCTAAAGCTTTACCAAATTCAGCACTATAACCATCAGAAACAACTTGAAATTCTTGTACTGCATCTTGGCTAAAGGTTGAACGTACAGTGCCTGGGCCAGGATCGTTATTATCAAGTCCATCAATTGTAATATTATTTTGACGTGCAGGTAGTCCATTAAAAGAAATCCCTGAGCTAGCAGCTACACCTTGTTGAGGAGTACGATCTGGAGTAACACGTGGAGAAGTCAAGGAAAAATCTAGAAAGTTACGTCGATTAATTGGTAGATTATCTATTCTTTCACGGCCATTATTGGTACTACCCTCAGTTTTACCTTGATCTAGTAAACTACTCCCTTCAACAATAACTATATTAGGGTCACTAGTAATACTCATAGCAAAATCATAAAGCGTAGTTCGACCAAGTGTTAATTCTATTTTAATGGCACTATTACTAAATCCATTTGCTTGAACAGAAATTTCATATAACCCTGGAGGTACTTGGGAAATGACATATGAACCATCATCATTAGATTTAACCTCACGAGTTATATTAGTTTGTAAATTACGTGCAGTAATTATTGCACCAGGAATAACAGCCTGCTGTGGATCTGCCACTAAACCAGTTAAACTAGAAGTAGTAGACCCTGCTTGACCCCAGGCTACACCTGTTGCCAACATCAACCCTGTAAACGCCATCAAAAGTCTTTTTAATTTTAGATTTTGGGGCATAATTCTTCTCCTATATAAATAGCTAAGCTTATTCAGCTTAAGTAATCTAACCCTGGCTATTGTATAAATATTTGTTATTAAGTCTCAGTAATAGAACTAATAAAGAAAAGCCATTTGAGTTTATCAGTTTGCTATACAAAAATGCTAGTCTAATTTTTCCTAATTAACCCTGATAACTACCTATTTTTGATAGCGTTATCACCAAAAAATAAAATTTATAGACAATAATTTGCTTTCTTATTTTTTGTCTTCTTACTTGCTTTTTTATTTTCTTGCTCTCTTATCTCTAAACCTCAACATAATACCTAAGCCGGAAAAATTAGAATATTTTTCCGAATCAAAAACCATTTACCTTCGTTAAAGGAAAACAGATTTTTAATAAAATATAAGGATTTTTCATTAATCAAATATTAAGATTTATTCTTGACTGAACTGTATCAGTGTACTATACTAGTAATACACTGATTTTTTAATGGTTCAATAAATTAAAAAGGAAAAAGCATGGAAAAATTTAGAACAAAAAGAATATTTTCATTGCTACTTTTATTAGTTTTATTTACAGGAGTAGCAAAAGCCCAAGAAATAGACATAAAGAAGCTTGACCAACCAATCCCAATGGATCAAAGGGTTAAGCAAGGAGTATTACCTAATGGAATAAAATATTATATTCACAAAAATGCTAAGCCAGAAAAGCGAGCAGAGTTTCGTTTAGTTGTAAATGCAGGATCATTACAAGAAGATGATGATCAACTTGGACTCGCTCATTTTGTTGAACATATGTGTTTTAATGGTACTAAAAACTTTAAGAAAAATGAGATTGTAAGTTATTTACAATCTGTAGGTGTAAAATTTGGTGCTCACTTAAATGCTTATACTTCCTTTGATGAAACTGTTTATATGATAACCATTCCTACTGATAAACAAGATATTATGGACAAAGGTTTTCAAATCCTAGAAGACTGGGCACATAATGTTAGTTTTGAAGATGAAGAAATTGAAAAAGAACGTGGTGTAGTAATTGAAGAATGGCGTACTGGTCTTGGTGCTCAAGAAAGAATACGTAATAAAACTTTTCCTGTGATATTTAAAGACTCTCGCTATGCTCAACGCCTACCAATAGGCACTATAGAAGTTTTGCGTAGCTTTAAGCCTGAAACAGTAAGAAAATTTTATCGTGATTGGTATCGCCCTGATCTAATGTCTGTAGTTATAGTAGGCGATGTAGATGAAGCAGCAATAGAAGCAAAAATCAAACAACATTTCAGCCAAGTTCCTGAAGTAAAAACCCCTCGTCCTAGAGTAGAGTCTGAAATTCCTAATCATAAAGAAACCTTAGCAGTAACTGCAACAGATAAAGAAGCAGCATTTCTTATTGCTCAAGTAATTTATAAACAGCCAGTAGAAAGAACAAAAACCTTAGCTGATTTTCGTCGGTCTATGCTTTATCAGTTATTTGGAGGTATGTTTGGCCGTCGTTTTAATGAAATCTCACAACAAGCTAACCCACCTTATAACTTTGCTGGTGGTAGTTTTGGGCCATTTTTACGCACCAAAAACGCCTATTCTCTCTTTGGTTTTGGTGGAGATGATGCAGAAAAAATGCTTAAAGTCCTACTAACTGAAAGCCGTAGAGTTTTTGAACATGGTTTTACTGCTGGAGAATTAGAAAGCTATAAGAAAGAATTTCTTACTGGCTATGAAACACAATTTAAGGAAAGAGAAAAAACCGAATCTGGCCAAATTGTATATAAATATGTAGATGGTTTTTTAACTGGTGAGCCTAGCCCAAGTATTGAATGGCAATATGAAGCAGTAAAGAAATTACTTCCTAGTATTAAAGTTGATGAAATTAACCCTCTTATTAAAGAGTGGGTTAAAGATGGAAATATGGTAATTGCAGTTACTGGGCCAGAAAAAGATAGTTCTAAAGCACTTGCAGAAAGTAATGTTAAAGATTTAGTCAAACAAATAAATGCTCTTAAAACAGATGCCTATGTTTATAAAGAGATTGTCACCCCTTTAATGGCTAAACTTCCAACCCCAGGCAAAATAGTTAAAGAAAATTCTATAGATTCTTTAGGAATCAAAGAACTTACTTTATCTAATGGAATAAAAATAGTAATTAAACCAACTGACTTTAAGAATGATGAAATTCAAATGCGAGCATTTAGTTTTGGTGGAACATCTTTAATAAGCGATAAAGATGATGCTATCTCTGCTGATAGCGCTTCACAAATCATTAATAGTAGTGGTCTTAGCGAATTTTCTGATACAGACCTACAAAAAGTCTTAAGTGGTAAAAATCTTTATATCTTCCCTTATATTGGTCAAACTAGCGAAGGGTTAAACGGCGGTTCTTCACCACAAGATTTTGAAACTATGTTGCAGTTACTTAATCTTTATTTTGTTCAACCACGTAAAGATGACCAAGCTTTCCAATCTTATATAGCTAAAACTAAAGCGTTTCTCCCTAATCTACTAGCTAGCCCAGAGTTTTACTATTCAAATGAAGTAGCTAAAATCTTAACTCAAGACCACCCTAGGTCTACTAGCATTTTAAGACCAGAACAAATAGATAAAGTCAAATTAGACAAAGCATTCCAAATTTATAAAGAGCGTTTTGCTGATGCTGATGATTTTCAATTTTTCTTTGTAGGAAATATTGATATAGAAAAAGCTAAACCCTTGTTTGAGCTTTATCTAGGCAGTCTTCCAGTTAAAGAAGGTAGTGAAACATTTAAGGACTTAGGTATTCGTCCCCCTACAGGTATTGTAGAAAAAGAAATTAAAAAAGGTAAAGAGCCTAAGAGCCAAGTAACAATTGCATTTACTGGAGAATTAGCAAATGAAAAAGATGAATCTTTGATTAAAGCTATGTCAGAAGGCTTAACTATTAAACTAATTGAAAACTTAAGAGAAGAAAAAGGTGGGGTTTATGGTACTAGTGCAAATGCTTTTGTACAAAAATACCCTTATCCTAATTATCAAGTTTCAATCCGTTTTACTTGTGCACCAGAAAACGTTCAAAAGCTAATTAATGCAGCTTATGAAGAAATTAAGAAAGTGCAAGAAAAAGGGCCAACTCCTGAAGACTTAAACAAAGTTAAAGAAGCTAGAAGACGAGACTTAGAGAAAAATCAAAAAGAAAATTCTTATTGGTTAGGTCTTTTAGAAAAAATCTATGTCCAAAAGCAAGATATTAGCGAAGTAAATGAAGCTAATTTGCGCAAGAAAATTGATGATCTTTCAAGTGAACAACTTAAAGAAATTGCTCAAAAGTACTTAAAGTTTGATAACCGTATTGTTGTTACACTAAACCCAGAACAATAAACACAAAATAATCTGTAAGGGCGAACTATTCGCCCTTCTTCAATATCACACAAATAGGGGCGAACAGTTCGCCCCTACATTTTGTTTAACGATTAATTTTTATTTTTCTATGATTTATAACTTGGATCTAATTTATCAAGCTTACGTATTAATCCTGGCCAAGCAAGCCCGCCTCCAGCGCTACGAGTAACTTGTTTTGCTTGCATCTTTGCACCAGCAATTATTCTAGGATCTATTGGGATTAACTCTCCTCCACCGCTTTGGGCGCGTATTTGTATCATACAAGCAGATTCAAATATATACATAAATAAAAAGGCATCAGGGATATTATCAGCTACTGTAAGTAATCCATGATTGCGTAACATAAAGAAGTTTTTATCTCCTAAATCATTGACAAGTCTTGGTTTCTCATCTTCATTAAGAGCAACCCCTTCATAATTATGATAGCCTAGTGAAGAGAGTACAAAGATAGATTGTTGGGAAACAGGTAAAACCCCTTCTTTTTGAGCTGAAACCGCTACACCATTGACAGTATGAAGGTGTAAAACACATTTTGCATCTTCCCTAGCAGCATGAATTGCGCTATGTATAGTAAAACCTGCTGGATTAATTTCATAAGGACTATCCATAACTTTTTTACCTTCTAGATCTACTTTAACTAGGCTAGAAGCAGTAATTTCATCAAATAGCATACCAAAAGGATTAATAAGAAAATGATGTTCTGGCCCAGGCACACGAGCAGAAATATGTGTAAAAATAAGGTCATCCCAGTGGTATAAAGCCACTAATCTATAACAGGCAGCAAGATTAACTCTTTGTTGCCATTCTAAATCACTTACTTGAGATTGTACTGAACTAGTACTCATTAACTTTTCTCCTTATTGTTTAATAGATTTTTAATAGATTCAGAAACTAGAAAGCAGTAACACTATAATAAACCGGCATGAAAAACAAAACTATTGTGAGCTTTTCCCTGTTTAACTGCCTAACAAAGGCTTACAAACTTTCAACCATTGAGCACCCATTAGTAATACTAATCTTCAAACTTAGCATAATCTGCCTAAATAGGTGGATTTTTGCTATCTATTCTACTATCTTTCCTGTATTGGTTACCTTCTTAGTAGTTTTCTTATGATGAGTTTATGGTAACTATAATTTTTTATTTAACACTTCAACTAACAGGCTATAAATTATAAGTTGGTTAAGTGAAACGTTAACCAAATATAAAATTTGGCCTATTTCTGTGACCTAAACAAATTAGAAAATATTCTAATTGACAGTACAAAGGAGGAGCAATGAGTACAGTTAAGCAACTTTTACGACGTAAATCATCGACTGTTTATTCTGTTACCCCAGACACAACCGTGTTTGATGCGCTTACCTTCATGGCTCAGAAGGAAATAGGAGCAGTAGTAGTACTAGAAAATCACAAGTTAGTAGGAACTATGTCTGAACGTGATTATGCGCGAAAGATTATTCTAAAAGGAAAATCTTCTAAAGAAACTTTTGTGCATGAAATTATGATGGATAGCTTATTGATAGTAAGCCCTGAAACCTCTGTTCAAGAATGTATGTCATTGATGACTGACACTAGAATGCGACATTTACCTGTTGTTGTTAACTATGACGTAGTTGGTTTAATTTCTATTGGTGATGTTGTGAAATATATAATGGAAGAACAAGAATTTATGATCAAAGAGCTTGAAAGATATATCACTACTTAATCACTATTAATCACTATTAACCTTTCTTAATCTTTCTTAGCCACTTAAATTCCATAAACAACTGCTAATGCCTCCAAATTAATAAAACAAGTAAGACCTGGTTTTCAAAAACTGGGTCTTTACCTAATTGGTAACTATTTCTGTTTTCATTTCTTATTAGTGAATTATAATCTACAAAAAAACAGTTCTAATCTGTTTAATCTGGAAATTTGCTAAAAACATTCAATAGAACTAATTTCTCTATGGAAATTAAATTATTTAAACCTAAAAATCCGTTATTACAACAATATATTGAATGTATTTATACACTTACACGCGGACAAAATTCTAAAACTAGTACATATTTAACTTTCCCTAATATTTTTACAATCATATCAACAAATACAAATACCCAAACCTTAGTTAATGGAAATAAAGTAACCCTTACATATTGCCCAAATAACAAACTTGAAACTTATTTGGTACGTCATTTTAATGATCCTGTTTGGATTCAATATCAAGGTAAAACAAACGAGATTACTGTTTATTTTAAGCCTTTAGGGATAAATGCGTTTTTAGAAAATACACTAAGTTATTATTACGAAACTCAGTATCCAAGATTTAATCCATTTGAAGATTATCAAATAAAAATGGCAGAAATTCTTTCAATAGATAAAGATGAAGATAAAATAGAAACCTTAGAAAACTATTGGTTATCCAAGTTAAAAGGCTTTGAGCACGCATTTTTGTATAAGATTGTTGATAAATTACTTAATGAGAAAGATTCTTCTGAAAGTATATCTGAGCTAGCCGCAAAAATCGGAATAACTCGTACAACTCTTAATAAACATTTTGCTCTTCATATTTGTAAAACCCCATCTCAGTTTAAAAAAATTATTCGTTTTAGGGATGCAATGAAAAAACACTTGCTTAAAGGACAGGATGAAAACTTCACTGATATTGCTTGTGAAACACATTATTTTGACCAGTCACATATGATAAAAGACTTTAAGTGTCTTACAAACTATTCTCCAAAAGTTTTTTTCTCCAAATTATCTTCATTAGAAAATGGGGAAATTAACTGGTTATTTTTATAATAGGTTTACAATTTTACAATTTTCTTTCTTCTTATAATGATATTTTGTCGCTCTAAGGCAAATCAAATCAAAATCAAACCAAAAACAAGAAAAACGTAATCAAGAAAAATAATAGCTTTAAGCAAATTTTTTTCTTATAGATATATTCTTTCGTACTATTTCTTAATTAATTATAAATACAAAGCAAGAATTTTCCATTTACAAAAGCGAAAAGACATAATCAATTTATTTAGTAAATTGAAGGGATATTTAAAACCATCCCAGAGGAAATTGTTTTATGAAAAAGAAATATTTACTGATGTTTTACTCCCTGTTTTTATGCATAGCTTTTTTTCAAGTTGTAAGCAAAGAGGCTTTTGCTCAGGCAAACACAGCAGATTTAGCAGGAGTAGTAAAAGACTCAACAGGCAGTATCATCAACAATGCAACAATCACTATTAAAAACCCCTTAACTAGTTTTGAAAGAACTATTACATCTGAACAAGATGGTAGTTATAAATTTTTAGGGCTTCCTCCAAATAGCTATGAGTTAATAGTTAATGTTCCTGGTTTTTCAGACTATAAACAGAATTTTGATTTAATACTTGGTTCTACAAGCATTTTGGATATCAAAATGCTTGTTTCTGGCCAAAATGATATTGTAATAATCACTGGCACAAAAGTAGTAGAGACTACTAAAACATCTGTTACTCAAAGTGTTGCACCTCAACAAATTGATAACTTGCCTATTAATGGTAGAAATTTTCTAGGGTTTGCTTTTATTAATGCACTAATAAGTAGAGATAATTCCCCAACTATTGGGCCTGTTCCAAATACTGGGCTAAATTTTGCTGGTCAAAGAGCACGTTCTAACTTAATCCAAATTGATGGTGCTGATAATATTGATAATAATACTCGTGCTTCTCGGTCTGCTGTTTCACAAGAAGCAGTACAAGAATTCCAAGTAGTTGTTAATAGCTTTGCTGCTGAATTTGGTCGTACAGCAGGCGGTGTTATTAACATTGTTACCAAATCAGGTACTAATCAATTACATGGAAACCTATTTGGTTTTTTACGTCAAAGAGCAATTCAAGGCCGTAATGGGTTGGCTTTTCAACCTGCTGGGTCAAACCCAAAACCAGCTTTTACTCGTGGTCAATATGGGTTTACTTTAGGAGGAGCACTAAAAAAAGATAAAACATTCTTTTTTCTTTCTTTAGATCAAACCAGACGCCGTGAATCAGGTTTCTCTTCTATAGGTATAGATCCTAGTATTTTTGAACTTACCCCAGCACAAAAAGCTTATATTGCAGCCAATGGTGATACAGGAAAGCTTTATCAAATGTTTGCTTTAGCTGGAGCCTCTGTTGCTAAAACAGGTATTGAGCCTAGCACCGGGCGACCAGTATTTCTTCCTACCTTGATGCTTTCAGGTGGCGCTTTAGGTTCACTTACACCGGCTTTCCGTACTTTAGATAAAGTACAAAATGTTTATCCAATCAGAGATGATTTTACTTTTTATTCAGTTAGACTAGACCAAGAACTTACAGCTAAAAATCATTTATCCTTACGCTATAATTTCACCCCCATTAGATCTACAGGGTTGCAATCTTCTGGACAAAATCAACCTGTTGGGCTTAATGATGTATCACGCACAGCTAGATCTTTTGTTCGTGACACTTCTGCATTTGTTCAGCTAAACACTATTCTAGGTAACTCAAAACTTAATGAGTTTATTTTTAATTTTGGCCGAAGAGGTTCTCTTTTCTCTTCTGGTACTGATGTAGCCATTAATATAACTGGAATAGGTTTTTTTGGTAGTGAGCCTTTTTCACCTGCGGAAAGTAAACAAAGAAGCTATGAATTAAAAGATAATTTCTCTTATGCTTCTAGTAAACATACTAGTAAATTTGGAGCTTCAGTCAATTTTATTAGAATAGACCCTTTTAAGTTTGACTTGAATTTTTCAGGAGTGTTTAACTTTGGAGATGCAGCAGCAACAACTGTTTCACCGATGTTTATTAATGCTCCAGCATTTCCTGCAATACAAGCTTATGGCTTGGGACTACCACAAAACTTTGTCCAAGGTTTTAATGTTACCCCAACAAAAGTTAAAGACACCCAAATAGGTTTTTATGGCCAAGATAGTTGGAAAATACTTCCTAATTTAGTAGTAAATTATGGGGTACGCTATGACCTTGAATTAACTCCATTATATAAAACTAGCCCTATTACTACTGATAGGCTTAGCCTTTCTGCTAATCAAGTAGATGCAGCAGAAAGATTTCTTAATATAATTCAAGGCTACCCAAGAGATAAAAATAATATTGCTCCAAGAATAGGTATTGCTTGGGATCCACAAAATAATGGAAAAACTGTAATAAGAGCATCTTCTGGTATTTTTTATGGTAATCCAGTGCTTTTTGTTGGAGCAGATGCCGATATTATTGATGGAGTACAAATTCCACAACTAATTGCTTCAGCAGGTAATCCTTTACCAACAAGCTCATTAAACGCTACACAGATTTTCCAAGGAACTGTAGTAGTAGGAACAACTCCAGGCATTGAGCAAGGCACCGTATACTTACCAAATGAATCACGATTTAATCCTAAAGTCAAATTCCCAGGTTATGGTGCTCTGTTACCTATTCTTTTGCCAATAGATAGAAGTTATGAATATCCTTATACAATACAAGCTAACCTTACTGTTGAACGGGAGTTATTTAGCGATACAGCAATACAAATTAGCTATATTTTTACTGGAGGGCGCAAATTACCACATTCAATAAACCGTAATGCACCTGATGGAAAAAGGGTTTTAGCTGCAAGTGGAACCGATAGAGTAATAAATAATTTTTTCCGACCTTCTGGGCCTAATCCACTTTTTGTCAAAACTGATTTGCCTATTCCTTTTGGTAATGTTGGAGTTCAAGAAGCTAGCTCTAGCTCTATTTATCATGGAATATCTTTAAACTTAACCAAACGGTTTTCTACCAATATTCAATTCCAAACAAGTTATAGCTATTCAAAAACCATAGATGATGCAACAGACCTACAAACGCTACTCCAACCACAAGATAATAGAAACCCTGGGATAGAACGTAGCATTTCTCTTTTAGATCAACGTCATAAGTTTGTTTTTAGTGCAGTACTAAAAACCCCATTTAAGCAAAGTAGCCTAGGTATAAGAAAGTTATTGGCTGATACTACTTTAGCTCCAATTATTGAAATATCTTCTGGCCGACCATTTAATATTTTAACCGGTACAGATACAAACTTAGACCAATCTTCAGTAACAGATAGACCTAATGTAAATATTGAAACTGGTGCTTTAAGCCTTCCAGGTGCAGCACAAACTGGTTCATTAGGCCGTAATGCTGGTGTTACACCAGGTTTTGCATCTGTTGACCTACGCTTATCTAGAAATATTAGTTTGAGTGAAAGAGTTAAAATAGAAATAATTTCTGAAGCTTTTAATCTTTTTAATAGAGTCAATGTTTCTATGGTTAATAATAATTTTCGGGTAGTTACATTTAAGGAGGGACGTTTTAGAAGCCCTGCTACAGCGCTTTTTGATGCTAGACAATTCCAGTTTTCAATAAAAATTAAGTTTTAAGTGACAATACCAAAAATATTGTCACTTAAATTTTTAAGACCAAATAGGTCACTTATCAATAGTCAATATAAATGCATCAGAAATAATATCTCCAATCATTACTTGGATTTGATTATCTCCTACTTGAAGGTTTAACTTAGTTTTATTACCTCTTAAAGTTAGAGAGAAATTTGATTGACTAATAATTTGGCCACTAACATCTTGGTCATTAATAATTACTGTTGCTCCACTTGTTCCATAATCTCTGCCTTGAATAAATAAAAGCTGCTTATTAAATGTAGCATCAACAATAAACACACCTTGAATGATGATGTTAAAAGATGTGGTAGCAAAGCGATTATCTGAAGTAGCAACTTGAATGGTTACTGTACTAAGAGATGGGGAAAAAAGGTCAGGCATTAAAGTTAAAGTCCCTGTACCATCACCATTATCAACTAAAGTAACAAAATCAGGAGCAGTAACTAAACTTAATACTAAATTTTCATCACCTTCAGGATCAATTGCATTTACAGGGATTTCTACTATATCCCCAGGTGCAACCATTTGATCATCTATAGGGTCAATCATTGGATTTTGTTTAGGCGCTGGCACTACAGTGATAGTTAGCCCTACTTGACTAAATAATCCAAAAGTATCAGTAGCTGTTACAGCACAAACATTAAGCCCTAAATCATCAATTGTAGGAGCAATAATTAAATTAGTACCATCAACTGAAACAAATTGATTTTTGTCACAAACTACATCTAGGGTTATATCATTATTTTCCCTATCTGTTACTTGTACTGGAACTGTAACCACACTATCAACAGCAACTGTTTGTTCAGGAATTGCTTGAATTATAGGGGCCGTATTAGGCTGAATTACTAAAGTGAAATAATCACGGCTAAAGAGTGGTAAGCGTCCACCAGTTCCACTATTAGCCATATCAGTTACTTCTACAGCAATACGAAAAACTGCATTACTTGGCCCAGATTGTGTAAAAAGTGAAGTATCAATGTTTAGGGCAGATTGACCATCTGAAGTCTCAACAGTAATAAAACGAGGTGGTTGCTCTCCATTTGTTGTTGGAACTAAGCGAAAGGTTAAAGGATCTCCTTCAATATCATCGCCTGTTAATGGGATAGAGGCTTTTTCACCAGCAGTAAGAAATAATTTTTTCCCTTGGCCAAATTCAGCATTTAAGTCTGCACGTGAAATAGTGGCTCTAGGAGCATGGTTTAATATTCTAGTATCATTGGCATCTATCCAAACACTTCCATTTAGAGAAATATGTAAGACATCTGTTGCACCATTAAAAAAGTCATCATCAGTAAAACGACCTGTAACACAACCAATAAAAGTATCTGCTCCATTAAGAAAAAAGCTACTGCCCCCATATTCATTACTTCGTTGGGGTCGTGCTACTCGCATTGTGCCAGCGCTTCCATTTCCAACTAAGTAGATAGATGAGCGAAAGTTTCCTTGATTTAATGGGTTTATTCTACTTCCTGTTACTACTAAATCTGGAAAAGCATCAGCATTAAAATCACCTACTGCCATTAAAAAATTAGCTCCACCTAAAGCTAACCCTGTTTGAGTCTGTCCTCCACGCCCAGCAACTACTCCTGGCCCACCTAAACGGTCTTCTATAACCAATCCTGATAAACCATTTGGAGTATCATCAAATAAAGCTATTGGAGGTTGGATAATAAAATTTCCTGGTATAGCAGGTTGATTAAGTAGAAGTGTGACAGAAGCAATAGCTTGATTACTAATATTATTGGTACGAGAGGAAACGACAGCAAAATCTGCAAAACCATCCTGATTAAAATCTACTATTTGTGGTCGGCCATCTCCAAGAAAATCTGCTGTCCCTCCTACAATTGAAGTAGCAATATTAGGTACAGGCAATAAACTTCCTGTTGGTACTAGGCTGCCATCCATTTTGCCTAAGAGTACAGAAACTATTGATTGATTACCTTGAGCTAGATTACCTTGGTTAACTACCATTAAATCTGGAATATCATCATCATTAACATCACCTAAAGCGGCTGAAACAGGGATAAACCCGCCAGTTTCACGAAACCTAAGGTCTAGAAAAAAATCATTTCCATCATTAACTGCTGTAACTACTAGGTTAGATAGATAGTCAATGTAAACTAAATCATCAATTTGATCATTATTAAAATCAGCACTCATTAGGTTAGTAGGACCACTAGTTGCAACAAATTGACGAAATTGTCCTTGGTTATCCCCAAAACCTCCAGCACCATCATTAAGAAAAACTACTATTTGCCCTAAAGTAGTATCAGTAGGTGAGTTTGCAGTTACACTAATAGCAATATTGCTTAATCCGTTTCCATTTACTCCACGAAAAGTAGTTAAAGAAGTAGGGCGCAACACTCTGTCAGTAAAGAGGTCTGAAGCTACTATAGGTACAATTTGTTCAGCACCTTTAGTTGAAACATTATAAAGTAAATAGACAATACCTAGGTTTTGTTCTACTAAAGCAAGGTCATTAGTCCCACCTGTACCATCAAAGTCACCACCTTTAGAGATAGTGCTAAGTACTTGTAAAAAAAATGGGATGTAATTAAACCTTGAGGATAAAAATAAAACTCCTCCTGGTGAAATATTAGGTACAGTGCTTTCAGCAATAATTAAATCATCAAGTGAAACTTCTTCACCAAGCATCATAGTCTGCCCTGCAGTAAAAGCAGCAGGATTAACTATTGGTGCTCCATTAATACTATTAAGGATAACTCTAGGGCCTCTAAATATACCATTACTGTTACTGCTACCTTGTAATATTGTGATAGCACCAGGAGAACTATCAGTAGCTCCTTGTAAAACAGCTAGATCTAGTATGTCATCATTATTAAAATTTAGTATTACTGCATCAATAGGGTTAGTTACTGCATTACCAAAAGGAGGGCTAGCATATCCTCCAGAAAAAAGACCAGAAAATATTGTTACTAATGAATTGGTTTGACTAATAGCAATTACATCTGAAGCACCATCACCATTAATATCTCCAGTAATTAAGCTTGAGGCGCTTCCAGTAGCTGTTAGGGTAGTAGAGAGTAGAAAATCAGGTAGTATATTTTCAAATATTTCTACACCTAAAGAAGTAGCAACAAATATATCAAAATCGCTATCAGGAACGGGGTCAGGCGGGATTACTCCAGTAGAAAAATCTATTGCAATAACTTTAGCAGTAATTGTTTGACCAACTATTGAACCATGAGTAAAAATATTTAAGTCTGCTACCCCAGCAGCACTAAATCGTCCTTCAATATTAGTAAAAAATATTTCTACTTCCCCACTACCTGCACCTTGTTCTGCTACAGCAATATCAAGGATGTTATCTTCATCTAAAGGGCCTGTTGAAACTCCAAATACTTGATTACCTGCTTTAGTTACTAATGCACCATTAGGTGAGTTAGGATCGCCAAAACGATCAAATCCAATAATCCCTTTCATTAAGAATAAGCCTGTAAATAATTCAACAAAACCATTTTCAGCTATAGTTATATCTGTAAGTCTATCATCATCAACATCACTTAACTCTATACTAACAGGCCGCCCAAAAGTATTAATCACTCTAGGGAGTTGAAAACTACCATCACCTGTGCCTAAAAAAATTAAAATACAGTTATTTTCTAAAGAGTTATTGGGCATTGCCTGAGCAGAAACAATATCTCCTAATCCATCACCATCAATGTCACCTATACCGACATCAATGGTATTCATAGTAGAAAAACCATTAGGTTGTAAATTACGTAGTGTGTTTAGATTAGTATTAAGAAATCCTGTTTTAGGAGAAGCAGCAATCAGACCAGCATTAAAAGGGGCAACAAGTGGTCTATTTGCTTGAAAATTAAAGTCTTGTGCTAGTAAATCAGTAACGAACCCAAGTAGACATACTAATACCAGTAATGTCCAAGCCACAGCTCTCATGATAAATCCCTGTAAAGTTTTAGTAGGAAAGATGTTTTGAGCAAAAGAAGCTTTATATCATTTTTGTTTTAACTAAGCTAGGAAAATAAGAAGATTTTTTGCCATAAATAGTTTTTTCCTTAATTAAATACAAGGTATTCTTTGCCATTCACCTGGTTGTAAATCACCTAACTTCCAATCTCCAATTGCAGTTCTAATTAACCTTAAAGTAGGGTGACCTATAGCAGCCGTCATCCTTCGCACTTGTCTATTTTTACCCTCACGAATAATAAGTTTGATCCAAGAAGTTGGAATATTTTTACGTTCACGAATTGGTGGTGTTCTTGGCCATAACTTAGGAGGCTCAATCAAACTAACCTTTGCTGGTAGGGTTAATCCATCATTTAAGTGCACGCCTAACGCTAATTGTTTTAATACTATAGCAGTAGGTAACCCTTCTATTTGTACTAAGTATGTCTTAGATAATTTATTTTTAGGATCTGTAATTAAGTGTTGTAATTTCCCATCACTAGTTAACACCACTAGACCCTCACTATCATAATCTAGTCTACCTGCTGGATAAATATTAGGAAGAGATATGTAATTTGCTAAGGTAGCTCTTTGGTTTGTATCAGTAAATTGACATAAGACCTGGTAAGGTTTATTAAGTAAAATTATTTCTGGCATAAGATTTTTGTTACTTTACACGATTTGGTTAATGCATTCTTCCAAGATGTGCATAAAATTTTATGTTTTAACTAGTATAGTAGCAAGACGATAAAGTTAAATACTGATTTATCAATAAGATAGGAACTTTATAAAAAAATATTTTAAAAATCTCTGTTTGTGGCCAAGCAATTGCTTATAGAGCAGGCAAGAAACAACAAATCTTTTAGCAACAGGAGATTAACTACAATGTTTACAAATATTAACAAAATTACCGCTTCCTTATTTATCATCTTAACTTTTGTTTTTTTACAAATTCCTACTTATGGTCAAATTGCTAGACCAAACCAAGATAATGACCAATATCGCTTTCCTAATGTAAGAAATTCTCAAACTAGAAATTACTATAACTATGATAGAGATTATGATCGTGGCTATCGTGAAGGCTTAAAGTCTGGTTATAGCGATGGTAAACGCGATGGTGAACGAGAGACAAAAACCACCAACCGAGACATTTATTCATTAAATCGAACTCGCTCTGCTGCTGAAGAAGCTTATGCAAACGGTTATGCAGCAGGTTATGAAAAAGGCTATACCCAAGGATTTGACCAAGCTTTAGCAGCAGCAATCCAAAAATGGCGTCAACGTGGCTACCAAGATGGTTTTAACCTAGGCTTAAAAGATGGCCGTCAAGCTAGTTCCCGTAATCAAGCTGATGATTATTTAAGACGTGCTCCAAGATCAAATAATAACTTACGTAATAAACTAGAACGTGCTTATGAAGAAGGTTTTGTCCAAGGCTATCGTGTAGGGTTTGATCGTGCTTATCAAGAACAAAACCAAGGGTCACGTAAAGACTTTGAGCGTGGTTATAGAGAAGGTTTTAGACTAGGTTTCCAAGATGGACAATCTGCTGCTAGAAACGGTCGTCGGGATCAAGCTAATATTTATCGTCGTAGTGAACGTGAAAATGATTATGAACGTGGCTACACCAAAGGGTATAGCGAAGGTTTTGACCGTGGTTTCAACAATAACAATAGATCACGCTAAGTTTATAAATATCGGTTGCTAAAAGGCTCTTGCTCTGGACGGGATAATTCCCGTCCTTTTTCTTTTATTAACTATATTTCTTATCACTAGTTGCCACTTCCACCATCACCACCATCACCACTATCACCACCATCATCATCACCACCACCGCCACCGCCTAAACTATTCTTAACCACTTTTTGAGTAAAACTATTTGATACACTACTATTAAATAAATTATCCCCGTTATATCTAGTTACTATCTGGTGATTTCCTAATGTTAAACTACTAGTAACAAAACTAGCTTCCCCATTAAGAATATTTATTGGCGTTTGTGCTACACCATCAATAACAAAGGTTATTGTTCCACTTGGTATATCAGTAGCTGGGGTAGCAGAAAGCACCGTAGCAACAAAGGTCACAGGCTGGCCAACAACAGTAGGGTTTTCAAGTGCATTAACACTAGTTTTAGTACTTACCTTATTAACTTGAAAATCTATAACACCTCTTAAATTAGAATTATTTGTATCTACAACAGTAATTCTATGAGTACCTAAACTTTTTAGTGTTATAGCACTAGGAAAAACACGTTTTCCTACATCAGCAAAATTAAAAGTAAAATTTGGTGGTAATAAATCATTTGGGTCAGAGCTTGAAAATTGTACTGTACCTAAATAACCAATTACATTGTTTCCATTTTGATCAACAACCCTAAGAGTAATATCAAAAGGCAATCCAATATTAATGTCTTGTGGAGCTTCAATTACTAAATTAGCCGCAGGATCTGAGCCTATTAATAAGCTATAGTTTTGATTAAGACTACATCCACTACTATCAGCAACAGCAACTGTAAACTGGAAAATACCTACTTGGTCTGTTGTTCCGCTTATTTGCCCTGAAGAAGAAAGAGTTATCCCACTAGGCAAAGCACCACCAAAAAGAGAAAAACTATAAGGAGCAATTCCACCATTAGCATTAATTATTTGGCTATAAGCTACTCCACGTTGTCCTAAAGCTAGACTACTTGGGCTAGTAGTAATTGTGCAACTACATAGGTTTAAGAGTAAGGAAATATTTACAGTGGTGCTATTAGCTACTACTAAATCAACTGTACCATCTTGGTTAAGGTCTGTAGCAGCAAGAGCAGAAGGGTTTCTACCTTTGCCTAAAGGTAAGTTGCTGTTAAAAACAAATCCCCCTATCCCATCACCAAAAATTAAAGAAACATTATCACTACCAGAATTAGCTACAACTAAATCTAAATTACCATCTAAATTAGTATCAACTATTAAAACAGCAGTAGGTTTTAATGCCCCATTTAATCCAACAGTTTTTACTGTATCAAACCCAGCTCTACCATCCCCAAATAAAACAGAGAGGTTACTACTTCCAAAATTAGCTACAACTAAATCTAGATTACCATCTCGGTTAACATCACCTACAGCAATGGCTCTAGGTGAATTGCTAGCAACACCAAAATTATTTATTATTGGTGAAAACCCTAATAGGCCACCAGTAAAGATAGAAATATTGTTGCTAGCTAAATTAGCTGTAGCTAAATCTGGAAAGCCATCACGGTTAAAATCAGCAGTAACTAAAGCAAATGGCCCTACTCCACCATTTAAGCTAATATCGATTGGACTTAGAAATTGACCATTACCAAGACCAAAAAGAGTAGAAATAGTGCTACTACCTGCATTAGCAGTAACTAAATCTAAGAAACCATCTCGGTTAAAATCAGCAGTAGTAATTGCAACAGGTTGGCTACTAGTAAGACCTATCCCTGCTGGTACACCAAAAGCGCCATTTCCATCACCTAAAAGTATATATACATTAGAAGTTGTAAGATCTACTGTAGCAATATCTAAATTACCATCACGATTAAAATCGCCACTTGTAATTGAAAATGGTTGTATCCCACTAGTAGTAAAATTATTAGTACTAGAAAATGTGCCTCCTCGACTGCCTTTTAGTAAAGAAACATTCCCATTACCAGCATTAGCAGTAATTAAATCTAGTACTCCATCACGGTTAAAATCAGCTAATAAAACAGCTTGAGGTGTAGCAGCATCACTAATTGGGACATTAACAGCATTTCCAAAACTACCAGTACACTGTAGGGTACAGTTATTTAGTAAAACAGAAATATTTCCAGATGTTTGGTTAACGGTTAATAGATCTAGTTTTGTATCTTGATTAAAATTAGCTACTAATAAGGCTATTATCCCTTTTGCTCCTGGTACATCTATATTACTGGCAAGACTAAAATTTCCTTTTCCATCACCTAGTAAAGGAGATAAATCACTAGTGTTAGAGTTAGCAGTAACTAAATCTAGGTTTCCATCTTGATTAAAATCAGCTACTTGAATAGATTGAGGGTTTGAGCCAGCTTTTAGAGTAAAATTAATGGCAGCAGTAAAAAGTCCTGAAGGACTACCAAATAGTGTTGAAACAGTGTTATTACCATTAGCAGTAGCTAAATCCATATTTCCATCTTGATTAAAATCTTTTACTACAATAGAAAAAGGTAGCATTGCACCATCTAAAGGTAAGATAGTTTGTGAACTTACTCCACCTACCCCATTACCTAATAAGATAGAGAGGTTATTACTATTAAAATTAACTACTGCTAAATCTAGATTACCATCTCGGTTAAAATCTTCTACTCCAATAGCTCTAGCTCCAACACCATTAGTAATATCTATTTTAGCAACACTATTAAAATTACCTAATCCATCACCAAAGAGCAAAGAAATACTAGCGCTACTAAAATTAGCTGTAGTTAGGTCTAAAATACCATCTCGGTTAAAGTCCCCTGTAGTAATAAATATAGGCCCAACAGCACCATCACCAAGGTTAAAGTTTGTAGCAATATTAAAATTTCCTTGTCCATTACCAAGAAAAACAGCTACATTGTTAGTGTTAAAGTTTGCTGTTGCTGTATCAATAGCACCATCACGGTTAAAATCCCCTGTAGTAATGGAGCGCGGCCCAGTACCTACTTCTGTGCTAAAGGTACTTACTTTATTAAATGCCCCATTTTTATCACCTAATATCAAAGAAATATTATTACTAAGAATATTAGCTGTTACTAAATCAAGGTTTCCATCATTGTTAAAGTCTGCCGTAGCCGCCCCTTGAGGGCCTGACCCAAATACACCAAAATTAGTTGCTGGGCTAAAACTAGCTGTTGGACAACCACTAGTAGCTAGTACACTGGGAAGGTCAGAATTTTCCAAACTATTTTGCGCTGATACCGTCAAACTACTATCTATTGAAAAACTACCTAGATAGATAAACAGCAAACTTAGCAGAAGAGCGCAGAGCAAACGTACTCTGACTTTCTGAAACCTAAACATAGCATTACCTCGATAAGTTGTGATTTATTGGGTTAGGAGTTAAGTAGTAGAATCAGTGTAAATTAGAGATACAATCCTTGCAAGTACTTGATCCTTAACTTGATCTTAACCATTACTAGGTTTAACACTTTATTTTATTTACTTTTAGGAGACTACATGAATTTAAAAAAATTATTAACACAATATAGTTTCTTGTTAATTTTAGCTTTGTTCTTTTTAGTTAATAACATACAAGCTCAAAGTTTGAGCGATCCTATACCAACCGAGCAAGGCTCAGTTAGAGGTGAAGTTTTAGGTGATACAGTCGTGTTTAGAGCAATACCCTATGCTGAAGCACCTGTAGGAAACCTGCGATGGCGAGCACCTCAACCAGCAAAACCACGATCAGAAGTATTAAATGCGATCAAATTTGGTAATCGTTGCTGTCAGGTTGGCCCTCCAGATGGAAATATATTAGGTGGTACTAGAACTTTTATGGGTAGCGAAGACTGTTTAACCCTTAATATTTGGGCACCTAAAGCAAAAGAAAATACCTTACGCCCAGTAATGTTTTTTATTCATGGAGGTGGAAATGTCCAAGGCTCAGCCATTAACCCGCTTTATGATGGAAAAAACCTAACAGAAAAAGGCGGGGTTATTCTTGTTACCATAAATTATAGACTAGCTCAATTTGGCTTCTTAGCTCATCCTCAACTTACTGCTGAAGACAAAAATCAAAGCTCTGGTAACTATGCCTTATTAGATCAAATTATGGCACTAGATTGGGTTAGAGATAATATTAAAAATTTTGGCGGTGATCCTAATAATATTACTATTTTTGGAGAATCTGCTGGTGGTGTAAATGTTGTCTGCTTAGTTGGTTCCCCTCTTGCTGCTGGTAAGTTTCAACGTGCTATTGTGGAAAGTGGTGGATTTGGGGTTAATGTTAACCTAAAAGATACAGCTAATTCTGCTCAAGTAGAAAGTGCAGAAGAATTTGGTCTGCGTTTTGTTAAAGAAGCAGGTTGTGCAAATAGCGCTGATCCTATTGCTTGTCTACGTAGCAAAAGCCCTGAAGAAGTATTTAAGGTTTTAACTGGAGAAGCAGGTGTAATTAATAGATTTGATGGTAGTACAGTATATGGCCCTAATGTAGATGGCTATGTATTAAAAGAAAGCCCTATAGTTGCTATCCAAGGAAATAGACATAACAATGTGCCTATTATGATAGGAACCAATAAAGATGAAGCTACAATATTTACAGGTATGCTTCAAGTAGATACAAATGCAGGATATCGAAGAACAGTAAAATCCTTATTCCCAACAATTAGTAAAGATATCCTTAAAAAATACCCTGCTTCTAATTATTCTTCTCCAAGAGAGGCTTTTAATACATTTTTTACAGACCTTACTTTTGTATGTCCCTCACGTTGGGCAGGGCTAATGTCGTCTGTTAATCAGCCTCAGACCTTTATTTATAGTTTTAGTAATGTTTTTGAAATCCCACAATTAAAATCATTTGGAGCTTTTCATGGTCAAGAGCTTTTATTTGTTTTTAATAATTTTCTAAATATTCCTCCTAGCCAGGATCAAAGAAAATTAAGCGAGACAATGCTTAGTTATTGGACAAATTTTGCTAAAGCAGGTGATCCTAATGGAACAGGTCTACCTACTTGGCAACGTCATAACCAAAATAGTGATAGCTATCAAGTACTTAACACCACTATCACTAGTCAAACTGGTTTAAGAAAAGACTTTTGTGAGTTTTTAGGCAAAGTAGTATTAGGAATGAATCTTTGTAATTCTTGTGGGAAATAAGAACATTGCCACTTAAGAATTAATTTGTTTGATCAAACAATGACTACATTTGCTTTTGACAAATGTAGTCATAAATTAAAGAGCTTGCTAGTCACTTAAAAATAGAACTTCAAAGCAAACTCTAGTATTCTAGGAGAACTTACTGTAGAAGTAATCTTTCCAAAATTTTGTGAGTTAAAAAAGCTATTTGGTGGGCCAAAGCTTGGATGATTAGTAAAGTTGAAAAATTCTGCACGGAAGTTAAGATACTTGCTTTCTGTAAGGTTAAATCTTTTTTCAGCAGCAAAATCCCAATTAGCATAGCCTGGAGCGCGTAGTATTCCAACTCCAGAATTTCCAAATGTACCTAACTCTGGCATTGTAAAAGCGTTTTTATCTAAATAATTATTAATGCTTTGGTTTAATGACTTACCATTAGCTATGCGGTTTGGCCGTCCGCCTCCACGAGGATCTTGTAAAGAAACATCATTAGCAGCTATGGTAATAGGAAAACCAGAATGTGCACTAATTATATTACTAACAGACCATCCACCTAAAACCCAATTTAAAGCAGTACCCCAACTATTACCAAATAACTTTTGTCTTCCAAATGGAAGTTCATATGTCCCAGAAAAAACAAAATTATGTGTAGCATCAAAAAAAGCTGGGCCATAATCTGCACGCCTATTATAAGCATTTGATGCATAGGCTCCTTGTGAGGCAACTCCTGCGCTTCCAAAATAGCCAAGATTGTCTGTTAATGCTTTGCTAAAAGTATATGAGGCTGTAAATTCTAGTCCTTTTGAGAATCGCCTATTAGCATTTAGTTGTAATGCATGGTAATTACTAACTGACCAAGATTCAGTACCACTAATTCTAGTAACTTGTGGTAAGACATTAAATAATGGCCTTCTTTGTTGAAGTGGTCGCCAAGTTGAAGGTGGCCCAGGGTCAGGAAGTGGCTGATTAAAATCTGTTGGAGCAATAAGGTGGGTTGCTTTATGTCCTACATAAGCCGCAGATAGTGATGTAGTTTTATCTAGTTGATACTCAAATGTTAAGTTCCATTGTTGTGTAAATTGTGGTCTAACATTAGTTTCATAAATGCGAATCAATCCTGCGGGTTTATCTAAAACAATAAGATCAGCAAATCCATTTTTAACTGTTCCTGGCCCAGTTGAGGTATCAAAAATAACATCCCCTTCAGCAAAGAAAGGTACATTAAATGGAAGCCGTAAATTAGAACCTGTTCCTTCCATATATTGTGTTATGCCGTAACCAGCACGTAAAACGAGTTTATTATTTAAAATATTTGGTGTCCAAGCTAGACCAACCCTTGGTTCAAAACCTTTCTTATAAGGCTTATAAAGTGCGCGAGAGTTCCCATTTTGTCCTGCAAAAAGCTGCTCTCCAGTAGTTATATCAAAATTAGATTGGCGATCCTTAACCTCTACTAGAGGAGAAGTATATTCCCATCGCAAGCCTAAATTTAGTGTTAGATTATTTTTAGCTTTGAAATCGTCCTGTACAAAAAGACCTATTCTATTTTGTCTATGGCCAAAGGTGAAAGATTTGATACCAAGCCCTTTTTCATCAACTTGATCAAGTAGAAAATCAGAGAATGCAAAACCAGTAAATGTGCCAGTATAACTAAAGAAGCCTAAAGCTCCATTGTTACCAGAAAAGAAACGATTTTGTTGGTATCTAAGAAACTGACCACCTAATTTAACAGAATGGCGACCTTTGTTTATGGTTAAGTTGTTACTATATTGAAAAGTATTAGTTACATTGTCTTCTATAATTCCTAAGGTGCCTATATCAGAAATTCCTGAAAAAGAGACAAAAATAAAACTTAAACCATCTATTGCTTGAGAGCCTGGAATTCCTACTGATTTGTTGAGTTTCCCAATGTTTGCCCAATCAAAAGGGCTGCTAATAAAAACTGCCCTATTAAAGCCTACTCTGGCTTCATTTATGATAGAAGAATTAAAAGTATGTATCCAAGAAAGAGCAATATTTTGTGGACGACTAAAATTCTTTAGAGTTGCGTTTGTGGGCAGTAAACCTTTATTACCCAGAAAATTAGAGTTTCCAAAAGAATATCTACCAGAGAAATTATCTTTATCCGTAAGCCTAGCGTCTATTCTTATATCAAATTGATGGTTATTTAATTTTTCAGATGTTGTTGTAACAAAGTTGCCATCTATATCAGTAGCTCCAGCGCGTGTTGGTAAAGGATAGATCGAATTATTAGCAAATAGTTTAAGAGCTACAGGATTAACAATTCTATTTTGAGGAATTATATTTCCTGGAAAAGGCTTCCCTGTAATAGGGTCAATTATTGGGAAATCTATACTTGAAAGATCTCCATTTCTCCATTCTAAAGGAGCAACGGTTGTTGCCGCTCCTCCACCTGTACGAGCAAAGATTCCCTGATAGTCTCCAAAAAAGAAAAGTTTATTCTTGACTATTGGCCCACCTAAAGTTCCACCTAAGATATTCTGCCGCAGTTTTTGTTTTGGAGCACCAACTCTATTATTATTCCAAGAGTTAGCATCAAGTGCATCATTACGAATAAACTCAAAAAGGTTACCACGAAACTCATTTGTTCCTGATTTAAGGCTTAGACTGACTGTAGCGCCTGTAACGTTCCCAAATTCAGCAGATGAGTTACTTGTTTCAATTTTAAACTCAGATATAGCATCTACATTTGGTTTATAACCTATACGGTTATCAATAGTTTCATCTAGAGAAATTCCATCAAGTAAAAATGTATTACCTTGCTCGCGGTTTCCATTTACAAATGGCCGTCCTTGACCTTCCTGACCTGCAAAAGTAAAACTGTTGATATCAGGTGTTATTGTACCTGGAATAAGTAATGTTAATTGTTGGAAATTACGTCCATTGAGCGGGAGACTAGATATTGTACTACCTGTTATAACCTGAGAAACTGTAACTGATTCTGTTTGTAGGATTGGAGAAATATCATTTACAACAACTTCCTCAGAAATTTCTCCAACTTGTAAAGTTACATCTATTTTAGCTATTTGATTGACATCTAGATTGATAGGATTAGAAATAAGTTTCTTAAATCCTGTAGCTTCTATTGAGATTATATAATTACCTACTGGAAGAAATGGGATTGTATATATATTTGAGTCAGTAGTTTGTGTAGAGTATTCTAGTTTTGTGCCTTGGTTAATAGCAACAATCTTAACATTCTGTAATGCTCTACCATTACTATCTATAACTCTGCCTGTAAGTGTAGCTGTAACTGTCTGAGCATAAGCATTTGACTGAAAATAGCCTTGGATTGTAAAAGTCAGCATTAAAGCTAACAATAGATTACAAGCAGTTTTTATTCTTACCATATTGTTAGTTCCTTGTAAGTTATAAATTTAAGAAAGCAGATTTTGACTAATACAGATCAATATTTTTATTAGTGCCATTGATAAAAGTCAAAAGACGTAATTTGGATGGAAAAACATACATAATCATATCTATTTTATAAGAGATATTTTATTGTAGATTACTATTGTTTCTGCATAACTACTCGTAGCCCATGATAGGCAACAATAGTATCTGGATATTCTGAGGGGCGATAAGCACACCGGCAATTACTAGCGCCTACATTATAAGGACCACCACGAGTCATGTGGAAAGCTTTTTCCCTTGCGCTTTCCATCCAGGCAGTTCCATTTGTAGGGGCACCAGCATAACTTTTATTCTCTATATTAAGATCCCTATCAAGACACCACTCATCGACATTTCCATGCATATCATATAAACCAAAACCATTAGCAATCCCTAAACTACCTACAGGAACAGTTTTTTTTCGGTATATAGTTCTAGGAACACGCCCGTATGGGTTATTACCATCATAATTAAAAAACTCTGAGTTTATAGTTTCCCCAAATGAAAAAGGTGTTGATGTTCCAGCACGACAAGCATATTCCCATTCTGCTTCTGTAGGTAGTCGGTACAAATGTCCTGTTTTTTGTGATAGGCGATAGCAAAATTCCATCGCGTCATACCAAGTAAAAGTTTCTACTGGAAGGTTATCACCTTGGAAGTAGGAGGGGTTATCATTCATAATTGCTTTCCATTGAGCTTGAGTTATTTCAAACTTGCCCAGATAGAAGGCTTCTACAGAAACTTGGTGTTGTGGATATTCTTCTGGATAAGCGCCATCTTCTTTTTGGTTTGCTCCCATAAGAAATGTACCACTGGGTATAGCAACCATATCTAATTTTATTCCATTACCTAAATCTTCAGAAAAAGATTGTGCTTGTCCTTTGTTCTTTTCAATAATTTCGCCATTAGCCCCAATTTTTATAGTATCAAATTGATAAGCTGTTAGTTCTATTAGTCTAGATGATGGTAATGAAAAGTTGTTATTTACGCTAATGCTATTTTTGCTGTTTAGATTACTATCTTTATTATTTTGTGAGAGGGTTTCTGTTGGTGGAATAATTGCTCCTGCTAGGAATCTTAAAGGTACTTTTTGGGCTACAATTTCTGCAACTTTACTTGCGCTTTGCTGTTCTAAAGAAACGTCCCAAATTTTTATTGTGTAATCTTCGCTTGCAGCCGCAAGATATAAACCATTAGGACTAAAAGTAATGTGGTTAAATGGATAATCTTGAGCTTCTAGTATAACTAGCGGATTACCTTTTTCTGTATCCCAAATTCTTACTGTTCTATCAATACTTGATGTTGCTGTTTGCAGCCCGTTTGGGCTAAATGACACAGAAGTAATAACAGAACTATGTCCTTCAAGATTACGCAAAAAAGTTCCTGTGCGAGCATCCCAAATTTTTGCACTATTATCAGAAGAGGCTGTAACTAATAGTTTATTATCTGGGCTAAAAACAGCAGAGTTTATTAAGTCAGTATGGCCTTTTAATTTAGCTATCTCTTTACCACTAACATCCCATAACCTAGCAATATAATCATTTCCTGTTGTAATAATAGAAGAATCATCTGGATTAAAAGATGCTGAAGTTACGTTGTATTGGTGGGCTAATTTTGTTGATATTTGACCATCATCGCTATTCCATATTATTGCATAGCCATCTAGTCCAGCAGTAATAATCTGTTTCCCACTATGATCAAAAGCTACAGAATTAATTTTTCCCTTATGTCCTAAAAGTGTTGTTAATAATTTGCCAGTTTCGCTATCCCATATTCTTGCAGTACCATCAAAACTAGCTGTTGCTATTTTTTTACCATCTGGACTAAATACCGCAGATGTAACAGAGTTAGTATGGCCTAAAGATAATAAAAGCTTACCTGTACTTACTTCCCAAATGTTTGCATTATGATCGGCGCTTGCTGATACTATTTTTTTACTATTAGGACTAAACGAAGCAGAAAAAACCATTCCTGTATGCCCTTTAAAACTAGTATTATTTTTTTTATTAAAACGTTGTAGGGCTTGACCAATCAAAAAGCGAAGTGATGGCTTATCATTACCTCCACTATAAGCAGCACTTAGATATACTAAAGCACGGTCAAAGTTACCTAATAACAACTCTTGTCTGCCTTGTTCCTCATATAAATTAAGAGTTTGTTTTTTAGTTTGCCAATATTGCCAATAAGAAATTATTGAAAAGCTTACTAGTATAGTTGCAGCAACACTTAATAAAATTCTAGTTCTTAGCTTACTTTTTGTTTTTTCTTTAAGACTTTCACTAGCAAAAGCACTTTCAGTTTCAGTAAGTTGCCCAGAATACCTTGATCGCCAAAGTTCATAGTCAAGTAAGGCATCATCTCGCCAAAGTAGTCCTTTAGGCCGACCACGTTCTTGCCACTGACGCGCTGCTGCTAAAAGCTGATCTCTTAATCTAGCTCCTTCCTCATCTTCTTGTTTCCATCTAACTAACCTTGGCCAAGTAGATAAAAGCACTTCATGTACTATTTCTATTGAATCAATGCCACCTTCCCCTTCATAAGCACTAAGCAAACGAGCAGAAATGAGTTTTTCTAGCAATGTTTCAGCATGACTTGTATTACCTAAAATCTGCATTAATTCTTGTTTTGTTAAAACAGCACGAGTTCCTTCACTAGTTACTAATCTTCGGAATACTTCACGAACTATTTTGCGTTCTTCTTGAAATAGTTGCTCAAGAACTTCCTCAGCATGACTAGCTAAAGTACCTCCAACTCCACCCATACTGTTATAGGTTTTACGGCGAAAGAGTTGAAATTGTCTATCTCTTATATTCCATAGCTGAACAGCAAAAAAAGCAAGTAAAGGTAAGGCTGAAGGCCGTCCAGCAATCGATTCAACTATTTCTACTGGCATTTGCTCATCTTCAAATTTGTAACCTACTCGACGAGCAGGTTCAATTAAAACCCTAACTAAATCATTACTTGAAGGTGTAGTAAGAAGTTCTAGCCCTTGAGTAACAAGCTTTCCTAGTTGGGGTAGTTCTCTTGCCCTAATTAAAAAATCATCTCTTAAAACTATAATTAACTTTACACGTTCTTCTGCTAAGTTAGTGGTATGTGCAAGCCCAATAGAAAAAAGATTGCGTTCTGACTCATCAAGACAAAGTGTAAAAACCTCTTCAAACTGGTCTACAATCAATAATATTGTTTGATTATTTTTTACAGATGCATGTCTTAGAATATTGCCTAGAGTATCTGGACTTTGATTTAAAGAACTAAATAAATCCTCTGTTTCAATGCCTTTTTTTATTAAAGAAGTGGTTAAATTAGCAATAGGTCTTGCTCCTGGGCGAATTGTTATTGACTCATAGTTTGTTAGGTTTGGAATAATCCCTGCTTGTATAAAAGAGCTTTTTCCAGCACCAGAAGATCCTGCTACTACTAATAATGAATGTAGACGCATTCTATTTATAAAACTTTCGACTTCGCGCTCTCTACCAAAAAATATATCTGCATCTGTACTAGTAAAAGTGCTAAGACCTAGATAGGGGTTTCGTTCTATAAGGGAAGTTAGTTTTAAGGTGTTTTTAGTTTTAAGAAAATTTTCGCCAAACCAATCCCAAAAACTTTCATCTTGTAATTCAAATCCAGATGGTAAGGCAACAAATTTAGCACCATAACGCCCATTACCTTCTAGAAAAAATACATGTTTATCAATTTCAGGTGAAGGTGAGCTAATTAAAACAAGTGGCCAAAGAAGTAGAATAGGATTTTTCTGAGCATCAATTAGCAAAGCCTTACCTTTTTCTATTTTTATTTTATTATTTAGAAACAAAATATTTTTTGCTTTTGCTACACCCATCCAACTTTCAACATAATCTGTTTGTGGTAAAACTAATTGATAAGAAATAAGAAAAGATACAGCCTGTAAAAATGATGTAAAGATCGGCATAAACGATGAAAGCCACTGACGAACCTGTATTTCTGTTGTACTTGCAGACATAAAAACAGACTCTTGCATTTCTATAATTTCTTCTATTATTTGTACTGTTTGGCTTTTATTATCGCTATCTATTTGAAAAAATAGGTTAACGAGTTCGGGAATAGGAAATAAATCACGATTTTTGACAAAAGGAAAAATTATTTGCTGAGTAAGTTTAAACCATTCTTTTTCTGTTAATCTTTGTTGATTTCTTATGCTCTGCAAAAGCTCTATGCTTTGTTTTAAGTCTAAATGATTATTCTGTCCTGTTTGTACACAACAGGCTAAAGAAATCATAGTGATATAACGCATTGTTGTACGAAATATATCTAAAGCTAAATCCCGGGCTTGATGAATATTACGCGCTGTACCCAGCTTAGAAACTGCCTCAGCAATAGGATTTGGAGCAGATGCTAATAAATTATCATGTAAAGTTTCAGGTAATTGTAGTAAAGATATTTGTTGTTCACTATAACCCACAGCCTCTCGTAATGCTGATGCAAACTCAATAGCTGTTGCATATCTTTCTTCTGGTTTTTTAGCCATTGCTTTAGCTAAAACCTTATTAAGTTCAACAGGATAAGATTGATGCAAAGGTGGCATATTGTCATTTAAATGTGCTTGTGCCAATTCAAAATGTGTTTTACCTGTAAAAGGAACTTTGCCAGTAAGAGCCTTATAAGTTAGCACTCCTAAAGCATAAATATCGCTTCTTGTGTCTATAAAAGTATTTTGCCATTGTTCTGGAGACATATAGGCGGGTGAACCTATCATGCCCCTTGTTTGAAATGTATTACCTCTCTCACTCATAATCATTGGCGCAATAGAGGCTGTTACTTCTATATTAGAAATGCCCATTAAAGTGTCCGATGAAAGAGAGCTTTCACTTAATGTTAAGCTGTTAGATAGGTTATTAGAGTTAAAATCTTTTATCTTTTCTGTGTTTTTGTTTTCTTCAACACTCTTAGTTTTGCTAGTAAGGGACTGGTTATTATTATCAATTATTTTAGCAATACCAAAATCAAGTAGCTTAGGCAATAGCCTTCCAGCACGTACAATTAGCATTACATTAGCGGGTTTAATATCTCTGTGGATAATATTTTGTTCATGAGCACTATGAATAACTTCACAAATCTTATCTAATAATGGAATAAATCTATCTAAAGCAATTGCTCCATTTGATTCTAAATACTTATTTAATGGTGTTCCATTCACCATTTCCATTGCAATCCACATAAGACCATTATCTTCAACACCAAAAGCATAAATATGGGCAGCATAAGGATGTTCTAGCCGAGAAGCAAGATAAGCTTCTTGCTTAAAACGTTTTATAACTTGCTGATTTGACTGGTGTTTTGTATGAAGGACTTTAATAACTACATCTCTTGCTAAGGTAACTTGTTCTGCCTTATAAACCAGACCAAAACCACCTTCTCCTATTTTTTCTTGAATAAAAAATTCACCTAAAGTACGTCCAATTAAGGTATCAGCGCTTTTAACATTATCAGAATTATCAGAATTATCAGATATTGTATGATCTATGTTCTTCTGATTAAGAGCTTGTGGGTTAACATTATGGATAGGTTTTTCTAAAAAGCCTGTAGCTTGTTTTTCTAACTCCAATAAAGATTTAATTTCTTTGATAAGAGATTGGTCACTGCTACATTGCTTCTCAAGAAAACTGTCACGATCTTGTGGAGCTATTTCTATAACAGAATAAAGTATATCTTTTACAATTTGCCAGCGCTCTATACTCATAAATCACTTATAGTTACGAATCTCCCTTAGCAACCAAAATTTAGCCGTTTCCCATTCGCGCTTTATGGTAGCTGGGGATAATTGGAGAACTTCTGCCACTTCATCTATTGTTAAACCAGCAAAGAACCGTAGTTCAATTATACGGCTTTGTCTTGGATCTATTTTCTCTAAATTATTTAATGCATCATCAAGTGCTATAAGATCAATATCAGTCTCTATTGGCAAATTTAGAATAGACTCAAGAGGCATTTTATATTTTTGATTTAATCTTTTACCAGCTTGCTGTTTTCTAGCATGATCAATGAGTATATTTCTCATTATCTGCCCTGCAATTCCAAAAAAATGTGCACGGTTCTTCCAATCAATTTTATTGAAATTTATTAATCTTAGATAAGCTTCATTAACTAATGCTGTAGTTTGTAGCGTATGGTCTGAACGCTCATTTTGTAAGTAGTTATGAGCTATTTGATGAAGTTCATCATAAACTTTTGCCATTATTTTGTCTAAAGCTGCTTGATCTCCATTACTCCACTCTACAAGCAAATTAGTAATATCATATTGCATTAGTAAAAAACTCCGAAAATAAAATTAAGAAAAATAAATAAGCATAGCAATGGGATTACTACACTCTAAGCACATATACTATTTAAAAAACTAAAAAAAGGAAATAAAAGTGAGCTTTTTTGATAAAAACGTGCGCTTTTATTAGTAGAAGGGTAAATAAGGAAGCAAAACTATAAAATAAATATAAGCATATTTTCTCTTATATACTCATCTGTAAATTATACTAAACATTTCTGTTAACCATAAATCATTTTATAAATTTAATAAACGTTTTTATTAGTGAAAAATCTAAGGAGAATAACTATGTCCCAATCCTATATCTCAAAAAGTTTACTTGCTTATAGAGTAGTAGAAGTATTTATAGCTTTAATTGTCATATTTAGTATCTTTTACCCCAATCTTAGCAACCAAGTGCAAGCACAAGTAAAAGATCCTTCTGCAAAGCACCAAACAAACTTTGCAAAAAGTACTAATACAAAAGCAACTGTTATTTTAGGTAGTAATGAGTTTAATAAAGTAGTTATTAGACCTAGTAATAGTACTATAAAGCTAAGATTTAATGTTGATAGTTCTTTACAATATGAGTCTTATAAAATAGAAGTAATAAACACTGAAGGAAAAACTATATGGACTGCAACAGGGCTGAAAGCCAAAGCTAATGGCTCAACGGCCTCAATTGGTTCTGTTTTATTAAAAGTACCTGCTAATGTGCTTACTAGTTCAGACTATTCTGCCAAACTTAGCGGCATAAATAGTAATGGAATCCAAGAACTAGCTAACTATTCATTTACTATTAAATTTTCTACTAGCAATAATCCTAATACTAATACGCAAAATGATCCTATTCAGCCATTAACTGCTACACCACCAGCCGGGACAGGTGTTTTTGGTTCAGGCGGTACTGATGATGACGGTGTAGTTGGTGTTGGCAATGGCAATGGGGCAGGTGTAAAAGGCATAGGAAGCTCTAATACTGGTAGCCCAGGTGTTGTAGGCTCAGGTGGTACTAATGGTGGTGTAGGTATCCAAGCTTTTGGCACTAGTGGTTCAACAGTAGTAAGAGGGTTTGGTGTTTATGCCGTTGGTGCTAGTTCAAATACTGATGGTGATGTTGCTGGTGTATATGGAACTAGTACTTCCAAAGGAGTAGTTGGCTATGGCAACAATTCTACTACTGGAGTAGCAGATTATAATCACGGCATATATGGCTATTCTGGAAAAGGGAGTCACTCAGCAGGCGTTTATGGTGAGGCTCGTCGCCTTTCTGACAGCGCTTGGGATGGGTACGGAGTTTATGGAAAAGGAAGCGTTGCTATATTTGGTCAAGGACAAGGTTTGGATCCTTATGGTGGTAATGGTGTAGGCGTACAAGGAACCGGCTCTAGAGGAGTACAAGGAGAAGGTTATGGAGCAGGTTCAATAGGTGTTGTTGGTGTTGTTGGCAATGATACAAATGCGGTTGGTGTTTTTGGTGCTGCTGGCTCAGGAGCTTTAGCAGGCCGATTTGAAGGTAATGTCAATGTCAATGGCAATCTTAATATCACTGGCAGCTTAACCGGTACTAATTTGCCTACTGGCCCTGCTGGCCCAACAGGAGCAACTGGAGCAACAGGAGCAACTGGCCCACAAGGTCCTGCTGGCGCAACAGGAGCGACTGGCCCACAAGGTCCCGCTGGTGCAGGTCTACCAACCATAAGCACTACAACAATTAGTTATGGTAGTAATGGTGCGTTTACTGTAACTAACAATATTACAGGTGCTGTTGGTGACGCTATTATTGGTAGAGGAAGCAATAACAATGGTACAGGGGTTTTGGGCTATGGTGGTGGTAACGTAAATGGTGATGGGGTGTACGGCGAAGGCTCTGGTACTGGTAAGGGCGTATTTGGTCGTGGCGGTAGTAATAATGGCATAGGCGTTTATGGCCAAGGTGGTGCTGGGGTAAATGGTATTGGTGTAAGGGGTGTAGGTGGTAGTGGAGCCGCAGCCGTAGAAGGTTTGGCTGTTGGCAACGGCACCGGGGTTGTTGGTAAAAGTGAATCTGGAGATGGTGTTACAGGTATTGGAGGTCATGGGGGCTATGGAATTAAGGGTATTGGCGGAACGGGTGGTCAAATTGGTATTTTAGGACAAGGCACTAGTAGCTTTGCAGGTGTTAAAGGTATCGGCGGGCCTGCCAATGGTTCTGGTGTTGAAGGCCAAGCTACAGCTAATGGTGCTGGTGTTGTCGGCAATGCTAATCCAAATAGCAATGATAGTATTGGTGTTCTTGGCACGGATGGCGGGAATAGTGCAAATTTAGCTGGAAAGTTTATAGGTAACGTTCAAGTTACAGGAAATATTGCTGGCGGAAGCAAAACTTTTAAGATTGACCATCCATTAGATCCAGAAAACAAATATCTCTATCACGTTTCTGTGGAGTCCCCTGATATGATGAATATCTATAATGGAAATATCACTACTAACTCTAATGGTGATGCAGTTGTTACAATGCCTAGTTATTTTGATGCGTTAAATACAGATTGCCGCTACCAATTGACTGTCATAGGCCAATTTGCTCAAGCAATAGTATCAAACGAGATAGCTAATAATCAGTTTACAATCAAAACAGATAAACCAAATGTAAAAGTATCCTGGCAAGTAACAGGCATTCGTAAAGACGCTTATGCAGAAAAACATCGTGTTCAAGTTGAAGTTGAAAAAGCTCCTCAAGATCGTGGTCTTTATGTAAACCCTGATGTCTACAATCAACCAGCAGATAAAGGTATTGGCAATAAACCTGCAAAATCTCATCATCTACAAAAATAATAGTTCATTCATTGGCATTCTCTTTGTATTGATTGCAAAGAGGATGTCAATAGTTCCCTAAAATAACTCTCTAAAAAAATATAGCTAATCAAGTATATAGCCTGAGGTACAGCTTATTAAGCAAATTAAAAGCTGAAAGAACAAACCATTTTAAATTAGGAGACTGTGATGACTAAAAACATTACCTGTAAGAATATCTTAAGAATGATAGCTGTTGTAGCTTTTTTCTTTAGCATTGTTTTTCCGATTAATGCTCAAAGTAATTGTAATCCTCAAACAATAACCAGTGGGCAAACAATTCAAGGGGCGCTTGATTCTTCTTGCACTCTCACAAACGGGTCTCGTTCTGGTAGTTATGTGGATATTTATATGTTTGATGGTCAAGCTGGCCAACAAGCTACAATCCAAATGTCAGCAAATTTTGATACTTTTCTTTTTCTGAATAAAGATAATAGTATTGTGGCAAGTGATGATGATGGTGGTGATGGAACCAATTCTCTTATCCAAATTACTTTACCCTCTACTGGCAGATATACAATCCAAGCTACTGAGTTTACGGCGGCAACCCCTGGTAATTATGCTATTTCCTTGTCATTAAGTGGAGGTGGTGGTGGTAATGGTGGTTCTTCAAATACTAGCTATTTTGTACGGGCTAATCAATCTTTGATAAATGAGTTAAGATCGATTTCAAACCAAGGTAACCAGATTAATGATGTTATCTTTGTACCAACCAGAAGCGATGAATTTATTATCTTATTTGGTAATGGTGGGTTTAGATCATCTGTTCGTTCTCCGCTTTCTGAAGATATTAGAGATATAATAAATCAGAACTTAACCATTGTATCAATCTCTTTTAGTTCAGATGGTAACCAATATGTTATAAGAACGGCACGTAGAAGCGAAGCACAAGTAAACAATACTATTAAGAACAAAGAAGAGAAAATTTTTAGTGGAAAAATGAATAACCCAAAGATTATTAACCAAGAAAGGTTACCCGAAACCTCTGACCCAAATGGAGAGCTAGTAGAACTCTATCAAGCGTCTGAGCTATTAAAAGCACCAACTACTCAAGCTAATGATAAATAGTTAGCTGAATTAAGTACTAGTTTGTTTTCTTAACACACTAACTATTTACCTCATTAGTTAGTGTGTTAGCTTCTTCTAACTCCTCATTTTCTAGTTCTTCATTTTCTAGCTCTTCGTTTTTTAACTCTTCAATGTTTTGCACTTTTGTTTGTCCACTATTAATTCCATTACTCCCATTAATTCCATTAATTCCATTATTTACATTATTTACATTATTTACATTATTTACATTATTTACAAATGAACTAGCCGTTTTTTCTTGAGGCTCTGAGGTTTCTTCCTTAAGCCATCGTACTTCATATAAATCCTTGCGACGGTCACGCCAATTTAACACACTACCAGTTTGTTTGTGTGTACGAAGTAGCTCAATATCAATATCTTGGAAAATAACGGTTTCAATATTAGGTGTACATTCTGCTGCAATAGCATCACGAGTAAAAAGTATATCTGAGGGGGTAAAAATTCCTGATTGGGCATAGTGAATATCTAGGTTATCAACAAAAGGTAAGTTACCAACGCTACCAGCAATTGCTACATAAATATGATTTTCTACACAACGTGCTTGAGCACAATAGCGGACACGTAGATAAGCAGAGCGTTCATCAGTACAGAATGGGACAAAAATTATTTGTGCACCTTTTTCTACTGCAATTCTAGTTAACTCAGGAAACTCTATGTCATAACAAATTTGAATTGCTATTTTACCTCGATCAGTGTCAAAGACTTCTACTTTATCCCCTGGCTTAACTCCCCACCATTCACGCTCATGAGGGGTAATATGCAGTTTATATTGTTTGCCTAAAGTCCCATCTCGTCTAAATAAATAAGAGATGTTATATAAAAATTCATCCTCAGTAGTAAAATGTGAGCCGCCAATAATATTTATATTGTATTTAATTGCCATATGAGTAAAAAAGTCTAAGTATTGAGATGTATATTCAGCTAGTTCACGCATTGCTACAGATGAATGTTCTGCACGAATAAAGGAAAGTAGTTGTGTAGTTAGCATTTCAGGAAATAAAATAAAATCACATTTATAATCTGACGCTACATCAACAAAATATTCACATTGTTGAGCAAATGCATCAAAGTCTTTAATTTGACGCATTTGATATTGAACTACACAGACTCTAACAGGGGCTACCCAAACAAATTTACCTTTTGATGGTGGGATAAAATCAATATTTGCCCATTCTAGAAATGTAGCATAACCACAAGATTCTTTATCTTCTGATAAATAATTTGGAATTAATCGTTTTAGAACAAAACCATTAGCAATTTGTTTACTTAAAACAGGATCAAGAATATCTTTACTCATCACTCTATCAATATATTCCCTAGCCGACATAGTATCAGCATATCTAGTATAGCCAGGGATTCGACCACCAATAACAATACGCATTAAATTTAATGAGCGGACTAGTTCTTTGCGTGCATCATAAAGACGGCGAGCTAGTTTTAAGCCTCTAGTACTTGGATCAACCATCATTTCAATACCATAAAGTGTATTACCATGTGGGTTATGATTACGAATAAAACCATTATCAGAGATTTCTTCCCATCCTTGCCAATCTTTATAGAGAGCAAAATCTAGAATTAAACTACTTGATGAAGCGGCTAAAACCCCATCTAGCTCAATACCTATTTGGCCTTCTGGAAAAATTGATAGTTGGCTTTCAAATTGTTCTTTTGTCCAAGGTGACATACCAGGAAAGCATTTTTGTTGTAGCAAAACAATATCATCATAGTCAGTTACTTTTAGTTGTCTAAGCACAAGCTTAGTTTCGTATTCGTTAAGATCTAATTTACCTTTCTTTCCCATATGCCCTGCTCCCAAACAATAAATATTAATAACCGCAATATATCTAAAAACCCCATAATACAATAATGGCCTCTCCTAAGCTAGGATGAGGCCATTATTATATTATATTCAATAAGTTAAAAACTTATTGTTCTGGGTTCATAGTTACTACAATACGATTATCTAGTTTTAAGTACTTTTGGGCTGTAGCTTTAAGGCTATCAGCAGACAAATCTTCAACTAGCTTACGAAGACTGCTTTCAGTTAAGTCATTAGCATCTATTTTGTCTACATAAACGTTTTGTAAGACACCTAACCAATAAGGATTTTCTTTTTGGCTTCTTTCGATATCACGTCTTTGTGCTTCTTTAACTTTATTAAGGTCTTCAGGAGTAAAACCACCTTCTTGAATCTTCTTAATTTCATCATAAGCAGCATTAATTAGCTTTTGAGCATTTTCTGGTGCACAAGAAAAGTTTATTGATACTTGATAGCTTTCATAAGGATATCTTCCTATTGCAGCATTTGCTCTAGTACTATAAACACCACCTTTATCTTCTCTTAAATTCTCAATTAATTTAATACTTAAGCCTTGAGCTAAAGAGCGAATTAAAGGTTGATCTTTTTTATCTTCTACTGAACCAGTAAAAATAATTGTTACTAAACTCTTAGGATCTTTACCTTTTTTAATTTCCTTTTCTACAACACCTGTAGGAGGACGAATACCTAAATCCTTAAATGATTCGCTACCTTCTTTAACTGGAAGGCTGCCTAAATAAAGCTCAAGTAAGGGTTTAGCTTTTTCTATATCAATATTTCCTACAAAAAGAAATTGAAAGTCATCAGCATCAGCAAAACGTTCTTTATAAATTTGGAATGCTTTGTCTAGGTTAACTTTATCAAGTTTTTCTGGGCTAAAAATATTAGCTCTAGGATGGCCTTGAGTTAATACTTTTTGAAGTTCATTACTATAGTAGAGTTGTGGATTAGCAAAGAAATTAGCTGCAAAAGCTTTGGTTCTAGCTAAGAAAGATTGGTAAGCTTTTTCATCTTTACGAGGTTGAGTAAAGAACATATTTGTTAGCTGTAACATTGTTTCAAAATCTTTTGGTGTAGTGTTGCCTCTTAACCCTTCTGTATAACGGCTAATAAAGGGGAAAACAGAAGCATTTTTTCCACTAAGAACTTTTTCTAAATCAGTTTGAGAAAAAGCACCAATTCCTGCTTGGCTAACAATAGCTGTAGCATAATCAGATGATGGATCATCTTCGGCACTATTTAAGGAAGAGCCTCCAAAACTAACAGCAGCCATTTGAATTTGATCATTATTAAAGTCTGTAGGCTTAATAACAACTCTTATTCCATTAGAAAGAATTAGTTCTTTTGCTCCTAAAACCTCAACATTTGTTTCTTTAACTATTTTACCTGCTTTAGGTAAGGTAGCCATTAAAGCTGCATTTACTTCTTTATAAACATAAGCTTCAGGTTTAAGGGCTGCTACTTCTTTTAACCAAGTTTTAATAGTACCTTCATTAATAGCTTTAAGTTCATCTTTTTCTGGGCCAGTAATTGAAACTACTATGCTTTCATCTCTTACCCAACGTTTAATCAATTGATTAACTTCATCAACAGTAATTGTAGGTAAAACTTTTTTCAAAAATGCAAAATCCCATTCTATGCTTGGGGTAGGTTCACTAGTTAAAAAGCTACGTACATAACGGCCAGCATGTTGAGCAGAAGGAACTTTATCTCTTTCGTTATAGTCATTTTCATAAGAAGCTAGTAATTCTTTTTTATAATTTTCTAGCTCACCAGCAGTAAATCCATGATCTAGAACTCTTTTATTTTCTGTTAGTAAAGTTCTAAAAGCTTGTTCTACTTTCTTTTCACTAGCAGTACTAGAAAGAGTATAAGCGCTTTTAGTTCTTAAAAAACCACCAAAGCCAGCAAAAGCGCCATTAAACGGAGGATCAGCTTGTTGAGCAATTTCAGAGAAACGACGATTTATCATTCCTCGAAACATATCATAAAGAATATCTCTACGAGCATCTGCAAAAGTAAGAGTCTTTTCCTCTGGGTGCTTATAAATTACCTGCATTTGAGTAAAGTTAGCTTCTTTATCTGTTGCAGTTACAGTTAACATTTCTTTATGGTCAGGAATTTCAGCAGCTTTTCTAGGGCGAGGATTTTCTACAGGCAAAATTTTACTAAATTGTTCTTTGATTTTTGCTTCTATAGTTGCTTCATCTACATCGCCTACTACAATTACAGACATAAGATCAGGACGATACCAATCACGGTAAAATCGTCTAATTGTGTCATACTTAAAGCTTTCTAAAATCTCTTTTTTACCTATTGGTAGGCGTTCAGCATAACGAGAATTCTTAAAAACTACTGGAAAAGTCTTATCGCGGATTCTTTGACCAGCACCTAAACCAGTACGCCATTCTTCAATTACTACACCACGTTCTTTATCAATTTCTGAGTCTTCAAAAGTAACATTATGTGCCCAGTCTTCTAGGATTTGAAAACCTTTGTCCATAATATCTTGTTTATCACTAGGTAAAGTCAAAATATAAACAGTTTCATCAAAAGAAGTATAAGCATTTAAGTGAGCACCAAATTGTACTCCTACAGATTGTAAATAGCTTACTAGTTCATTTTTCTTAAAGTTTTTAGTACCATTAAAACACATATGTTCAACAAAATGAGC